>Ga0310345_10002542_pt1 | contig 18247 bp, 15 predicted proteins | sample HC15DNA20500_MG_FD_204667 | JGI IMG/M metagenome (GOLD analysis project Ga0310345, IMG submission 204667) | Marine microbial communities from station ALOHA, North Pacific Subtropical Gyre - HC15-DNA-20-500_MG | ecosystem: Environmental > Aquatic > Marine > Oceanic | place: Pacific Ocean: North...
CGTTTCATATATATTTGGGAGAAAAAAACCAAAAGTTATTTGCCTCTGGCATTTGTATTTGTAATTCTTACTCTTTCTGTAAGAATTACAAAGAATCTAATTAAATAATAAATGCTATTCCAGTCCCGTTTGAAATATATATTTAAAAAAGTTTTATTTTTTGAATATAGTTATAATATTGAATTTTGTTAGTACTAAAATCATATCCTAAATTATTAATTTGGGATTCAAGTTCACCCACTTTAAGTAAAATGGAATTTTTAAATTTTGTATATTTATTTATATATACAGGCGAATTTGAAATTACACACATAATACAAGTGATTATTTCAAATTTTTTTATTTTTGTTCTAACCTTTCCACTTTCATTAAGTAATTCACGAATTGTTGTTATAATTAGATCCTCTTGTTGTTCTTCATTTTCATTGAAAAATTTTTGTAATTTATCGTATTTTTGATTTTCTAGGCCATCTTTTATCGAATTTCCAATTATTTTATTAATTAGATAATCAATATTATATGGTTTATCCATAATAAAATCATATTCTTCCATATAATCCTGGATCTTTTGTTTATTCCTAACTATTTTTAGTTCTAAATATATTTTCGTTTGTATTAAATCCATATCTTCATCAAAGCGATCTCTCCATTGAGCTGCCATATCCTTAATAAAATTTTGATCATTAGATATATTTTTTTGAAGATAATAAATATTTTTTTTAAGAGTATCAATTTTTCTACCCAAAGTTAAAGCATCCTTTGCAATTTCAATCGCAATCACAGGCTCTTTAACTTTGTTAACAAGAGAAACAATTAATTTATATTCTGAAACATTCATTTTATTTAAAATTATTAAACTACGTATAAATCAATTTTAATTTAGTTAACTCCTAATTTGTTTAAGAAAACTCGATAAAAATTTAATTTATTATAAAATAAAAATGAATTTTATATAATTAATGCTAACTAATTTATATGTTAAATATATTTCATACAAATAGTGAGCCGATTACATTAACAGAATTAGATGAAATATTTTGTAATGTAAATATTAAATTACCATTAATTATAGTAAATAAAATTGTAAATTATTCGCAACTATTACATGTAATTACTATGAAAATAAAAAGAAATTTTATTGAAGAATCTGTTTTTAATGATGATTTATCAAATATTTATTTCTATTCAATGAATTTTTATAGTTCAATTTCATATAAAAAGATTGTTGACCAATATGAAAATTTTATAAATAATATGTCAATAGAAGACTATTTATTTATAAATGATAATGGATATGCGGATTCTTTGGCACAATATCAAAAACTACCTGATTTTGTATTCACAGAATTCGTAGATCATCCAGATTACGTACCTCCGTTAGTTTATGATAACGAAAATAAATATAATCTCGAATGTTTCGCTAAATATGCATATAGTTATTTAAAAATTGCCCAAAAAGAAAAATATTTTGGATTTGAAATTAAAGATAAAGGAGATATCGTATTATCGTGTGGATATCCTTAAATTAAAATCGAAAATATTGTTATATACTCAATATTAAAAAATATATAAGCTTATGATAAAACAAATGAAAAAAGTAAAAAAAATTCAGCCACCACGGGAATTTTATACAAGTGATGATATTCGTTTTATTCTTGGTAGAACAGCACAACAGAATGATGATATTGTTCGTGAAGTACAATCAATAAATGATAACGTCTGGTGGTTTCATGCGGACCAAGTGCCTTCGTGTCATGCCATATTATTTACAAATAATGATAAGTTAACTACACAACAAATAAAAGAAGTATCATATAAAATTTTAGAATATTCTTCTAAATTAAAAAAATTAAAGAAAAAATCAAAATTTGGATATATAATTTTTACAAAAATTAAAAATATACGTCGAACTCACATTCCAGGTTTAGTAACACATGGTCGAAATAAAGTAAAAAGATTTCAAATTAAATTATAATAATAAAAAATCCAGTCCCCATTAATATATGGGGGTTCTAACATCCTACAAGCGTAGATTTTCGTTATCAACATTCATATCCAAGTAGCGAGCTCATCAATTGCAGTATCAAAGTACTAATCTTTCTCATTCGTTTGTTTTTATGCCTTGAATATTTACAAGACAACCTATATTTAACTATCCATAATCTCGATTTTAATATTCGTTAATTTCGATATATTCAGTCCCTAATAAATATTTTTTTTGTAAACATCACAACAACCTAAATAACATCACTTAAGCATTATCATGATTGAAAGGACACTTTCCAGACTTAAATCCGTGACAAGCACCACCCCATTTGCATGGAATTTCACTTTTCACAGACTTTGCTGGATGAGCAAAAGTACAAGCACCATTTCGTCCACGACAAGCCGAACCCCATTTGCACATAGTTTGCGCAGGTTTGACTGGATGTGCGAAAGTACATCCACCATTGCGACCACGACAACTCCAACCCCATTTGCATGGAGCTTTCACTGGTTGGCAGACATGAAGATCTGTGAACATGATGTCAAGATCATCAAGACCAATAGCATCATCACTTTGAGCAGACATAGTAAATTGTTTCTTTAAAATAGTTTTTTTCGTTGAAATTATTTTCGTATAATTACGTTAAAATTATTAACAATCAATTTTAATTTGACATAAATATAAAAAATTCAGTCCCTAATAATTTTAATATATAAATTAAAGAAACTAAAAATAGGTTCATTACTCCGCATAAGCACACCAGATAGAATCTTCATCTGAAAGTTTGCGAAAATTTTGCTTCTTTTTAATATTCTTTTTAATAACATTCCAGCGACGTTTCGGTTGTGCTTTCTTCTTAATCTCGGACATCTTGGACAAGTCATTATTGCGAAAGATTTTGCAAACATCTTGAACATCTTTAGGAGCAGATACAAAAAGATCTACATACTTTTTCTTCCGAATGTCACAAATTTGAGCCAAAACAGCAAACTGGAAAGTTCCAACAGGCTCTTCAAAATACTTTTGAAGATTTGCCAAATAGCTTCGCCAAAGCGAATCTATTTCACAAGCAAGTTTAGCTTTGTTCATGGTTAAATTTTTTCAAATACGTTAAAGTTTAATTTTTTCAAATACGTTAAAGTTTAATTTTTTTTGTTGTTTAATTATTTAAACATTCGATTTTAATTTTTATACCTCTTCTTCATCGTAATTATTATCTTTATCACTACTATCACCATAACCATCATTACATTGATTTTCTTCATCATCATCCAAATTTTCAAATGAATCATTTTCAATATCAGTATCATATTCAAATTCAAATTCATCATCAGAAACATCTGTATCAGTCTGCTTTTTTTGATTACTATTTTCTTTATTAGATTTTTTTAACTTACTTTTCTTTTGTTTAACAAAAGAAGGTAAAGGATTGTTAAGATTTTGTTGTTTTATTCTCATTGAAAATGTTTGAAAGTATCGTTTAATAAAATACGAAAGAGATATTTTATGATAATCTTCTGTATTAGATGAATCTTCTTCAACATAATCTTCTGTTAAAATATTATTTAATAAAGACATAACAATCAATAAATGAATATTCTGATGTAATATCATTTTTCTCATTTTAAATAATTTTGATTGACATTTATTAATATTTGTTTCTTTAATACGCTCTACATTATCTGTATTTTTATTATAATATGTTAAACGATTTACAGAAAATGATTTAAATGTTTCAATATTATTATTGGTAATCATACTAGTATTCATTTTTGAAAAAAGAGACAAAATTTCTTTTACTTTTCTATAAATATCATAAATTTCTTCCTTAAAATAAATTTTATTTAAACTATCAATTAGAAAACTAAAATTAGTAAAATTTTCATCAATATTTTTTTCATTATCTGATTTCTCATAATTATAAAGAATGTTAAGAAAATTATCTCTATTTTCTTTAAATACATAAGGATCAACATTAAAATTTTTGTAAAATTCTGTCTTTGATACGTTATTTAAACTATATTCCCAAGTCCAAATATAAGCCTTATCAGTTCGAGGATTATCTTCACTTTCTGGAATAAGTACTTCAAAAGTATTGTCAACCAAAGAAGTATGTTCAGATTTATCCAAATAAGATAATAAAAGAGAAAAAGAATTTATATCAATATCTTCCTTATTTTCATTATAATTATCTATCATATTACTATTATATTCGATATCTGGCATTAATATTTTTTTTAAAGATGATAATCTCTGATATTTTTTTAATTTTGAGAATTGTTCTAATATTTTCATCAATTTAAATAAAAAAGGTAATAATTTATTTGTAAAATTAATATCAGATTTTAGAATTTCATAACATTTTTCTAAATTTTGTTCATATTTTGATGTATCTACATTATTATTTATCAAAGTCTGAATTGATGTTATTGATTCTAAATGACGAGAAAAAAAGTCAATAATTGATTCAAAACTATCTGAAAATTCTTTAATCATCCAACCATATTCAGATGTATTACCATATATATTTTCAGATATTACATCTTTTAAATCATTTTTTAGGATATAAATTAAATTAATTATTTCATTCTCTACAGTCATAAAACCTGTTTTATATCCAAAATTTGGTAAAACATTTTTGAAATAAGATTTTCCTATAATCTTTTTTGTTAATTTATAAATTTTTTTAAATAATATTTTTTCACAATGATTTAAAATTTTATCATTAACATAATGTATATGTTTATTTTCATCTCGAAATTCTTTTATTTTTTCTTCTAATTCAGCAATATTTAAATATGAATTCGGTTTTTTAAATAATAAACGATAATCATGTTTTAATTTATATGCAAAAGAAAACGTTGGAACATTATTACATTTTTTTTGTAAAATAGAGACCTTTTTCATTTTATTAGAAAAATTATTATTACTAACCTTTATCATAAGTTTCTTACAAATTTTTTTTTCTGATATTTTATCATTAAATTTAGAAATTATTTCATCAATATCTTTCACATTGTTAAAAATATGATTAATTTTGATATGATTTGAAATATCATTTGAATTAAAAGTTTTATCAAAAATTTGTGGACAATATGGACATTTATGTTCATTATGAACTTTAATTTTATAAATAATAGGGCAAACATTACAAAAATATTGATCCCTACATAATTCCATATGTTCATTGCATAAATGTAAACCACAAGTTAGTTCGTTATCATTTTTATATGGACAAACAGGACAATAATAATCAATTTTTTGATATTCATTCATAAATTTTTCAATATTTAAACATTTTTCAAAAATAGATAATACTTTTTCTTTTTTAAGACGACATTCTGTAATAGAATAACAATTTTTCTTACAATAATTAAAAAACTTCTTCTTACGTATTACAACCTTTGCCTTAATTACTGACATATTAAATAAAATACGAATTTTATCAATAAGACGATATTTTAAATAATTATTTTTTAAATACTCTTCTTTCTGTTTTAATGACATTGAAATAGGAAACAAGACATTACTTCCATTACCGATAATAGTATCTTTTAAATGTTTTTCTCTTTGCACTAATTTTGAATATTCATCTTTATATTTTGTCGTTTTAGAAATTTCAACTTTCAATTTTTTCAATTCTTGTTCAAATTTACAAATTTTTTCATATGTTTCAAAAATATCAATAATTAAATTTAATTTTCGTAAAATTTCCTTTTTCTGTTTATAAAATTTATTAAATTCTTTTTTCAAATTACGCATTATTCCAATATAATATATTTTTGTTTCTTTTTGTTTGATTTCAGGAAACTTTTTCTGTTGCTTTTCCATAAATTTGGTATAAGTTTTTTCATTTTGAATAAACTTATCAATATTATGAATATTATAAAATAAATATTCATAATAATGTTTAAATTCGTCTAAAGTTATATTATTATAATCAATTAAAATCATAATTGTTAAATTACCTAATATAATTATAATTCAATTTTTTAAATTTATTAATAAATTAAGTCCCATACACCGTATATATATATACAATATTTTGCCTAAGGTTTGCTTTTAGCACGCTGAAGGCTATAATTTAGATACTATCAATATCAAACATAAATTTATTCATCTGTTCAATCGTTTCATTAATAATTTCACTTGAATTTATATTCAATTTAGAAACTTTGTTCTTACTTTTTTTAACATTATCTTTCTTTTTATCATTATATTCAAATACAGTATTTTCAAAACATCGAAACTCAGTAATTTTATTTAGTAATTTTGTCTCAAATTTTGATCTATTCCAAGAATCATTTTCAACAAAAATTAATTTCTGTTCATAATCAAAAATCATTTTATTTAATTGTTTCTTGTTTTGATGAAGAATTCTAATTAAATTCATCTTTTCATATTTACCACAATTTTTTAATTCCATCTCTAAATCTCTAACCTTATTTTTCATTTTCTTGAAAAACAAGAATTGATTTGAATCTGCAATCTTTGTTTTATTATATAAAACTAAAGCAATACCATATAAAAAGTTAAATCTTTCATCATGAGTATGACCATCATTATATGTTATGAAATAATTAATTCTATTATTAAATAAATCATATAAACATCTAACACTTGTATATAAGTCTGGTTTTTCAGGTTTAAAAGTTAATTCTTTTTTCCTATATTCTCTAAAACTTGTATTATCTTTTGTAAATTGGTGTATTTGTGGTAAAATAACAAATTCTTCTCTTTTATGTCTAATATATTTAATTCCAGGAATATATTTATTAATAGAACCACCATATGTATCTACTGACATAATAAAAGTTTCGTCTTTTTCAACACCAACAAGCATACAATGCCTTCCTTTATAATGCCCAATAATTGGTTTGACAACTTTATAAAGCAAATCTTCATTAACTGTTATTCTTTCAATATTTTCTTTAGGTTCTTCAATAAATATATCTTCACTATTAATAATTACATGAGTATCAGTTTCTTTAAAAACAATTCCTATTTTATTAATATTATCTCCATCTTTTACTTTAAAAGTTTTACCAAGAAAATTCTGATTTTCATGAATTCTATCAATAGTAATATTTTTTGTATTTATTAATTTTTCAAAATCTATTTTATCTTCATTTAATATTACATATTGAATAAATGCTAAAATTCTAATTATATCTAATACAATTTGAGGATATCCTTTATAAAATTGTTTATTATAATTTGAAACATACATTCTAAAATACATTTCACATTTATTTTTGATACAATATTTTTTATTAAACCAATATTTATCAAAAATATCATAAACAATTTTTTTTGTAAAATTATTCATATTAATTTCTTGAAATAAACCTAAAAATTTATTAGATTCATAAATTAAATAATTAACTGATTTCTCACATTGTTTTAATAAATTTTTAAAATTATTTTCTTGAGTTAATATTCTATCATTTTTATCATTTTCTTTTTGCTGAGCAATAAGCAAATTTTGTAATTGATATCCTTCATCACTTAATGGAATATATTTATATTCGTATTCTTCATATGGTAAATAAGAAACAGAATTCGTTCCTTGAATTTTCCCAGTTTTTCGATCAAGTGTAGGCATATGAACTCTTTCATAATTTAAATTTTCAATACATTCATCTATTTTATTCTTAATTTCATCAATTTCTTTTTTATTATTATCTTTGTCTTGTTCTAATTCTTTTAAAAGAGCACGATAACGTTGAAGTTTTTCATTTATTTTAACACTATTTTCCGCTGCAATATCTTCTTCACATTTTTCTTCATAATATTCAAATTTACCTCTAACTTTTTCAATTTCAGTATCAAGTAATTCTAATTCTTCAATATAAGAAGATGGATCTTCGTCAAAAAGTATTAATTGATTGATAATTGTTTGTAAATTATCGCGTTTTTCTTTTTGTTCTTGAAAAAATCCCATAGAAGTTTTTAAATTTGTCAGTTTTTTTTCCTCTTTTTCAAATTTAATATTAGAATATAATAATTCTTGTAAATGTTTTTCACATGATTGAGAATTATTTAATGTTTTTGTTTTAACAGATTTTTTACTATTTTCTGTCTTTTTTTGTTTTTCTTCAACTTCTGTAGTAGCGATAGAAATAGCAATATTAATCCAATCATCAATACATTTAATTTTCTTACTACCAATACATCTTAGTAAATCTGAATTAATTACTGCTTTTCTTATATCATTAGATAAACCAGAGATTTCCTTCATCTCTGAAATATATTTTTGAATTCGTGTTAAAGAAGTTTTAACACGACTAAAACAACTAACATGTTTATGATAATTTTTTGTGTACTTTTTATAAAAAACCATTAATTCACAATCAATTTCTTTAAAAGTTTTCAATTTTATCATTAAATTATTAACCAATGCAAAAAATGAACAACCTAAATCAAATGATTTAACACTACTATCATAATCATAAATTCTTTTTAATATTGATTTATTTTTGTCATCATAATAACAAAAAAATTCAAATACTGTTTTGAGAATAAATTGTGAAACATCAACATTATCTTTATCAAGATTACAAAATAAACGAGATAATAAAATAAATACATTATTATAGACATCATATTCTGTATATTTTATTGAATAATTAAGTTTATAATTATTATCAAAATATTTTTTGGATGGTTGATTAATAAGAAATTGGTCAAGATTATAATTTAATGTTGATAAATAATAAAACATATGATTTTTTACATTTTCAATAATAATTTTATTAAAAATTTCGTTAATAAATTTATATTCTTTATTCTTATTTTTCTTTGCTTTTTTCATATACTTAACCGCACGTTTACACTTTTTATATAAATTTTGATATTTGTTGACAATATTATCATCACAAGTATTAAATTTAAAAATAATAAATTTTTCTTTTTTTTTTATTTCTTCAATAATAAAATCAATATTATTTATTTCAAGAATCTTTTTACAATACATAAAGTATGTCAAAATATTTGAAATATCCGTTTCATTAATACTCAAATGTTGAAAAAATCTTTTATTATTTATATTATGATTAAATGATTTATTTTTCTCATGATTAAATGATTTATTTTTCTCATGATTAAATGATTTATTTTTCATAAATTTACTTGGTGGATTATTTTCATGCTGATATTCTTGAATAACAGGCATGAATTTAGTTTGTTTATCAAGAGATATTCCAACAATATCATTAACATAATCATCTAGATGTAATTTAATATTTTCAGAATTAAGTACATTAATAATTCTAGTAATATGATTTTCAAGATTAAAATATGGATCCATTTTAATTTCATTACACATAAAACAAATAGATTGAGTTTTATTAATTAATTGATTATACATATCACTATTTTTACCATTACTACTAATATCAAAGTTTTTAGAAAGAAAATTAAGTAATATATCCATATATTTGACAGAATATTGAATATCAGCAAATTGACATAAATTATCTAAATAGACATTAAATCCTTTCTCTTCTTTCTTATTACATAAATTAATAATATGAGAGGAACCATTGTCAATAAGAACTTTATGAAAATTAGCTGATGTTTTTTCTCCAAATCCAGATTGTTTAAGAAATTGCTTAAAATTTTCAATCTCATTTGAATTATTTGAAATTAATTTTTCAAAATAGTTAAGAGTTATTTTTCTTTTTTCTACTTTTAATTTCGGTTCTAATTTATTTAGAATAAGTTTAGTATCTTTTTCATTATTGTTCTTTCTAAGTGACAGATATTTTTCAACAAAAATTACGAAAATATTTCTTGAAAATTCGTCAAATTCATAAGGTGAGTTAGAAATTGTCATATTAAATAAATTAATTTTTTAATTATTTATGCTAAATAAATTTCAATTTTAAATCAACTTTGATAAAAAAACAAATATTAATATTTTAAATCAGTAAATGAAATTGAGACAAATTATTAGTTAATTCATTCATTTCATTTATCGTATTCTTTCTTAAAGAAATGATATTTTTTTTTACTAAATATCTTAAACAACCCAATAAAGCTTTACAATCTTCTAAACTATTATGAAATGTAAAAATACTACAATCCAGTTCGCATTTTTCAGAAAGTTCAATCAATTTTGGCCATTTTAATTTACGACCATATTTTGTATCTATATATAAATTTACATGTTTTTGTATTTTGATATTCTTCATTGTATCAAATTGTATAACTTTTTTACTTAACCTAATATCCAAATTTTTTAATTTTATAAGTCTTTTAATACAACCCATATCAAAATTTATATTATGGGCGATCGCAACATCACATTTATTAAAATCAGAAGCAAATCTTGCTAATATTTTACTCGCCTTTTTACCATCTTTTTTTAATTTTTCCATTGTTATTCCATGACCACCCCATTTAATTTCAGTTGTTGTATCTTTCAAAAATCTATCTCTCTCTTTAACTATCTGCATTTTATAATGTTCATCATCCTCTTTTAACTCAACAACAATCCAAGATAATTGAACGATATTTTGGGTTGGTGGATTAAAAGTTCCATTACCATCCGTTTCACAATCGAAAATTATATATCTTTCCATAACTAAATTATAATACTATGTATCTTTAACTCAATTTTAAATAATTTATTTACTAACAGGAAATGATGCTTGCATAGCAATTCCGCATTTTCCTTGTTTTTCTTCCACATTTCTTGCTAAACGAATATATCCTTTATCACCCCATATTGTTCCCCAAGAATTTTTTACAATCCAGTAATCTTTCCCATCTTCTGTTCCATAACCTACTACTAATACACCATGATCTAATTCATATGAAGATGGATCCCCACAATGTCCTGTAAATATTCCATCTCTATAAAATTGAAATTGAAAAGTATTTGCTTGAATAGCTACACTAACTGGTAATTGAGCAACTGCTTGTTTTAAAGCATCTTCATTATTTTCATCAACATCTGTAAATCCAGTAATTGTCATTACTCTATCACATACTTTACAACTATCTTCATCATGTGCTTCATAAGGATACGATTCTTCAGTACAAATACCTTTTGCATCAATAACATATTGAAAACCATCATCCATTAAACCACCAGAACAACTCTCATCTCCTTCTGGACGAGAACAATCCATTAATTGCTGTTCTGAAAAACTTACTAATTTACCAGTTTTAATAGCATTTAATCCTTCTAATGAACCAGTTGTAGAAAAAGCCCAACAAGAACCACATTGTTCTTGATTTTTTATTGGTGTAACAACATTTTGACTTCTCCAATCAATTTCATCTACAACATCAGTTTTAATAAAAGTATTTCTTGAAATTCTTGACTTTTCTCTCAAATGATAATATGTATTTTTGTTATGAAATTCATGAGATAATAAGTCTCCAAATTGATTCATTTCTAATTGAAAACTATTTTCTTCATTTCTATTATGTTCCTGAATACGATTATTATTATTATTAAATACTTTTCGTCTGTATAATTCTTCTTCTGAACTTGTATAAACTTTATTATATTGTTCTTTAAAAATGTCAAAATGATCACGACATTCAGACAAATTTTGGTCTGTTAATGACAAACCGAATGTAATAAATAAGATAAATGAGAATAGTAAGGAAATCATTTTATGATTATAAATTAATATAATTATTTTTATTTAATTATATTAGATGCTTACATATTACTTATCTTATTAGATATTTCTTCTATAATATTGTCGTCATTATTTAGAGAACAAATAATAAAAATTTCATGATTTTCTTTTTTATATTCAAATTTAAATAGATCCATCATATTAATTATATTTATAATTAAGTTTTATTTAATTATTAAAATTGACTTAACAAAATTAAACTTAATTAAAAATATATTATAAATAATGTCAAATATCAATAATTTTTATAATGAAAATTCAATTAACTCTTTTGAAGAAGCACGTGATTTTCTTCGAAAAGACCCATATTTTTTAGATCTAAAAGAAGAAAATGATCTTTATCGTATAAGTCATATTGTAGGTAAAAGTGATATGAATAATGAAATCGTGAAGACATTTTCTGGTTTAATTTTAGACAAAAATGATATCACACAAATTCATTATAATGGGCAAAATCTTTCACAAGAAATTTTAGTAAATAATGAAAACAAAGTTGATAAAGATTCTATTAAAGAAGTAGATCTAAATGATTGGGAAAATATAAAAATTTATAAATTATATGATGGTTCTCGTATCAAATTATTTTATCATAATGAAAAATGGAATGTTGCTTCATCACGATGTATTAATGCTGATAAAGCATATTGGCATTCAAAAAAATCATTTTTTAAAATGTTTATGGAGTGTATTGGTGATTATAATTTTGATCAATTAGATAAAACAAAATGTTATACTTTTATAATCCAACATCCAGAAAATAGAATTGTTATAAAACATGAAAACCCTTCTCTTGTTCATATATCTACATATGATAAACAATTAAATACAGAAATTGAATGTAATATAGGCATTCCCCGACCAGAAGAATATCATTTTGAAACATTTGAAGAATTAGTTAATACATTATCTACATTTGATCATAATTCACCTGGTTATATGCTTATGGATAAAGATTATAATCGTGTTCGTATAGTATCTTATCTCTATAATGAAGTAAGAAAATTAAAAGGAAATGTATGTTCTATGTCTATTAGATATTTACAATTACGAAAATCTGAACCAGATAAAATAAGTAAATTTTTTGTACATTATCCGGAATATAAAACACTTTGTGAAAATATAGAACGATATTTAGAAACAATTTCTGTTTATATTTATCAAAAATATAAAATGAGGCGACGACAACATAAACGAGTTCTACTTACACAAATTGAAAGTGAAATTCATTATCGTGCTCATGGATTATACTTAGGTTTATTACAACAAAGTAATCTAAATAAAACGAATGTTATTAAAAGTGTTACTTTAAATGATATTCGAGTATTAGTATTAGCACTTCCAGTATATAAACTTTATCAACTATTAGTGGATTATAAATTTAATTTTTAATTTAACCTATTTACAATATTATATTTAATATAATTAAATTGACCTTTTACCCAAGAAATAGAACCAATAAGTAAAAGTATTCCACATAACAAAAAGATATATTTATCCCTTACATTATCCAAAAAAATATATAGATATATGAGAACAAGTGGTGTTATAAAAAAACGAACAAATATAAATATTGAAGTAAATATGACAAAAACTAATTGACTTTTATAGTTGTATTTTTCTAATATTCTGACTATATTAAATAATGGTCCCGAAATTTCACCAAAAAAAAGAGTTAGTGATATTAAATTACCATATTGTTGTAAATAAAAAGAATAAATCAATGTAAATATACAAACAATATGATGTACAAAATATAAATAACTTTTATGATAGATACACCAATGAGTATCATACAAAAAATAAAATAAACTAAAATAATGCCAATTGATTAGATAATTTGTATCAATTAAATTAGACTTGTTTATTATTATATAACATATATCAATATATGCACAAATAGAAGTAAAAATTCCATGAGTTAATGAATTATAAAGATTATACGTTTTTATCAACTTTGTATTTTGAATAAAATCTCCAGAATAAATAATAAAAAAACATATATTAGAAAGTAAAAATGTTAATAAAATATTTTGCATTTGATCCAATCGAATTATTAATTTGATTTGTTAAAGTATTTTTATATCATTTAGAAGAGTAAACTTAAAAATTTTCAAAAAAAATCTCTTATTATCATATACTAATTATAAATGGTTTTATGTAATGGAAAAATAAATGATTATAGTGATACAAAAGGACAATTTGATTTTCTTGATATATATGATTTCTTAACATACAAATTCTATAATAATGATAAAAAACTAAAAATCCCTGCTTATATTACTTATTTAAAGAAAAACCAAGAATTAGAGACAAAAATCAAAGTTCCGAAATCAACAAATTATAAAAAACTAATGCTAAAAATGGAATATATTCTAAATCAACGTATTAATGATCTTCGTCAATTAAAGACAAAAATTCATTCATTATTCTTAATAAAAAAAAGTTATTCAAATTATAAAAATTTACAAATTAATAAATCACTATCAAAAGATAATTTAATCATAACAAAACGTTTTCAACTTGAATTATTAGAAGGAAATTTAAATATTCCAAATAAAGAAGAATATTCTCTTTATAAACATTTAAATGAATTTTTTAATATAACTACAAATGATTCCGAACAATTAATTTCAAATAATAAATTTAAAAAACAAATAATTATAAATAATAATAAACTATTAAAAAAAATTAATGAAAATATTGATCAAGAATTAAAAAAAAATTTAAATATACAGACAATTATAAATAAACGTAAAGATATTTATTATATATCACCTTACACAAATTATATTGACAAAAATCAATTAAATGTAATTATTAACAATGTTAATAAAGAAAAAAAAAGGGAAAATGATTTAAGAAAATATATTACAGAAAAAGCTTATCCTATTGTTAGACCGATTGTTAAATTTAATGGTAACATTCCAATAGAACTTACAACTGTATATTCACCTAAAGTTTGGAAAATTGATAATTTAGAAAAGGTTTATAATGAAGCACTTATATATATTAAAATAAATTATTTATTCAATATAAATAATCAAAAAGATTTAAATAAATTTACTTTAAAAGTTGCAAATTTTAATTGTAAGACAGAATTAAAAGAACAATATTTTAATTGTTTAAATAATTTGTCTACAAAACAAAAAGAAAAAGGTATTTTTGAAAATAGAATGTTAGTTTCACAAAACATCTTATTAAATATATATAACAATTATTCGAATTTATTTGATGAAACTATTTTTTCTAAAAAATTTATATTTTCAACATTTTTAAAAAATAAAAATAATAAAACTTTAGAAAATAGCATTTCTAAATCATTTGTCAATAAAAATCAAGATGATATTATACATGAACTATTATTTCAATCAGAAAACTCTATATTATATACATTATTTAAAAAATGTCTAAATACTGATAATGGAGATAAAGAAAAAAATTTATTAAACAAACTGATTAAAACACTTAATAATAGTAATAAAAAACTAAATAATAATTTACAAGATTTAGTTATATTTAAATTTTCAAATTTAATAGAAAAAATATTTGAAAGAGGTGATATATCTAAAAACTATGATGAAGAAATTGTGTTAAATAAACGCAAAAAAAAATTTATTAAATTTTCTCAAAGAAATCTCACAGAAATTAATAAATTCAAAAATATGATACTTACAGTTAAACATCTTCAAAAAAAATTAGATCAAAATAAAAATACAACTGTTATTTTAGATAAAATTAATAATATTGACAAAATAGTTAACAAGATAAAACAATATGAAATACAATTATTAATTGATGGAAAAAATATAGTTAAACATTTAAATAAAGATGTAATTTTTCTTAAAAAAATAAACAATTTTATTACAACATTTTTAAATGATTTAGTTGTTTTGAAACAAGGTATTAAAACCAAATCTAATAATTTTAAGAAAATTATAGAAAATGTGTTAATCAAACAACCACCTAATTTAGAATTAACTAAAGAAACACTCGAAACACTTGATGGAGTAGATTTAAAATTAGACTATTTTCAACCTGATACCTTTTTCATCTTATTATCATATATTAATGATATTCAAAGCTCAAATCTTGTTAAAAATATTTATAATTTATTCATTAATATTCCCAAAATGAAACTAAATGCTAATCCAAATTTTGAATGTTTTCTTGATATACAATCTATTTTAGAAGCTTCTAACAAAGATTTTGATTATAAAACAAATATTTGGATGTGGACAAAAGATTTGGATGATAATTGGAAAAAAAAGGATCAAAATATTATAAATGAAAGAAAATCTTTTTTAAAATCTTATCCTTATGTTTTTACTAAAACAAGTGAACTTAGATTAAAAACAAATAATCTATCTCCTTGCATTCTAAATTGGTTAACAGAAGATGAAATTATTTATATGGAAATGGCAAAAAATTTCCAAAGAAACACCGATAATGAAAGTTTAAATTTATTTTTGAATACGATTGATGTAAAAAAAATAAAATCATTAACTAAAACATATGAATTATTCTTTTCTATTTCTAAATTTTTTGAAAATTTAGCAAATAACACATTTTATGATCAAAATCATAAAATAATATATAAATGTTTTAAACCAAATATTGTAAAAATTGAAAATCCAGAATATAATACATTACAATGGAAAAATATTTTAAAACTATATGCTGAAATAGAAACTTTACAAAAAGAAGTATTAATTAATTCTTTAATTCAAGCATCTTCATTAGAAATGTTAAAAACAATTATATTAAATAAAAAAAACAAACCAAAAAAAAAAAATATCTCATATTATATTTTTATTGAAAAAATATTACATTATATTATGTTTTTGTATGAAATTCAAACACTAAAATATATGACAAAAAAAGAACTTAAAAAAGAAAAAATTCAAAAAGATACAGCTATTTATGAATATCATCCTGAAAATGATTATACTAAAACAAATAGTAATATTGATATTGTCTCATTAGATGATCTTTTTTAAAATAATTGATATTAAAATTGATATTTAAATATTGTAAGCAAATATAAGTTATGAACAAATTTTTTTTTAAATATTTTTGTTGTAATTCTTGTAATTATAATGATAACAAAGAAGATGATGATGAAGAATTAACTGATTTTATAATAAATTCTGTAGGAGAAAGTAATTCATATTTACTTCAACATTTACGTAATAGATTTATCAAAAAGGAAAAAACTTTTACACACAGAGATCTATTAAATGCATGCTCTATTGGCCAAGTAGAAATGGTAAAAAAAATTATATTATGTTTAAAATTTCAATCACATTATACTGATTTTAATTTTAACATAAATTTTCAATGTGGAAATGGTTGGACACCTTTACTAGAAGCTACTAAATTTTTGACAAGAAATGGAATTGAAGGATTTAAAATAATAAACCTCTTATTAAATTATAATGCTGATATAAATATTCCTAATTATCACGGATGGACACCATTACTATTTTCAGTAAAAAATACTAATTATGAATTATCACAACTATTATTAAAAGATAATGCTAATGTAAATTGTCAAAATACATCCGGTTATACTCCAATAATGTATGCTTGTAAAAATAATGATGAAATAACATTAAGAATGTTACTAAAACAAAATCCATCATTTGCAATAATGAATAAAAAAGAAGGCACATTAGTATGGGATTATTTAATAAATGATTCAATATGTGAATATTTAATACTTGAGCATTCACAGCATTATGTTAATGTTATTATTAATACTAATAATAGATATTTAAGCGTAGATGTGTTAAATATCATTTGTAATTATTTAGCATATTATTAATAATATATAATATATGGAAACTCTTCCAGAAGATTTGATATTTAAAATAACAGATTATTTAGAACCAGAAGAATTCTTAAATTTAAAACAAATATCAAACTATTATTATAAAATATGTAAAAATAAGAAACATATTTTTTTATCTGACTACTATAAATTTAATTTCTTTTTTGAAATAGATGATAAGACAAAACTATTAGATATACAATTATTGTCAAAAATAGCAAAAAATGAAAATTTTATGATTTGGTTATTTTATATAGTAGAAAATTGTACTGAAAGAAAATGTAAAATTATTTATAATTTAATGTGGAAAGTAATTACATCACAATACTTTATTGAAAATTATTGTCCAACAAGATATGAGCATAAATCAATTGTATCAAGAATCCGATTTATTCGGGACTTAATATTTGAAAACAAAATATATAACAAATTTCCAAAAAAAGATAAAATAGATAATAGAATATTATCTCATTCTGTTATATGTAAAAATAAAAAATTGAATTCCCCCAAAAGATATTTAAAAATTAGAATATTAAGATAATTAAATCAATAAACTATTTATGAGAGAAGATATTTTAATAGATGAGGACGATATTATTCAACCTAAAAAAAATATCAAATGTAAAAAAAAAACAAATAATGCAGCAAGTTTAGGAAGCTATATTCTACTTTTAGTAGTATTTATAATTATTTGTATTTCAGGTAGAACCGTCGGTGAATATAATTATTATACAGCCAATGGTATATCAAAACTTTTATTAGAACAAGATT
>Ga0310345_10002543_pt1 | contig 18244 bp, 19 predicted proteins | sample HC15DNA20500_MG_FD_204667 | JGI IMG/M metagenome (GOLD analysis project Ga0310345, IMG submission 204667) | Marine microbial communities from station ALOHA, North Pacific Subtropical Gyre - HC15-DNA-20-500_MG | ecosystem: Environmental > Aquatic > Marine > Oceanic | place: Pacific Ocean: North...
TAAACTTCAATATAATAATACCATCTATCACTTAAATCATTCGGTAACGATGCTTGTCTTAATACATCCACACCTAAATCAAAATAAACATCACCAAATTCTGTACTTCTGTTAAGTGCTACATTCCACGAGTGTCTGGTAAATCTTATTTTTTCTTTCATGTTGTAAAATGCTTCATCTTCCTCTACCCATAATAAATCATCATCCCATTCTACTATTTTGTTTTCACTCTCCCATTTTTTAAGATTATCCCGATGTCGTTGATTTAATGAATTACCATACCATCCACAAACGGGTATTACGTCATCTAATTTTTCATACAGAGATAGAGCGTGGGAATTCCAAAAACAATTAGTCCAGATTGGTAAGGGACTTCCTTCTAAAAATTCATCAATAATCGGGACTATTGGTTTTGATCCAGGAGGCAAGTAATCAGGATTATCAAGGTTTGTATATGATACACAATACACCGGTTTTATACCATCTACCATTCGGTCATTTTGTATTTCATTTTTATAGACCAAATCATCCAAAGATAGTTTTGGCAAATGACGACAAGCACACTTCTTATATTTGACCCCACTACCACAGGGACAGGGTTGATTTCTACCTACTTTTTTTCCCATAATTCTCTTTCAGTTTATTGATACTACAAATGTGTATCATTCTTATACCAGTAAAATTTAACCTCTATATGAAAATCAGTTAGGGCGGGTTTTTGGAAAAAATCTTTTTCCCGATTAACGACTAATTACCTACCCCCCTATCTCTATTACATTTTTCAAGTTATTCTCTGGTATTCAAACTCTAACTTGGTGTATCTCCTCTAACTTATAGTTAAATAAAAAAGGGGATGAAAAACCCACCCCCTAACTTCGTACCCCGGACAGGACTTGAACCTGTAACCCCCAGCTTAGAAGGCTGGTGTTCTATCCAGTTGAACTACCGGGGCATTTTCTATTAAAATAACAGATATAATTTATTACTTATTCCTTATCTTTTTTTTTCAAAAATGTTTCAATTTGTATATCAATTTCTTCATCGTCAGGTCGGTATAATTCAAACCTTAACTTCAATAATGTTTTCTCACCTTTCGGTGGTGCTTGTTTATGCCACATAGAACTATTACTCCAATTCCCTTTATCAACCATAACATAACCTTTACTATCCCCGTCATGTGCAACATAATCAATAAAATCTCTAATTAATTGTTTATCCTTTGGATTTATCATCTTATTACTCTCTCATTTCGTTCTTTTACTTTTCCAAAATCAAGTGAATTTCTAACACCTATTAGTGAATTATATTCCTGATCTGTTTTATGATAATCCATTACCATTTTTAGTGATGAATGACCTACCAATAATCTAACCAAATTTAAGTCCCCGTTTGTTTCCCTTAACTTCTCTTGTATAAAAAATCTTCTACAACTATGTGGCGATAAATTGGGGTTCAATCCAAGAAATTTAACCATCTTCTTAAACTTATGTTGAACCCCTGATTGACTATAAGGTAAATCAATTCGTTCAATAAATCCAGACCCCATACTATCTTGGTTTGGATTGGAACTTTTGAAGAAATGTCTGTGGAAAACAAATTCTTTGTCCGTTCTAATTTTACCTTTCTTATCTGTAATCAAATCTCTTATATCATCATATGCGTGGGAACTATCAATATAATTTGTTCTTTCTTTATCTCCCTTACCTATAAAATTCCATCTCCAAATTGGATGTTGTTCTTCTGTTTCAGTATCGGTAATTAATACAGATTGTAATTCATTTACTTTCATCTTTAATACTTCACTAATACGACAACCACTTACCAACATAACTCGTAAAATTTTAATGAACCAAAACCAATTTGGGTGTTCTTTATACTCGTCCATAAACTCTATGATTTTTTGAATTTCAATTGGCGAAAAACTTGGTCTGTTTTCCTCTGGTTCTGGTATTCCATCTAAACTTGCCCATCTGTGAGTATCAAACCATCTATTTTCTTCTTTACGACCCAACCAATTAAACAAAACACGAACACTTTTATATGATGTATGTAAAGTAGTAGCACCCCACTTCTTTCTTACTCCACCTACTTCTGCTCTGTATTGTAAATACTCTCTATAAACTTTAACACCATCCCTACTATTGTGAGATGCCAATGAACCATATTTAGGTTGGTGTTTTTTTAACCATTTCAAATAATCAAACAGGTAGTAGGTATATCCATCAAGGGTTCTTTGTTTTATTGCATCTTTCTCTAATACTACTTCCATCTTTCTTCTATCATAATCACAAAACCATTCAATCCAGTATTCCAAACTTCCTTCATCAACATATAACTCACTTATAGCTTCTTCATTTAGATTGCTGATTTTCTCGTAATCATTAAGTACATCAAGTTCAGTTTTGTAATTCTGCAGATTTACATTTGATAACCATCTACTTTTTTGAACTCGTTTGTAACCTTTCTTTTTTGTTAAATCTTGCTCTGGAATTGAATAACACAAAAGTATCTTATTTGTTTTTGCATCAACCTTATATGAAAATCTTGGATCGGGTTTTCCACCCTTCAAAACAATATAACCTCTTGTCTTGGTTCGGTTGGTTTTTTTGATAGAACTATCTACGAATTTCCTAAATTGTTCTATCTTCTTTTTAGTGGATTTATTGTGTTTCATCCCCCAAAATTTACATATAATTTGGGTTAAATACTATGAAATTCTATGGAGTAAATTATGGAGTATTTACTTGTATCTTAATTCTCTCGTCGGTAAATTTAGGTATATGAGATGGAACTATTTACTTCTAATTTATAGTATTAACGACTTTCTCGTCGGTAATAACAAATATACTGGTTCCTGTGAATATGGAGTAATTATGGAGTATCCAGTATCATTTATTCTAACTTATGGAGTAAAAGTATGGAGTAATCCTGTATCTCTACGAGTTAGAGCAAACTATCCAAGTTATAGGGGAATAAAATGAAAAATACCTTTTCACTCGTCAGGGTGTCGTCACAAATCCAAACGGAAGAACATGGTGGAACTGGAATTCAGTTTCAAACAGAAAAATTATCCCAGTACGCTACATTACATAACCTAAATCTCGTTAAGACCATCACGGATGTTTGTAGTGGTGGTCTTGAAACGAGAGATGGAATTGAAGAACTTAAAATTCATATTGAAAATGGGGATGTTGATATAGTTCTAATCTGGAATGTTTCCAGAGCATTTCGTTCTATGATACATTTTACCAAGTTCTATGAATACTTGAAAAAACACGATGTTGAATTAATTAGTTGTAGTGAAGGAATTCGTAGTTCTTCAAAAACAGGTTCTATGATGTTTGGGATCATGGTGAGCATAGCAACCTTTGAAAAATCACTCATAACTGAGCGGATGATGTCGGGGCGAATAACCAAGGTTAAAAGTGGTATAAGGGGGTATGGTTCTAAACTGCCATTTGGTTATTGTAAGAATACTGATGGTGAGATTGTATTGGATGAAGATAATTCAAAAGTAGTTCAGTACATTTTTAGGAAAATGAATTCTCTGTTGAAGAACCCAAAACTCACCAAGGGAAAAAGAACACGAAGATTATTAAAATTATTGAATAATAGAAAATTCACCTACGACGGAAAACCATTTACCAGATGGAACATACGAGATATAATAAATAACACATTTTACTTTGGTGAATTAAAATATGGTTCAATTAAAACAACTCACAATTATGAACCAATTATTTCCAAGCGGTTATTCAATCAAGTATGTATATCATAATTCTAATTCTATTATTTACTGGTTGTTCTGCTGAAACACCAACATATAAACCAGAAGAACAAATAACACCACTTCATATTTGGATGGACTTACCACAACGGGATGGTGAATATATTTTCACCTATCCTTTTACTAACCCATCTTCTTACGCTCATATCCGTTATGAAACTTTGCCAATGGAGAGAGTATTCTGGTTTTCACCAGATAGTTTTACAATTTATCATATGGGTTTTCCAATCACCGAACCGATAGTCAATTATTCAACTTACAGCGATGGTTTAACAGGATTAGGAACACAACTCTGTTATATCTATCAGGGTCATGTTGGTGATACACTTGAAATAATTGGATGTGGAATTAATATATGTGATACTACAAGGTTTATAGTAGAATGAAAAATCCACCTCGTCGTAAATGTTCTATTTGTAATGATGATACGGGGAAATTAACAAATCAATACTGCTTGGATAATCCTAAACACCCTAATTACAAATTTGATTGTTGGGATGGACTAACTTATTTGGATTGTTGGAATTTCATTCGTTCAAATGAAACAGAAGAAGAATGGCAAGAACGAATTAAGAATTACACAACGGACATATATTAGTTTTAATTCTCTTTTTTGATATACCTTTTCCAGATTGATTAGGACACCAGAAACCATACAACTTCGCCCACTTCCTGAATGTCTTAAAATCACATCCAACTAACATACTTGCTTGTCTCATACTTGGGGTATTCTTTACTGCGTGTTCTATTCTACCAATCCAAGGTTGTGGTCGTTCAAAATTAGATCGTGGTGGTATAACTTTTCTTTCTTCTTCTGTATCTTCTGGTAATGGTACATAAATGTTTCCTGCCATTATTATTCCTCTGTAATAGTTCCCTTGAAACCCTCTGGTTGAAACTCCCCATGTGGTAGAATACCTTTTGATGTTTCAATAACTACACCACCATAACGTTCTACTTGTGCTATAAGAAATCCAATAGTCCATCTGGATGTATTAAAATCATAATCATCTGGAAATTCCATCCAACCTTTTTCATATCCATTCTTCAACCATTCAATTCTATCTTCAAATAAATACTCATCTGTATATGTTCTTGCTTCCTTATATGCTTCAATAATCTCTTTTAATAATTCATTAGGACTTTCTGGAACTTCTCCACCCCGTTCAAACAATCCTCTTATCATCTTTCCTAAATTTTCCATTATCCAATTCCAACATCAGTAGATAAAATCTTTTTCCATTCATCCTTTTTGAATTTCAAAGAATTTGCCATCGTATCAACAAACAGATTATCATTCTTTAATAGTTCATCTTCAATTTCACTATTTCGTTTTTCTATTTGTTCTTCATCATTCTTTTCTGGTTCTGGAATTGGATTTTGTTTCTTCAAGGTATCTCGTAAATGTTCGCTCATATCAATTCTGTAATTCGTTAAAAATGTTTCAAGTTGCTCTTCATTTAATTGACTGAAACAATACCACATAAAACTTTCAGTAATCTTCTCTGGATTAATCCAATTATTCATATCACTCATCTATCTTCTCGTTTTTCATGTTCTATTCGTTTCTGTACTTTTGAAATTAAATCTCTTAATTCTTTAGCGGTCTTTTCCCACTCCATTTCCTTCTGTTTCATAAGTGGGTATGTTTCCGTTTTCAAGTTCATTAACCATCCTTCAAAAGTTTTCATAGTATTTAACCATAATTCAAAATCATCCAACGATCCTTCAAAGTCATATTCTTCCAATAGTGGTTTCATTCTTATCATCTAACATCTCCATGATTATTAACTGCTGTAATTCTTTCAATTTTTCAAACCAATAATGATACTCTTTACCTTTGGTGATTAATGTTTCATCATTAGAACATACTCTTATTAATGTTTCAAAATACTCATCCTGTAATTTTTCAATGGCAGGTTTCAATACAACTTCACCAACTTCCTGATTGTCTTTGAAATAATCACATTTGGATTTTTCTTTTCCCAATCAATCCAGTTTCTCTCACTTAATTCATCCAATTCTTTTTGGGTCATGCCATTACTGGTTTTTAAGTATTCAACTAATTCATTTTTCATTTTCATCTAACTCCTTTAATTGTTCTAATAATTTATCTTTTAGTAATTGTTTTATATGTGGTGTGAATGCTTCTTCTAATTGTTGTTTTGCAAAATCAAGTGAGATTTCCCGAACATAATTCTGTGAATAATTAATTGATGATTGTAGTTCTTTCAATCTTTCCACATAATAACCTCTTGGTTTCTTATCAGTAATTATACTATCTGGATTAAAAATTAAATCCATCAGTATATCCCAGAATTCTCCTTGATAGGTATCTACTCTGGTTTTTATCTCACCAATTTTTTTATCTATTGTAGAATTATTCATTAAATCCAACCAATTCGGTTCTTTACATCTTCATAAAATCTCCAATCCAGATCCAACATTCTGGGTGATTTCACAACATTATTTTTCAATAACTCTGCCTGTACTTCTGTTTGTGATAATCCTTTGCTCTCCAATCCCTTGATATATTCAACTAATCCAAGTTTTCTTATACCTTTATGTTGTATGAACTGCTCTTTCGTTTTGTATTCCATTTTGATCTACTCCTGTTATCCAGTTGTTATTTGGTAATTGTCTCATATTGAACGTTGTATTTTTTTATCAGTAGTAAGTTAGATTTTGACCGAGGTTTTTACCTCGGTCAAACTTTACTCACACACAATTAAAGTTTTGTTTTGTTTTTCTTTATCTGTATCAGGTAGGTAGGGATGTTCCCCTGAATAGATACAGATATATTTTACTGCATACTCCGTCCTAATGACTTTATTGCTAAATGATTTCAGTTCGTCCAGTATATTTATTCTTACATCCATAATAAAATAAAAATGAACTTATTGTTTCGTTCCGTTAATATGATTTCCTACCTGAATTCATACTTACACCCATAACGAACCAGTACATCATCAACTTACTAACCACCTTTTGCGACTATTGAAATTTCCCTACATCATATTTCTATGGTGGATTTCAACATCCGCCTCTAACCCCTGTTTCGTTATCTCTCTAATTACGATGAAGTTTCCACAGCGGTTCTTCGGGTGGATTTAATACACAATACAAGATACTTATTTGTTTTTCTTTTTCTGTATCAGTATAGGCTTTTAGTTCCACGGGGAGTATTAATTCCCCACATCTATAAATATAAAGTTTTAACAAAAACCTTCCATTTATTTTGGAAATAATTGTGGTAAAATGATTTCCAGGGAATTTTATATGACTAATGAGTTATTGATACAGCTTGGTGTATCAAAAACTATACTATAAGAATTGTTTTTAAGCGGAAGAACACATACACCATTCTTCTTACTTACCTAAACACATCCTAAACACTTTTGTATAGGTGAAATTTTATTAGCAAAATGTTTATTAGTTCAGGTGGTACTTTATATTTGATTTGAAGGTTGGAAAACCAAATGAAGATTGGGGTTATCTACATAGGTTCTCTCTCTAAAAAAAGTGTATCCTTTTCAAAGAATACACTTTGTATTATATGTTATTTTTCAGGTAATCAACCAATCTTATACTCTAACGTGTAGTGTTATACTCTAACTTGAATACTTTGAAACATAAGATACACCAAGTTAGATGAGATATAGCAAGTTAGGACTTACTCTATTCCGTCTCCCCTGAAAAACTTATCAATTACATCCTGATCGGGATAACGGATTGGCAACCCCTCTTTCATCATCTCATTTACCATGTAGGCGATATATTCTTTTTGCGGTGTAGTTCCAACCAGACCAAAAATCTTCCTACGATAATTAAAAATTCTTTTTTCTAATGAACCTACCATTTGAATTACCATACCCTTATCCATATCCATCATCCATTCCTGAATTCTCCTTGAACTTCTTTCTGGCAATTCACCCTTTTCAATCAAACCTTTTATTTCCCATCGTTTCAGGGTTGCTTTCAAACTTGTCTTATATTTCTTCTTTTCTACTCTGGTAAGTTGGAGTGTTCCAATTATCTCATCAAAGTATTCATCAAAATCTTTCTTCAAGTTTTCATCTCATCTGGATAATGTTTTACCAATAGATTAAATACCACATCAAAAGGTGGATTATATTTTTCAAGTAATCGTTTCATCTGGGTATTGAATTTCTGTTTGGCATATTTTCCATCATCCTTACCAACAATATATTTCAATCTTACTTCTTGGTATGCTCTTTCAACAGAAATGATACCCTGATCCACCTTCTCCAAAAGTGATGGATCGTAATTCTTAATTGATAGAAGTTTTTTCAACTTGGTGGTACTTACTCCCAATTTCTCACTAACATTTACAATACTCCAATTTTTACCATCCCGAACTTCACCTTTTAGTGGTCGTCCTTTTTTGATCTGTTTAGAATACTCTGTTTTTAGTAATTCTGCTTCATTTACTATTTCACTTTCAGTTTTTACTCTATAAGCATTTAGGGTAATTAGAGCAATCGTTTCATTTTCAAATTCACTTAATCTACAATCACACTTTTCCCAACCCATTTCTATAATTGCTCGTAATCTCCTATGTCCTGAAATCACCCGATTAGATTTTGTAATTGTTATAGGTTCTAATAGTCCATTCAGTTCTATTGAATGTTTCAATTCTATTAGAGCATCTGGATTATCTTTGTATATCGTGGAGTTAATTGGATGTGGTTTCAACTCACTCACTTTCATTTGAATTATGTAATCACTCATACTATTTATCCTTTATAGAAGATTAGGATTGGTTCAATCTTATAGGTGGATTTGGATTTCATATCAAACCAATAATTTTTACTATCAGTAGGATTTAACCCAATCATTCTCGTCATACAATTTCCTAATTTTCCATGATATGAAAATCCATTCTTTACTGCCAATGAAATCGTATCCTGTTCTAATGGATAGAATTTCTTTTGTCCTACTTTTATATCTGCTATGTTGATGATACAATACCTTTCTGGTTTCAAAACATCATATGAAGTTTTCAAGGTCTTATCCAAATAACCATCTAACCATTTTGGATATGTTGGAAACTTCAAACAAGATTGTTCTTTATCAGTAGAATAAATCTCTCTGTTAAAATATGGCGGTGATGTAAAAACTAAATCCACATCATTTATATGGTTTTGGAATTCTGGATTATCTCCAATTATTTCACTTCCATCATAATAAAGCTCATAGGTGTTACTACCATTACAATTAGTATTATAGAATTCACCTAATTCTTCATAACAACCACGATTTTCTGTATTTACATCAGTACCTATGTAGTGAGTGGGTAAGTTGGAACACAAAGAACCTAATAACCTTGATCCCCAACCCGATGAACTATCATATATCTTGTAATTCATTTGTGGCGGTAATCCATCCAAATACTTTTCATATATCCATCTGGCATTTAACACAGGATAATTAACTGCGACTTGGTTCAAACCAATTCGTAGTATTTGAAATAATTGTGGAAATACTTTTAGGGATTTATCATAATAACGAACTACATATCCATCATATTCACCATCTTTTTCAAACCCGATCTCATTTATTAGTTCTGGACCTCCCAAAACACCTCTTTCCCTGAACTTTATTACATTTTTGGTATCCAACATCAATCGGTTATATTTTTCATTCATCCTGTTCCAATTTGAATTTTCCAACCAATAACCAACATTTTCATCTTTATTCTCATTCCATTTCAAAAAATAATCTGTATCACTTACACCATTTTTATTTTCCAGATAATTTGAATACAGAAACATCTTATCAAAACGAACCTTTTGAACTATGGTATATTTGAATTCCAACCAAAGATTTTCATTTGATAGATAATCGTGGATTGAAATTCCATTTACTCTGGATTTTAATAGACCGGGGAAGAATTGATTAACACCATTCCCCATTTTTGAAAAGTTTTTTAAGAAACCCAAATAATCTGGGTATAGTTCATCTTGGGTATAGATTGTACTTAAATCATAATCTTTCAGTTTATTGAAACGATTAATAATGGTTTGTTTATCCATTCCAATATGCGGTGGTAATCCATCATCCCAAACTTTCAACAATTCATTTCTTAATTCATCAACCCAGTTAGATAATTCTTCAAAAGTATAATTCTGCAATTCACCAAATGTAATGTTGGAATTCAGGGTGCTTGCTGGCAGGGGTGGAATGGGTAAGTTCATACTCTAACTTATAGTATCTCGTCTAACTTGTATTACTTTTGAAATAATCATTTCCTCTAACTTATAGTATCTCATCTAACTTATATCATACAGGAAATATAGCACAGATTAGGTGTGTGCTAAGACAAAAAACTGGGATTGTTTGAACCTACTTTAATCGGTCATTGGCGTTAAGCGTATAACTTTTCCAATTTCCCCCTAACACCATAAAACACAATACGAACCACCTTTGATTGTTGATCTACTACCCATACCAATCGTTTCTTCTGTGAAGCACCACACCTGTATTGATAAAAAATAGTTTTCCCGTCCTGATTACCTTGATAACCATTATTAACTTTCGTTCCAAATTCCTTTTCAAGGACACCACCTAATCCACCAGAACCAATTCTTTTTAGTTTATGTGGTTTGGGTAATAATGAACCACTTGGAGATGCTGATAGATGATGTAATGTTTCAATAATTTCTTCTTTCTCATTTCTTTGAAGTTTTTTTGTATCATTAAATAATTTATTATTACAACAAACCAAATAACCTTTACCTTTACTTTTCTTAAATGTTTTAAGTAGGAAACTATCGTCTGGTAGTTCTTCATCAAATTCTTCGGGTGAAATCTCACGTCCTAATAATTGTTTTCGTAAATCTTCTGGCAAATACTCTATCAATTCCGTATCCAAACTACCCGACAATCGTGTTAATTGTTTGCTCTTATCTACCCACCATTCTTGTTCTATTTTAGTTGCTATTTCTTTTATACTTCCTGTTAGAAATAATTCTGGATTGTCTTTGAAATAATCACTCATTTTATTTTCTCCTGATGTGTAAATGGAAAATGTTTTTTCAATAATTCAATCCAATCATCAATACTGGGTTTATATCTTTTCTGTATGATTTCAAATTCCTGTTCTAATGTAATCTTGGTGGATTTTGTGCCTCTACCCTTGAATTCTTTTGTATTATTTATCTCACTCATTACTTCGTTATAAGCGTGTTGTAATGTAGTAGAACCATTCACCACTTTTGAATGTAGTGTTGGGTTATGTTTCTTTATTTCAGCGAGTTTTATTTCTTTGTTCTTCATTTTGTATATTGTCTCCACTCACTCCTTTTCCACTGCTCGTATTTATGATTATTTGGATTGTAATAATCCCAGATTTCGTGTGGAAAATACTTATCTAATAACTGATGATCTTCTGGTTTTGTAATCCTCATACCTACAGCATTAGCAAATTGATTAACCAAATCATTTAATTGGTGTTGTATCTCTACGTTGGATTTCACCAATCTTTCAAAACCGGGGGACATTCTGTAAAGAAGGTTTAACCAAACATTGGCAGCCACTATTTCGTATTTCCCTTTGAACTTCGTGTTGATACCTGCGAGATTTAATGGAGTATCATTATCTAACTTGATACCAACCAGTAACGCTGTATCCATCCATTTTTTTAATTCATCTGGATTTGTTTTTACTTGGTCGGTATAATTTGGCATTTTTGTATATGTTGATGGTCTATAAACTTCAATATAATAATACCATCTATCACTTAAATCATTCGTTACCGCTTGTCTTAATACATCCACACCTAAATCAAAATAAACATCACCAAATTCTGTACTTCTGTTAAGTGCTACATTCCACGAGTGTCTGGTAAATCTTATTTTTTCTTTCATGTTGTAAAATGCTTCATCTTCCTCTACCCATAATAAATCATCATCCCATTCTACTATTTTGTTTTCACTCTCCCATTTTTTAAGATTATCCCGATGTCGTTGATTTAATGAATTACCATACCATCCACAAACGGGTATTACGTCATCTAATTTTTCATACAGAGATAGAGCGTGGGAATTCCAAAAACAATTAGTCCAGATTGGTAAGGGACTTCCTTCTAAAAATTCATCAATAATCGGGACTATTGGTTTTGATCCAGGAGGCAAGTAATCAGGATTATCAAGGTTTGTATATGATACACAATACACCGGTTTTATACCATCTACCATTCGGTCATTTTGTATTTCATTTTTATAGACCAAATCATCCAAAGATAGTTTTGGCAAATGACGACAAGCACACTTCTTATATTTGACCCCACTACCACAGGGACAGGGTTGATTTCTACCTACTTTTTTTCCCATAATTCTCTTTCAGTTTATTGATACTACAAATGTGTATCATTCTTATACCAGTAAAATTTAACCTCTATATGAAAATCAGTTAGGGCGGGTTTTTGGAAAAAATCTTTTTCCCGATTAACGACTAATTACCTACCCCCCTATCTCTATTACATTTTTCAAGTTATTCTCTGGTATTCAAACTCTAACTTGGTGTATCTCCTCTAACTTATAGTTAAATAAAAAAGGGGATGAAAAACCCACCCCCTAACTTCGTACCCCGGACAGGACTTGAACCTGTAACCCCCAGCTTAGAAGGCTGGTGTTCTATCCAGTTGAACTACCGGGGCATTTTCTATTAAAATAACAGATATAATTTATTACTTATTCCTTATCTTTTTTTTTCAAAAATGTTTCAATTTGTATATCAATTTCTTCATCGTCAGGTCGGTATAATTCAAACCTTAACTTCAATAATGTTTTCTCACCTTTCGGTGGTGCTTGTTTATGCCACATAGAACTATTACTCCAATTCCCTTTATCAACCATAACATAACCTTTACTATCCCCGTCATGTGCAACATAATCAATAAAATCTCTAATTAATTGTTTATCCTTTGGATTTATCATCTTATTACTCTCTCATTTCGTTCTTTTACTTTTCCAAAATCAAGTGAATTTCTAACACCTATTAGTGAATTATATTCCTGATCTGTTTTATGATAATCCATTACCATTTTTAGTGATGAATGACCTACCAATAATCTAACCAAATTTAAGTCCCCGTTTGTTTCCCTTAACTTCTCTTGTATAAAAAATCTTCTACAACTATGTGGCGATAAATTGGGGTTCAATCCAAGAAATTTAACCATCTTCTTAAACTTATGTTGAACCCCTGATTGACTATAAGGTAAATCAATTCGTTCAATAAATCCAGACCCCATACTATCTTGGTTTGGATTGGAACTTTTGAAGAAATGTCTGTGGAAAACAAATTCTTTGTCCGTTCTAATTTTACCTTTCTTATCTGTAATCAAATCTCTTATATCATCATATGCGTGGGAACTATCAATATAATTTGTTCTTTCTTTATCTCCCTTACCTATAAAATTCCATCTCCAAATTGGATGTTGTTCTTCTGTTTCAGTATCGGTAATTAATACAGATTGTAATTCATTTACTTTCATCTTTAATACTTCACTAATACGACAACCACTTACCAACATAACTCGTAAAATTTTAATGAACCAAAACCAATTTGGGTGTTCTTTATACTCGTCCATAAACTCTATGATTTTTTGAATTTCAATTGGCGAAAAACTTGGTCTGTTTTCCTCTGGTTCTGGTATTCCATCTAAACTTGCCCATCTGTGAGTATCAAACCATCTATTTTCTTCTTTACGACCCAACCAATTAAACAAAACACGAACACTTTTATATGATGTATGTAAAGTAGTAGCACCCCACTTCTTTCTTACTCCACCTACTTCTGCTCTGTATTGTAAATACTCTCTATAAACTTTAACACCATCCCTACTATTGTGAGATGCCAATGAACCATATTTAGGTTGGTGTTTTTTTAACCATTTCAAATAATCAAACAGGTAGTAGGTATATCCATCAAGGGTTCTTTGTTTTATTGCATCTTTCTCTAATACTACTTCCATCTTTCTTCTATCATAATCACAAAACCATTCAATCCAGTATTCCAAACTTCCTTCATCAACATATAACTCACTTATAGCTTCTTCATTTAGATTGCTGATTTTCTCGTAATCATTAAGTACATCAAGTTCAGTTTTGTAATTCTGCAGATTTACATTTGATAACCATCTACTTTTTTGAACTCGTTTGTAACCTTTCTTTTTTGTTAAATCTTGCTCTGGAATTGAATAACACAAAAGTATCTTATTTGTTTTTGCATCAACCTTATATGAAAATCTTGGATCGGGTTTTCCACCCTTCAAAACAATATAACCTCTTGTCTTGGTTCGGTTGGTTTTTTTGATAGAACTATCTACGAATTTCCTAAATTGTTCTATCTTCTTTTTAGTGGATTTATTGTGTTTCATCCCCCAAAATTTACATATAATTTGGGTTAAATACTATGAAATTCTATGGAGTAAATTATGGAGTATTTACTTGTATCTTAATTCTCTCGTCGGTAAATTTAGGTATATGAGATGGAACTATTTACTTCTAATTTATAGTATTAACGACTTTCTCGTCGGTAATAACAAATATACTGGTTCCTGTGAATATGGAGTAATTATGGAGTATCCAGTATCATTTATTCTAACTTATGGAGTAAAAGTATGGAGTAATCCTGTATCTCTACGAGTTAGAGCAAACTATCCAAGTTATAGGGGAATAAAATGAAAAATACCTTTTCACTCGTCAGGGTGTCGTCACAAATCCAAACGGAAGAACATGGTGGAACTGGAATTCAGTTTCAAACAGAAAAATTATCCCAGTACGCTACATTACATAACCTAAATCTCGTTAAGACCATCACGGATGTTTGTAGTGGTGGTCTTGAAACGAGAGATGGAATTGAAGAACTTAAAATTCATATTGAAAATGGGGATGTTGATATAGTTCTAATCTGGAATGTTTCCAGAGCATTTCGTTCTATGATACATTTTACCAAGTTCTATGAATACTTGAAAAAACACGATGTTGAATTAATTAGTTGTAGTGAAGGAATTCGTAGTTCTTCAAAAACAGGTTCTATGATGTTTGGGATCATGGTGAGCATAGCAACCTTTGAAAAATCACTCATAACTGAGCGGATGATGTCGGGGCGAATAACCAAGGTTAAAAGTGGTATAAGGGGGTATGGTTCTAAACTGCCATTTGGTTATTGTAAGAATACTGATGGTGAGATTGTATTGGATGAAGATAATTCAAAAGTAGTTCAGTACATTTTTAGGAAAATGAATTCTCTGTTGAAGAACCCAAAACTCACCAAGGGAAAAAGAACACGAAGATTATTAAAATTATTGAATAATAGAAAATTCACCTACGACGGAAAACCATTTACCAGATGGAACATACGAGATATAATAAATAACACATTTTACTTTGGTGAATTAAAATATGGTTCAATTAAAACAACTCACAATTATGAACCAATTATTTCCAAGCGGTTATTCAATCAAGTATGTATATCATAATTCTAATTCTATTATTTACTGGTTGTTCTGCTGAAACACCAACATATAAACCAGAAGAACAAATAACACCACTTCATATTTGGATGGACTTACCACAACGGGATGGTGAATATATTTTCACCTATCCTTTTACTAACCCATCTTCTTACGCTCATATCCGTTATGAAACTTTGCCAATGGAGAGAGTATTCTGGTTTTCACCAGATAGTTTTACAATTTATCATATGGGTTTTCCAATCACCGAACCGATAGTCAATTATTCAACTTACAGCGATGGTTTAACAGGATTAGGAACACAACTCTGTTATATCTATCAGGGTCATGTTGGTGATACACTTGAAATAATTGGATGTGGAATTAATATATGTGATACTACAAGGTTTATAGTAGAATGAAAAATCCACCTCGTCGTAAATGTTCTATTTGTAATGATGATACGGGGAAATTAACAAATCAATACTGCTTGGATAATCCTAAACACCCTAATTACAAATTTGATTGTTGGGATGGACTAACTTATTTGGATTGTTGGAATTTCATTCGTTCAAATGAAACAGAAGAAGAATGGCAAGAACGAATTAAGAATTACACAACGGACATATATTAGTTTTAATTCTCTTTTTTGATATACCTTTTCCAGATTGATTAGGACACCAGAAACCATACAACTTCGCCCACTTCCTGAATGTCTTAAAATCACATCCAACTAACATACTTGCTTGTCTCATACTTGGGGTATTCTTTACTGCGTGTTCTATTCTACCAATCCAAGGTTGTGGTCGTTCAAAATTAGATCGTGGTGGTATAACTTTTCTTTCTTCTTCTGTATCTTCTGGTAATGGTACATAAATGTTTCCTGCCATTATTATTCCTCTGTAATAGTTCCCTTGAAACCCTCTGGTTGAAACTCCCCATGTGGTAGAATACCTTTTGATGTTTCAATAACTACACCACCATAACGTTCTACTTGTGCTATAAGAAATCCAATAGTCCATCTGGATGTATTAAAATCATAATCATCTGGAAATTCCATCCAACCTTTTTCATATCCATTCTTCAACCATTCAATTCTATCTTCAAATAAATACTCATCTGTATATGTTCTTGCTTCCTTATATGCTTCAATAATCTCTTTTAATAATTCATTAGGACTTTCTGGAACTTCTCCACCCCGTTCAAACAATCCTCTTATCATCTTTCCTAAATTTTCCATTATCCAATTCCAACATCAGTAGATAAAATCTTTTTCCATTCATCCTTTTTGAATTTCAAAGAATTTGCCATCGTATCAACAAACAGATTATCATTCTTTAATAGTTCATCTTCAATTTCACTATTTCGTTTTTCTATTTGTTCTTCATCATTCTTTTCTGGTTCTGGAATTGGATTTTGTTTCTTCAAGGTATCTCGTAAATGTTCGCTCATATCAATTCTGTAATTCGTTAAAAATGTTTCAAGTTGCTCTTCATTTAATTGACTGAAACAATACCACATAAAACTTTCAGTAATCTTCTCTGGATTAATCCAATTATTCATATCACTCATCTATCTTCTCGTTTTTCATGTTCTATTCGTTTCTGTACTTTTGAAATTAAATCTCTTAATTCTTTAGCGGTCTTTTCCCACTCCATTTCCTTCTGTTTCATAAGTGGGTATGTTTCCGTTTTCAAGTTCATTAACCATCCTTCAAAAGTTTTCATAGTATTTAACCATAATTCAAAATCATCCAACGATCCTTCAAAGTCATATTCTTCCAATAGTGGTTTCATTCTTATCATCTAACATCTCCATGATTATTAACTGCTGTAATTCTTTCAATTTTTCAAACCAATAATGATACTCTTTACCTTTGGTGATTAATGTTTCATCATTAGAACATACTCTTATTAATGTTTCAAAATACTCATCCTGTAATTTTTCAATGGCAGGTTTCAATACAACTTCACCAACTTCCTGATTGTCTTTGAAATAATCACATTTGGATTTTTCTTTTCCCAATCAATCCAGTTTCTCTCACTTAATTCATCCAATTCTTTTTGGGTCATGCCATTACTGGTTTTTAAGTATTCAACTAATTCATTTTTCATTTTCATCTAACTCCTTTAATTGTTCTAATAATTTATCTTTTAGTAATTGTTTTATATGTGGTGTGAATGCTTCTTCTAATTGTTGTTTTGCAAAATCAAGTGAGATTTCCCGAACATAATTCTGTGAATAATTAATTGATGATTGTAGTTCTTTCAATCTTTCCACATAATAACCTCTTGGTTTCTTATCAGTAATTATACTATCTGGATTAAAAATTAAATCCATCAGTATATCCCAGAATTCTCCTTGATAGGTATCTACTCTGGTTTTTATCTCACCAATTTTTTTATCTATTGTAGAATTATTCATTAAATCCAACCAATTCGGTTCTTTACATCTTCATAAAATCTCCAATCCAGATCCAACATTCTGGGTGATTTCACAACATTATTTTTCAATAACTCTGCCTGTACTTCTGTTTGTGATAATCCTTTGCTCTCCAATCCCTTGATATATTCAACTAATCCAAGTTTTCTTATACCTTTATGTTGTATGAACTGCTCTTTCGTTTTGTATTCCATTTTGATCTACTCCTGTTATCCAGTTGTTATTTGGTAATTGTCTCATATTGAACGTTGTATTTTTTTATCAGTAGTAAGTTAGATTTTGACCGAGGTTTTTACCTCGGTCAAACTTTACTCACACACAATTAAAGTTTTGTTTTGTTTTTCTTTATCTGTATCAGGTAGGTAGGGATGTTCCCCTGAATAGATACAGATATATTTTACTGCATACTCCGTCCTAATGACTTTATTGCTAAATGATTTCAGTTCGTCCAGTATATTTATTCTTACATCCATAATAAAATAAAAATGAACTTATTGTTTCGTTCCGTTAATATGATTTCCTACCTGAATTCATAC
>Ga0310345_10002544_pt1 | contig 18235 bp, 19 predicted proteins | sample HC15DNA20500_MG_FD_204667 | JGI IMG/M metagenome (GOLD analysis project Ga0310345, IMG submission 204667) | Marine microbial communities from station ALOHA, North Pacific Subtropical Gyre - HC15-DNA-20-500_MG | ecosystem: Environmental > Aquatic > Marine > Oceanic | place: Pacific Ocean: North...
TCCGACATCCAGCGCCCTCCCCGACTCAAAATGGTATACGATATATCTCGCAAAACAAGTTTGCAGATCGCGCGAATTCGGTCGCGGCTCGGGCAGAGGTTGTTCCAAGCGGCGATGAAGGGTGTTCGGCAGCGTATCGGGATTGCAAGCAGGCCGGACTGTATTTCGCGCCAGATCTGCGATCAGGCGTGCGAATGAGTGGCGAAGCGCATTTTCGCCGAGTCGATGACAGGACCTTGGGCTTCTCGCAGCACGCAGCCCTGCCACCGGCGGCGTCACTCCCTCGGCGCGTCCTTGTGCAGGAGATCGTCCGTCGCCTCGCGTTCGGCCTGAACCAGCGGGATCAGCGCTTTCTCTTCGGACTGGTGGAACGCGGCCGGGCCCGGGACTGGGCACGCGGGTCGCGTCGGCGCGGACTGGGGCCCATCCCCCCGCTCCGCCCCGGCTATGGACGTCGGCGCGCCCTCGAGCCGGATACGGTAGGTCGTATCGGGGATCGCGACGCCCGCGGCCTCAATCGCGCCCTTGACCAGACGGATCGCGTCGCCGCGTGCGGTGGCGAAGCCCGTGGCGGCCTGATCGATCCAAGCGCTGGAGCGCAGGATCGCCCCCGCTTCGGTTACGTCCTCGATCCACACCAGCGGCGCGGGCTCGGCCAGCACAAAGGGTAGGCCCGCCAGCGTGTCCTGCGCCAGAATCCGCGTCGCCTCCAGATCGGCATCGGGGTCGATGCCGATGTCGAAGCTGAAGCGACGCTCGGCGTTGCGGGTGAAGTTGACGATGCGGCTCTTGAAGACCACCGCGTTGGGGATGCGGATGTGGTTGCCGTCGAGCGACAGCAGGATCGTCGCCCGCGAGGTCAGGCGGATGACGCGCCCCGTGTCGCCCTCGATCTCGACGAGGTCGTTGGGCTGGAACGGCTGGCGCAGGCTGAGCATGATCGAGGCCACGAAGTTCTCGACCGTGTCGCGCACCGCGAAGCCGAGCGCGAGGCCGACCAGCCCCGCCGCGCCGAGGATGGTGCCCAAAAGCGCCGCCGCCCCCGCCACGTCGAGCGCCACGACGAGCCCGGCGATGCCGATCACGACCCGCACCCCCTGCCGGTAGAGACCGGCGATGAAGGCGTTCGGCGCCAGCCTGTCCCAGAACCGGGCGCGCGCGACCAGAAGGCCGAGGCCCAGGATCAGCGCGAAGATGGCCAGAGCCACGAGCAGGAGCGGCAGCCGCCCCGCCGCCTGCCGCAGCCGAGTCGTGAAGCGGTCGAGCGCCGGGTTCAGCTGTTCGGCGATCTCCTGCGTCGCGGCGATCTCGCTTCGAACCGCCACCACGCCGTCGACCCGTTCGCCGATCGCGGTAAGGTCGGCGATCTCTGCCTCCTCGGCGACCTCGCCTGACAGCGTCACGACCCCCGCTTCGACCCCGACCACGATGTCGTCATGGCCAAGCGCCGCGAGGATGGCGTCCAGTCGCGCGGCGATCTCCTCATCGGCGCGTACGTCCGCGACCGCAATAGGAGCGGCGGGGGCCTCGGGTGCCTCCTCCTGCGCATGCGCGACGCCGCCCGCGGCGAGGCAGGCGACGAGCAGGATGGCAAAACTGTTTGGCCAGCGAAGCATGGTGGCACAGCTAGGGCGCGACGGGCGCCGCTCCAGCACGCGATGAGGCTAGAGGTCGGGAAGCGCGCGCGGTTGGCCGTCATCGTCGAGCGCGACGAAGACGAACAGCGCCTCGGTGACCGGGAAGCTGCCGGTCTCGAAACGGTTACGGGCCCAGGCCTCGACACGGATCTTCATCGAGGTCCGGCCCGCGGATTGCAGCCGCGCATAGAGCGTGACCTCGTCACCGACCTTGACCGGGCGCAAAAACTGCATGCCGTCCACCGCCACGGTGGCGTTGCGACCGCGAGACCGCGCCGCCGCAAGGTTGCCCGCCGCGAGGTCCATCTGCGCCATCAGCCAGCCGCCGAAGATGTCGCCGGCCGGGTTGGTGTCGGCCGGCATCGCAATGGTGCGGATTACCAGATCGCCCTCGGGCTGCTTTGCCGCCTTGCCCCGATCATCGCCCATCACTCCGCCCCTTCGTCACTACGGCCCGTGCTTGACCCTATTCACAGAAGCAGCCGAAGTGGCGGGATTCAATCGCGAAGGCGCATGGGCGACGGCTCCGGGTCGCGGTGGCTGCACGACACGGCCGCCGGTTCGCGATCGAGCCACTTTATCGAGCAGGGCATGCCTGGGGGATCATCGGGTCACCGCCTCGCCCGGTGCCATCGGCCCTCAGATCAGGCCGAAGGTGGCGGCAAGCGAGGCCGCCTGCGTGCCGTTGCTCGCATTGAGCTTGAGACGGGCATTCTTCAGCCGCTGCTTGATCGCGCCCTCCGACACGCCAAACTCCGAGGCGATCTGCTTGAGCTTGCCGCCATCCTTGATCCGCCGGAGCACGTCGAGTTCTGCCCGCGTCAGCGTCTGCGGCGGCGCGAGCTTTCGGTGCAGATCCATGACGTAATCCGCGAGAAGCGCGAGCTCGGCATCGTCGTATTCACGGTCATCGCGGTAGAAGAGCCCGTAGCTGCGCAGCCCGCCATCCTCGTTGTAGGAAGCGACGGCGCCGTGGCGCAGCCCGTGCTCCCGTGCCTGAGCGATGATCCGCAACGGGTCGTCTTCGCCCAGTTCGTGCAGGCGGATCGCGCCTGTGTGTTCATAAGACCACTTTAGAGAGGGGTCCGCGAAGAAGAACTTCTCGCGGGAGTAGAGTTCGACCCAGGAGCGTGGCAGGTGGTTGGCCTCTAGGGCGGGAAAGGCAAAGCGGATCCGCAGCCCGAGGTAGAACCCGGACGGCCCCAAACGCTGTGCGACCTCGTAGGACAAATGCTCTGTCATCTCTTGGGCCTCATCGACTGATTGCCGCCCCGGAACCGCCTAACTGGACAAGGTTGACTGGCGGATCAACCAAAAAACTGCTCGGAGTCTAAAAAGCCATGTTCAATTCCGCCCATGATCCCCGTGGGACAGTAGATGATCCCGGCGCGGTCGTGATTGCGACGTTGGGTCGCCTGATCGAGATCGCGCCGGCGGGGTTCGCGATCGGTCTGCATATCCGCTACATGACGCCGGCCTACATGTTCGAGAGCTACCCGGCCGACTGGCTCGACGTCTATGCAAGGGACGGGCTGTTGATGCGCGATCCCACGGTTCGCTGGGCGATGCATCATCATGGTGCGAAGCGGTGGGCGGAACTCGAGGAGCAGGACGGCGCCGGGGTTCTGGCCCGCGCTCGCGAATACGGGATCGTCCACGGCCACACCCGCTCGATCCACGAGGGCGACGACATCAGCTTCGGCGGTCTCGCGCGCAGCGATCGCGATTTCACGGCGGCCGAGATCGAGGAGGTCGGAGAGCTGATCCAGACCCTGCACGATGTCACCGACAAGCGGGTGACGCTTGGCACCGAGGCCAGCGCCCGGATCCGCGACATGGCGGTCGTCATGACAGAACGGACCGGGTAGCGTCGTCGCGAAGGCGGCAGGGCCGATGGCCGCATGGCGGGGAGAGGCTGGGGATGAAGCTTGCAGTGGCCGTTCTCATGGCGTGGCTTCCCGCCGCCGCTCAGGCCGGATGCTTCGGCGCCGGCGAGCCGCTTTTTCATTGCCGCATCGAGGGGAGCGCGAGGCAGGTCGATATCTGCCTGCAGGACGGTGTCGCGCTCTACCGGTTCGGGCCGATGGACGGCGCGGCGGAGATGATCCTCGCGCGGCGGGTCGAGGATGTCGACCTGCGGCCGTGGAACGGCATCGGTCGCTGGCTGCACGAGGCGCTGCGGTTCACCAATGGCGAGGCGGCGTACGAGATCTCCTACGGCATCGACCGGCTGAGCGAGACCCATGTGGTGGAGGCCGGGATCGCGATCCACGAATCCGGCCGCGATATCGCCCGGCTCGCCTGCCGTCCCGAGACGGTCCTGGGCCTCGATTTCACCCCGCTCCTCGAGGCCAAGCTGGCCGCCGGCCAGGGCTGGTGCCCCGAGGCCGGCGAATGGCGGGCTGACTGCGTCGCGCAGTAGCCGGGACCGCGATCAGATCGCGGCGGTGCGCCCCTTCGAGGTCGGCAGCGCCGCCGCGAGCAGACCCGGCATGTCGCCGATGATCCGCGCGTCCGCGCCGAACTCGGCGCGGGCCGCGTCCGCGATCTGCTGCGCCTTCTCGATCGTGTCCGCCGGCTTGCGCCACAAGAACTCCTTCCTGCCTTTCGAAACCCGCCGGGCCACGACGTCGTATTCGGTGGCGGCCCTAAACTTGGTCCGGAGACGAAGCCCGGTTTCGGTGCAGTGGAGGGGGACGATCTCGATCGAATGGGTCATGAAGTCAGTCGCTTGCTGTTTCCGATGCCCGACGCCTAGCGCATTTCGCCTCGCGATGTAACCGGGGGCCGGCCAAACGCCCGTGGGCTGTGTCGCCGTCGGCATCGACCCACGAGAGAAGGCCCCATGGAGCCGCTAAGACCGAGGCGCGCCCGGCGCATCGCACGATTTCGGAGAGCCTGCCGTCAGCCGGCCAATTCTACGCGTGCCGTTCGAACGCAGCACCGGTGACGGTGCCCTCCGCCTGACAGCCATGACGATGATCTGGGCTCAGCTGACCTGGGCGCGGCGCTGCAGCATCCCTGCCACCGCGCGCACGACGCGGTACTGGCCCTCCTGCGCGATGCGGAAATCCTCGCCGCCGATGGTCTCGTCCGCCGCCTCGGTAATCAGCGTCACCGGATAGAGTGCCTCGGCCTCGCGGCTTACCGTGAAGGGGATGCAGCCCGCATGCACCTCGAAGCTCTCGGCCCCGACATAGCGGCGGTAGAGGTCGAGCATCCGCCGGTTCTGCGCCGCGAGTTCCGGGAAGTCGGCCAGCGCGTCGAGACCGGCCTGCAGCACTGCGCGGGCCAGCGCCTCCTGCGCCGGGTCGTGGCGCAGGATCAGGAAGAACCCCTTGGGGATGGTCCATTGGCCAAAACCGCGCGGAATGTAGCCGGTCAGCGGCCGGGTCCATTCATGCGACGGGTAGCCATGCAGGTTCACATGCACCTCGGCCGGCAGCCGCGCATGGGCGAGATCGCGGATCGCGCTCTCGTAGCGCCCCGCCCCGTGGCTCAGATCGGCGCCGCTGGCGGTGTAGCGGGCGGCGTGATGCATGTGGCGCGGGTTTTCGGCGCAAAGCTCGCGGAACAGCGCGTAGCCGTCTGGGTTCTCGAGCGGGTTCAGCGTGAAGCTCACCTCGCCCTCGGCGGCGAGATCGCGGGCCGCGCGCAGCGCGCCAACCATGGGCGAGCTTTCATTGGCGTGTTGTCCCGCCGAGATCGCAAGCCGGGCCGGGCCGCGCCCGCTGACGTGTAGCCCCTCGACCACCCGGCCCTGCCGCGACCGGACCGCATAGCTCGCGCCGTCAATCGCGGCGAGATGCGCCGAAATCTGGGACGGGTAGAGCCACTGCGTCGCGGCATCGAGCGCCGGGCGTCCGGGCTGGTCGCGGTCGAGCATCGGCTCGGCCCGTGCGGAGCGGATCTCCAGCCGGGGCGTGGCGCCGCGTCGCACCGAAGGCACGACCTGACCGGCCTTGACCGAGCGCTGCCCCGGCGCGAGGCCGAGCCGCTTCTGGAAGATCTCCAGCGCAGTGAAGTAGATCTCCTCATGCATTGCCTCGGCCAGCGAGATCACCTCGGAGCCGACCGGCAGGACCTGATCTTCGTAGGGTAGCTCGACGATCACTTCGAGCCGGTCGAAGAAGGGCCCATCGGGCTCGTCCGGTGAGAGCGGATCGAGCGGCATCGCGCGCAGATGCGCGCAGACCGCCTCGAAGATCGTTTCGTATTCAGTATGCAGGTGCCGTCCGCCCTGCCCATCCTCGATCCAGCCGCAGGCGGCGAGCGCCCGGCTGCCATCATCGAGTTCGACCCAGCGCACCGGCACCGGCACGATGTGGCGCGCATCCGGCGTCTCGATCTCGTAGGCGGGCAAGCCCTCCCCCTCGTGCGGGCGCGGCGCGAAGGCGATTTCGCAATGCGAGATCAGCGCGTGCAGCGGGTAGCATTCTAGCCGGAACCGGTCCTCGGGGCAGCCCTCGACCACCGGGTAGTGGATCGTGGCGCAGGCGGCCTCGTCGAGAAGCCCCTGCTCCATCACCTCGTGCAGCAGCGTCTTGTAGGCCGATCGCAGCCGCAGGTCGCGCCCCTCGGCGCGAGCCCGTGCCTGCGCCGCGCGCCGCGCGCTCGGGCCTTCGAAGACCCAGGCGGCGGTCGCGGTCGCTGGCAGCGTGTCGATCGTGCGGTCGAAGACGCGCCTCGTCACTTCGTCGCCCCCAGCGGGTCGAGCCGGTCGCGCAGCCAGTCGCCCAGCAGGTTCAGGCCCAGCACCGTCAGCATGATCGCAAGACCGGGAAAGATCGTGACCCAAGGCGCGGTCTGGATGTAGTTGCGGCCATCCGCCAGCATGCCACCCCAGCTCGGCACCAGCGGGTCGATCCCGAGGCCGAGGAAGGTCAGGCTGCTTTCGAGCAGGATGTTATTGGCGACGTTCAGTGTGGCGAGGATCACCAGCGGCCCCATCGCGTTTGGGAGGATATGGCCGAACAGGATCTTGCGGTCCGGCAGGCCGTAGCTCTGCGCCGCCTGCACGAATTCGGCCTGCCTGAGCGAGAGGACAGAGCCGCGGATCAGTCGGGCGTACTGCACCCATTGTGCGACGATCATCAGGACGATGATCCGGTCGAGCCCCGGCCCGATGATCGCGATCACGGTCATCGCCAAAAGGATGAAGGGCAGCGCCAGCTGGATGTCGGCGAAGCGCATCAGGAACATGTCCCAAGGCCCGCGGTAATAGCCCGCCAGAAGGCCCACCACAGTTCCGATCACCACCGCGCCGAGCGCCGAGACGATGCCGACGAAGAACGACACGCGTCCCCCTACGACGACGCGGGCGAGAATGTCGCGCCCGAGCGGGTCGGTGCCCAAGGGGTGGTTCCAGCCAGTGAATGGGGCGGTCAGCCGCGCGGTCAGGTCCATGGCGCGGCCGCCATCGGGGAACAGCAGCCCCGAGAGCGCCACGGCACCGCCGATCAGCACGATCAGCACGAGGCCTGCGACGAACTCGAAATTCTTGAAGCCCGTCATGGCGTCACTCCAGTCTGATGCGGGGGTCGAGCAGCATGTAGGTGAGATCGACCAGAAGGTTCACGGCGACGATCAGCACCGCGAGGATCGAGATCACCGTCTGCAGGATCGGGTAATCGCGCTGCGCGATCGCCTCGATGGCGAGCGTGCCCATGCCGGGCCAGTTGAACACCAGCTCGACCACCACGAGACCGCCCATCAGCGAGCCGAACTGCAGGCCGAGATAGGTGACCAGCGCGATCGAGCTGTTGCGCAGCGCGTGCTTGTAGATCACCGCGGTCTGCGACAGCCCCTTGGCGCGGGCCACCATGATGAACTGCGACGACAGCACGTCGAGCATGGTGGTGCGCACGATGCGCAGGTTGGTGGAGGTCAGGATCACCCCGATGGTCACGGCCGGCATGATCAGCGATTGCGGCCCCGTAAAGCCCGATGGCGGCAGCCAGCGCAGCGTCACCGAGAAGATCAGCACCAGCATGATGCCGAGCCAGAAATTGGGGAAAGACAGCCCCGCGAGCGACAACACCCGCACCAGCTGATCCCCGAAGGAGCCACGATGCGTGGCGGCATAGATGCCCAGCGGCACCGAGATCAGCAGCGACACCGCCAGCGAGGTCAGCGCCAGAAGCAGCGTCGCACCAAGCGCGCCGGAGATCAGCGGCGCGATCGCGCCCCTGAAGAAGCTGTTGCCCAGTTCGCCGGTCAGCAGCCCGCCGATGAAATCGCCGTATTGCACGAGGAAGGGTCGGTTCAGGCCGAGCCCCTCGCGGATCCGCGCGAGATCCTCCGGGGTCACGTTCGCGGATTCCCGCAGCATCATCACCGCCGGGTCGCCGGTGAGACGGATCGCGAAGGAGACGAACAGCGTCACCGCGACCAGCACGAAGCCGGCCTGGATCACGCGTTTGAGGATGAAGGAAAGGATGGGCAAGTCGGCCTCCGGACGGCAAAGCCCGGCGCGGGAAACAGCTTTCCCCGCGCCGGTTATGGGGTCTTACTGGGCGACGCTCACCTCGGTGAGGCGCAGCCGCTTGTCGGGGGCGGGCACGAAGCCTTCGACCCGGTCGGCTACCGCGTAGACCGTTTCTTCGTTGTAGAGCGGGATGTGGTAGGCCTCTTCATGCGCCAGTGCCGCCACCTTCTGCAGGATGTCCTCGCGCAGCTCCTGGTCGGGCGACTGCCGCTGCTCGTCGAGCAGCGCGTTCATCTCGTCGGAGGTGCCGTAGGGGTTCCACTTCTCGCCTTCGTGGTAGGTCAGATAGGCGGTGTTGTCGAAGTCGAAGGTCCAGCCGCCCCAGCTGAACTGGTACATCTCGTTGGTCCGGCCCTGCGGCACGATCTCGTTGAGGAAGACACCGTCCTCGATCGGGTTCAGACCGACATTCAGACCGACCGCGGCGAAGAAGCCGGTCAGCGCCTGTGCCACCTCGTTGAAAGTCGAGTTGCCGGCGCGGTAGTCGATGGTCATCTCGGTGCCCGGCGCGACGCCGGCCTCTTCGAGCAGCGCCATCGCCTGCTGCGGGTCGAAGGGATAGCCCTCGAGCTCGGGATCATGGCCGAAGGACAGCTCGCCCTGTAGGCTGGCGATCGGGCTGCCGCGCCCGGCAAGGAAGGCGTCGATCAGCGCCTGCTTGTCGATCGCCATGTTGAGCGCGCGGCGTACCCGCACATCCTCGGTCACGGCGTCCTTGGTCTTCAAGGCCAGCGAGTAGATGGTCGGGCCGGCGACGGCGACGATCCCTGCATTGTCAGCGGCCTCGATGGTCGGCACCGCCGAGAAGGCGACGTCGGTGACGAGGTCGACACCGCCCGACTGCAGCTCGGCCAGACGCGTCGCATCCTCGCGGATGAAGCGGAACACCAGCCCGTCGAGCTCCGGCGCGCCCTCGAAGTACTCCTCGTTGGCTTCCAGCTCGATCCGCGCGCCCTGCTCGTAGCTGGCGAACTTGAACGGGCCGGTGCCGACCGGGTTCATGTCGAAATGCTCTTCGCCGTTCTCTTCGATGTATTGCGGCGGCACGATCATCGCGCCGTAGCCCGACAGCTTGGTCAGGATCACCGGGTCGGGCTGGGCCATGTGGAAATCGACGGTGCTCGCGTCGACGACCTCGACGCGGTCGATGGTGGTGTAGTTCGACTGCTGCGGACCGGCGCTGCCGACTTCGCCCAGAAGCCGGTCGAAGGTGTATTTCACCGCCTCGGCATTGAACGGCTCGCCGTTGTGGAACTGCACGCCCTCGCGCAGCTGGAAGCGGATGCGCATGCCCTCATCGAGCACTTCCCAGCTTTCGGCGAGGCCGGGCTGCAGATCGAGGTTCTCGTCGCGGCGCACGAGGCCGTCATAGATGTTCGAAGCGACCGAGCCCCAGGCCACGAGGAAGGTGTCGACCGGGTCCCAGTTGGCCGGGTCCTGACGCTGCGCCACGGTGAGCGTGCCCTCGGCGAGCGCGGGGGCGGCCGTGAGCGCGGTGGTGGCGGCCAGCGCCGCGATCAGCAGGCGCGATTTCAGATCCGTCATGATGCGATACCTTCCCTGTATTTTTCGAAGTCTTGGTGATTGTCGGCCAGCAGGTGACCCGGCGCGACCTCGACGAAACCGTGGCTGCGCCGCGGATCGCCGACCGGTCTGACCGGGCTGGGGATGTCGCCCGTCAGCGTGACGCGTTCGGGCGGACGGGTCGGGTCCATCACCGGAACGGCGCGCAGCAGGCGCTTCGTATAGGGGTGTTGCGGCGTCTCGAAGACCTGGCGTCGGGTGCCCATCTCGACGATCTCGCCCAGATACATCACCGCGACGCGGTGGCTGACCCGCTCGACCACGGCCATGTCGTGGCTGATGAATAGATAGGCCAGCCCGCGCCGGGCCTGGATGTCCATCATCAGGTTAATCACCTGCGCCTGCACGCTGACGTCGAGCGCCGAGACCGCCTCGTCGGCGATGATCAGCCCCGGATCGACTGAGAGCGCGCGGGCGATGGCGATGCGCTGGCGCTGGCCGCCGGAGAACTCGTGCGGGTAGCGCCCGGCGTGCTCGGGTTTGAGCCCCACCGAGGTCAGCAGATCGGCCACCTGCGCATCGGCGTTCTTCAGAAGCCCATGCGTGGCCATCGGCTCGGTCAGGCTCTGCTTCACCGTCTTGCGCGGGTTGAGCGAGCCGTAGGGGTCCTGAAAGATGTACTGGATCTCGCGCTTGAAGCGCTGCCGCTCGGCCGGATCGAGCGACAGGATGTCGGTGCCGCGATAAAGGATGCGCCCCGAGACGGGGGTCACGAGCTGCTGCAGCGTCTTGCCGACCGTCGATTTGCCCGAGCCACTCTCGCCCACCAGCGCCAGCGTCTCGCCCGGGTGGATCTCAAAGCTGACCTCCTCGGCGGCGTGAACGCGGTGGCTGATCCGGCCGAAGAAGCCCGAGGTCAGATCGTAGCGCGTCGTCACCTTGTCGAGCCGGACCAGCGGCTCGGTCCGTTCCGGCGCCGGATGCGCGTCGGTCTGATCGGCGGCCTGCCCGGGCAGGTCGAACTTGCGCGGATTTTCCTGCCCCTGCATGGCGCCGATCTTGGGCACTGCGGCCATCAGCGCCCGGGTGTAGTCGGCCTTGGGCCGCAGAATCACATCCTCGGCGCGGCCCGCCTCGACCATCTCACCATGGCGCATCACCACGATCTCGTCGGCCATCTCCGAGACCACGCCCATGTCGTGACTGATGAACACCACCGAGGTACCGAACTCGGACTGCATATCGCGGATGATCTGCAGGATCTGTGCCTGAATCGTGACGTCGAGCGCGGTGGTCGGCTCGTCTGCGATCAGCAGGTCGGGGCGGCAGGACACCGCCATCGCGATCATCACCCGTTGCCGCATGCCGCCCGAAAGCTGGTGCGGGTAGCGGTCGAGCTGGGCGCGGGCATTGGGCAGCCGTACCAGCTCCAGAAGCCGCGCCGCCTCGTCGCGCGCCGCCCGTCCGCGCAGGCCCCGGTGCAGCTTCAGCGCCTCGCCGATTTGGCTGCCGATCGTGAAGACCGGGTCGAGCGAGGTCATCGGCTCCTGAAAGATCATCGAGATCCGGTTGCCGCGGATGCGGCGCAGATCGGCCTCCGAGGCGCCGGTGATCTCGGTCTCGCCCGCCTTGCCGTGCAGCTGGATGCGGCCCGAGGTGACGCGACCGCCGGTGAACTTCAACAGCCCCATCGCGGCCATCGATGTCACCGACTTGCCGGATCCGCTCTCGCCGACGATCGCCAGAGTGCCGCCGCGCGGCACCTCGAAACTCAGGCCGCGCACGGCCTCGGTGTCACCGAAGGAGATCGACAGATCCTCGACGGTCAGGATCGGAGCGGTCGTGTCACTCATATCGAAGTCTCTTGGGCCTCTTCACAGCGTTGACGTGACGCTAGCCGGAGCCTGCACAAGTTGTAAACGTTTTATTGGTATTTTATTGATATAATCCTGATCAAACCGAAGCGACAGATCGCGCGGCTTGGTCGTAAAGCCCTGACATTCCGCGCAAAACTGTCGCCAACCGGCGCAATTCCTCGTTATCGGCCTCCATCGAGCGATGCGTGTCCAATAGGCAGATTTCTCGCAATTGCCGATATTTCTGGCAGGTTTCGGCTCCCTGCTCGGTCGTCGTGTAATAGCGCTCCTTGCCACGTCGCTCCCCCTCGACCAGCCCCTCGGCCACCAGCTTCTTGAGCGCGTAAGTGACCGTGTGCTGGTCCTCGATATTGAGCACGAAACAGATGTCTGAAAGGCGTTTAGGCCGTGCGCGATGGTTGACGTTGTGCAGCACCAGAACGTCGAGCGCGCTGAAATTCGAGTGCCCGACCACGGCGGCGAGGCAGCGCGCCATCCAGCGGGTGAAGGCGTTATGCGCCACGATCAGCCCGTACTCGTATTCCGACAGCTCCCAGCCCTCATCCTGCGCAAGATGCTCGGACGAGACGATCTTGGGGGCCTTCATGTTCAGCGCATCCGCGCTCCGCTTCGTCCGTCCGCTCATGTCCGTAACCTTCCCTTGTTGCCTTCCTCAGGCTGCAACGCGGAGCCGCAACAATCAATCTGCCGAATTTTGCGGCAATCATTATCGACATTTTGTCGGCATATTGTTGATATCTGAAGGCAGCCGCTCTAGCCTTGCGGCAATTCATTGACCCGGAGACCCTTGATGGAGCTGATCGCCGCCCGTCCCCTGGCCGACCGGGCCGTCACCTTCGAGCTTGCGACCCGCGTGGGCCCCGAGGCCGCCGCGCGCGTCGGCGCGGCGCAGGCGCGGCTGGCGGGCCTGCTGGAGGCCGGGGAGCTACCCGGCGCGCTGGAGCTGTCGCGCGCCTTCTGTTCGATCACCCTGCACTACGACCCGCTCCGGGGGCGACAGGCCGATCTGGTCGCGCGGGTCCGTGCTGCGCTTGAGGACACCGCGCCCGCCGCGCACGCGGATGGCCGGCTTTGGCGGCTGCCCTGCTGCTACGAGGGCGAGGATCTCGACGATCTGGCCGCGCGTCTGGAGCTGTCGCGTGAGGAGATCGCCGTGCGCCATGCCGAGACGGTGCACGAAGTCTACGCGATCGGCTTCCTGCCCGGGCTGCCCTTCATGGGCGAACTTCCCGAGGGCTTCTCGGTGCCGCGCCGCACCAGCCCCCGCACCCGGGTACCGCAGGGCTCCGTCGCCATCGCCAACGGCTTGACCGTGATCTACCCGTTCGAAAGCCCCGGCGGCTGGCACATCGTCGGGCGCTGCCCGGTGCCGCTCTTCGACACGGAGCGCGCGACCCCGGCCCTGCTCGCGGCCGGCGACCGCGTCCGCTTCGATCCGGTGGCCCGCAACGAGTTCGACAGGATCGGCGCGGCGCTGGACTGCGGTGACATCGACCCTGCCAGCTTCGCCGAGGCGGCCCGATGAGCGCCCGCCTCGTCATCGCCCGCGCCGGCGCACGCAGCCTCTTGCAGGATACCGGTTTTCGCGGCGGGCGCGGGATCGGCGTGCCGGGCGCGGGCGCGCTCGACCGCGACGCGCTGTATCTCCTGAACCGGCTTCTGGGCAACGACACCGATGCCGCTGCTATCGAGATCGCTCTCGTGCCGCCAAAGCTGCGGGCCGAGGACGGACCAGTGCGGCTAGCGCTGGGGCCTGGGCTGAGCGGTCAGGTCTCGGGCGACAACCCGCGCCCGGTGGGAGCCTGGACCGCCTTCACCCTGCATCCGGGCGAAACGGTCGATCTGCGTTTCGAGGCGGGCTGCCCCGTGGCGCTGATCGGGATCGGCGGCGAGATCGACCTCGCGTATGCGCTGCACAGCCGTTCCACCCTGCCCCGCGCCGGGCTCGGCCCGTTTGGTCGCAAGCTCGAAGATGGCGACGCCATTCCGATATCCGCCCCAGCAGCAGATCCGGGTGACAGGACCTTCGCCGCCCCGCCCCGGCCCGAAAGCGGCCCGCTCCGCGCGGTCCCGGGCCCGCAGGCCGAGTGGTTCACGGAGGCGTCGCGCGAAACCTTCTTCGGTGCAGAGTACAGCGTCGGGATCGAGACCGACCGCATGGGCATGCGGTTGGACGGACCGGCGCTTTCGCATTCCGAGCGCGGCGCCGACATCGTCTCCGACGGCATCGCGCCCGGCGCGATTCAGGTGCCGGGCAGCGGCCAGCCGATCGTGCTGCTGGCCGATGCCCAGACCACCGGCGGCTATCCCAAGATTGCCACCGTGATCGGGGCTGACCTGTCGCGCCTTGCCCGGCTCGCGCCCGGTGACAGGTTGCGCTTCACCGCCGTGACCGTCGAGCAGGCCGAGGCCGCCGCGCGCGACCGCCGCGCCGAGTTGGACCAGATCGCCGAGTGCGTCGTCCGCGCCAATGCCGGGCGGATCGATCCGCGCGCATTGTGGCAGGCGAACCTCGTGGGCGGCGCGGTCGACGCGCTCTGCCCCGATCATTTCCCGCATCATCCCGAGCCGGAGAGCCATCCATGAAGATCAACCTCAACGCCGATCTCGGGGAAAGCTACGGGCCCTATGTCATCGGCAATGACGAGGAACTGCTCGGCGTGGTGGGCGCGGCCAACATCGCCTGCGGCTTTCATGGCGGCGACCCGATGGTGATCGGCCGCGCCATCGCGCGCGCGAAGGAAACCGGCGCGAGCATCGGCGCACATCCCGGCCATGCCGATCTGCAGGGCTTCGGCCGCCGCGCCATGACGCTTTCGGCCGATGAGCTGCGCATGTCGGTGATCTACCAGGTTTCAGCCGTGGCGGGCATGGCCAGCGCGCTCGGTCACCCCATCACCCATGTCAAACCGCATGGTGCGATGAACAACCAAGCCTGCGCCGATCGCGCCATGGCCGACATCATCGCCCAAGCCGTGGCCGAGACCGATCCGGATCTGATCCTGCTCGCCCCCGCCCTGTCCAAGCTGGCCGTCGCGGGCGAGGCCGCGGGCCTGAAGGTCGCGCTCGAGATCTTTGCCGACCGGACTTACGAGGCCGATGCCAGCCTGACCTCGCGCAGCCGCCCGGGATCGGTGCTGCACGGGCAGGCCGAGGCTCTGGCCCATGTGAGGCGGATGATCGAGGCGGGAGGCATCGTCACCCGCGACGGCGCGGTGTTGCCGACGCCGTTCCATTCGATCTGCGTGCATGGCGACGGCGCGGCGGCGCTCGACACCGCCCGCGCGCTGCGGGCGGCGCTCGCCGATTGGGGCCACGCGCCGGTCACGCTGCCGGAGGCGGTGGCGGGATAAGGACCGAGGGGCAGATTTGCGCGTCGTCGGTCACCGTTCCGATCGCCTGTCACCACGTTTCGTGCGGACGGCGGGCTGATCTGTCGATGTCACGGCGGTATGCCCGCTCACACATCGAGGGGAGCGCCACGGGGCGCGGGGAACTGCGTCCAGTCCGTCAGGGTTTTGGAAGCAGAGCCGCAGGAGGACGGACGATGACTGGCAAGGATGAACGCGGGCACAGCGACCCGGCGCGCAAAAAGGATCTCGATGACGGCTACGAGTATCCCGGACGGCGCACGCCTCCCGGGCATGTTCCGAAGTCGATCATGGACGACCCTGGCACCGGCTTGACGGATGCCGAACGCCGCCGTCCGCCGGAACCCGAAGGCGACGCCGCACCCCTCGATACTACGAAGCCGCGCTGACGACGGCATTTGGGGTCTGACAGTTACTGCAAGGCGGCCAGAAGAGAATAACGTCAGCGCCCCGGCGGGCCGCCGGGACGCGCCCCCGACCGACCGAGCAAGGGAGGGCACGGTGTCGATGCAGGAGGCCCGTCAGGACATGGTCGCCCGTCAGCTCGCGGGACGCGGCATTGCCGATGAGAGGGTGCTGCGCGCGATGGGCGAGGTCCCGCGAGAGGCCTTCGTGGCGCCCGCGCATCGCGGCTTCGCTTATGCCGACGGACCGCTGCCGATCGGCCGGGGCCAGACCATCTCCCAACCGTGGATCGTGGCCCGGATGATCGAGGCCGCCCGGATCGGACCCGGCAGCCGGGTACTCGAAATCGGCGCCGGATCGGGCTATGCCGCTGCGGTGATGGCGCAAATGGGCGCGCATGTGCTGGCGATCGAGCGTGATCCGGAGTTGGCGAAGGCGGCGCGCCTCCGGCTGGAGGATCTTGGCTACGAGCTGGAGCTGCTGTGCACCGATGGCAGCGCCGGCGCGCCGCAATCCGCCCCATTCGACGCGATCATCGTCTCGGCCGCCGGGCCACGCCTGCCCGAGCCGCTGCGTCGCCAGTTGGTCCCCGGCGGGCGGCTGGTGATGCCGGTGGGCAGCGCCGAGGCTCAACGCCTGCTGCGGCTGACGGCGCCCAATCCGCGCGGCTCTGGCAACCCTCGCACCGAGGATCTGGGCGGGGTGCGCTTCGTGCCATTGCTCGGCGCGGAGGGCTGGCCCCTGTAGGGCATGGCGCCCGAACAGCGTTGCACATCTTCCCGGTGCGGCGGGGCCGGGGCGATACTTTTTTGATCTGCACGACATGCGGGCGGTCCATTGATTTCTCGCCGCCGCTGCCAGGGCGGTTCGGCGGGATCTACCGCCCCGAGACCATCGCAAATCTACCAAAAGCGGACTTGGCCCGGCGCCGAATACGAGGCGTTGTCCCGGATCGCGGAGGGCACGCCGGTCACGCCGCCAGATGAGATCGATCACGCCGCCGCCGCCATGGCGGAAACCTGACCCTTCGGCGCAAGAGGCACCGGGGATTCACACCACGGTCGAGCCTTCTCCCAGCAGGCGACGGTAATGCGCTTCGGGACCGCCATAGAACCCGTTGGTCACGTCCAGAAGCCCCTCGCGGTCGCGGATCACCACCCGTCCCCGGGTCGAGCGGATCAACGCGCGGCCTTCGAGTTCGTGCAACGCCACGGTGACGCCGGCGCGCCGCACCCCCAGCATCAGCGCCACGAAATCATGCGTGAGCTCGAGCTCGTCCCCCGCCACCCGGTCGTGGCACATCAGGAGCCACCGGGCGAGCCGGATCTCCAGCTTGCCCCGCCCATAGGCCAGGGCAGTACCCTGTATCTGTGCTATGACCGTGTTGACGTAGCGCAGCAGGCGATCCCTGCAGGCCCCGTCCTCCATGAGACGCCGAACGGCCTCAGCCTCGGCCCGCCAGCCCGTCCCCGCCACCTGCATTATCACGTCGCTGGTGCTTCGGTCGTCGCTCAGCACGAGTGGCAGGCCGGTCATGCCTTCGCGCCCCACCAACGCCGCCTCGATATTGAGGCCGCCGTTCTCGCTCGAGACGACCGAGGCGATGCCGCTGGTCAGGAAATAGGCGTATTCCAACGGTCTGTCGTCCCGCTCGATCTGCGTGCGCGCTGGCAGCTCGACAAAGCTGAGAGATCTGCGCAGCCCGGACATGGTTTTAGCTGGCATGCCCCTGAGCAACATGTTCGACTCGGTGGATATGACTGTCATGCAACCTCCCCGCATGTTGGGGCGAGAGGGTTCCCGAACTCCCGACGACCATGCCCATCTGCGCTGGCGATCGATGGCTGCACCATATCAGTTGCGTCCCGGCTTCCCAAGCCAAGGCCACCGGAAACGTACCGAATTGTCCTCTCGGACCCACGGCACCACGCGGTAATCCTCGGGGAGGACTGGCGACATTCACGCCATTCCAATGGGTTACACAAATTTTCATGGCGGGGTAGCATCGGGGAATACCGCGATCGTCCCTTGGTTTCGAGCACCCAAAACCCGACATCCGGCGCGGGGGAAGTAACGGCGCCGGGCGCAGGGGGAGCAGGAACATAGCGTTCGCGGCCCTTCTCCTTGCAGGGTTGGTTCGCAGCGGGTCCGGAGCGCATCCCGACTGGCCCATGCCGAGCGGCAGCAGGAGATGCTGCTCGCCGAACTGAATGACCGGGTTCGCAATATGCTGACCGCGGCCATCGACATGGCCCGCAATACCCGACCGGGCGCGGGGGGCGATCGAGGAGTTCTACAATCGGCTGGTCGGACGGCTGCGCGGCATGGCGCAGGCCTATGGCCTGCTTTCCGAGGTCGAATGGACCAGCGCGTCGCGGGCCGATCTGGCGCAGGCCGAACTGAGCCAGATCGATCCGTCCCGGCCGGACATCTCCGGCCCCGCGCTGGAGTTGCAGCCCCGGCAGGCGCTTCCCGTGGGCATGATCCTGCGCGAGCTCGCGAGCAATGCCGCGCTCGCCACCGAGGAAGGCCGGATTTCCCTGACCTGGGACCGGGCGGGCGACCGTATGACGCTTGGCTGACACGAGATCGGCGGCAATGGCGCGCTCGAAGGAACAGTCAATGGCTATGGTCTCGATCTGGTTGCGGGGCAGGTCGAGGACCAACTGCACGGAAAGATGGCAACGGACTTCTCGCGCGACGGCCTCGTGTTCGAGCTGAGCTTTTCCTTGAAGCGCTGAATTATTTCAAATGGCAGGTCGCACCCGATTCAAGAGCACAGTTTTCGCTGCCTGCCATTGCCGAAATGCATTCGCTTTCCATGCGCCAACTCGAGATACGAAGGATATGTGACGTTCCGAATTGTTCGAAACCGTTCGCTTGGGAGGAGACGTCGGAGGAGCGATTCCCTTGAACGCAGATCGCCTGCCCCGA
>Ga0310345_10002545_pt1 | contig 18232 bp, 15 predicted proteins | sample HC15DNA20500_MG_FD_204667 | JGI IMG/M metagenome (GOLD analysis project Ga0310345, IMG submission 204667) | Marine microbial communities from station ALOHA, North Pacific Subtropical Gyre - HC15-DNA-20-500_MG | ecosystem: Environmental > Aquatic > Marine > Oceanic | place: Pacific Ocean: North...
CTGATGATCCGTCCCCTGGGTGTGCTCACCCAGGTGGTGCGCGGGGCGATGGTCTCGGCCCTGTCGGCGCCCTACATCCGGCTGGCACGCAGCAAGGGCGCCGGCGACTTCCGCGTCGTGTCCCACCACGCGCTGCGCAACGCCGCAGCACCCGCGCTCACCGTCGCCGGCGACCTGATGGTCAGCCTCATCAACGGCGCGGTGGTGGTCGAGGCCATCTTCGGCTGGCCCGGCATCGGCAAGCTGATGATCGACGCGATCCTGCAACGCGACTTCGCCGTCCTGCAGGCCGCCGTGCTGCTCACCGCCGTCAGCATCTTCCTGCTCAACATCATCATCGACGCCTGCTACGCGCTGCTCGACGCGCGGGTTCGCGAACCCGCCCGAGTCTGAGAAGTCCCAGGAGACAACCATGAGCACGTCAATCGACCTGATCCCGGTCAAACCGACCACCGCGATCGTCGGCGAGGACGACACGCCCTCACGCGCCAGAAAGCAGTCCGGGCCCTCGTTCTGGTTCCGGCTGCTGTCCAACGACAGGGTCGCGCTCACCGCGGCCGGCGTCCTCGGCATCGTGGTCCTCACTGCCGTCTTCGGCCCGCTGCTGGTCGGCGACCTGGCCACCCGCATCGACCTGGACAACTCGAACCAGCCGCCGTTCACACTGGCCCACGGCTGGGCCAACGTGCTGGGCACCGACCCGCTGGGCCGCAGCATGCTGGCCCGCCTCATCGTGGCCTGCCAGACCACGCTGTCGGTTGCGATCCCGGCCGTGGTCATCTCCGCGGTCATCGGCTCGGCGGTGGGCATGTGGGCCGGTTATCACCGCGGCTGGCGCGAGACGCTGGCGATGCGCGTCGCCGACGTCATCATGAGCTTCCCGTCGCTGCTGCTGGCCGTCGTCGTGCTCTACGTGTTCTCCCCCAGCGCGGCCAACATCGTCATGGTGCTGGCGCTCACCCGCATCCCGGTGTACCTGCGCACCGCCCGCGCCGAATCCGCCGAACTGGCCAGCCGCGTGTTCGTCGACGCGGCAAGGACATTCGGCGCCAGCGCCACCTCGATCATCTGGCGCCACGTGCTGCCGATCGTGCTGCCCACCATGCTGACCGTGGCCACACTGGACTTCTGCTACGTGATGCTCGCCGAGAGCTCGCTGAGTTTTCTGGGCATCGGTATCCAGCCGCCCGACGTCAGCTGGGGCCTGATGGTCGCCCAGGGCCGCACCTACCTGCACACCGCCTGGTGGCTGTCGTTCTTCCCCGGCCTGGCCATCGTGATCACCACCGTGTCGGCCACCATCCTGGCCGCCTGGGCCCGCATCGCCACCGACCCCGGCCAGCGGTGGCGCCTGACCGTCCCGCAGAAGCGACTGAGCACGTTCACCAAGTCGGGAAAGCGCCTCTGATGAAAGGCTCGAGCATGACCGCACCAGCACGCCATGACACGCAGACCGACCACCGCGCCGACGCGCCGACGGTGCTCGACGTCGACGGGCTCTCGGTGGAGGTCCGCACCATCTCGGGCACCCTGCGCGCCGTCAACGACGTCTCGTTCCAGGCCCGGCGCGGTGAAACGCTCGCCCTGCTCGGCGAATCCGGCTGCGGCAAGTCGATGACCGCGACCGCACTGGTCGGCCTGCTCGAGCCGGTGGCCGATGTCGTCGCGGGCAGCGCCACCCTGTCCGGTGTCGACCTGCTCTCCGCCGACCGCAAGAAGCGGCGCGCCATGGCCGGCACCGAACTGGCCATCGTGTTCCAGGACGCGCTCACCGCGCTCAACCCGCTCTACACCGTGGGAACCCAACTGGCCGAGCCGTTCCGGATCCACAAGGGGCTCAGCGCCAAGGATGCCAAGGCCAAGGCCGTCGAACTGATGGCGCGGGTCGGCATCCCCCAGCCGGAGACCCGCCTGAACTCCTACCCGCACCAGTTCTCCGGAGGTATGCGGCAGCGGCTGCTGATCGCGATGGCCGTCGCGCTCAACCCCAGCGTGCTGATCGCCGACGAGCCGACCACCGCGCTCGACGTCACGGTGCAGGCCCAGATCATGGCGCTGCTGCGGGACCTGCGCACCGAGTTCGACATGGCCGTCGTCCTGATAACCCACGATCTGGCGCTGGTGGCCGAGGAGGCCGACCGTGTCGCCGTCATGTACGCCGGCAACGTCATCGAAACCGGCACCGTCGCGGAGGTTTTCGCCGACCCGAAGCACCCCTACACGAAGGGCCTGCTCGACTCGGTGCCGGTCAACGCCCGCCGCGGCGACGGTCTGCAGTCCATCGGCGGGTCACCGCCGGACCTGCACGACATTCCCGACGGATGCGTCTACCAGGAGCGCTGCCCGCTGGCGCGCGACATCTGCGCCACCACCCGGCCCGCCCTCGACCACGTCGGCGCGGATCGCAAGGCCGCCTGCCACTTCCCGGAAGAGGTCACGCCCCGCATGCGAGGAGGAAAGAGTGAAGATGTCTGAGAATCTGCTCGAGGTCCGCGACATCCGTAAGTCGTTCCGCGTCCCGCACGCCGGCAAGAACAAGCTCTGCGCGCTCGACGGCATCAGCCTGGACCTGGCCCGCCGCGAAACCCTCGGCCTGGTAGGCGAATCCGGCTGCGGAAAGTCCACCCTGGCACGAACACTGATGATGCTCGAACGGCCGGACGCCGGAACCGTGCGCTTCGACGGCGTGGACCCCTTCACCCTGACCGGCGCCGAACTGCTGAAGTTCCGCAGCCGCGTGCAGATGGTGTTCCAGGATCCCTATGCGTCGCTGAACTCCCGGATGTCGGCCGCCGAGATCATCGCCGAGCCGTGGCGCAGCCACAAGGGTCTCATCAAGAACCGCCAGGACCGCGACATGCGGGTGCGCGGACTGCTGGACCTGGTGGGCCTGGGCGCCAAGGCCGCCGACAAGTACCCGCAGGAATTCTCCGGCGGCCAGCGGCAACGCATCGGTATCGCCCGTGCGCTCGCGCTGAACCCGGACGTCATCATCTGCGACGAACCCGTCTCCGCGCTGGACCTTTCGGTACAGGCCCAGGTGCTCAACCTGCTCAACGATCTGCAGGAGCAACTCGGCATCTCCTACATCTTCATCTCCCACGACCTCTCGGTGGTACGCCACGTCGCCGACCGCGTCGCGGTGATGTACCTCGGCAAGATCATCGAGAACGGTCCCACCGACACCGTGTTCGACCGCTCCGACCACCCCTACACCGCGGCGCTGATGTCCGCGGCGCCCACCCTCGACGGCACACACCGCCAGGAACGCATCCTGCTGTCCGGCGAGGTGCCCTCACCGCTGAACCCGCCGTCGGGCTGCCGCTTTCGCACCCGCTGCTGGAAGGCCACCGAGGTGTGCGCCACCACCACGCCGCCGGTCACCGTCGACCCCGAGTTCGGCGGACACACGGCGCTGTGCCACCACCCGTTGCTACTGGAGGGGAGTGGACTTGAGACCGTGTCGGCATGACCATCGCGGGATTCTGCGTCGTGGCCGCGGCGATTCTGTTCGCCTCGGCGTTGCAGGCGTCGATCGGATTCGGCATGGGGATGTTCGCCGCGCCGATCGTCGCGATGATCGAACCGGCGATGATCCCGGGAACCCTGATTATGGTCGCCACGCTGGTCACGCTCATGGTGGTGGTGCGCGAACGGGAGGCCATCGACCTGTCCGGGACCGGCTGGGCGTTGACCGGGCGGGTGCCCGGGACCGTGGCCGGCGCCCTGCTGCTGGCCGCGCTGCCGCATCAGGCGTTGGTGATCGTGCTGGCCGCTGTGGTGCTGGGCGGCGTGGTGCTCACCAGCTCCGGTTGGGTTCCGGCGGCCCGGCGCCGCAACGTGGTGCTGGCCGGGGCGGCCTCGGGGCTGCTGGGCACCGCGACGTCGATCGGCGGGCCGCCGATGGCGCTGGTCTGGCAACGCAACACCGGTGCCGTGCTGCGCAGCACCATGAGCAGCTTCTTCCTCGTCGGATCGGTGATCTCGCTGATCGTGCTCGCCTTCACCGGCGCGGTGGATGTCCACACGCTGAAGACCTTCGCGCTGCTGATCCCGGCCGCCGTGCTCGGATACCTGCTCTCCCGGGTGCTCAACCGGCACCTCAACCCGCAACGGCTGCGCTGGCTCGCGATAGGCGTCTCGGCCACCGGCGCCGTCGTGCTGATCGGGCGGGAACTGTTGCTGACCTTCTGAGGGGGACAACGTGAGCCAGGACATCTCGGTGCGCAAGGTGAAGTCCGCCGTGCGCACGGTCGAGCTGCTCGAGTATCTGGCCGCCCGCCCCACCGACCCGGCCCGGCTGCGCGAGATCAGCGACGCCCTGGACATGCCGCGCAGCAGCGCCCACGCCCTGCTGCGCACGCTGGTCGCCCAGGGCTGGGTCCGCTCGGACCCCACCGGCACCTACTACGGCATCGGCATCCGGGCGCTGCTCGTCGGCACCAGCTACCTCGACAGCGACCCCTACCTACCGCTCATCACGCCGTTCCTCGAGGAACTGCGGGCCCAGCTCGACGAGACATTCCACCTCGGCCGCCTCGACGGCACCGACATCGTCTACCTGGCCACCCGGGAATCCCAGCAGTACCTGCGCACCTCCAGCCGGGTGGGCCGACGGCTGCCCGCCTACGCCACGGCACTCGGCAAAGCCCTGCTGGCCGAACGGTTCGGCGTCGACCGCGACAAGCACGTCCCCGGGGCGCTCGAGGCGCTCACCGCAGGCACCATCACCGACCGTGCCGCGCTGGACCATCAGCTCGACGATGTCCGGGTGCGGGGGTATGCCTGCGACGACGAGGAGAACACCGCCGGGCTGCGCTGCTTCGCCGTGGCCCTGCGCTACTGCCGACCCGCGCAGGACGCGATCAGCGCCTCGATACCCGCCGAGCGTCTGACCGCCGAGCGCGAGCGCGACATCATCGAGGCGTTGCGCGACGTCGGCGACAAGGTGACCCGCGTGGTCCGCCCATTGGCCAACGGCGACAAATGGTTTGCGTCGTGACCGGATACCTGTCAGAAGGAGCGCCATGACCGCCAGAACCCCCGTCGTGACCGACGTGACCGTCATCCCGGTCGCCGGCCACGACAGCATGCTGCTGAATCTGTCCGGCGCGCACGGGCCGTTCTTCACGCGCAACCTGATCGTCATCTCCGACTCGGCAGGCAACACCGGCGTCGGGGAAGTGCCCGGCGGCGAACCGATCCGGCGCACCCTCGAGGACGCCCGGACGCTGATTACCGGCCGCAGCATCGGCGACTACCACGCGGTGCTGGCCGACATGCGACGCACGTTCGCCGACCGCGACGCCGGCGGTCGCGGAGCGCAGACCTTCGACCTGCGGGTCACGGTGCACGCCGTCACCGCCGTCGAGGCGGCGTTGTTGGATCTGCTCGGCAAGCACCTGGAGGTCCCCGTCGCCGCGCTGCTCGGTGACGGTCAGCAACGCACAGAGGTGCAGGCGCTGGGATACCTGTTCTTCATCGGAGACCGCACGAAGACCGATCTGGCCTACCGGTCCCCCGCCGACGAGGCGCCCGACGCCGACGACTGGTTGACCGTGCGCCACCAGGAGGCCCTGACTCCTGACGCGGTGGTGCGCCTGGCCGAAGCAGCCTACGCCCGTTACGGTTTCGCCGACTTCAAGCTCAAGGGCGGCGTGCTGCCGGCAGCCGAGGAAGCCAAGGCGGTCATCGCGCTGGCCGAGCGTTTCCCCGGTGCGCGCATCACGCTGGACCCCAACGGGGGCTGGCTGTTGCGTGACGCCGTCAAGACGTGTCGTGAGCTGTCCGGGGTGCTGGCCTACGCCGAGGACCCGGTCGGACCCGAGGGCGGGTTCTCCGGCCGCGAGGTCATGGCCGAGTTCAAACGCGCCACCGGCTTGCCGACCGCGACCAACATGATCGCCACCGACTGGCGCGAGATGGGGCATGCGATCCGCTCCGGCGCGGTGGACATCCCGTTGGCCGATCCGCACTTCTGGACCATGGCCGGGTCGGTGCGGGTGGCCCAGCTCTGCGAGGCCTGGGGCCTGACGTGGGGGTCGCACTCCAACAACCACTTCGACGTGTCGTTGGCGATGTTCACTCACGTCGCCGCCGCCGCGCCGGGTGAGATCACCGCCATCGACACCCACTGGATCTGGCAGGACGGCCAAGCCATCACCACCGACCCGTACCGCATCGTCGACGGGTATCTGGCAGTGCCCGAGGCACCCGGGCTGGGCGTGACGCTCGACGAGACGGCGGTGGCGGCCGCCCACGCGCTCTACCAGCGCGAAGGTCTCGGCAGCCGCGACGACGCGGCGGCCATGCAGTACCTGATCCCGGGCTGGACATTCGACAGCAAACGACCTGCGCTGCAGCGTGGTTGAGAGGAACGACATGGTGATCGTGGTGGCCGACGGCAACCTGCTTCCGCACCGGGAGCGGCTGCAGGCGCAGGCGCCGCCCGGATCGCGGTTCGTCTGGCTGACCGACGGAGTGCCCTACGACGAGCTGCGCGACGCCGACGTGTTCGTCGGCAGCTTCTTCACCGCCGACATGGTGCGGGCCGCCGAGAGGCTGCGTCTCATCCACGTCGCCGGCGCCGGCACCGACCGCATCGACTTCGCCGCGTTGCCCCCTGATGTGCAGGTGTGCAACACCTTCCATCACGAACGTTCGATCGCCGAGTACGTGGCCGGGGCCGCGGTGATGCTGCGACGCGGATTCCTGGCCCACGATCAGGCGCTGCGGGACGGGATCTGGGCCACGCCGGTGTACGACCGCTCACTGCCCCAGCCGCCCGCCTTCGGGGACGCCCGGATCGGTTTCGTCGGGTTCGGCCACATCGGGTTGTGCAGCTGGAAGCTGTTGCGCGCGTTCGGCTGCACAGGCGTCGCGGTCACCGGGTCGGGCCGGGTCGCCGAGCAGGCCGGACTGGACTGGGTCGCCGACACCAGCCGCCTGGACCAGCTGCTGGACGAGTGCGACGTGGCGGTGATCTCCGCGCCGTTGAACGAGCACACCACCGGGATGATCGGGGAGGCGCAGCTCGCCGCGCTCGGCTCCGACGGTGTCCTGATCAACGTCGGGCGTGGGCCGCTGGTTTCCGAGCGGGCGCTCTATGACGCGCTGGCCGGCGGCGTGATCAAGGCGGCGGCGATCGACGTCTGGTACCGCTATCCCGGCGGCGAATGGCCTTGTGCGCCCAGTGAACTGCCGTTCGCCGACCTACCCAACGTGCTGATGACCCCGCATTCGTCGGGAATCACCACCGACACCTTCATCGGCCGGGTCGACGACGTCGGCGCCAACATCACCCGTCTCGCCCACGGCGAACCGCTGGAGAATGTGGTGAACCGACCGTGACAACGATGCACGCGTCGCTCGAGTAGGGCGGGCAACAACGCACGCCCGGCACCGGATCTAGGGCGTGTAGTCGTATTCCGGCTCGTGGAACCGGTTGATGATGGGAATGCGTTCGATGATCCGATCGCGCAGCCGCGGCTCGGGCTGCGGGGTGTTCAGCTGAGGCGGCGCCACGTTCGGCGCCGGGGCCGGCGGCACGTACGCCGGCGCGGGCTCGGGCGGCAGATAGTTCGGCGGCGGCGCCGGCGGGACGTAGGCCGGGGCCTCGGGCACATAGGCCGGCGCGGGGGCGATCGGCTCTTCGTAGACCGGCGGCGGGGCCTGCGGCGCCGGCGGGGCCGCGGGCGGTTCGACGATCGGCCTGGCGTCGGGGACCTCGACGAAGGCCGCGACGGCCTCTGCCGGCACCGGAGCGGCAGGTGGCGGTGGGGCCAGTGGTTTGGGGGCGGGCGGGGCGGCTTCGGCCGGTGACGGCGGAGCGGCCTCGCGCAACGGCTCACTGGCCGAGCGGGCCATCTTCGGCGCCTCGGCGTCAGGGGTGAACGTCATACCAAGCGCGATCGAGAGCGAGACCACGAACGTCACCACCGCCGCGACCAGCACGGAGGCGGCCACTGCGGTCGGTGACAGAGCGCGGCGGGACGGCGCGGACTCGGCGTCGAGCAGCGACACCGCCGACTCCGAGGCCAGCGCGGCGCCCCTGGCCAGAGCCAGGTCGGCTTCATCGGCCGCGATCACGGCGGCGTCGGTGCGCTGACGCAGAGCCTCGACCACCGCGTCGACGTCACCGGAACCCGCGACCAGCACCGTGTCGGGAGACAGACCGTCCACGTCGGCGAGTTCCGTCGGGTGCACGCGCTCAGCAGTCACCCCGTCCGGGCTGACCGAGGCGATGACGGCGGTACCCGGCTCGGCGACACAGACCACGACGCGGTCGCCTCCGGCGAGCTCGGCGACGCCGCGGGCCAATGCTTCGGCGGCCTCGACGTCGGAGACGGCTATGACGTTCTCGACGCCACGGTCGGTCAGCGCCTGCCAGATCGCGTTCGCGGCGGCTTCCGCCGAGGTGGTCCAGTTCAGGCCGATGGCGTGCAACCGGCCCGCGGTCCTGTCCATCAGCGCGCTGAGCAGGGCGTCAGCGTCGAAAACTTGATCGTGATCCAGGGGCAGTGAGCCCCGGTCCAGCGTCGCGCGCTCCCCCGCGGACTCGACGAGCACCCAGCGCACCGATGAGGACGTCATCGACAAACCGAGCACAAGATCCATGGGGCAAGCTTCCAATCTGGTAACGATCAGCCCCCGACACTACCGCGAGCCGCCCCGCAGATGCATCCGGCCGGGTTTTCCGCTCAGCCCGCTCCGTCGAGCAGGTGGCGGCGCCACGCCATCGCGGCCTGCGCGGTGAGCTGGTGAAAGCCCAGCCAGGAAACGTTGGCGTCGCCGACGCAGCGGTGCGGTTCACCCAGCCAGGACGGCCGTTGCGCGCCGCATCGCCGGCACTCCATCTGCGCCATGACGCTCCTCTCTGGCCCCCGGGCTCTGATCCGACGGTCTCACCACAAAGGTGCCCGGCGCACGGCGAAGTAATGCATCACACACGTCTGCCCTCTCACACTAGGCCGGTGTCTTGAACCATCCTGCGCAGCAGTCCCAGCGGTCGCAGGAACGTGGAGCGGGTCGGGCGACTGTAATCACTTCGGTCGTAGGCCGTTTCGATGAACCAGCGGAGGGGACCCGCCACGGCGTCGACGACCCGCCGGGGCAGGACGCGTTCGAACGGCATCAGCAGCGGTAGCGAGGGCGTCCTGAGCAGGTAGTACACGGTGTTGGAGTCGGCGTCGTATTGGTAGTACCGCCGGCCGGCCGACTCGGCGGCCCGAATCTCGTCGGCGGTCACCTCGGTCTGCGCGCCGCCGTGCACCACCAGGATGCCCATCAGCGCATTCGCCACCGCCAACGGGTTCCACAGGTCAGCCGGGAAGTCGGCCCAACCGTCGTACTGGCGGGCCACGTCGACGGTGTGGTCACCGTTGTGCGGGGTGGCGCCGCTGAACGTGACGCCGGCAACCGGAATCGACACCTTGGGGACGCGCGCCATGATGCCGCCGTTGGGGCGGCTGGGGTTCTCCACCAGCACGTAGCGGTTGCCGGTGTGAGCGGACTTGTAGAACGACGCCACGACCGCACCCTGGGAGTAGCCGAAGATCACCTCGCCCGGTTCGGCAGCCCGCTCGGCCAGCAATTGCACGCCTTGTGCCAGCGACGCGTCGTAGGTCAGGTCTGTCATGCCGCCATGCGAGAGCGGCCGGAAGCCCGCGTTGTAGGACACCTTCTCGTAGCGTGACGGCGGCGGCGCTCCGATGCCGTCGATGACCGCGCCGATGAACCGCTCGAAGACCTCGTCGGATGGGTCGTCGCCGATCTTGGTGCCTCGCAGGTAGTGCAGCGCGACCTGCCGCTGCCGCTCTGCCGGCGTCGGCGTCTCCGCCGGCTTCGGCGTCTCCGCCTGCTTCGGCGTCTTCGGCTTTTCACGGTCGCCGTCGGCCGAGCGAGTCACCCCGAGCTGCCCACCCTCTCCTGAGTTCGCGGGGCGCGGTGACACGACCCGCCGGTGACGATCAGAGGTTTGCTACGACCCACCCTACCGGCCCCGACGTCTACCTCCGGCCCGGTAGTGGGTACCCCTCCCGCAGGCGGGTCGCGGTAGCGTGGCCGTCATCGTCCCTGTTCGCCGCATCAACACCGCACTGCAATGAAAGGTGGAGATCGTCCGATGGCCTCCTCGCAACGACTCGAGCAGTGGGAGTCTCGAAGCGAGTGGGTGCTGGCCGCGGTAGCCGTCATCTTCCTGGTGGTGTACTCGGTGCAGGTGCTCGCCGAGCCGCCGCGTGCGGTGAACAACACCCTCGACGCGGTGATGACGGTGCTGTACGTGACGTTCGTCGTCGACTACGTCGTCCGCCTCACGCTCGCGCCCCAGCGTGTCCGCTGGTTCTTCCGGCACCTGCTGGACCTGGCCATCGTCGTGCTCCCGTTCCTGCGTCCGCTGCGACTGTTGCGGCTGGTCGTACTCGTCAAGGTGCTGCACCGGGCCGGCGGCGACGCCATCCGCGGCCGGGTGGTGATGTACACCGCGGCCAGCGCGACGCTGCTGGTCTATGTGGCGTCGCTGGCGATGCTGGAGACGGAGCGCAACGCCGCCGAGGCCACCATCACCAACTTCGGCGAAGCCGTGTGGTGGTCGATCGTGACGGTCACGACCGTCGGTTACGGCGACGAGTACCCGGTCACCACGACAGGGCGGGTCATCGCCGTGCTGCTGATGATCGGTGGAATCAGCCTGATCGGTGTGATCACCGCGACGGTCGCGTCGTGGATCGTCGAGCGTGTCTCGGAGGAGGACTCGGCGCACCGTGCTGCCACCGCCGCGCAGATCGACGAGCTGCGCGACGAGATCCGGCACCTGTCCCGCCAGCTGCGCGGACACGACGCCGGACGGGAACACACCCGGCACCTGGAACACGAGAGCGCCTCGCATGACGAGGTCCGTCGCGGAGCGTGGTCGCGCCGCTGACTTGTCCGCTCAGCCCGACGGCGGTTCCGATCGCCGCGCCCGAGCGGGCCGCGACACCCGCCGCTGCAGTCTCGGTCGCGCGGTGACACGTCCGCTGAGCAGGGTGGCCACCGGGCCCACGAACGCGAGCACGAAGACGTACGGCATGGCGATGGCCTCGATCACCGGAATCGATTCGCCGACCAGCGCGATGATGACCAGCGAGAACTCCCCGCGCACGATCAGTGCGGTGCCCGCCCGGAGCTGACCCGGACGCGCCACGCCCTCCCGCTTCGCGGCATACATGCCCGACACCACCTTGGTGGCCGCGGTGACCACGGCCAGCACCACCGCCAGCGGCAACATCGGGATCATCACCGCCGGATCCACCATGAATCCGATCGAGACGAAGAAGATCGCGGCGAACAGGTCCCGCAGCGGGCTGAGCAGTTCGCGCACCCGGACCGCCGTCTCCCCGCTCAGGGTCAGGCCCACCAGGAAAGCGCCCACGGCGGCGGACACGTGCACGAACTCCGCGAGTCCGGCGACCAGCAGCGCCAGGCCGAGCACCCGCAGCAGCAGCAGCTCTGAATCCGGGTGCGACACCAACCGCTCGACGACGTGCCCCCACTTGTAGGACGCCAGGAACGTCACCGCCAACGCCAGGATCGCGATGGCGATGCCGACGACGGCGTTGACCCACGTCCCTCCTGCGGCCAGCACCGCCAGCAGCGGCAGATACACCGCCATCGCGAAATCCTCGAGCACGAGCACCGACAGCACCGCCGGGGTCTCGCGGTTACCCAACCGGCGCAGATCGGTGAGCAGCCGCGACACCACCCCGGACGACGAGATGTAGGTGACGCCGGCCATTGCCAGGATCCCGACGAAGTCCAGGCCGAGGAACCAGCCGACGAGCGCACCCGGGGTGGCGTTGAGCGCGAGGTCCACCCACGCCGATGGCAGATGTTTGCGCATGCTGGCGGCGAACTCGGTGACCGAGAACTCCAGCCCGAGTGTCAGCAGCAGGAGCACCACCCCGACAAGTGCGCCGGTCTCGATGAACTCCGACGCCGACGGTTCCAGCGGTATCGCGCCCTCGCCGAGGCTGAGCCCGGCCAGCAGGTACAGCGGTATCGGTGACAGCGACACTTTGCGGGCCAGGGCACCCAGCACGGTCAGGACGACCAGGAGCAGCCCGATCTGGATCAGCAGCGCGACGGAGCCGTGCACCCCGCTCAGCCCTTGTCGAAGATGTGCTCGACCTGGGTGATGCCTTCCTCGGTGCCGATGATGACGAGGATGTCTCCGACGCGCAGCACGTCGGCCGGGCCGGGTGACGGCTGCACGTCCTCGTCGCGCACGATCGCCACCACCGAGGCGCCGGTGCGGGTGCGCACCCGGGCATCCCCGAGGGGCCGGTCGGCATAGGGGCTGTCGGGGTCGATGGAGACCTGCCCCGCCTCCAGGCCGGGCACCTCGTGGGTCAGATCGGCGAACCGCTCGGCGATGCGGGGGGCGCCGAGGATCTGGGCGAGCGCGTCGGCCTCTTCGGCGTTGAGGTGGAACAGCGGCTGCGCAACGTCGGGATCCTCGGCGGCGTACAGCACGACCTCGAAGTCGCCGGCCCGCTTCGCGACGACGCCGATGCGGTCGCCGTCGGTGTTGTCGAACTCGTAACGCAGCCCCACGCCGGGCAGCAGAACCTCGTTGACGTCCATGCGTCCCATCTTGACCGACCCGTCCCGGCGCTGTCTCAGCTGCACCACGGGTGTGTCTGGTTCCGAAGCGACGGCGCCCGGGGGCCGGACGCGCTACCCGGTGTGACGTATTGCTGACCGTCCGGCCAAAACGCTGTGCCCAGCAAACCTGCGCCATACAGTCGGGCTACCAGTGGGCGAGCGTGGAGGCGAGCTTCACGGCGCCCCGTTCGCAGGGAGGCGACATGGGGGGATCAGCCATCACACGGGAGGCGCGGCCGACGGCCGGGTCCAGCCGGTACATCGGACGGGTCGGCGGGCTGGCGTTCGCGCTCGGAGTCGGCGCCGCGGTGCTGGCGGGGCCGGGGTTGGCGTCCGCGGAGACGTCGGAGTCGGGCACGTCGGAGACGACGTCGGCGAGCGTGTCGTCGACCGCCTCGGAGTCTTCGGCCGCGGAGCAGGACAGCGTGACGTCGGAGGAATCCGAGGCCGAAGCAGCGGAGGCTGAAGCGGAAGCCGAGGCCGAATCGGAGGCCGAGGCTGAGGCTGTAGCCGAGGCGGCGGCGGAAGCGGAAGCTGAGGCCGAGGCAGCGGCGGAGACAGAGGCTGAAGCCGAAGCGGCGGCAGAGGCTGAAGCCGAAGCGGCAGTTGAGGTGGCCGAGATCGCCAATCCGGAAACCGAATTCCTCGACGAGGCGCCCGAGGCCGAGTCGAACCGCGCCGACACGACCGCCGCGCAGTCCGCGGCCCCCGACGACGCAGCTCCCGCGGCCGCAGCGCCCACCTTGAGCGACCTCATCGACAGCTTCTTCGACAACGACACCCCGAGCCTGGACCACGACCCGTCCGAGAACAGCGTCGTCGACGGGACGATCCAGGGCCAGCTGCATCCCGAGGATGCGGACTCGAGCAGGCTGACCTTCACCGCGACCGATCCGTCCCACGGCAGCGTCGTCATCAACTCCGACGGCAGCTTCGTCTACACCCCAGACGACACCTTCGCCGGTCAGGACAGGTTCGACGTCACGGTCAGCGACGCACGAAGCGGTCTGCACATCCACGGCCTCGCGGGCCTGCTCAACCTGGTCAGCTTCGGCCTGCTCGGCAACAGCGGCCACCGCTCCACCGAGACGGTGTTCATCGGTTTCGAGCGCGCCGTCGTCGTTCCCGGACTCGACACCCCGGTGGACTTCCGGTTCCTGCCCGACGGCCGCATCCTGGTCGCCGAGAAGGCCGGCGCGATCAAGATCGTCGAAAACGGCGCTTTGCGAGACGAACCCGTGATCACGCTGTCGGTCAACACGCTCGGTGAGCGCGGAATCAGCGGCCTGGCCGTCGATCCCGACTTCGCCGACAACGGATACCTCTATGTCTCGTACGTCAGTTCGGCCAACCGCAACCAGCTATCCCGGCTGACAATGGTCGGCAACACCGCCGGCACCGAGGTCGTCCTGCTGCAGTCAGGCCAGTCCTCCGCGGTGAACCACCATGGCGGAGCCTTGGGATTCGGGCCCGACGGCACGCTGTACTGGGGAGTCGGCGACAACGGCAACGGCGCCAACTCGCAGGACCTGACGAACATTCACGGCAAGATCCTGCGCCTCAACCCTGACGGCAGCACCCCGGCGGACAACCCGGCGATTCCCGGTGCACTGCCCCAGATCTACGCCTACGGTCTGCGCAACCCGTTCCGGTTGACGTTCACACCGGACGGCAAGCTGCTGGTCGCCGACGTCGGTGCGGCCTCGTTCGAGGAACTGAACCTGATCACCGCCGGCGGCGACTACGGGTGGCCCGGCGCTGAAGGGGTCTGCGATGACTGCGACTCGATCAACCCGATCTACACCTACCCGCGTGGCGGCGGGGCGGCGATCACCTCGGTGCTCGTCTACGACGGCGACACGTTCGGCCCCGACTACGTGGGCAAGGTGTTCATCGCCGATCTGGTCAAGGGCTGGATCCGCGTCCTGACGTGCACACCGGAGTTCACCTCGTGCGGAGACGCGCAAACGTTCGATCCGGACGCCGGCTCGACCGTCGTGCTCGCCCAGGGCCCGGATGGCAACGTCTACCAGTTGCTCTATCAACCCGGTTCGCTGGTGCGTATCGCACCCGCCGGGGAGGCCGAGGCGGAGTTGGCCTGAGAACAAGTTTTTCGGTGACGTCGCTGGTCGAGGAGTCGGCGGCCCACGGATTCGTCCCTAGCGGTCGCTAAAAGTTTCCTGTGAACTACAGTAGAACCGCGGTGTGGGTGCGACGGGAGTCGCCCGTCCCCTGCTCTGCGGGGAACAGCGCAGCTACGACTTCGCCCCCAAAACCGCGGATGGCGTGCGCATTCCTCGTGATTGAAGGATCAGCGCACGCACGACCACTTTTTCCGAGAGCGTGCGCGTGGCAACGGAAAAAGAAAGGTCTCATGACTTCCACGACCACCCAGGACAATGCAGAACTGCGGTTGCGTGAACAGAACTACGGTGACGATCCACTAGCCGATCGCGACACCGATCTCTACCGAGGCGAATACGTCATGAGCTTCGTCGAGAAGTGGGACGAACTGATCGACTGGGACGCCCGGGCCCAGTCCGAAGGCCGATTCTTCATCGACGTCCTGCGAGCCCGCGACAAGAAGAGCGTGGTCGACGTCGCCACCGGCACGGGCTTTCATTCGGTGCGACTCACCGAGGCCGGGTTCGACGTCACAAGCGCCGACGGGTCCGCAGCGATGCTGGCCAAGGCCTTCGAGAACGGCAAGAAGCGCGGGCTGATCCTCAAGAGCGTCCAAGCCGATTGGCGCCAACTGAACAAGAGCATCCAGGGCAAGTACGACGCCATCATCTGCCTGGGCAATTCGTTCACCCATCTGCACGACGAACAGGACCGGCGCCGCGCGCTCGCCGAGTTCTACGCCGCGCTGCGCCACGACGGCATCCTGATCCTCGATCAGCGTAACTACGACGAGATGCTCGACCACGGCTTCTCGTCGAAACACAAGTACTACTACTGCGGTGAACAGGTCACAGCGGAACCCGAGCACGTCGACGACGGACTGGCACGGTTCAAGTACACGTTCCCGGACGGCTCGGAGTACACGCTGAACATGTACCCGCTGCGGAAAAACTATGTGCGACGGCTGATTCGCGAGGCCGGCTTCGAGCGGGTCCGCACCTACGGGGACTTTCAGGAGACCTACCAGGAAAACGAGCCGGACTTCTTCGTCCACGTCGCCGAGAAGTCGGTGGACAATCTGAACACCGTCGCCGATGAGGCGGAGGCCTATTACGACAGCGACGACGCGGACAATTTCTACTCCCTCATCTGGGGCGGCGAGGACATCCATGTCGGGTGTTACGAGGACACCGACGACATCGGGGCCGCCGGCGTCGAAACAGTGGACCGGATGGCCGGCCTGCTCTCGAACCCCGGCCCCGATTCCATGGTGGTCGACCTGGGGGCCGGTTACGGCGGTTCGGCACGCCGACTGGCCAGCGCGCACGGCTGCAAGGTCACCTGTGTGAACATCTCCGAAACACAGAACGCGAACAACCGCGCCAAGAATCGGCAGACCGGGCTGGATCGCCAGATCCATGTCATCCACGGCAGTTTCGACGACGTGCCGATGCCTGCCGAAAGCGCCGACGTCGTCTGGTCCCAGGACGCCTTCCTGCACGCCCCGGACCGTCGCAAGGTGATCGAAGAGGCCTTCCGGCTGCTCAAGCCCGGCGGTGAACTGGTGTTCACCGATCCCATGCAAACCGACGATGTGCCCGACGGGGTGCTGCAGCCCGTCTATGATCGGCTCAACCTGCGCGACCTGGGCTCGATGCGGTTCTACCGGGAAGCTGCGCAGGACATCGGTTTCGAGGTGCTGGACCAGATTGATCTGGTGCACAACCTGCGCACCCACTACGACCGCGTCCGGCAGGAGCTGGAGTCGCGCCGAAGCGAGCTCGAGCAGAAGTCTTCGGCCGACTACCTGGACAAGATGGTTGTAGGACTCCGCAATTGGGTGGAGGCCGCCGACCAGGGCCACCTGGCCTGGGGAATTCAGCGGTTCCGTAAGCCGGCCTGATCCAGGTTTGTCGATGACGGCCGCCGGCCTGCAGTGTGCAGCCGGCGGCCGTCTCTTTCTGTCGGAGGGTGTCTTCGGTCTGTGTGAGGCGGGCTGCGGTCGTCCGTTTTGTCGGTGGGCGCCTTCGGCCTGTGTAACTCGGGCTGCGGTCGTCTCTTTTTGTCGGTGGGTGCTGCTTTGATGGGGTTATGTCCGCTGCTGCAGCGTTTTTGGATGACGACGAGGTGTCGCCCAAGGAGCGGTTGGCGGAGTTGTTCGAGCAGATCGCGGAGTTGACCGGGCAGCGAAACGCCATCGATGCGCAGATCGTGGACATCGTGGCCGAGATCGATCATGGCGGGTTGGCCGGGATGACCGGGGCGCGGTCGATCTCGGCGCTGGTGGCGTGGAAGACCGGGGTGTCGCCGCGTAACGCGAAGACCATCGCCGCGGTCGCAGCGCGTGGTGAGCAGTTCCCGCGGTGTGTGGCCGGGTTGCGGGAGGGCCGGTTGTCGCTGGATCAGGTCGGGGTGCTCGCCGAACGTGCCGCCGATGGTTCTGATGACCATTACGTGGAGTTGGCGTCGGTGGCCACGGTGACCCAGTTGCGCAAGGCGGTCGGCCTGGAACCCCGACCCGACGTGTCCCCGAAACCGCAGCCGGAACGCGCCATCTCGCGCACCGATCATGGTGAGTCGGTGACCTATCGGATCACGGTGTCGAAAATCGAAGCGGCCAAGGTCGATGCCGCGCTGGCCGGCAAGCGTGACGGGTTGATCGCCGACTGGAAACGCGACCGGGACCAGGACCCCGACGCCACCCCCGACGCCGACGGTCTCCATGGTGAGTCCCCTGCCGACGCCGATCACCTCGAAGACAGCCCAGTTGCCGACGCCGAGGGCGTCGGCGGCGAGTCCCATGCCGACGCCGAGGGTTTCGGTGGCGAGTTCGACGACGACTTCGCCGACCTCACCGACGGTCACGGTGGTGAGGGTGAGGGCGCTCCGCGCGCGCCGATGCCCACCACCGTGGATGCGTTCATGGAGTTGATCGCCACCGGCTGGGACGGCGAGGTGGCGCGGCGCCCGCACGCCCAGCACACCACCGTGGTCGTGCACGTCGACGTCGACAAGCAGGTCGGGGCGCTGCATCTGGGGCCGCTGCTCACCGATGCCGAGCGCCAGTACCTGAGCTGTGATGCGACCTGTGAGGTGTGGTTCGAACGGGCCGGGCGCGCGATCGGCGCCGGGCGGAGCACCCGTACGGTCAATCGGCGGCTGCGTCGGGCGTTGGAGCATCGGGATCGCTGCTGTGTGGTGCCCGGCTGCGGCGCGACCCGCGGCCTGCACGCCCACCACCTACGGCATTGGGAGAACGGCGGCCTGACCGAGCTGGACAACCTCGTCCTCGTCTGCCCTTACCACCACCGGCTGCACCACGCCGGGGGCATCACCCTCACCGGGCCCGCGCACCAGCTCGTCGTCACCGACGCCGACGGCCAGGCCCTGACCAACGCGTCGCTGGCCCGGCCACCCACACAACCCCCACCAGCGGTCGCCCCCTGTAAGGGGCCGACCGGCG
>Ga0310345_10002546_pt1 | contig 18226 bp, 11 predicted proteins | sample HC15DNA20500_MG_FD_204667 | JGI IMG/M metagenome (GOLD analysis project Ga0310345, IMG submission 204667) | Marine microbial communities from station ALOHA, North Pacific Subtropical Gyre - HC15-DNA-20-500_MG | ecosystem: Environmental > Aquatic > Marine > Oceanic | place: Pacific Ocean: North...
GGTGAGGCGTTCGGGGTCTCGACAATCTGATACGTGGTCTCTCGATCTTCTTGGAGTTCCACCGAAACGGCCACCAGCCGATCGCCGCGAACCACCAGCAACTCCACCTGGTCACCCACAGCGTGGGCTTGCAGGCGCGCCTCCAGAGTTGAGGGAACAGCACGGTCACCGTCGAGCATCAATAGAATATCGCCCGCCATCAGCCCGTCCTCATAGCCTGCCCCACTCGGCGACATCGCGGTCACGATGAGTCGATCGGCATCAACCGACGTCGTTACACCAAGCGAGCGCCGCACCGACCCCTCAATGGTCTCAAGCTGAAGTCCGACGTGACCTAGCGAAGTGTTGTACTTGAGTTCCTCGACACCCGAGACGTATCGGCGAAAGAAAGCTGAGAAGTCCGACTCGCCACCGCCTTCAGCGGTAATCGTTTCGACTGCCTCACGAAAGCCGCCCTGCTCCGCAAAACCCGGCTTCGGAAGTCCATGCTCGGACAACAAATAGCGAAACACATCATCGAGGCTCTTGCGCCCGTTCGTGCGTGCGCGCATCTCCAAATCGATAAGGAGTCCGATGAGACTTCCCTTGATGTAGTACGATATTCCGGTGTGTGCAGCGTTATCTGATCGCGTCCAGGTATTCCAACTCGCCGACTCAACCGACGTAATTAGGCGTCCCGGCGCACGCTGAAGTGTTCGGATGACCGAGGCTAACTCGGCGTAGAATTCCTGCCGGGACCACAAGCCGGCACGCGTCACCGACAGGTAGCCGTAATAGTCGGACATCCCTTCAGACACATACAAATTGCGTGTGTGTTGCGGTCCCGAGTAATCAAACGGCCCAAGAATCTCTGGTCGAATACGTTTCACATTCCACAGATGGAAAAACTCGTGAGCAATGAGGAATTGCAGGCGGTGATAATCCGCTGAGTTTAAGCTATCAAAGCGTTTGAAACTGATCGTCGTCGAGTTCAGATGCTCAAGGCCACCGCCGCGACGGTTCTGTCCCGTGAGCAGAAAGACATAGCGGTCGAATGGCGCACCGCCCATCATTTCTGCCTGCTCAGCCACGATGGCTTGTATTTCGTCCCGCAGTAAATCCCTATCATAGCCGTGCGGATTCCGGATCGCGATTTCGTAACGCGCCCCGTGGTCCTCGAACGCGAACTGATCTAAATGTTCGGCGACTTCAATCGGTGAGTCGATGAGTGTGTCGTAGTCGGGAGCCGTGAAGACCCCGGGGCCGATCGCGTCAAGACCCGTGGCAAACGTCCATCCGTCTGGCCCATTGACGGTAATCGTAACCGGACCACCTGCCGGGTATGGGGCTTGCCCCACGACGTACATTAATGATCGCGTCCCGCTGATTCTGGCGTGCGAGTCATCCATTGCACGCTGGCCAACGAACACCTTATAGTGCACGTAAACCCTCGATGTGACTGGGCGTATGCGCCACCGGCTGGTATCCACCTGGACTACGTCCAAGCCCTGCCCCTCTCCATCCTCCGCCCGCAACTCTTGCACGTTTTTGGAAGCCCAGTGCAGTCCGTAGCCACCGGGTGACCACGCCGGCATCGCGACTTCAAGCGTGTCATCCGGTACGCTTCGAATGTCCAACGTCACATGCAGCAGACCTGTCGTCAGCTGCGGCATCGCGACGGTATAAGCCACTTCTTGTGCCGCCACCGTTACGGTCCAACAGACCCCCACCAACATGATGACCGCCGTCACACTCAGGCGAGTGCATAGATTTGTCACGCGTCTCCTCCTCTCACTGAGTGATGCGCTGTATGCCGTGTTGTTCTATCGTGCTGTTCAAAGTGGCGATCTCATTCGCAATGAACTGATCCAACTCCTCCAGCAACCCATTAAACTCCTGGGTGTATGCCTCGATCCGTGCAACCTGGAACGCATTTGGTCGCTCCGTATAACTCCCCAGGTTCCGGAAAAGTCGAGTTATACGAGAAGACAGTGGGCGCGGGCTATCACCGCCAAACCCACCACCGCGCGCGAGCTTGCCTTCCAACGCGTCCAACTGATCGCTAACTGACACGACCATAGACGCAACTGCTGCGGGAATCTCACCAGCCTCCAGCGACTCGGCAAGTAATTCCAGCTGTCCTGTGAAACGCTCCGCTGTTTGGTGTGCTACGTCGAGGCCTGCCATCAAACCACCAAGTCCGAGGAGGGCATCCCGTTGCGCCAGACGATCAGCTTCCGGTACATTGATCCGGGGATCGTCAAAAACCGTCACCGTCGTGGTGCTCTGCGAATTTCCAGCCGTAATCCGGACACTGTAGGTTCCTGGCAGCGCCCGTGGCCCCGCAGGCGGGCCTCCAAACCCGCCCTGCCCCGTCGGCGGCAAGGGCGACTCATGCCGCAGATCCCAGTTCACGCGGTTGAGACCCGCCGCACCCGACCCGTGCAGCGTGCGAATGGTTTTATCCGCCTCACCGTGAATCGTAATCTCCACGGCATCTTCTCCGGTGATGTCGTCATTCAAATAGTAATGAATGAGCGCACCCTCGGGCGGATTTGGCGCGATGAACATCTTGTGACCGGTGTTGCCCTTATGGTTGGACAGACGATAAGCGACCGCGTCCCGAACGTCGAAACTGTGCAGGTCTGACGCGAGCACCTGTTCGCTCAACTCCTCAAGGGGGGTCATATCATCAAGCACCCAGATACTCCGGCCATGCGTTCCAAGAATGAGGTCGTTGTCCCGCGGATGAATCGCGATGTCGTCGACCGGCACCGTCGGCACCGCGCCCTTAACTTGATGCCACTCTTCACCTCGATTAATCGTAATGTAAGCACCGAATTCCCCGCCAAGCACCAATAGGTTTTCGTTTCGAGGATGCTCGCGGATCACGTTCATCGTGTGACCGTCAGGCAGGTTCGACGCAAGGGATTCCCAACTGTCCCCATAATCTTCACTAGCGTAAACGTACACGCTGTAGTCGTCATTGCGGTGACCATCCATCGTGGCGTACACACGAGCATCGGCATGAGAGGAGGCTTGCACCCGGCTGACATACGTGCCTTCAGGCAAATCCGGAATCACTCCAGACACTTCCTGCCAACTCGCAGCTCCATCCTGCGATACCTGTAAATTGCCATCATCCATACCCACGTAGAGCAAGCCTTCGAGACGCGGCGACTCACTAACAGAAATGATCTGACCGAAGGAGGAAATGCCGTCATGGCGTGACAGTGTCTCGTCTGTCACCTCCACACCCATAATGGGCATCTCGTCCCGGTCCTGACTCTTGGTTAAGTCGTCAGTTCGACTCCACGTGTCGCCGCGATCAGTCGATTTGAAAAGTCGGTTGCCACCGTAATAAATCGTTTGTGAGTTGTGCGGCGAAATCAGAATAGGACTGTTCCAGTCAAAGCGATAGCGTTCGCTCTCGTCCTCCGGTTCGGGCCGAATTAGCTTCCGTTCAGTCGTCTCCAAATCGAGACGTGACACGTTACCATTCTGAGACTCAACGTAGAGAGTCGTCGGGTCATTCGGATCGACCTGCGTGTAAAAGCCATCACCACCGCCCACCCGAACCCAGTCCGCGTTTGTGATGCCACGCTGGTAGAGTGTCCGGACCGGTCCGCCCCAACTCCCATTGTCCTGTAAGCCACCGTAGACGTTATACGGCATCTCCATGTCGTACCCAATCTCATAAAACTGGCCGAGCGCCATCGTATTGACAAAATCCCATGTGCGACCTCGGTCGTAGGAGTAATGCATGCCACCGTCAGAACCAGTCATCATGTGATCGGAATCGATGGGGTTGATCCAGAGCGCATGAAAATCGCCGTGTATCGTCTGGATCCAATCATTGACAAACGTCTTTCCCCCATCCTGCGAGTACGCCATCCGGGCCCCGGCGGCCCAGATCCGCTGGTCGTTCGACGGGTCAATCCGAATCTGGCTGTAGTACATCGGACGCGGATTCGTGTCACTCATGCGCGTCCATGACTGCCCACGATCCTCCGAACGAAATACACCACCGTCGGTGTGCTGAACAATCGCATAGACAATGCGGGGATCGGCCCGGTAAATGTCGAGACCAATTCGCCCGGTGACACCTTCAGGCAAGTCGTTCGTCAATCGTAGCCAGGTCGAGCCACCGTCAGTCGTCTTATAGATCCCACTCCCCTGTCCGCCTCCACTGAAACCGAAGGCTGTCCGGCGGCGCTGGTACGCTGCCGCGTAAAGCGTGCCGGGACTGACGGGGTCCATTGCCAAGTCAGTGATCCCGGTGTCCTCATCAATGAACAATGTGTTCGTCCACGTCAGTCCACCGTCGTTGGTCTTGTACACGCCACGCTCAGCATTGGGACCCCAGAGATGACCCGTCGCGGCAACATAGACCACTTTGGGATCAGTCGGATGGATCAGCAGGCGCCCGATGTGCAAGGTGTCATCCAGCCCAACGTGCCTCCAGCTATCACCACCATCGGTCGACTTGTAAACCCCGTTGCCCCAAGAGGAACTCTGACGATTGTTCGATTCCCCGCTGCCGACCCACACGATGGATGGATCAGAGGGTGCAACTGCAATATCGCCGATGCTGCTCACCGGTTGATCGTCGAACACTGGTTCCCACGTCACACCGTTGTTCGTGGTGCGCCAGACCCCAGCGGAAGCGGTCGCGATGAACACAATGTTGGGATTCGATTCGACCACAGCGAAATCATTGATCCGGCCGCCCATGTTCGCAGGGCCAATATTCCGCCACTCGAGTTGATTGATGAAGTCCTCTGCGGACTGAGCACTAGCCGGCTGCACGCGGTCTAGAACCGTGGACAAGACTGCGAGGCAAGCAACGATAGTAACGACTTGTCGACTCATGATGAAACCCCTTGTCTTTCTGCGCGTAAGAATGCCTAAATTGCACATCCTTCATTCAGTGGGAACGAGGTGCTGATTCTAGCACTGCAACGACGACACGGATGTAAGTTACCTTTTCTCGTGGTCGCTCACATGATCACCGCCAGCATACTGATGACGAGAATGATAGAAATACCCAATGGGGAGACGTAGCGAATCAACAAACCCCAGAGTCTCGGAGCCGGGAACCACGCATGTTCGGCGAGTAACTCGGCGACTGCGCGATCCACTCGCCAGACATAGCCGACGAAGATGGCAATCAGCATGCCCCCGATCGGAAGTGAGAAGTTATTGCAGAGTGTCGCAACCAAGCCCAAGAAATTTCCACCCCACTGTGCCGGCACGAAATCGGTTAGAGACTCGACCGCGCCGAAGCCCAACGCGCACGGAATCGATAGAAGAAACGCCGAACCACTCACGACGAGCACCGCTTTCGGTCTGGACCACTGCCGGCGATCAATCACGTGGGCAACCGGGACCTCCAAGAGCGAGATGGCCGAAGTCAGGGCCGCTATGACGAGCAGGATAAAAAACGCGCCACCGAAAAGGCGGCCGCCGACCAGCGTGGCGAACAGTTCCGGCAAAACCGCGAAGATCAATCCCGGGCCGGTGCTGGCGGGATCGAATCCTGCTATCGAGAACCCTGCGGGAAAGATGATGAGACCTGCCAGTAACGCAATAAAGGTGTCAAGCAGGACCACCCACAGCACCACCCGACCGATGCCTTCTGACCGGCGTAGGTAACTGCCGTAGGTGAGCATGGCCCCATTACCGAGACTCAGTGAAAAGAACGCCTGCCCGAGGGCAGCCCCAAAGACCGACATATTAAAGGCTTGACTCAAATCGGGACGCATGTAGTATGCCAACCCCTCAGCTGCTCCTGGCAAGGTAAGTGAGCGCACAGCCAACAGGACGAGCAGCACCAGCAAGGCTGGCATCAGAGTCTTGGCAACACGCTCTATCCCCGTACGCACGCCACCGATGTTTGATGCCGCGGCGAGTCCAAGAAATAGAAACGTGCAAAACACACCCTTAAAGCCATTGCCTGTAAATTGGGTAAAGAAATCTCCAGCCCCTTCACCACCGCTGCTGAGTGCTCCAGTCGCTGAATACCAGACGTACCCGATGGTCCAACCTCCAATCACCGAGTAGAACGCCACGATGGCAACGCTCGTGACGACGCCGAGTGCGCCGACCCACCACCAACGCGTTCCCGAACTAAAGTACTTGAAGGCACCAACGGGCGATTGTCTCGACCCGCGACCGAGGACGAACTCGGCCACCAAGATCGGCGCACAGATCAGCACGATGCAGAACAGGTAAATGACAACGAACACAGCACCGCCACCTTGACCTACCCGCGTGGGAAATCCCCAAATGTTGCCGAGCCCAACGGCGGAGCCAGCCGCCGCCAGAATGAACCCAAGCCGTGAACCCCACATCCCACGTTCTTGCGACGTCGTCATAAGCGTGATCTCCAGTGAATGGGCATCGTTACAGCTAGTTCGTGATGCTGGTCAACATATTCAGCTCTTCATGGGACGCTCGCTGCCGGCGAGGCCATGGCTTGGACGGCGCCTCGAAGCTCGGTTCACCAAGCACAGGTGTCGACAGCACGTACATACCATGATTTGCAAAGAGCCAAATAAGGTTTCGGTCATACTCCACGTAAATACCGTGCGCGAGATTTCCACGCGCGTAGTCAGGTACGCGCTCGGTGTCGAAGCGAGGAACAAAATAGGCCACGATAGTCGGATCAGACGGACCACTCACATCGAAGACCTGCACGCCAGCATTGTAGAACGCATAGGGCACGATCCCAACTCGTCCGATTCCGGGCTGCGTGTAGTACCCCGAGCGCTTCGGGCCAAAGCTGCCTCGACGTTGGCAGTAATCGGTGAACGGCGCGTCATGAGGCGGGACGGGTCGCGGCAGCGTGCCACGAATCGTCGGGTTGGTTGGATCGTTGACATCGATCATATAGATGTCCTTGTAGGGCTCCCAACAGTCCTCTGCGAGTGGATAGCCACTGTAATACACGATGCCCGTCTGCTCGACCTGTGACACGTCAATATTGTCGCCTTCAGTTCCGGCCACACTTGGCGGAAGGTCCAAATGTCCAACCGCCTCAATGTTCGCGGGATCGGAAATGTCGAGCACGTAGAAGCCGAGCCCTCCCATCGCACCGTAGCCGTACCGTCCTCCGTCTTCGACCGGTGTCGGCATGAAGATCGACATGCGCGCACCAAACCATGAGGTGCGGTTTCCGCACCTAGGATTCTGCATGTATGCCTCTTCGTCGCCCAAGCGCTGACCAGGCGCCGTGAACTGTCCCACAAAGGTCGGCTGTGCTGGGTCAGACATATCCCACGCCTGGTACCCTGCGGAATACAAATCCGTGGGATATTCGGTCAAGGCATAGCTCGCATCAGGTGCGGCCGCAACGAACATGTACTGACCGCCGAAATAGGTCGGAATGTCCCGCACACCAGAGCCCTGTTGTTGACCGATGGGCGCATCCGGATGCTCCACGTCGGTTGTCATCTCTGCCAACAACTCCCACTCCTCCGGCCTGGGACCGTGCATCGCGTATACCTTGAAGCCTTTCAAATGATCCGCGCTGCGATGGCGGGCAACCCCTTCAGGGTCCGCACGCTTGTCATCAATCACACCGAACCGCTGCACCTCGAACGCCTGCACCATGACATACATGTCGAGTTCGTCATTCCACTGAATGGATGCCGCACCGAACATGTCGCCAGGTGCGAATGGATTCCTCTCGTCGCCCGGCCCGTTCAGACCCCACGGATGACCCTTTTCCTGCACCAGCGTCACGGCCTTCGGATCGGTGATGTCGAAGATTTTCATATCGCGGCGGACGTACTGATACAGATAGCGCCGTCCATCGAAGTCGACAATGTTCTGCCAGGTGTGAAACGGTTCGACGGTATCCGGATAATAAGCCTCGATCGTCATGTTCTCGATGTAATCGTTCGTATCCCAAGTCTCGAGCTCACCGTCAAATGGTTGTGCCTCGTGTTGATGCGGCGTCGCCGCTGGGTGCTGGAAGCCACCGGTGATCGCATCCATCCCGTAACTGGCCGGGTCGGGTGCCAGCGGGATGTTAGGGGCGCAGACGGCATCCGCGCGTAGTACGAACTCATCAACGGTAAGTGCAGTGACTGCGGCCTGGCCTCCGGACCCTATTTGCTCACCAGTCTTCGAACAAGCTGCTGCGGTTCCCAACCCGATCAGGACCACACTGCAGAGCCTCCACCTGATGCCCATATTTCCTCCTCTAGCCGTCCGCCACCAGCGTCTGTTGTAACACACCTACGAATTTGAAGACATCCTCGAAACGATTGTACAGGGGCACCGGAGCCACTCGAATCACATCCGGCTCACGCCAGTCACAGACGACGCCGTGCGTCTCGAGGGCCTCGAAGACCTTACGCTGATCCTCCCGGGTGCCCCGAACACGCAGCGAGAGCTGGCAGCCTCGCTGCCTGGACTCTAACGGGGTCAGAATTTCGACGTAGGCACCGAGTTCTTCGTGTACTAAGAACGCGAGGTACGACGTTAGACGGTCTGACTTGGCAGTGAGCGCCCGCATGCCGGCTTCCTCAAAGATATCCAGCGAGGCCAACACTGGCGCCAGTGAGAGGATTGGTGCATTACTCACCTGCCAGCCTTCCGCGCCAGGACTTGGAATGAAGTCTGGTCCCATTTGAAACCGTGAGGCCGGTTCATGCCCCCACCAGCCTGCCAACCTCGGCTTGCCGGCCCAATCGCGATGGCGTTCGTGCACGAAGCAGCCAGCAACAGCACCCGGTCCGCCGTTTAGATATTTGTAAGTACACCATACCGCGAAATCCGCGTTCCAGTCGTGCAACCGAAGCGAAATGTTGCCCACGGCGTGCGCCAGATCGAATCCAACAACGCAGCCCTGCGCTTGCCCGAGACGGGTCACCGCCGCCATGTCGAACACCTGGCCAGTGTAGTAATTCACTCCAGGCAGTAACACGAGTGCGATCGTCGAACCCTCAGCGCGGAGACCCGCCTCAAGATCTTCCATCCGGATGGTCGATTCGCCATGACGTGGGCCGACTTCGATCAACGAGTCAACCGGATCGAAACCATGAAAGCGGATTTGCGACTCGACTGCGTACCGATCTGATGGAAACGCTGGCCGTTCGATCAGCACCTTGTGCCGCCCCGACGTCGGGCGATAGAAGCTCACCAGCATAAAATGCAGATTAACCGTGAGCGTATTCATGGCGACCACTTCGCCTGGGTGGGCACCAACAAGTGTTGCAGTAGCTGGCGCCAAACGATCAGGATAGGAAACCCATGGTCGTTCGCCTGCAAAGTGCGCGCCAACCGCCAGTGTGGCCCACGCGTCCAGTTCCTCGCGGACAAGCGGGACAGCTACCTTTGGTTGCAGGCCGAGAGAGTTCCCACACAGGTAGATAAGATCAGAACCGTCAGGCTGCTTCGGGATGGCAAATCGATCGCGGAACGATGCCAATGAATCCACTGCATCCTGCGCTCTCGCAAAGTCAAGGCCGCGCTCGAACGTCATTGCTTGCTTTTCCATCTCGTTCGCAACATCACGAAAAGTGGTTCGGCTTGAGATTCAGCCAGTCAAGTGCTGAGCTGCTGAGTAGCTGCTGACGCGTCACCGTATCCAATGGTAATGATTCAATTAGTGCACCCGGCTCGTGTTCCCCCAATGGGAATGGATAATCGGTACCGAGCGCCACGCGGTCCGAGCCGAATAATTTGATCAGCGACAACAACGCGTCAGCATCATGCACGAGCGCATCAACATAAAAGCGGCGTAACTGCTCGCGTGGACTCAGTTCGACCTTAACCGCGCAGAGATCGGGACGTACCTTGAATCCATGATCGATGCGTCCCACGGTACCAGGAAACGCTCCGCCGCCGTGAGCGAATGCGACGCGTAGCCGTGGCAGGCGATCGAAAACGCCGCCAAACATCATCGCGCAGATCGCCAGCGCGGTCTCGGACGGCATACCCACGAGCCAAGACAGCCAATACTTTGACATCCGGTCACCTCCGAGCATGTCCCAGGGGTGTACGAAGATTGCGGCTCCCAGTGCCTCAGCCGCCTCGAAAATGGGAAACACTCGTTCATCATCCAAGTTTTGGCCATTGATGTGACTGCCGATCTGAATACCTGCCATACCGAGCGTCTTCACGCACCGTTCAAGCTCCTGGACCGCACGCCTCGGATCTTGCATCGGCACAGTACCCAAACCGACGAAGCGCCGAGGATGATCCGCAACGACACCCGCCAAGTGATCATTCAGTAGCCGTGACAAGTCATGCGCATCCTCAGGCTTGGCCCAATAACTAAACATCACCGGAACAGTCGAGAGCACCTGCACATCGACTCCGTGGTCGTCGCAGTCCGTTAAACGGGTCTTGGGATCCCAACAGTTCTTCCCAACCTCTCGGAACACTCGACCGTCAATCGACATGCGGCCGCAGCCGGAACCATGCTGTTCGAGTTGCACGAATCCACCATAGCCGTAGCGCTCTTTCAGGTCGGGCCAAGTCTCGGGGAGGATGTGCGTATGGATATCGACTTTTAACATCACGCCTCAGGCAGCGGTCATCCCTAACAGATCCGACGCTACGGTTGCGCCATCACCGTTGCACACTCCGTACACGTACGATGCTCGGTCGAGCTATAGAAGTGGTTAAAGACCGTTGGCAATTGCGTTTCGATGTTCTCCAGGAGAAAATATTCCTCGTAGAGTTTGTGGTTGCATTTCTCACAGAACCAGATGAGCCCGTCCTTCTCATGCTCGGTTCGCTTCCGCTCAATGACCAAGCCGACGGTGTTGGGCCCGCGCTGCGGAGAATGTGGCACCCTGGGTGGCAACAGGAAGATCTCTCCTTCGCGAATCGGAATATCAATCGGCGCGTCGTTCTCTATTATCTTAAGCACAATGTCGCCTTCGACTTGATAAAAAAACTCCTCGCTCTCATCGTAGTGATAATCCGTTCGTTTGTTCGGCCCCCCCACCACCATCACGATGAACTCGGCATCTTGAAACACCAGTTTGTTCCCAACCGGGGGTTTGAGGAACTCTCGATGCTCGTCGATCCATTGCTTGAAGTTAAAGGCTTTGAGTTCGCGCATTCTCTCACTCCTCGACTTAGTCCACTATGGCAATACACTTCAGTTCGATAGCGATCGGTGTGGGCAAGCAATTCACTTCCACCGTCGTGCGGCATGGTTGATTCGTCGAGAAATACTCAGCGTACACCGAGTTGAACGTGTCGAAGTCATCCGCCATGTTCGTCAGAAATACCGTCACGTCGATCAATTGTTCCCATGTAGCCCCAGATTCTTTTAGAACGGCACGCACATTCTCGAAGACCGATCGACACTGCGCTTCAATGTCATGGGCAACCACACGTCCATCGTCGTCGCGTGTGACACCAGGAATCTGCTGTTGTCCTCTCACCCGCGGACCGATTCCAGATAGAAATAGCAGATTTCCTACGCGACGCGCATGCGGATAGGCGCCGACGGGTTCCGGAGCGCTTGATTCCTCTGGCTGCGTCATCCCAATGTCAGATTCCGTTAACAGTTCACGTGCCGCAGCGTCTTCTCTGTCTGCGATAAGGATCAGGTTCTTCCTCGTAACAGCATACTTCAACGGAACCGTTTTCCCAGTAGATGTTTCCGATGAGGCACCTACGGCTCACGCGGATGTGCCGCATTCCATTCTTGGGCGAGTTGTTGCGCTTCAGTAACTTGGGCAGGCGTCAAGAAAGTCTTCTCTTGATCGCGATTGAGCATGGCAACGTTTCGTAAGCTTCCCGTGGTTCGTGACGCCACAATGTCAAACCACATGTATGACAACATCCGATCCTGAGGAGCGCCTCGACCATTGGAGTACTTCAAGCCCAAGTTATGCAGGGCTCTTACATCTCCTTGCTCCCCAGCTTCACGATACCAGCGCACCGCGGCCGTGTCGTCTTCCGGAACGCCTTCACCCGTGTCGTACATCACCCCAAGGTTGTACTGAGCCGAGGCGTCCCCTTGCTCTGCAGCCATACGATACCAGCGCACCGCTTCCGCGTTGTCTTCTGGCACACCCTCACCAGCGTCGTACATCACCCCAAGGTTGTTCTGCGCTCTCACATTCCCTTGGTCTGCGGCCTTGCGATACCAACGCACGGCTTCTGTGTTGTTTTCCGGAACTCCTTGGCCCGTGTCGTACATCAAGGCCAAGTTGTACTGCGCCCGCACATACCCTTCGTCCGCACGTCTACGTAAATCCTCAAGAGCAGGTTGCGCGAGAAGTGGTGTACTTAGTGTCGCGAGTACGAGAATGAGAACCATGTAGTAGGTGATCGCCACCACAACTTGAAGTGGTCATGCCGTCCGATATAGCTACTCTTCGTAAATCTAAACCAAGTGCTTCCGAAAGAAGCCGATGGTGCGATTCCACGCCTGTGCTGCAGCTGCTTCGTTATAGCGCGGTGTGGAATTATTATGGAAGCCGTGCAGCGTCCCTTCAAACATATGCATCTCGTAAGACACCCCGTGCGCCTTTAGAGCCACTTCATACTCAGGCCACAGCGCATTGATCCGAGGATCGGTACCAGCATAGATGATCATCAAGGCCGCCGTGATCTTCGCCACGTCGTCACTCGGCGCAGTGGACCCATAGAATGGTACGCCAGCGGCCAAGTCACGACCTAGGGTCACTGCGAGGCGGTTCGTCATGCCGCCACCCCAGCAAAAGCCGGTCGCCCCAAGACGACCCGTGGAGAGTTCGTGGTCCTTGAGATACCGTGCACTATTTACCATGTCCTGATCCAGTTGTGCCGGATCGAGACTTCGCTGCAATGTCCGCCCATCATCATCATTGCCAGGGTACCCACCGACAGGCGACAAGCCATCTGGCGCAAGTGCCAGAAAACCAGCCACCGCTGCACGACGGGCAACGTCTTCGATGTGCGGATTCAGACCACGGTTCTCATGCATAACCATGACAGCCGGATGCGGTCCCTCACTCGTCGGCTGCACCAGATACCCCCGCATCGTGCCCGAAGTACCTCCGGGCGACGGATACTCAACATAGGTTCCCTTCATCCGCGAGTCAGTAAACGAAATCGTCTGCGCTTCGGCATATCGAGGGAGTAAGGCTTCTGCCATCCAGAGCGCGGATACACCACCAACGGTCATCACCGTCGCACGTTTAAGAAATTCGCGCCGGTCGATGTGCCCATGGCAGTACTCGTCATAGAGGTCAAAGATTCGAGGGTCAATATTCTGTTTCGTCGTCATTAGTAGAACGGCCTCCTTGGAATCACGTCGCGTACCGGTCTGATACTAGCGCACCTCACTGCTCAGAGATAGTGCCATAGCCACGGCACCCGGAGCGTTTCCAACCCGGCCACCACGGATACATTGCCAAGGATAGCCAACGGCCAGAAACCTCCCATACGAGCGAGTTGCACGTTAAAAGCGACAGTCATGGGCAACAACACACGACTCGCCGCAAATTGATGCCCGTCCCACACGGCGGGACCCAAAATGCACATCAGACCCACATACGCAATGCCCACCCGCCACCACGGTGACGTCCAATCGCGCTGCCAGACGAGAAAGATTGCTTGGATCGCTAAGCTGAGTAATGTAAGAAAACTAAAGCGGGCAAACGTTTCCCCCCAGGGACTGACCCAGAGTTCCGACAACGTCACGCGCCACTTAATAATGAGCGCCGACAAGGGCGCCGCGAGGTTGTGCTCTCCCGACGAGAGCACGACCCCGTAGTCGGACCAGTATAAGTACGCGAGCCACAGCATGAACGGCATTGCCACCACGAAGCCACGAGTGACCGGCACGAGAAGATCGTGCAATCGAAACACCCGCCAGGAGCGAGGAAGCAGCGCGACGCCGGCCAGCAAATTCGTTTCTCGTCCAAGGCCCGCCAGCCCGAGGACGGCCGTGGCCGTCCATGCCCGGCCCCGCTCAAGCGCTATCATGGCTAACACTAAGAGCAACAAACTGGGGCCGGCTAACAGTGAAAGCCGCACTGAGGAAATCAATCCGTACCCAAAGAGACAACCAATCCACAGCAACACATTGGTAAAAGTCACCGGCGGCATCCACCGCAGCAGCAACCACGCCAAGATGAACCAGTACAGGATGTTCTGGACCGCATAAGCTTGCAAAATCCATGACGGTTGACCCAGACCCAAGAGAAACGCGGTCCAGGAAAAAAGAATGCGGGGCGCACGATACGAAAACGTGTCGATCGCGCGTTCAATGAACGGATCTTGGAAGAACGGGTCCAAGGCTAACTGCGCATAAAACTGTCCGTCGTAACCCGGCGACGAATCCACAAAGTGCGGCAAGGCTTTTACCGTTGGTAATGCCTGTGCCTCGTATCGCTCTCCAAACAAGATGAGGGAAGTAAATCCGGTCTCGGTTGCGTAAAAGCCACTCACCGAAACAAGAAAGAGTGCAACCAAACCACCACAGAGCATCCTGAGCCCAATCCGTGTCAGGCTCCTTTTCCTCGCATGATAAAAATTGAGCGTGAGGTGCCACAGGATCACGAACCCGCGCCAGAGTCGCTGCACGCCCGGGATCACGACGGGTAAATACAAGACACCCAAACAGATGAGCAACGCACTCCAGGAAAGCAGAACCTTGTACGGTGACACAATCGGGATAAGCCAGGTGAGACAGAAGAAGCCGACGATGATACTGATCAGACTCGTTTCAATGCGTCGAACAAAAGTATGCGTCTCGAAGCGGAACAGTGCACACGACAAGACCAGCAATGCCGCAAACAACCCAACCGCACCCACTACGGAAACGGATTGGTAGTCATTCACGATCCCCGGCACAATGACCAGACTGAACAGGCCGTGGGAAAATCCATGCGCGGTCCCGATTTCCAAGTAGGACAGCGACCAACCTGACCCATCACCACGCAACTCAAGCACGTCACCCGGCTGGACACCAGTGGGCACACTGAGGTCAATCCGTCGTGCCTCCGCTGGTCGAAGATCAACGTGCGTCGCCTCTGTATCATTGAAAGTAATCGTGATGGTGCGACTAGAACGCGCCGCGTTCAGCAATCTGACAATGATTGCCGTGGGTCGGTCGGCGAGGTCTGGAGTCTCCGGAAGCGGTACGGTTAAGAGGCCATCGACCGGTTGCTGCTCGCCGGCGATGACTGGCACCCGAACTCGATCAAAGGTTTGGTAGGTCCGTGCGTACAGGGTCATCGCGGAAACACCCGCCAACACGACGAACCCACCGAAACGTATCCATCCGGGCCAGTGCCAGTCTGTCACTATCTCGTCCAGACTCCGACCCACTTGAGTGGGAATGCTGCTCGAATGTTATGCGACTGTTGAGCCAGTGTAGGCACAATGCTCTCCGGCCACGATGACCACTCAGCACTGTACCGCTGGCATTCAAGGATTTCAAGATGACTCCAGGGGTCGTGTGAGTTGGTCATTCAGACAAACTCACGGCAAAGTCTTGGGTCGGCCGCAACGTGAGTCCCCACCCGCTAGCGGTAGCTAAAGCATAGTCGTCAGCCTTGAGGATACCGCCTGCGCCAAACATAAGGACTGGGTTCGCTACGTCCGTCTGAAGCAGATGCGTACCGAAGGCTCCTTCTTGCGCCACGAGATTGGTCCCCGCTGCCCGCGCGACGACCAGCGCGGCTCGTGTCAACACGCTGGTCTCGCCCACCTGCGCACCCACGATCACTGGAATGCCGGCCTGGCCTGCGGCTTGAACAACTGCCAGTGACCGGAACAACCCGCCCATCTTGGACACACGTACATTGATGATCCACCGCTCCGCATCCCGAGCAAGTGCCGCGACCTGGTCAACCCGCAGAAAGCTTTCGTCCAGAATGATCGGGGAACCCGTACACTCCGATACCTCGCGCATGCCGTCAAAGGCGTTCGGCGACAATGGTTCCTCAATCCCGACGAAATTCCATGCCAACTCTCTCAGATCTCGTACCGCCGTGTCGACATCGGCCCAGAGGTTGTTCGCATCAACTCGAATCCGGAGTGGTGTTTGTGCATGCTCCGTACGCATCCTCTTAATCTTCTCGTGGTTGTGATTCAAATCGTCAGACAGTTTTAATTTAAAATCGACGAACCCCATCGCCCGATACTGTGCCACCGTTCTCCGAAACTGTTCGGCCTCGCTATCGCTCACGATCGCCGAATACGTAAAGGCTCCTGTCGTAGTCGGCAAGTCCAGCACGCGCTCGACTGGTACCCCCTCGCATCGCGCAAACATTTCCAGCATCGCCAGTTCCATTGCACACCAGGCTGCCGGGTTCGTATCAATGCTTGCCGTATGGGTGTTCACCCAGGTACGCAAGTTCGCAACGGACTGTACCGTGCGACAGAGGGACTCACAATGTTCCTCGAAAAACGCTTGCGCCGACCCCAGACTTTCTCCCGTGACGTACTCGCGGGGACACCCTTCGCCCACGCCAATGACCTCCCCAGTCTGCGCGACCACCCAGACGCTCTGGGTCGCAGCACGGCTAGCTGACTTATGGGTAAAGGTCGTCGTAAAGGGAATCTCGACTCGAAAGAGAGCAAGGTGCATAACTAATCTACCGAGTGTGTAGTTAGGTCCGTACGGAACTCAGCGAAAGGAAACGGGCAGTCCGCTTGATACTGGAGAGCGATCAGCTTAAATTGCCCTTCCCGTTGTCCCTCCTGAAGACAGTGCTGCTTATAAGCGTCGCCCGTTCCGGACCGGACCGGAAGCAGTTCCAGTGGCTGCAGGCGTCCACTCGCCCGCTTGGCTGCATATTCAACATTGCCGTCCATAAGGTGCCGTTCAACCGACTCAATTGTTTGCTGGACCCAACTGTCAGTCGGCGTGGCACATTCCACAACGAGACGATAGCGTTCTTGGACAGCATCGGCGAGCATCAGGAAAAAACCCGAGACAAACCCGGTAGCATCTTCAGCGGTTCGTACTGCGGCAATCACCTGACTTTCATACAGTTTTTCTCCGGTAATATTTGTAACGCCCTTCCCTTTTTGCACAAACTCAATCGTCGGTGTGTTGTAAAACAAGCCGGTCACGCGCACGATATCATTCATGAAATAGCGATAGAGGCCAGTCGCGGTCGTCGGAAAAATATAGTATTCCTTGCCCTTAGTGAGTTGGTCAATCGTAAGGAACGCCTGACGGCCTGCATCCCAATCGTCGCGTTCGACAAACTCGAAAAAGTTTTCATGGATGGTCGGAATGCCAACGTTCCGGTTCAAGTCAACCATTAGGGTTCCTCGGAGTTCACTCGCTAAATAACCCAACTCGGCCACGCGTGCAGTCGGTGGCAGGGTTGGACGCACGCGTGCCAGCGGAATACCACAACTTCCCCCAGTCCACGTAGACACCATCTGTAACTCGGGCCAAAAATCGGCGAATGTCGGCTGCGGCAAGCTGAGAACCGTCTGCAGTTCGGTGACGCGGCGCGGCGTGCACGACAACCGTGGACGAATGACGGCCAGCACGTCGACCGGCAGCTCGTCGATCCGAGAAAACGTTTGCTGCGTGATGTCGCGCAACAATGTCGAGCGATTAGCTGCAAGAACAGCAAGCAGCTTAACTAAGGTGGATGGATTTGCACACGCGAGATGTGTCACGTCGCGGTATGCGATACCAAGTCGCAAAATAAGAAGATACTTGAGATCGTAATCTTCGATCTCAAACACCTGATAGGGCAACACGTATTTCACCTTGGCTAGTCTCGGCATGTTCTGGTACATGAACCCCGAGGTAGAGCCATACGGTGTGCCAGTGTCGAGCGTTCCTTCTTCAGCCGGACTGACGATGGCGACGCAGCGTCCATAGTAGGCACGCGGCTCGGTCGTAAACTGCACGTACGATTGGATGGCTTGGCTTCGCTTATGTTCCTGGAGGGTCGCCGGCAGAATCGGAATCAACTTCGCTTGCCCAGTCGTTCCACTCGTCTTCGCGTACATAACCGGCTGCGCAATGTTAAGCGCCGGTTCGCCAGTCTGCTCTTGGTCCTCAATATAGGGACGTAGGGTCTCATAAGTTTGCACCGGAACTGCACCGATAAAGTCATCGTAGTTGCTCACTGTGTTTAGGTGATGCTCACGCCCAAATCGTGTCGTAGTGTTACGACGCAAGAGTTGTTGTAATAACGCACGCTGAATCTGTCCAGGATGTTTGGCCGCGTGCACGAACGGTCGCCAATGAGTCCACCGAAGGACTTGCATGCGCACCCAGAGCGCACAATTGAGTAACGTATTAGCG
>Ga0310345_10002547_pt1 | contig 18217 bp, 19 predicted proteins | sample HC15DNA20500_MG_FD_204667 | JGI IMG/M metagenome (GOLD analysis project Ga0310345, IMG submission 204667) | Marine microbial communities from station ALOHA, North Pacific Subtropical Gyre - HC15-DNA-20-500_MG | ecosystem: Environmental > Aquatic > Marine > Oceanic | place: Pacific Ocean: North...
CCTCTACTACAACCGATACCGAGACTTCGATCCTACCACAGGCAGATACATTCAGGCCGATCCCATCGGACTCGAAGGCGGACAGAACAGGTTCGCCTACGTTGATGGAAATCCCGTGAATTTTGTCGATCCGTTGGGGCTGCAGGTTGCTAGGCCGACGCCAGGATCAATTCCAATTTGGGTGCCAAGACTACCGATTTGCGATGTGATATGGTGCCCAGGACAGCCCTTTTGGAAACCATCCCCGCTTACAAAATGGATTCTGAAAAAATGCGCTGACTTCGATTCAGGTGATCCAGATCAATGCTATACACGATGGCAGATCGAGTATAATCGTTGTGATAAATATTGGGGACTAGATAAAGAAGATCCTGGCCGCGCCGTTCGGGCTTGCAGAGCCCGAGCAAATGATCGGCATAATCTATGCGTTGCCAATGGTGGGAGGCCGGATCCCGACGAACCCGACGAATGGCTTCCTGGATCTGATTGGTTCGATAGAAATAGAAATCGACGTCGTTAAGCGTAACTCTATTGACTAGGGTATTTATGAATACAGGTTTCTATGATTTCAGTGCATTTGGCCTAGCTCTTTCAGAAAAAAGACGTATGGGTCACGATGATGTACTAATTTTTATAAAGGATGAAATTACAAATTTGAAAAGTATCTTAGCGTGCGTCATTGATGATTTTGTAATTGAGTGCTATAAATCTGAAATTATCAATGAGGCTCGAGACCTCATTGATCTTATGATCAGGGTCGATCCTGCAAACCCACTGAATTGGCTGTCGCTGGCCAATCATTACGCATTGAAAGAAGGAAACTTTGAATTATCTAATAAATACATGCGTAAATCTATAAGTACAGCTAGAAAGTATAATAATTTTTACATACACTGCAATATAGAATCATTGCGAATCTGCATGCAATTTTCCAACGTAAGATTAGCTGGCAGATTGTTAAAAAATATTATAGAATATGACGCAAGTACATCAAGGTTAGACTCGGATTATCAAGTTAAATATATTGCAAGTCTTGCAAAATTTGGAGTAAGTCAAAAAATTATAAATGAATATATAGAAAAATTTTCTGGCAAATAGCATCTATAAACACCTAGAAGTCTGAATTATGATCATTTAATGTGATTTAATGCCTTCAAAAGGAATTCCGGTGACGAGGAATTGGGAGTTTCGGGGACAGTGTACCCAATTGGCAAGAAGAATAACCCGAGCCAACACTTGCAAGGTGACCCAGCAGCAGGCGGTGCAGCAGGCGGTGGGGACGAGCAGCGCTGCGCAGCTCGCCTATGCCTATGATCTGGGTGACCGGATCACGCAGATCACGTATCCGTCCGGGCGGATCGTGCAGTACGGGCGGGATGCGAAGGGCCGGGTCAATCTGGTGCAGACGAAGAGCGCAGCCTCGGTGGGAACATGGACGGTGCTGGCAGGCAGCATCGCCTACGAGCCGTTCGGATCGGTGAAGGCGATACGGTTTGACCTGCAACTAGGGCAATCCACGCCAGCAGCTAGCAAGTAATGCGCATGGTAACGAAAGGCTTTCCATACTCATTTAATCTGGATGTAAATCACCGTTGCCACGACGAAATTTGCCTTGCGCGTATGCAGGGCATCTTTAATCTTCAAGCCATGCAGAATGATTCACTTCACTCGACGAAGCGCCGGAGAGATCGAGCCTTGCGCTTGCAGGCAGCGACCTTGCTGCCTGCACTTACTTACACTTCTGCTGCTCACGCTCAATCTGTCGGAAATGGCGATCCTCAAGGCTCCGGCGTCATCATCGGCGCCATGAACTGGCTTCAAGGCACCCTTCTGGGGACGGTAGCGACCGTAGCAGCAGTGATTGCGGTGGCTATGGTCGGCTTTCTCATGCTGACGGGGCGTATGAACTGGCGCCACGGCACTGTCGTGATCCTGGGGTGCTTCATCCTGTTCGGGGCCACCAGCATCGTTGCGGGCATCCGCGCTTCAGCTTCCGGCTTTTGATCTTAGTATGGCGGAGCCGCTGCGCCGGGACGTGCTGTTTACCGGCCTCACCAGGCCACAGATGTTTGCCGGGGTGACGTACACATTCTTTGTCTTGAACGGCGTCGTCACAGCCGAGCTGTTCATCATCTTCAAATCTCTCTTTGTCTTTGTCATCGCTGCCCTGATCCATCTCGCGGGCGTTATCGCCTGCCTGCGCGAGCCGCGAATCTTTGACCTGTGGATCAAGCGCGTCAGCCGCTGCCCTCGCGTGCGCAACTATGCGATCTGGCAATGCAACTCGTACCGGCCCTGACTTCCAACCCCAGGACGATCGCGCGCGAGACAACGGCGGGGACGCACCTGCCCTACGAGCGGCATATCGACGATACAACCATCGCCTTGCGCGGCGGTTTCCTGATGAGAACCATCAGGCTTGAGGGATTGCTCTTCGAGACGGCAGACACCGATGAACTGAACTACCGCGCCGAACTGAGGGATGCGCTGCTTCGCGCCGTCGGGTCGCCGCAGCTTGCAATTTACCACCATGTCATTAGGCGCAAAGCGGAGGTCGCACTCGATGCTCGTTTCCCGGATGCCTTCAGTCGCGATCTCGACACGCGATGGAAAGCACGGCTTGGGACAAAGGAGATGTACGTCAATGAACTGTTCGTGACGGTCATCCACCGGCCGTTGCAGGGGCGCCTCGGCTTGCTCGATCGCATGAGAGCGTTCGTGCGCACAAAGGCCGAAGATGAGGCGGCATTCGCGAACAGCCTGCGCGAACTAGATGCAGCAACCGGCGCCGTGCTGGCGGCCCTGACTGGCTATGAGCCGCACCTTCTTTCTGCTTATGACAGTCCGAAGGGGCCGCGCTCCGAAGTCCTCGAGTTCCTGTCCTACCTCTTCAACAACCGGATGGTGCCTTGCGGCCTGCCGTATGGGGATATGGGCCAGCATCTGGCGGCGCGCCGGATCAGCTTTGGACAGAACGCTTTCGAGTTGGCACCTGCCGGGCTCGAACCTCGGCAATTCGGCGCAATCGTTGCGATCAAGGATTACCCGGGCCACACTCTGCCCGGCATGTTTGACCAGCTTTATCGCATGCCGTTCGAAATGGTCGTCACCCAGTCGTTCGCATTTACGGATCGCGGCACATCGCTCGGTGCCATGAACCTCGCTTTGCGCCGAATGCGCTCGACCGAAGATGACGCGCTTTCGCTCCGCCAGGAGCTGGTTCAGGCCAAGGACGACGTGGCCGCCGGTCGGGCTGCATTCGGGGAGCATCACACGGTCATTGCGCTTGTGGCTCCGTCACTTGGCGATCTCGATGCCCGGGTTGCTGAGGTTACAGCTGTTCTGGCCGATCTGGGGATCGTTGCGGTGCGCGAGGATATCGCGCTCGAACCAGCTTTCTGGTCGCAGTTTCCGGGCAACTTCGGGTACATCGCCCGCCCAGGGCTGATCTCTACCCGGAATTTTGCCGGGCTCGCGTCGCTGCACAATCATGCGGTGGGCAAGGCAGCGGGCAATCACTGGGGGCAAGCGGTCTCCGTGCTCGAGACGACAGCAGCCGGGCCATACTTTTTCAGTTTTCATCAGAACGATCTGGGCAACTTCACGATCATCGGTCCGTCGGGCTCAGGCAAAACGGTTGTCCTCAATTTTCTGCTCGCGCAGGCCCGCAAGTTTGCACCGCGCATCGTCTTTTTCGACAAGGATCGCGGCGCTGAACTCTTCATCCGCGCGGTTGGGGGGCAGTATGATCGCCTCCAGCCGGGAGCTGCCTCGGGCCTCAATCCGCTCCAGCTTGCCGACACGGCAATCAACCGGCAATTTCTCCATGACTGGATCGCGATGCTCGCCGGTGGACTCGATACGGTGGAAGCCGAACTCGTTCGTGACGCAATCACGGCGAGCTACACTCTGGGTCCATCTGCGCGCAGACTGCGGCACCTGGCAGAACTCCTTCGCGGGCACGATCGGCCTCACCCCGAAGATCTCTATGCGAGGCTGATGCCCTGGTGGGGCGACGGTGAACGGGCATGGCTCTTCGACAACGAACTTGATCAGGTCGATATCGAGGCGGCGACGACCGGTTTCGACATGACAGCAATACTCGACGATTCCGCGCTGCGCACGCCCGCGTTGTTCTATCTCTTCCACAGGGTCGAGGAGCGGCTCGACGGAACACCTGCGATCATCGTGGTGGATGAGGGCTGGAAGGCACTCGACGACGATGTCTTCGTGCGGCGGATCAAGGACTGGGAAAAGACCATCCGCAAGCGCAACGGGATCGTCGGATTTGCAACGCAGAGCGCGCAGGATGCACTGGAAAGCCGGATTTCAAGCGCCATCATCGAGCAGGCCGCCACACAGATATTCATGCCCAATCCACGTGCCCGGTCCGAAGACTACATCGACGGCTTTGGTCTCACGCCGCACGAATTCGATCTGGTAAAGACGCTTCCCGACAGCGCGCACTGCTTTCTCGTCCGGCACGGCAACGACAGCGTGGTGGCCAGACTGGACCTCTCCGGCGAAAGGGACCTGCTGACGATCCTGTCCGGGAGAGAATCCACCGTACGTCTCTTCGATGAGCTTGTCGGCAGGACGGGCCCTGACCCGGCAAGCTGGATGCCTGCCCTGCTGGAGCGGGCGTGAAGCCATGACTTGCGAAGCCCTCCATACAGGTGCCCGGTTTCTGGCGACCTCACTGGCAAATCTTGATTGCCAGGGCCGAACGATCGGGAGCTATGGCTATGGTGCGCTTGCAGGATCAGGCTCGATTGCCACGACAGTCACCAGCGGGCTTCTCGCACTCTTCGTGGCACTCTGGGGTCTGCGTCTGCTCGAGGGAGAAGAACCACATGCGCGGGACCTGATCGGCGCCGCCATCAAGGTCGGGCTCTTCCTGACACTGGCGACAAGCTGGCCAGCCTGGCGGGTTATCGGATACGACCTCGTGCTTGATGGCCCTTCGGAAGTGGCGGGTGCGGTGGGCATGGCAGCAGGTCTGCCGGGGGCAACCAGCGATCTCGTCGCCCGGCTTCAGGATGCCGATACTGCCATCGTGATGTTGACTGCCTATGGCAGCGGCCGTCTCACCAATGCCGTGGCACGAAGTCCGGACCTCGCCGACAGTGCATCTGGCGTTGCCCTTCCGGATCAGAGCACGCTTGGCTGGGGCCGCAGTCTCTTCCTCGTCTCGGCCATAGGCACGTATGGCCTTGCGAGATTGGGCGCAGGCCTCCTTCTTGCCATCGCGCCGCTGATCGCGGGCTTTCTGCTCTTCTCAGGCACCAGTTCGATCTTTCTGGGCTGGCTGCGGGCACTGGGGTTCTGTGCTCTGGCAAGCATTGTGTTTCAGATCGCCATGGGTGCCGAACTGGCGATGCTCAACCCCTGGATATCTGAAGTGCTCCAGTTGCGGCAGGACAATGTCCTGACCGCTTCGGCGCCGACCGAACTGTTTGCTCTGACAGGCGCATTTGCGCTCGCCTTGGCGGGAGTTTTGGCCCTGATTGCGCGGATGCTGTTCATGCCGGCGTTCGCGCTGGGGTTGCCATCTCTGGCCGACTTGCGCCGCCAGTATCCGCAGCAGTCCACCATTGCGCCCGCTTCGCAGGGCCTTGTGCCATCGACGCCGGCCGATCGCGCCGCGCTCATCGTGAATTCGATCGAGAGTACATTGAGGCGCGAGAGCCCCGCGCAGGCATTCCAGGGTGCATCAGCCGGGGAGCGCGCGAGCCGTGCTGCGCAGCCGGCAGAACAAGGCCGGGCGGAGGTCATCGGAACCTCTGACAGGCAGGGTGATCGGTACCGCCGGTCGACATTGCGGACGAGCCAGGCCGGACGCCGGCGGGATCAATCATGACGCCGACCGACAACAAGCCAACTGACCGCGAGGCGATCTTTCGCGAAGGTGCTAGCTGGGCTGCACAGCAACGCGAAAACACCCGCTTCATGGGCCGGATCGCATGGATCGTGGCAGGAGCCGCAACACTTGTCGCCGCCCTGGAGGCAATTGCGCTTGTCACCCTGACGCCGCTCAAGACCGTTGTTCCCTACACCCTGCTGGTCGACCGGCAGACCGGGTATGTTCAGGCGCTCAAACCGCTCGAACGGGAGGTGATCGCGCCTGACCGGGCCCTCACGCGTTCGCTGCTAGCCCAGTATGTGATCGCGCGAGAAAGCTTCGATATCGACACTCTGCGCGACGATTATCGCAGGGTCGTGCTGTCGTCTGCGGACGAAGCACGTGATCGCTACATCGCATCGATGCAGTCGACCAATCCGGCCAGTCCGCTTTCGACCATGCCGAGACGTGCGCTCGTGCAGGTCCAGATCGCAAGCGTTAACTCGCTGAATGACAGCACTGCTCTGGTCCGGTTTATCACCACCCGTACGGATCCCGGTGGTCAACCTATGCCCCCTCAGCACTGGGCGTCGGTTCTCAGCTGGCGCTACTCATCAGAGAGCATGTCTGACGCCGACCGGCTCTCCAATCCGCTTGGTTTTCAGGTGGTGCGCTATCGCCGAAGTGCTGAGGATGCTCCTCCGGAAGTAGCTTCCTCGCATCCACCTGAGGCAGCAGTGATGGCAAATGGTCTGCAGCCGCCCACTGTATCGCGTTCGGCCGGCGGTTCACCCGCGCTCAAGCAGCAATGACCCGCTGGCTCCCTATCTTCCTGCTATTGTTGCCCGTGCCCGTCCGGGCCGATGTCGGGCCGGGCTCCGACGGGGCTGATCCCCGTGTCATGTCCGCCATTTATCGCGATGATAAGCCCATTCGTGTGCAGGTGGCCGTTGGCAGGCAGCTTACGGTCCTGCTGCCGCGCGGAGACAGGATCCTGTCGACCGACATTGATGAGCCCTCAGGTTGGCAAATCAATATCGATGCGGATGGAAGGGACAGCTTCGTCCTGATCCCGACGAGACCGGCCGCCGAAACACGCGCCCGGATCCGAACCGCGTCCCGGACATACCTGATCGATCTGTCGACAAATCCGCCAATGGATGCACCGCTTTATCTGCGTATCGTGCTGCCGGCATCGAAAGCCCGCCCCCTCGCGGAGCACACCACTGGCGCAGCGGATTTTGAATGGAAGCTTGCCGGCAACCGTGAGTTGATGCCGGTGTCGATACGCGACGATGGCACCAAGACCTATCTTGAATGGAATCCCGATCAGGCCATTCCGGCAGTTCTTGCCATCGACCGCCTCAAGCGGGAGGAAATGATCAACGGTTACATGCGGGGGTCCGTATTCACGATCGACAGGGTCTATGACCATCTCGTGTTCAGGCTCGACAAGGCATCCGCCGACGCGCGCCGCAAGCCGGTGAAGAAGCGGTGATGAGCCCGGACCGGCAGCAGGACGGAGCGACTTCGGATATCCGCCCACTCGTAGCGGGCAGGGGCAAGAGCCGCTTACCGTGGTTCTTCGCGGCGGGTCTGGGGCTCTGCGCAGTACTGCTCTTTCAGACACTCGAAGCGAGGCGCGCGGCACTTCGCGAGCCCTCTGTGCTCGCGCCGCGCGATGACCGGATCGAAGCGGGGCGTGCAGCCCCCGATCTCTTCATACCGCCCGAGGTGATCGCGAATGCTCGGGGCCCGTTTCCGCTCGAAGACGCAGGGCCGCGCCGGTTGCAGCCTTTGCCAGCCCCTGTTGCACAAGTAGATCGGCCGACGCAGCAAGGCCGGGGTATTGGTCCGCCACCCTTTCCGGAGAGGCCATGGAGCACACAGGCCGCTCCGGCGTTGAGCGCTTCGCTGCCCGGCCCGATGCCCGCACCGTCTGCTTCGCCGGGTCCGGCAGCAAGCACCGACAAGGACAGCCGTACGGTTGCCCGCTGGTTCGATCATCCCGGCACTACCGTGCCCCGCGGTACTGTCATGCAGGCCGTTCTGGAGTCTGCACTGGATTCGACGCGCGGCGGTTTTGCCAGAGCCATCGTCACCCGTGACATTTACGGTTTTGACGGGTCGCGCGTTCTGGTCCAGCGCGGCAGCCGCATTCTCGGCCAATACAAGTCCGATGTCGCATCGGGCCAGAACCGCATTCTGATCCAGTGGCAACGACTTACGCGCCCGGACGGCGCCATTATCGATCTCGACTCGCCTTCGGCTGATCCGCTGGGTCGGGCAGGCGTGAAAGGCAAAGTGAACACGCACTTCTTTGAACGCTTTGGCGGCGCAATCCTGCAGTCGACCCTTGATGTCGGGGTACAACTCGCTGCGCGGTCGGCCTCACGCGGGACCGTTGTCGTGGCCCTGCCAGGCAGTGTCCAGCAAGCAACGCAGATCGTTCCGCAGCAGCAGATTCAGCCAACGATCAAGGTGAAGCAGGGCACGAGCGTCTCGGTCTTCGTTGCACAGGATCTTGATTTTACGGACGTTGAGGAATGACAGAAGTTGGAACCGGGATCTGGCTTCAGGCCTGTCTCGCCCCCCTGGCTCGCTTTCTTGATCAGGACGATGTGACCGATCTGCACATCAATCGGCCCAACGAAGTGTGGATCGAGCGGCTCGGCGGGATAACCGAGCGATTTGACGTCGACGACTTGTCAGATACTGTTCTCCTTCGGCTCGCCCGGCAGATTGCAGCCGTTTCCTCGCAAGGGATCAATCGTAAGAACCCGCTGCTCGCGGCACGTCTACCGTCTGGCGAACGCGTGCAGGTAGCGATCCCGCCCGCGACCCGGGCGCATTTGGCGATTTCGATCCGCAAGCATGTGGTGTCGACACCGGCCCTCGAATCCTACGAACTGGCCGAGCCGCCTGTTGCCGATGCTGAGGCCATCCATTCAGTATCACACGGATACTCCTCGCTCCTTCGTAATGCGGTCGTGAACCGCCAGAACATTCTGGTGGCCGGCGGCACATCGACCGGCAAGACGACGTTCCTCAATGCATTGCTTCAGCAGGTGCCAAGCAGCGAGCGACTGATCTTGATTGAGGATACGCCCGAACTTCAGGTGTGCCACGACAATGCAGTTGGCCTGGTCGCCGTACGAGGAAGTTTGGGCGAAGCGGATGTGACGGCAGAGGATCTGCTGATCGCTTCATTGCGGATGCGGCCTGACCGGATCATCCTGGGCGAAGTGCGCGGCAATGAAGCCATGACCTTTCTGCGTGCGATCAACACTGGACATCCCGGTTCGCTGACGACCATCCATGCCGACAGCCCTGATGGCGCCATTGATCAACTCGTGATGCTGGCCTTGCAGGGTGGAAGCCGAATGCGCTGGGAAGATATCGACCAGTATGTCCGGCGCACGATTGGCGTAATCGTCCAACTGGACCGGGTCCGTGGGCGGCGCCTGATCCGGGATGTGGTTTACCTCGAGCATGCAAACAGCACTTCAAGGAGAGCCGCGGTGCTCCATGGCTAGTCTATCCTACGCTTCTGCAGCTCCAACCGATGCGATCGGACATGCCATAAACTGGTGGGCTTCTCTTATCACTGGAAGCCTTGGCACGTCGATCGCGGTTTTGGCGGTGGCGGGGCTTGGTTTTGCTGTTCTGCGCGGCGAAGTCTCATTGCGCAAGGCAATGCGCGTAATCCTAGGTTGCTTTATCCTGTTCGGCGCTCCGGCGATCGCGCAGGGTCTATTGAGTGTGGCGGGCGGGCATGCTGTCAGCAGCGTTCAGAATAAGCCTGCTGATATCCAGTTACCGCGATCGCCCAAGGCCCGTCGCGAAGCTAACCCTTTTGATCCCTATGCTGGTGAAGCGGTACATTAACAGATATCTAGCCGGGCCACAGTAATAAATGATGAAATAAAACTCAACGACAAATAATTTTAATTTTCCGGATCAGCATATTTGAAATCCACATTACATATTGTAATAGTTATTTTCTATCTTTTTTAGAATTTCATTGGCACCCTCAACATTATCTAATGCCGATTGAGATATATATTCAATTCCTTTCTTCGTGTCTTTCTGAATGCGATTTTGACCTCTAAATAAATCCAGGCCATAACTTAGTTTTGCCCGGCTATGGCCAAGGATCGCTGCCTGCTCAAAGAAGCATGAAGCAATTGTGCTATTTTTTAAAACACCATCTCCAACATCGTACATCACACCGATGATGTATATCGATTCTGCATGACCTAAGCGCGCAGCTTTATGCAATAAATAAAACCTTCTTATCTCAAATGATTCAATACTTTCTCTAGGTTTTGGAATTCTTGAGGATAAATATATCGCCTCAGGCACTTCGCGCTCTACTAGAGGCGATAGGAGAATATGCGCTTTTTTCGCATTGCCCTCGCTAATGGCAATGTCTGCTTCATACAGGACCGAATCATAATTATCCATTTTAGCAAAAGCACCCTTTTATCCGTGCGGAATGACTGGATCCCCAGATGGACTCCTACAGCGACACTGGGGATGATGAGTAGATGCAGCTTTCAAGATGTCCTTTGCTTGCTTCTCGGCTGCACGCTTTGCCGTGAGCATATCCGGACCTTCGCCATATCCAAACGCAATTTCCGGTCTGTCAGGGCAGTTTTTCTCACTTCGGCCGTCCTTTTGGACGCGGCATATACAGGTCCACTTTCTACGAACTCTTCTCGGGTACGGAACACTAATGCTGTCTCCGTCAACCCTTGTGTTTAAACCGTCGACTGTCTGCTGATTTACTGGATCCAACGGCAACAGATTTCGGCAGATAATGCTGTTTTGGCAGAATGTATCCCAGATGTTGTCGAGGCCATGTTGAAGTTGTTGCGCAATCTCCCCGGCAGCACTTCCTCCGTTGCCGTTGCCGCCGGCAGGATTGCTTGGAGGGATCGGAATGATTGGGCCACCTCGAGGCACAGGGATGGCGATCTGCAACCCCAACGGATCCACCCGGTTCACCGGATTTCCATCAACGTAGGCGAACCTGTTCTGTCCGCCTTCGAGTCCGATGGGATCGGCCTGAATGTATCTGCCTGTGGTAGGATCGAAGTCTCGGTATCGGTTGTAGTAGAGGTCGGCGAGGACGCGGCTTTGTCCCGGGAAGCCGGGGGCGAGATAGTCGGTGGTGGGCGTGGCGGGATTGCCGCTGGCATCGGTGGTGACGATCGGCACGCCGAGGTGGTTGCCGTAGACCCAGCTCAGAGCCGGCGTGCCGGTGCTGTCCGGCGTCACGAGCGCGAGCGGCGCATAGCCGCCGGTGCCGTCATCGCCGCCGAGCGCGTTGTCGTTGGCGGCCTCGGGGGACAGCCAGATAAACTCTGCCTTCACGTCGGCGGCGGATTGCCCGTACTCGCCGAGCACCCTGGCATCGGGGCCATAGACGAAGAACCGCGTGCCGAGCGAAGCACTCGTCATGCTCACCCGGTCATCGCGGCCGTTGTACGCAAAGGCGAGCGCCGCAATATCGCTGCGCGCGTAGCCCGTCAGCCGGCCATAGCCATCATAGCTGGTCGAGGCGCTCACCGCGCCCGGCCGGCTCTCGCCCGCAAGGTTGCCGCGACCGTCGTAGCTGAACGTGCGTGCATTGCCCGCAGCAGCGCCGGTGCCGCTGATCGTGGCAAGCCGGTTGGTCCCTTCGGCGTAGGCGTAAGTGCCGCTGCCGCTCGTGGGATCGCCGCTTCCCGACGGGCCGGTCGCGGTCTGCACCGCCCAGGTCAGCCGGTCGTTGACGTCATAGCCATAGCCCGCCGAGCGGGTATCATCGATCCGGTCGGTGATGCTGGTGATGTTGTCGTTGGCATCATAGCCGTAGGTCAGCCAGGACAGGTTCGTCCCCGTCGCCGTCCGGTAAAGCCGCCGACCGGCAAGCCGCCCGTCATTGCCCCAGTCGTTTGCCGCTGACAGGCCATTGCCTAGCCGCATCGCCTTCACCGATCCGAACGGCTCGTAGGCGATGCTGTCTGCCAGCACCGTCCATGTTCCCACCGAGGCTGCGCTCTTCGTCTGCACCAGATTGACCCGGCCCTTCGCATCCCGCCCGTACTGCACGATCCGCCCGGACGGATACGTGATCTGCGTGATCCGGTCACCCAGATCATAGGCATAGGCGAGCTGCGCAGCGCTGCTCGTCCCTACCGCCTGCTCCTGCACCAGCAGGTTGCCGCGGTGGTCATAGGCGAACCGGGTTGTGCCCGAGGCATCGGTCATTGCCCCAAGGCGCCCCACGCCATAGCTGCCGGAGAGGCCGCCCGTATCCCAGCTGTACGACACCGCCTCGCTCGCATGACCCTGCGGCACCTTGAGCAGCACGCGCCCCAGCACATCGCGGGTGTAGTCGACGATCTGGCCGCGCCCGTCCTGCGTGCGGGTCACATTGCCGGCTGCATCATACCAGGTCACGCTCGTGCCCCGGTCAGGCGAGCTCTCCTGGATCACTTCGCCAAAGCCGTTGCGCACGAACTGCGTGACCACCGCCTTGGGGTCGGTGTTCTGCGTGAGCCCGTCCTTCTGGTCATAGGCAAGACCCGTCGTGCCGCCATCGGGCGCCACGACCGACACCACCCGGTCGAGCGGATCGAACGCCTGCGTGAGCGGACTGCCGGCAGGGTTCACCAGCGCTGTCGCATTGCCATTGGCATCGTAGGTCCAGCGCGTCGTCCGCCCAGGCCCCAGCGTCTCGCTCAGGAGACGGCCCAGGCTGTCGAAGGTGCGGGCGACGGATCGCGCAGCGGTGCCGTCGCTCCGCTTGACCGTTTCTGCAAGGACATTGCCCATCGCATCATACTGGTAGTCGGTCCGCTCGCCGTCAGCCGTGCGCACCGCTGTCAGCAGGCCAGCGAGATTGTAATCGAGGAAGATTTTCTCCGTCGCCGGCCGCGTCACACCGGTCACCCGGCCTTCGCTGTCGTAGTCGAGGCTCGTCACCGCATCGAGGCTGGTGCTGCCCGGATGCCTGACCGTGATCGTCTTGACGTGGCCAAGTCCGTCGTAGGTGAAGGCGGTGACGATGCCGTTCATGTCGGTCATCGTGCCTGGTCGGCCATTGGCATCATAGTCGCCGTAGCTGGTCACATGCCCCAGACCGTCAGTCATCGTGAGGCGGTTGCCGCTCGTGTCGTAGGTGTAGGTGACCGTATCGTCATGCCCCGAGGCATCGGCGGCCAGCGGACCATTGACGCTGAGCAACCGGCCATTGGTATCCCAGCTATACGTCTCCGTCCGCGTCTGGCCACTGGTCGCATAGGGCACGGTCTGGGTGGTCGTGTCGGTCTCGGTGCGGCTGAGCACCTGACCGGCGGCCGTATAGGTATAGTCGGTCGACAGGCCCTGCCGCTCCTCATGCAGCGGCAGGTCGAACTGCGGATGCCAGGTCGTGGTGGTTGTACGCGCCGCACTCGTTCCGGCAGCTTCGGTGATCGCGTTGGGTCTGCGGTTGACGGTGTCGACCGCCATCGTGGTCGACGTCCCTCGCGGATCCTGGATCCCCGATACCAGCAGGTCGTACCCGGCAGAGTTCGTGTAGCTGAAGGTCTGCGTCGATGCCGGAACCGTCGTGCTCGCCAGACGGTCGATCTGCGTCAGGCTGAGCTGCATCCCCGATGGCGCGCTCTGGCTGCGGAAGAAGCTGTACCGCTCAACCTGCCCCAAAGGCCCCGTCACGCTCCGCACAAAATGCTCCAGAGGCTGACCCGCCGCATCCTGCAAATAGTCGATCATGTGCTTCTGGAAGCCGCCTGCCTTCTCGGTGGAGATTGCCAGACCCGCGCTGGAATAGGCATAGGTAGAAAGGCGGTTGCCATTCTGATCAACGATGCCGGTCAGCGCATAGGGGAAGCGCAGGTCTTCATAGAGATAGCTGTGCGACCACAGCGTAGTTCCCGCAGCATCCTTGCGGGTGGCACTCACCAGTCTGTCCTGAGGATTGCCTACATAATAGAGTGTCTGCGAGGCTACTTTTGCCGGGGCTTTCTCATACTGGTAACTTAGCGAAGTTCCGTCGGGGAGCTGTATCTGGCTGATCACCTTGTACAGGACCTGGCTGCCAGATTGATTGGCGCTTTGCCAGGTGAGCTGCGCCTGCCGGCCAAAGCTGTCGCGCATCGTGCCGGGATACTCGCCTGTGTCCGGATAATCGAACCACTGCTTGTAGCCGTTGGGAAAGCCATGCTCGACCGGAACGAGGAACCGGATGTCAGGCGACAGCCGATAGGCATCCGCACGGCGATAGAGGACATACTCCCCATCGCTGAAGTCGAGCCGCATCTCGCCTGCGCCGTTGACGACCGATGAGCCGGACTTGAAGTAATCCGTGCGGCCAATACCGGGCTGGCCTACGGAAGACAGCTTGAGCCGGCTGACACCTTGCGCTGCAAATGCGTAAGAGCTCTGGTCTGACGGGGAGGCATTGAAAAACGTGATTGTGCCATCTTCCGCCCAGTACTCGCCGATTTCCGAATAGAGCCCTGCAATGACCACGCGCCCCGGCACAACGCCGTGCCAGGCCTGGCCGAAGCCGGGCACTTCATGATCGCCTGATATGATGGGTGCGCGCTGGACACTGCGATAGGAACGGCTGATGGAAAACAATCCGTCTGCGGATGCATAGTCCTGATCGCTCTCGACTTTGGCCCCGGTGCCTATGGAGATCGGATTTCCGCGCGTAGGGAGTGGGCTGCTCGAGGGTGATGAGCAGGTTGGGCACTCTGGCGGCGTCTCGGGGCGTACGCAGGTTCCGGCTGCGCTTGGAACCGATCCGGCAGAGCATTGCAGAACAACATATGCGGGACGCCCGGACCCGCGCCAGCGGCAACCATACGAAGTGGGGCCGTCACGAACCGGGGCCTCATATTCCCTTATGCCGTCCTGGTCAGGGCCCGCAACGTAGTCAAACTGGCTCCGGCACGCAGCGTCGCCAGTTTCGAACGGGCCCGGATCGCCTGCACCGCTGAACCATCCGCCTGACGGTGGGGGTGGTGGCGGCGCCAACGACTGCGCCGCTGCGGGCAAGGCGCCAGAGACAAGGGCGAGCCACAGCAGTAAAAATGCTGTTAACTTCCGCATTATTACCCCCAGATGTCACAGTTTTGCAGCAATTCTCTCTGCTTGAGAAGGAGAGAATCAAAAACATGTCCACATCATGGACAGACAATGGCGAGTATGCAATCCCTGCTCGTGATGAGCACTGCGAATCAATTTATGCGTCGTGGTAATGATCAACACCGTTACTTCCAAAATGGAGTGATCATGCTCCGCGAGGATATTTTATAGGTAATGTTCCAATTCCAACCGCACGTCCCGAGGTCGCCATGCCCGCAATTCCCCTGAGCCCCGCTATTCTCGCTCTGGCTTTGGCCAATCCGGCGGCACCGCGCCTGCCGGTGCAACCCGCCACCTCAAGTCAGGTCAGGGCGCCCGCCCCGTCACAGCTCGCCGGGGACTCCGTATCGACGCTCAGCATGACATCGCTGGGCGCACCGAACCTGTGCCTCGTCTTTACCTACGATGCCAACGGCAACCGGACCTCGCAGCAGGCTGCGACGACGCCCACGGTGCCCGCCAAATGGGGGGATCATATCTACCCCTGCTTCACCTGGTCCGCAAACTGATGCCGCTGGCGCCCAGCTTGCACCCTGCATATTCCATCCGACTGACGGAGATCCCCATGCAAATCCGCAAGAAATCCCTCGTGCTCTGCATGCTGGCATCGGCCCTCGCGCCCGCCGCCTACGCCACTCCGTGCACCGTCCCCAACACCATCTCCAACGGCCAGATCGCCGACGCATCCAAAGTCATGGAAAACTTCAATGCCGTCGCCGACTGCGCTGTGGCAGCCGACGGGACACCAACTACCGGCTCGATCGCCGTCTTCTCCGGCCCGAAAGCCGTCACTACCGGAAACCTCACCGGCGACGTCACAACCTCCGGAAACACCGTCACCACACTCGCCGATACCGGCGTAACTGCCGGAACGTACTCCAATCCGATCATAGCCATCGATGCCAAGGGACGCATTACATCTGCACTGGTTGGAAGTGGTGGGGGCGGTGGCGGCACTTGGTGGTTCCAACCTCCACCGGTCCAGAGCTTCAGTACGACTCAAGGAGACGTCGGAGTATCGTCGAACGACATCCAAGCGGGATCCATCTTCCCCATGGGTTCGCCTAGCTACGGCGATGTAACCCGCGCCTTTCTGAAGCCCATCCCCAATCCATCTGGAGACTGGTCGGTCGAAATCGGCTTCACCTCCAATGGCGCTCTTGGCAACTACGCCGGTTTTGGTCTTGTCATGATGAACGCCGGTGGGAACCGAAGCCTATTGCTCCGTAACGGTGTCTCAAGCGATGGAATAATAACGACGCGTTTGTCTCTTCCAGGGGGCTTCAACAGCAATCTTTTTGGGGTTGGCAAGCCAAGCGGTGCTCCGGAATTCTACCGCATCAGCAAGGTCGGCGATAACTTGAATTATTACTTTTCTGCCGATGGAAGGTCGTGGATCCTTCTTGCCACTGAGGGAGCTACGGCTTGGCTATCAAGTCCTCCCGATCTCATCGGACCCGGTGGCTTCTACAACAGGGATTGGGGCCCAGTTACGATCTCTGTGCAGTACTGGAAGCAGTCTTGGTGAAGGCTACGTTCCATTTTTTTGAATATTGGACCACGCGCGTACAGCCTCCTATCAATACTTTGGTAGATTTTGGTTTGGGGGGTCGCTCGGGCGGCATCCGCAGTGTGGGCATGGTGGTCTGAACCCTTAGATTTCCTCCAGGTTTGAGCAGAGTCCGGACCTTGAAGGCGTCGGATGGATATGGCGCGGAGCAGGTTCAGCGAGGAGCAGATCATCGCGGTATTGAATGACCAGGAAGCCGGAATGGCGACGGCTGATCTGTGCCGCCGCCACGGGATCAGCTCAGTAACGTTCTACAAGTGGAAAGCCAAGTATGGCGGCCTTTGAGGTCTGCGATGCCCGACGGCTGCGGCCGCTAGAGCAGGAGAACGCTCCGCTCAAGCGTCTCCTGGCTGACGCTATGCTCGAAAATCCCATGCCTAAGAAGATCAGCGTAGAACAGTTCTGCCGCTTGGCGCCGAGCGGCAAGCGGTGGCTCATCCCTAGGAGGTTTTCGAGGTGAGCCAGCGTTGGGCCTGCGAGGCGCTGGGCGTGGATCGAATGACGGTGCGCTACGTCAGCCGGCGGCCGGATGATGCCGAGGCACGAACCCGCATCCGCGAGTTGGCGGGGCAGCGCCGCCGGTTCGGCTATCGCCGGCTGCACTGGCTGCTGTGCCGGGAAGGATAGACAATGAACCACAAGAGGTTGCGGCGGCTCGGCTTTGGGCAGTGCCCCCAGCACTGCCGCCGCCTGCGCTATCGCAAGCGCCTGCAGGTGCGCCGGCGCGGTGGTCGCAAGCGGGCACTGGGTACACGGGCACCCATGGCGATCTCTCAGGGGCCGAACCAGCGCAGGAGCCTCGACTTCGTGTCGGACGCGCTCGTTTGCGGACGTCGGTTCAGTATCTTCGCCTTGGTCGATGACTACGACCGGGAGTGCTTGGCGCTCATCGCCGACACCTCGATCTCGGGTATGCTCGTTGCCCGCGAGCTCGACCTCGCAATTCCCGAGCGCCTGGCCAAGCCAGCCATGGTGGTCTGCGATAACGGCACTGAACTGACCAGTATGGCGATCCTGCGGTGGTCGCAGGATCGTTACGTCGAGTGGCATTACATCGTGCCAGGCAAGCGGCAGCAGAACGGTATGCCCGCTCCTTCAAGTCGAGGTGCAGGAAATATGCAGAGCCTGAGTGCATCCGCGTCACAAGGGATCGCGCGCAAAGATCATGTTATCTTTAGCAACGAGGCAGACAGGCGAGACCAAGGCTGGAGAAGCAGCCCAGCCGATCTATCCCGGCTTTGGAACTGGGTGAATCAGTTTGAGGCTGCTATAAGATGCCCACTTTTAAGACAAAGGTGGATAGAAGCCTTTCCAGCGTCGTCATGGAGGGCGTCACTTGGCTTCGACCGTTGGGAGCAAATGCGCGATTCGCCATGACGAAAGATGGCCCGATTTCCGGCTTTGTTCTCATTTGAAAGTCGCACGATTGCGCCGTTTTTGCAAGATTTGAGTCCCTAAAAAGGCATCGAACCAATAGCTTAGTCTTCCAGTCGGGCCTTTTTGCGGGCCTCGCCGAACACCACATCGATCAACCGATTGATTGAATTTTAGAAAATTTTTCGATGCGGGTCCTCTTCTGGCACCATTTCCCTGTATCAGATTGCCCCTCGGGGCTCCATAGCGGCAGCTCGCAATAGAAGGCTGCGCCGTGTCGCCAA
>Ga0310345_10002549_pt1 | contig 18214 bp, 15 predicted proteins | sample HC15DNA20500_MG_FD_204667 | JGI IMG/M metagenome (GOLD analysis project Ga0310345, IMG submission 204667) | Marine microbial communities from station ALOHA, North Pacific Subtropical Gyre - HC15-DNA-20-500_MG | ecosystem: Environmental > Aquatic > Marine > Oceanic | place: Pacific Ocean: North...
AAGAGGCGTGCTTCACTGCCATCAGGCCGTCGCTCAGCACCGTGCCACCGGGAAATCGGTCCTTGACCTCAACGTTGACGATGTCTACTGGTGCACGGCGGATCCCGGCTGGGCTACCGGCGGCGTCTACGGGATGCTTGCCCCGTGGGCCCTCGGTGTGACGCAACTAGTCTACGAAGGCGGTTTCGACCCCACCGCCTGGTACGGGGCCATCCAGAGACATAGGGTGACGGTGTGGTACACTGCCTCCTCTGCGATAGAGATGCTGATGAACGTGGGCGAGGAGCTGCCCGGCCGGTTCGACCTCGGGAGCTTGAGACACGTATTCACGGTCGGCGGTCCGATCGTCAAGGAGGCCGATGCCTGGGGCAGCCGGGTCTTCGGGACGCCTGTCCGCAACACCTGGTGGCAGACCGAGACCGGTGCCATCCTGATCGCCCACCCGCCGGGGTCGGACGCGCCACCCGACTCGATGGGTCGGCCGATACCCGGGGTCGAGGTTGCCATCCTCGATGACGCCTACCGCGTCATCGATTCTCCAGGTGTCGAGGGACTCCTGGCTGTCCGGCCCGGTTGGCCGGCTATGTTCCGCGGACACTGGGAGGACACGGAGTCGTACAACGCCAGGTTCCGCGGGGGCTGGTATATTACGGGTGACCGAGCCCGATCCGACGAGCGCGACCACCTATTTTTCGCCGGACGGGCGTCGGACGAGAGAGACTGAGAATAGGAGCGTCCCATGAAGGTCAGCTGGTTTCACCTGATGCCGTACCGTCACCTGCCCGACGACTTTGAAGACAAATATCGCAGCGTCTGGGTGGACGTTCCCAGCCATCTGTTCGATGCGGAGAAGGCCCACCACCTCTACAACGAATACCTGGACGAGCTGGAATTTGCAGACCAGGTGGGATTCGACGGCGTGTGCGTCAACGAGCACCACAACAACGCCTATGGCATCATGCCGTCTCCCAATCTCATGGCCGCCATGATGACCCGCCGCACGACCAACGCCGCGATCATCGTCCTCGGCAACAGCCTGGCCCTCTATAATCCTCCCATCCGGGTTGCGGAGGAGTTCGCCATGCTGGACGTCGCCAGCGGCGGCAGGTTGGTGGCGGGGATGCCGGTCGGGACATCGATGGACACTAACTTCGCCTATGGTCAGAACCCAGCGACCCTCAGGGAGAAGTACTACGAGGCCCACAACCTGATCATCAGGGCTTGGACCGAGCCGGAGCCCTTCGCATTCAACGGCAAGCACACCCAGGCGCGGTACGTCAACATCTGGCCGCGGCCTATTCAGAAGCCTCACCCACCGGTGTGGATCCCCGGTGGCGGTAGCGTTGAGACCTGGGAGTGGACCAGCCGAATGGACTACGTCTACTGCTACCTTAGCTACTCCGGGTACAAGCGTGGCATCCGGGTCATGGACGGATTCTGGAAGGAGATGGAGAGCCTCGGGATCGACGACAACCCCTATCGCGCCGGTTTCCTACAGCTCGTGGTAGTCTCTGAGACCGACGAGCAGGCGGAGATCGAATACGGCCCTCACGTCGACTACTTCTACAAGAAAAACCTCCACGTCTTCGAGGGGTTCGCCGACGCCCCCGGGTATCGTACGGTACGGACACTGCGCTCCGGCGTCACTACCCAGGTTGGCTCCGCCGCAAGCCAGAAGCGAAAAGACCTGACTTGGAAAGACTACGTAGACGACGGCTACGTCATCGCGGGAAGTCCCAAGACCGTGGTCGAGAACCTGAGGAAGGCCGTGGAAGGCCTGAGAGTCGGCCAACTCATGGTGCTGCTGCAGATCGGCAGCATGCCCAAGGACCTGACCATGAAGAACACGGAGATGTTCGCCACGCAGGTCCTGCCGCACATCCGGGACATGTGGTCCGAGTACGACGACCGCTGGTGGCCGAAGCCGCTGGAGAAACGGGCCGAAGTCGGCGTCTCGGGCGACTCATGACGCCGCCGGAGGAGCTGTCGGTCCAGGCCGGAGCAATCACGGCCCACGTGGCCAGGGCCGGTCAGGGAGAGCCGCTCGTCTACCTGCACGGGGCTTTCGGCTATAGCGGTTGGCCGGCGTTCCTGACCCAGCTCGCCCAGAGCTACACCGTGTACGCTCCTGTGCATCCCGGCTTCGTCGAGTCCGACGGCTTTGACCAGATCGAAGACATACTCGACCTGACTCTGTACCACTTCGACCTGTTGGACGCCCTCGGCCTACAGGCGCCACATGTGGTCGGGCACTTCTTCGGGGCGATGATCGGGGCGGAGATGGCGTCGATACGACCGGATGGCGTCGGCAAGCTGGTCCTAGCTTCGCCTGCGGGCCTGTGGGTCGATCACGACCCCGGCGTGGACTACTTCGCCACTCCTGCGGACGAGCTGCGAGCGCTGATGTTCCACAACCCGGGATCAGTCATCGCTCAGCAGACCATGCTCCATCCGAAGAGCGACGAGGAGCGCGGCCTTCAGGGCATCGAGCGGGCACGCTCTCTGAGCGCGGTCGCCAAGTTCCTGTGGCCCATCCCTGACAAGGGCCTCCGAAAGCGACTCCACCGCGTCAAGTCGAAGACCGTCATCGTGGTCGCGGACCACGACCGCATCGTGCCTGCGTCGCACGGGACCGAGTTCTCGGATCTAATCGCGGGGTCAAGACTACACACCGTCGAAGGCGCCAGTCACCTCTTCATCCTTGAGCGGGCCGACGAGTTCGCGGGCCTGGTGGCCGAGTTCCTGAGCGGGTAACGATTGATTGTAAGAATCGAACTCTCACCCTCTCCCAGACTTTGGGAGAGGGGATCACGTGAACTCGTCGTGCAGCAACCCCTCAGCGGCATCGATTAGGCCGTGTCCGTGTGGGATGTGTGAAGTCCCTTCTCCCGCGGCAGGAGGAGGTTAGGATGAGGGTGTGCCGACGACACTCGGCGATAAAGCCGGGTGCCCGGTGATAGGAGCCGCCACTGATCCGGCAGTCGGCGTGGACCGATGGGTCGGGGAGACTTCTCAGTGATTCCTCGCGTCCAAATTTACCGAGTGGCAGCGGCCCTACTCCCGTGGGACGATGGGTAGCTTGATGTGCGACGAGTACTCGGGAGTGTGGTAGACGGTCTGCAGCGCTGATACGAACCCGGCGTCGCTGCCGATCGCCTCTCCCGTGTTGGTGTTGCGGTCGAACCTGGGGAAGTTGCTGCTCGAGATCTCCACGCGAATCCTGTGACCCTGCTTGAACAGGTTGCTGGTGGCCAGCAGGTCGATCGTGTACTCATAGACCTGCCCTGGTTGTAGGGGGCTTGCCGGCTGCCGCGGCTGGCGGTATCTGGCTCGGATGATGCCGTCCGCCAGGTTCCGGCTATACCCACTGGGTTCCACGTCGACGAGCTTCGCGGTGAAGTCGGTGTCGAGGGCTGAGCTGGAGGCGTGGAGCGTTACCTGGACGGGCCCCGTCACCTCAATGGGGCGGTCCAGCGGCAGCGTGCTGTACACGAGAACGTCCGGCCTCGACTCGATGTCCCGCTGGTCGAATGCACCGGAGGGTAGGAACTCCGGGTCGCAGCAGAGGCTACCACCTCGGGTGGGAACTGGGTCTATCGGGTTGTAAACGTAGACATCTGGCGGCCCGTCGCCAGGTACCTCTGGGCTCAGCAGGCCGTCTCCGTCCAGCGTATTGGCCTTGCCGTCGCTGTGAAGGTAATAGCTTGCGACCTGGGCTCGTTGAAGAGGCCACTCGTCCTCGTGCCTCCACACGTTTTCACCCATGACGAAGATCCGCACAGGTCGCTCGTCGGCCCAACCGTTGTCCTCGCCCTTGAGCCAGTAGTCGTAGTAGCGCAGGGTCATCTCTTGGATGTCTATCGCAAGAGACGAAGAGCGCGTGCCAAAGCCGTACTCGCCTGACACGTTGGTGGGCGAGCCCCCGTGGACCCAGGGACCGATCACGAGTCTCTGGCCTCCTCTGGCCTCCTCCGTCGCTCCCGTCTCTGACATCCGTGTGTAGTTGCGGAGCGTGCCGCCCAGGAAGATGTCGTACCACCCACCGAAGTTGAAGGCTGGAATGGTGATATCCGAGTGATACTCCTCTATGCAGACCCTCCTCCAGTAGGCGTCGTACTCGGGGTGGGCCAACCAGTCGTAGTAGAAAGGGGCGAGACCCCCTCTGAGGTGAGGTAGGTCCTGCATAGGAAGAGACCTGAAGCTCGCCATCAGGTCATCCTTGGCCTCGATGAGGCTATCTTGCTGCTCGGGGCGCAAGAGTAGCCGCCGGGACAGGTTGTCCCAGTTTGCCGAGCTCAGCGCCCCGATGGACCAGGACAGGTTGAAGCCTAGCTCGAAGGCCCCGCCTTGCCAGGCCCATCCCTCATGATAGTCGGAGGCCGTCACCCCGGGCGCGATGGCTACCAGCGAGGGGGGCCTTGACGCCGCCGCCAGCCACTGGGTGGCACCTACATACGACGGGCCGTACATCCCAACCTTGCCGGTGCACCACGACTGTCCGGCGACCCACTCCACCGAATCGTAGCCGTCGTCAATCTCGTTGACGAACGTGTAGAATTCCCCGTCGGAGCTGTACCTTCCCCTCACGTCTTGGATTACGACGGCGTAGCCGCTGGTGGCGGCTCGAATGGCATCTAGTGCCCCGGTCCTGCTCTGCACGCTGCTCTTGTCGTACGGCGTGCGCTGAAGCAGCGCGGGGAATGGCTCGGAGACGTCGGGCCTGAAGACATCGACGTAGGTAATAGTCCCGTCTCTCAACATCGCGGGTATGTCGGGCTCGAATCTTACGGCGTACGGTCTTACCATGATCATTGCTCCAAAGGGGCTTTCCGGGGCATCAGCCGGGGTCAATCTAGCACAGAGGTGATGGGCTATCAACCCCACCACACTACCGTGGTAACATGGTTCCGGTGCAGCGCGATTGACGCTGCAGCGGTGAGGCTCGTTGGATATTTTTGGACACGTTGGACTGACGTTGGGCGTAGTCTACACAAGCCACTGGGCGGTGCGCGATGGGCTCCTCGGTCGTTACCCTGGCAAAAAGGCCGGCCTCGGAGCAGGCATCCAGCATGATGCATTGACTGAGAGTAGGGATGCGGAGGCGCCCCTCCGTTTCGCAGGCCTCGACTATCGACTGCTGATCGTCGGCTCCGTGATTCCCGACCTAATAGACAAGCCCATCGGCCTCTGGCTGGCGCCCGACCTCGTGAACGGCAGCACGAGGTCGGGCGCCCACACGCTTACCTTCGCCCTGGTCTTGCTGGCGGTCCTGTCGTTGGCCTTCAGGCCGCGATTCAGTCCAAATTCGCTTGCCCTCGGGCTGGGTAACGCGGGACATCTCCTTCTCGACCAGATGTGGAGGAGTTCGAGTGTTGTGCTCTGGCCATTCCTGGGGTGGGACTTTCCCCAGAGAGCAGGGTCGATCTCGCAGTACGCGGACTCCAAGCTCTGGGATGGACTCAGGTTCTACGCCGACCCACCGGAGCTGATGGGTGCCATCGTGATACTGGCCCTGGCAGTCAAGCTCCTGAGAGACAGGGCAGCCAGAAGCTTCCTCCGGTCCGGCGCAGTTACCTAGTGAACTGTCATGTTAATAGTTTCGCATCGGCGGAATTGTGCAACATGCCCTTGCCACGATGGCCTTTCCGACGGAAGGCGGAAACCAGGGAAACGTTGCCTGGATCCCGGCCTTCGTCGTTGATGGTGGGCCGGGTATCAGGCCATTTGTGAGACGCTGGACTAACGCCGGATAGGTTGGCCCTTGCGGCCTCCCTCTGCTAGAATCGTCCGGTACCTGAGTTTCGAGAGAACCGAGCCATGTTGCGCCTGGGAGCCACAGATGTCCACAATTGATGAACTGAAAGCCTCCGTTCAGGCAGAGATAGACCGGCACGGCGACGATCTCATTGGGGTAGCCAAGGCTGTCCTCGACAACCCGGAGACGGGGTTTCGTGAGGAGAAGACCTCTCGACTGGTGGGCGAGAAGTTCGCCCAGCTGGGGATCCCTTATCAGGGTCGAATTGCGATCACCGGCCTCAAGGGCGTGCTGGACGGGGGTTCCGCCGGCCCTACGGTCGCGGTCATGGGCGAGCTCGACTCCCTGAAAGTCCTCGGGCATCCCCACGCGGACCCGGACACGGACGCTGCCCACGCCTGCGGACACCACTGCCAGATCGGGATGATGCTCGGAGCGGCGGTCGGTCTCATGGCCCCGGGGGTACTGGAGAATTTGGCAGGCCGGGTCGCACTTATAGCAGTGCCCGCAGAGGAGTATATCGAGATTGAGTACCGCGACGACCTGAGGCGAGAGGGCAAGCTGGAGTTCCTCGGTGGCAAGCCCGAGTTCATCCGGACCGGGGCGTTGGACGACGTGGACATAGCCATGATGACCCACACCTCGAGCAACTCCGATGAGGGGAAGATAGCCTTCGGAGGTACCAACAACGGTCTCGTCGCCAAGCGCATACAGTTCACGGGCCGCGCCGCACATGCCGGGGGCGCGCCCCATACGGGCATTAATGCCCTGAACGCGGCCATGATCGCGCTGTCAGCCATCCACGCTCAGCGGGAGACCTATCGAGATCAGGACACGATACGCATCCACCCGATCATCACGCAGGGAGGGGTCTCAGTTAACTCCGTTCCGGCCGACGTTCGAATGGAGACCTTCGTCCGCGGAAAGACGGTCGAGGCGTTCCAGTCGGCCGGCGAGAAGGTAGACCGGGCACTGAGAGCCGGCGCCATGGCCGTGGGCGGAAGCGTGACGATCACGACGCTGGCCGGCTATCTGCCCCTGCGGAGTGACGACAAAATGCTGGGCCTTTACAGCGCTAACGCGGCAAAGCTCGTCGGGGAGGACAGCCTGACACGGCTGGAGCACCGGACAGGGTCTACGGACATGGGCGACCTGTCCCACATCATGCCGGTGATCCATCCGTATGTGGTAGCGGCAACGGGCTCGGGCCACGGCAATGACTACATAGTCGAGGACTACGAGTTGGGTGTCCTCACCGGCGCCAAGGCCATGGCGATGACTGTCATCGACCTCCTGGCGGCTGGCGCCACTAAGGCCCAAGAGATTAAGGCCGCCTATAACGCACCGATGACGAAAGCACAGTACCTCTCTCTAATGCGCGGCATGCTACGGGAGAGGACTTACACCGAGTAGGGTGGACTGCCTGGTCATTGGACAGAGAAGAAGCACGGTCCAACATGCCCCCGCTTGGACGATAACCGACGCCACGGACCGTCCCCAACCACGCGAATCACGGGAGACCAGGACAGAACATGCCCGATCTAAAAGAACTCAAGGCAAAAGTCCAGGCTGCCATCGACGACCGCAGTGACTGGCTCATCGACGTCGCCAAGACCGTGCTCGACAACCCCGAGCCCGGCTTTCATGAGGTGAAGACGGCTCGGACCGTGAGCCGGAAGCTGGACGAGCTAGGCATCGCCCACGAGGCCGGCATCGCCCTGACGGGCATCAAGGGGTACGTTCGCGGAGGGCGTCCGGGACCGACGGTGGCGGTCATCGGCGAGCTGGACTCACTTCGGGTCCTCGAGCACCCCCATGCCGACCCCGAAACCGGCGCAGCTCACGCATGCGGCCACCACTGCCAGCTCGGCATGATGCTGGGGGTGGCGATCGGCCTTCAGGTCCCCGAGGTCAGGGATGCTTTGGCGGGCAACGTCGCGCTGATGGCTCTGCCCGCCGAGGAGTTCATAGACGTCGAGTACCGGTGGGGCCTGCACAAGGAAGGCAAACTTGGGCTGATGTCCGGCAAGCAGGAGTTCATCAGGCTGGGTGCTTTCGACGACGTCGACATGGCGATGATGGTGCACACCTCTGCGTCGTCGGACGACGCGAAGTTCTCGCTCGGAGGTACCAGCAACGGGCACGTCGTGAAATTCGTTCGGTTCATCGGGACTGCCGCCCATGCGGGAGGCGCTCCGCACCAGGGAGTGAATGCCCTCCAGGCGGCGATGCTGGCTATGAACGCCATGAACGCCCAGAGAGAGACGTTGCGGGACGAGGACATCGTCAGGCTGCATGGCATTCTGACCAAGGGCGGAGCCGCTGTGAACTCGATTCCCGCCGACGTCAGGTACGAGGGGCGCGTGCGCGGCAAGAACGCCAGTGTGATCTCCGATGGCAACGCGAAGGTGGACCGGTGTTTCAGGGCCGGCGCGCTGGCCTTGGGTGCCAAGGTGAACATCGTGACCATCCCCGGGTATCTTCCCATGATCAACAACCCGACGATGAACGACCTGTTCAAGGACAATGCCTCAAGCCTCGTGGGCGGATCAAGCGTGGTGGTGCACCGGGCCGACCGAAACCGCGGCGGCTCGACCGACATGGGCGACTTGAGCCAGGTCATGCCCGCGATTCATCCCTACACCGGTGCCGCCACCGGCGCGGGCCACGGCACCAACTACATCGTCCGCGACTACATCCAGGGAGTTGTCAATCCCGCCAAGGCCATGGCGATGATGGTCGTAGATCTGCTGGCCGGAGACGCGGAAAAAGCCAAAGAGGTGATCTCGCAGAGCCCTCCAAGGATGAGCAAGCGACAGTACCTGTCCCTCCAGGACAAGAACCTGTCGGAGGAGCTCTACGAAGGTTGAGATCATCCCGGCCGCAATAACATATCCATGCACGAGTGCTGGGATATTGAGAAGTCTACCTCCAACATCCATCGTGCATTGAAGCCCGACGGATATCTCGTCATCTCCGACTTCCCGTTCCCCGAGACGACGGAAGAGCTGAGATCGGTCCGTGCGCGGATCATGGCCGGAATCCAGTACTTTGAAGCAACCATCGACGATCAGCTGCTGCCGATCAAACCCCACTAGAGCTCCTAAGCCGGGATGGGTTCCGCAACGTAGGCACTGTCGAGCTGACCCCGGTACAAGCCCTGACGTACGGACAAAAGTAGTCGGGAGTGCTAGGTCTAAGTTGAAGGTCGCAGCGCGGGAGCTCTACCAACGCTGCGCAGGGGATATTTTCCTATCTTTAGAGGGCCTGTCGAAGCGCCCCTGGACTTAGCTGGAGGATGTTGCCTGCAACGCGGCATCGAACGTAACCAGTGTGGCGCCAAGAGAACGCGCCACGTCAAAATAGCTCGCGTCATAGGCAGTGATCCGTTTCTCCAGGGCCAGGGCCAGCACTGCTTGATGGTCCACGTCCACCCACTGTATGTTAAGCATGAGCGCCCATCAGAACCCTTGCTCGATCACGCACACGTCATTGGGGAACTGCAGCGCCTTTTTCCGGGCTACGTTCGTCAACTCGTACGCAGGCAACTGCGGAGCAAAGAGGTCTGCAGACTCCAGCAGCCGCTCCGCCTCATCTGCCCACGGATCTCCGGACGCTTGGGTAGCGATAACCGAGGAGTCCGTAGCCTTAACAGGCGTCGCGATCCTCGCGAATCATCGCGGTGGCGTCGTCGCCGGTGCGCAAACCGAGTTGCCTCACCCGCTCCCTCAACTCGGATATCGTCAGTCTGGATGGCGTCATGGCCTCCTCCACGATTACGAGCAGCTCTCGTTGCATCGAGCGACGATTGCGTTTGGCTCCCTTCCGCAACCGCTCCACGACCTCCTCCGGGACGTTCTTGATAGACAGGTTCATAGTTAAGTACCGGACCTCGGTTCTAAGATGCAGCTGTTATAGAACCAGATCAATGCAAGGTCAATCCATGGAGGCTACTGATGACGACGAATGTCTGACGAGAGCCCTGTCCCAATTCGGGAAGTCCTATTGCCCAATTCAGGCCGGACCAGAATTCGTACATCGAGAGCACGAGCTTGTCAGTAAAAGATCACCCCCCAAACCGCGCCGCTAGCTCGGTGCGGTTGCGATCCAGCCAGGCGATGTTGATCTGGATGCGCTCCAACGATTGGCGGATGCTACGCTCCGCGGCCGGGGCCGGATGGTCCGTGAAGAAGCGCTCCACGTCTTCGCTCATCTCAGCGGTGGTGAACCCCGAGACCATGGAGACCAGCCGCATCAGACCGAATCCGCCCTCGGAGTAGCGCCGGTCGAACTCGGTCCAATTGTCCTTCAGGAACTCCCACGCAAGGTCGCGTCCGTGGCGGTTTCCCGCCACGGAGGTTACCACTGAGATCGTGTCGTGCACACGAACGTCATCGGTCAGCGACCGCCGGAGCGTCTCCCGTAGTAGGTCCGGTTGCTCGAAGCTGGTCAGCGCCAGCAGAAGGCGGCTCTGCTCCTCCTGAAGGTCCGCCTTTTTCTCAAGCCCCCACATCATCTCGTAGGTGGAACTGTCCCCCTTCTTGGCCGCCAGGCTGAGCACTACTCTCCGGATGTCCGGATGCACCCCGGTCGGGTTCTCGACGTACTGGTCAAACCGGGTTCGCGCCTCGCTTATGGTGTCCTCGTCACCGTAGCTGCCAAGCTGGCCCAGCGCGACGCTGCGAAGCAGCGCGTCGATGTGTCGCTCTCCCGGCTTTGCGTCCCAGCCCATGCGTGCGCCGATCGGCTGGAAGATGCTCCGGGCGAGCTCCTCGAACCTCGGGTAGAAGGGCTCGTCCCACAGCAGCGTGTCCATGCCTCCGAGATTCGTGGCCAAGTCTGCGCATACCGAGGCGTCGGTCTCGTTCTTGTAGGCTTCGGCCATCGTGAGGAACTGAGTCGCCGGGATGTGGCCGGCCCTTGCGAGGGCGTAGGCGTCGTTCTGGAGACCCAGCCTGTCTCCTGTAGGAAGCTCCAAATCTGCGATGGGTCCCGTCAGCCGGTCCAATTCCTCCGACTCGTACTTCACCCTGTAGAAGGCGGTCTGGTCGGGGTTTAGCTTGACCCATTCATCGGCCCCTCCCGACCCTGGTGTCACCCGTGTGGTCGCCTCTGGCCCGTCCATCAGAATCGATCCCGACTGGTCCCGGCTCGCCGTCCGGACGCTGACCGGCACCTGCCACAGTGTATCGTCCGCCCCCCCTTCGCCTAGGACGTCCTCATAGACGAACCGTCTCTGGGACAGTGCTACGTCAATGCCGTCGCGGTGGCGGCTGACGGCTACATCTAGTACGGGGTATCCGGTCTGCTTTACCCAGGTGTCCATGATGGCGCCCACGGGCTCCCCGGATGCCTCGCCCAGCGCGTCCCACAGGTCTTGCGTCCGTGCGTTGGCGTACTGGTGCCGGATGAGGTAGTCTCGCAGTCCCTGCCGGAACTGCTCGGCGCCGAGGAAGCTCTCGAGCATCCTGAGGATCGTGGCGCCCTTGCTGTAGCTGATCGCATCGAAGAGCTGGCCGATCTCGGCGGGATTGTTCACCTCTTGCTCGATAGGGTGGGAGTTCTTCAACCCGTCAAGGCTCAGCCCGCGGTTAGTGTCGCTCGCAATGAACTGGGTCCACACCTCCCACTCGGGGAAGAGGTTGTCGACTGCCTTGTCCCCGATCCACGACGCGAAGCTCTCATTGAGCCACAGGTCGTTCCACCAGTCCATGGTCACCAGGTCCCCGAACCACATGTGCGCCATCTCGTGGGATACGATGGCCGCCACGATCATCCGCGTGCCCACGGAGCTGTTCTCCGGATCCACTAGGAGGGCGGTCTCACGGTAGGTGATGGCTCCCCAGTTCTCCATGGCCCCGGCGGCGAAGTCCGGTATGGCCAGGTGGTCAAGCTTTGGGAGCGGGAAGGGGATTCCAAAGTAGTCATTGAAGTAGGCGAGCAGCCTGATGGAGGTCTCTAGGGCGAAGCGGCCCTGCTCCTCTTTGCCCCGGGTGGTCCATATGCGGATGAGCGTGCCGCTGTCGGAAATCTGCTCGATAGAGGCCAGGTCTCCAACCACGAATGCCAGCAGGTAGGTGGACATCATCGGGGTCTCGGCGTAGTTGATCGACCTCAGTCCGACCGGCGCGTCCGTCTCGGACTCGACCGACATGTTGGACACCGCCACTAGGTCCGATGGGACCACCAGAGTGACCTGGAACGATGCCTTGACGTTGGGCTCGTCCCAGCACGGGAAGGCTCGTCGGGCGTCGGTGGCCTCCATCTGCGTGGTCGCAAGGTATCGTTCGTGACCGTCGGCGTCCGTGTAGCGGCTGCGGTAGAACCCTCTGAGCTTGTCGTTCAGCTCGCCGGTGAACTCGATGTCAAGCGAGGCTCGTCCCGTGGGCACTGCCGAGTCGAACTTGAACGTCACGGTTTCACGAGATTCGTCGAACGTCGTCGCTCGCGGCGTCACCGCGACCCCGTCGCCAGGAGTCAGACGGCACGATTGTATGGCGATCTCGGTGCAGTTCAACGTCACCGACGTCGTCGGCGTCACGACATCTAAGTCGATGGTTTCTTGGCCGACGAAGGTGAACTTCTCCAGGTCGGGCTTCAGCGTGAGCCGGTACTTAAGGGGCCTGACGTCGGTCGGCAGGATTACAAGGCCTGACTCGCTCATGTTCGTCTCCTAAGGGCTTCAGAATCGTGGTCCTATATCCGGTGATGGAGATTGCTACCCCCATCCTGACTATTCCCACGGGGGGAAGGGAGCCCACCTCTCCCGGTAGCAAGGTGAGATTGGGAGGGGGTTCTATCATTGTCAGGCCATCATCCGCGGACTCAGGGCTCTCCCAGGGTTTGGAAGAAGGGGTGGGTTGCGCCTACGTCCCAGTCCACCGGGGCTTGCGCTTCTCCGCGAAGGCGCGAGGGCCCTCTATGACGTCGTCGGATGACCGCATCTTGTCGTGCTCGCTATAGCTGTGTCTCATGGCGATGTCCACGGGCCATTGCAGGCCTGTCATCGCCATCTGTTTGCTCGCTCGGGCGGACAGCGGTGCTACCTCGAGGATCTCACCCGCCCAGCGCTCAGCGGTTGTGATGAGCTCGCTCAGGGGGACTACCTCGTTGACCAGCCCGATCCGGTATGCTTCCTGAGCCGGTATCCGCTTGCCCGTCAGCATCATGCCCATCGCAAGTTTGAGCGGAATGTGCCGTGGAAGGCGATGCACGCCGCCGGCCCCGGCGACTAGGCCCACTCGCGCCTCGGGAAGGCCAAGCTCGGCGTGGTCGGCGGCGACGATAATGTCGCACGCTAGCGCCAGCTCCAGGCCGCCGCCCAGCGCGAACCCGTTGACGGCCGCGATGAGCGGTTTCCAGCACTCGAAATCGCTGGTGATACCTCCGAACGGGGCTCCGCCCACTAGACGGTCCCGGTGCCTGCCGTGCTCCGCCGTGTACTTGAGGTCGTTTCCGGCGGAAAAGGCCCTCTCCCCGGTGCCCGTGATGATGGCTACCCATACCTCAGGGTCGTCCCGGAAGCGCGACATGGCTTCGCGGATCTCGAGGTTGGCCGGTGGGTGGAGCGCGTTGAGCCGCTCGGGGCGATTGATGGTCAGATAAGCGATGCGCCTCTTTGTTTCATAGTGGATGAATTCGTACGTCATGTCTTTGTCCTCACGTAGTGTTATCAGCTTGTAGATCCCCAGCGCTCCTGATAGGTAACCTCCTCAACGGGACTCCGACGGGTCGGGCCGTAGGTGACGCCGTCGGCCGGGTAGCCGATGGGAAGCAGCGCGGCCGTCTCCACGTTCTCCGGGATTCCCAGGAGCTCCTTGATCTCCTGTTCATACCTCTTGTGAAGGCTGGTTATCACGCTGCCCAGGCCGAGCCCCCTGGCCGCGAGGAGCAGGTTCTGCACCGCGGGAAATATGGAAGAGCCTCGGCCCATCGTGCCCGGTGAGCCATCATGCTGGATGCACGCCATGATCAGCACAGGCACTTCGTGCATGTGCTCTGCCAGGTTGGCCGCCGATGTCCTCACGTGGCTCTGGAGAGTCGAGGTTGATTGAGCCCCATATGCGGCGTCCCACGCCCGATTGTAGTACTCCCCGATGACGCACTTCGACTCCGCGTCTCGTATCACTAGAAATCGCCAGGGCTGGTTGTTGCCGCCGCTGGGCGCTTTGGTAGCCGCTTCGATCAGCTTGCGTACCACGTCGTCTGGGACGGGGTCCGGCTTGAACTGTCGGATTGCCCGCTGGGTGTACATAGCCTCAAATAGGCCGATCTCCTGGGTCATCTCGTCCCCCTGTGCGTCAGTATCCGTCGCATTATATGTGAAACGAGGGCTGCCGTGTGCCGAGACAGGGCATCCCCTGATGACCTCTGGTAGAATGGCGCAGCCCGCCGATACTCAGCGGGACTCGGGGACACCGGAGGCGCAGACTATGAAGGTAGGAACGGCGGCGGGAGGTGGGTCGCTGAACGAAGTGGCGAAGGCTGCGCGCCGCGTCGAGAGTCTCGGATACGATTTCCTTAGTTCCAGCGAGACGGCGCACAATCCCTTCCTTCCGCTGGTGCTCGCCGCGGAGCATACGGAGCGCGTAGGTCTTCGCACGTCGATCGCACTGGCTTTCGCTCGCAGCCCCATGGACACGGCCTACGTGGCCTGGGACCTGCAGAGGCTCTCGGACGGCAGACTCGTTCTCGGCCTGGGCAGCCAGGTAAGGGGCCACATCGTCCGGCGGTTCAGCATGGACTGGGCTCCTCCGGCCCAGCGAATGCGAGAGTACGTTAGGGCTCTGCGCTCGATTTGGAAGTGCTGGCAGACAGGCTCGAAGCTTGATTTCGCCGGCGACAACTACGCATTCAATCTCATGCCGCCCCCCTTCAATCCGGGGCCCATTTCAACCCTCGACGTCAAGGTCCACATTGCCGCCGTGAATCCACTGATGCTCCAGGTCGCCGGTGAGGTCTGCGACGGTGTGATGCTCCATTCGTTCAACACGCCCGAATATACGAAGCAAGTCGTCTTGCCCAACCTCCAAAGAGGGGCGGCGAAGGCGGGTCGAATGCTGGAGGATATGGACATCAGCGGGGGAGGGTTCATCGTCACCGGTGGGACCGACGAGGAGCTTGACGCCAATAGGACGGCGACCAAGAAGCGCATCGCCTTCTACGCCTCCACGCGAAGCTACGCCCCTGTGATGGACACGCACGGCTGGCGCGACACCGCCGAGAACCTTTACAGGATGTCTGTCGAGGGCCGCTGGTCGGAGATGGAGGCCGAGATCACCGATGAGATGCTGGACGCATTCGCGGTCTCGGGGAGCTACGACGAGATAGTCGATAGGATCAAGGCCAGGTACGGATCCTACGCGACCTCCGTGAGCTTCAGCATTCCCGTAGGCACGCCCGACGATGAGGAGCGATTGAAGGAGATGGTCCACGAGCTTCAGGGTGCGTAATTGCGGCGTCGTCCCAACCCTCTCCTAGGCTTGGGAGAGGGGATCATGGCTACAGCGAGACTCGTCGCGGGGGGGTGCGGTGGCGCTCTTTGGAGACGATCCGATCGATCTCCTGGACGGCGTCGTCTAGATTCCCCTCGCGGTTCACCACGACGTAGTCGAAGTTCGTGGCCTCTTCCATCTCATACTCAGCCGTCTCGAGCCGCAGGCTCATGTCTTCCGTCGACTCCGTCATTCGGTCTGTCAGGCGTTGGGAGAGCTCGTCCAGGCTCGGCGGCGCGAGGAATATGGTCAGCACTTCGGGGGAGAGCCTCTTGATCGTGGCGGCCCCCTGGACGTCGGTCTTGATTATCACGTCGTGTCCCCTGGATAGAGCTTCGGCGATCTGTGACCTGGGCACGCCATAGAGGTTTCCGTATACCTCGGCCCACTCCAGCAACTCATCGCGATCGATCATCCTGCGGAACTGCTCAGTCGTCTTGAAGATGTAGTCCATGCCGTCGCGTTCGGATTTGCGTTGCCGCCGAGTCGTCGCGGTCACGGTGAAGTGGTATGGCCTCCCGAGCTCCTTCATCCTGGCCAGGACCGAGTCTTTACCGACGCCGGATGGTCCCGCAATAACAATCAGCATTGCTGGAGGCGCGCCAGTTGAGGATGAGGATTGCGTGCCCAATCTAATGCCCTAGCCGGAGCGTTGGATCGAGAAAGGTGCATGGCAACAATCGATGTTATCCCAACTCAATCGTACGGGCAGGTTTCAAACCTGCCCGTTCACGGTTCATGTCCAGAGTACGCAGTGTATTTCGGGCCGGTGGCGCACTCGGGCCTAGTCGCCCTGGAGATCGCGAATGGAATCCCAGAACTCTGGGTAGGAGACGCTCGCCGCCTCGGCGCCGGTGACGGAGGTCTCTCCTCGCGCGAGGAGCCCCGCGACCGCCATGGTCATCGCGATGCGGTGGTCCCCGAAGCTATCGCACTCAGCGCCAATCAGGTGCCCGACGCCGTGGATGACCATGCCGTCGGGGCGTTCCTCGATTTGAGCGCCCATCCTCGATAGGCCGTCCACGGTCGCCCGAATTCGGTCCGACTCCTTGACCCGAAGCTCGGCCGCGTCCCTGATGACCGTAGTGCCCTTTGCGAAGCACGCGGCCAGGGCGATGACCGGGAGCTCGTCAATCACCCTAGGGATCATGTCGCCCTCGATCTTGATTCCCTCCAGATTGCTGGACTCGGACACCAGATCGGCGTAAGGTTCCCCTCCGCCCTCCTGGACGTTTTCGAGTCTGATACGTGCGCCCATCGAGCGCAGCACGTCCAGCACACCAGTGCGGGACGGGTTGATGCCGATGCCCCGCGCCGTGACCCGCGCGTTCGGGTGACAGCATCCTGCGATTAGCCAGAAGGCGGCCCCACTGATGTCGCTCGGCACGCGGACATCCACGGCTGTAAGATCGGACGTGCAGACCGATATGCTGAGCTCATTCTCCGTGACCTCTGCGCCCATGGCCCTTAGCATCCGCTCCGTGTGGTCACGGGATGCGGCCGGCTGGTGGACGGTGGTCTCGCCATCGGCGTGAATCCCACCGATGAGGATGGAGGACTTTAGCTGGGCGCTGGCGACCGGCATCGTGTAGGTTATACCCCTCAGGCTCCCGCCCCTGATGGCGAGTGGCGCCAACGAGCCCTCGGACCGTCCCATCACGGTCGCACCCATCTCACTCAAGGGCTGGACGATACGTTTCATCGGTCTGGTCCTGAGCGAGCGGTCTCCGGTGATGATGCTGAAGAAGGGCTGCGCCGCCAGGAGGCCGGACACCAGCCGCATGGTCGTGCCGCTGTTGCCTGCGTTCAAGACCGATGTGGGCTCGACAAGGCCGTCGGCCCCCACTCCGTGGATCTCGAAGCACTCTTCGGCCTGACTGACAGGGCAGGGGCCGTGTTTCTTGATCTGCGCACCCAGACCGCGTAGACAGCGCAGCATCGATACCCTGTCGTCTCCCACGCACAGGTTCGAGACGTGGGCGCTCCCCTGGGCAATGGAGTTCAGGAGCAGGGCACGGTGGGAGATGGACTTGTCGCCTGGCGGAACGGCGACGCCCTCGATCCGCTCAGGTTGTGTTACTGTCTGCTTCATCTTTGGTGCTGCTGCGCCTCCCGCGGTACTCCCAGCTAACCCTCTTGGTGTTGTCGGGAGAAAGGTGCGCGAATCGATCGGATAGGCGTTCTCCCATGATGAGCGATGAGAAGTTCGACTTAGGCGTGTTCAGGCCGGGCCGGCTGTCCACGACTGCTCCTGCCTGCCATCGGGCCCGCGCCTCCCATGCGTTGATAAACTTGTCCAGGAGTTCTTTGTTCTGCTCCTTGATCTGGTTGCGATAAGAGTAGAGCTCTGTGATCACCTGATCGAGCCAGTGGACCAGTGCATCGGGGTTCGCCATGGATGCCACCTCGTTCTCCGCGGGATCGTTGGCGGCGAGGCGCGAAAAGTCGCCGAAGTCCGAAGCCGCCAGACGGTGCATCTCGCGCCAGGAACCACTACCGGCGGTGGCCGTCACGAATGCGGTCGACATCACCATGGGAAGGTGGTTCATCGCTGCGACGTAGCTGTCGTGCTCGTGCGGATCCAGGAAGACGGTCTTCGATCCGATGGCCTCCACCAACCTTACCACCGTCCTGACGGCGTCTTCCCCAGCGTTGCGGGAGGGGATTATGCAGTACTCTATGCCGCGGAACACAACAGGGTCTGCGTCAACAACCCCATCCATGGTGTGCCGGATCAGGGGATGTCCTGCCACGAAGCTGGCGGTCCGGGGGATGGAGTCTTGCGCCCAGTCCAGGACCCGTATCTTCGACGAGCCGGTGTCAGTCACTACTGCGCCATTCTCGAGGATGGGCCCTACCGCCTCCAGCAGCTCGCTCATCTCGTGCAGAGGGGAGTCGAAGATCACGACCTGCGCGCCCGTTACCGCCTTCCTCAAGTTCCCCGTAGTCGAGTCCACTGCACCCA
>Ga0310345_10002552_pt1 | contig 18200 bp, 19 predicted proteins | sample HC15DNA20500_MG_FD_204667 | JGI IMG/M metagenome (GOLD analysis project Ga0310345, IMG submission 204667) | Marine microbial communities from station ALOHA, North Pacific Subtropical Gyre - HC15-DNA-20-500_MG | ecosystem: Environmental > Aquatic > Marine > Oceanic | place: Pacific Ocean: North...
CCGCCTAGGCTCGCCCCCATGACGGAGGACGCGACCCACGACGTGCTGATGGTCGGCTGCGGCGACCTCGGGTCCCGCATCGGGCTGAGGTTGGCCGAGCGCGGCCATCGCGTGCTGGCCCTGCGCCGCGACGCCGCGAAGGTGCCGTCGCCGTTGACCGGGCTCTCGGTGGACCTCGCCACCGACGTGCCCGCCCTGCCCGCACTCTCCCTGCGGTACCTGGTCGTGGCACTCACCGCCCGGCCGCGGACCGCGGACGCCTACCGCGCGACGTACGTCGACGGGATGCGCCGCGCCCTGGACGCCGTCGCCGCCACCGGCCAGCTGACCGAGCGGGCGGTCCTGGTGTCCTCCACCGGGGTGCACGGCGAGCCCGAGGACGGCTCACCGGTCACCGAGGACACGCCTCCGGCGCCGGTCGACGGTCCCGCGAGGGTGCTGCTCGAGGCGGAGCAGCTCTTCCACGAGCGGCTCCCGCACGGCACCGTGCTCCGCTGCTCGGGCCTGTACGCCGGCGACAGCACCCGTCTGGTCGACCGGGTGCGCGAGGGGACGGACCCCGACCCCGGGCGCTGGACCAACCGGATCCACCGTGACGACGCGGCCGCGGCCGTCGTGCACCTGCTCACCCGGGCCGAGGCACCGGACCCGGTGTACCTCGGCAACGACGACGAGCCGGCCCTCCTCGGGGACGTGGCCCGCGAAGTCGCCCGCCTGATCGGCGAGGACCCGCCGCCCGCCGCCGACGTTGCCCAGGTCGCACCCCACGGCAAGCGGATCTCGAACGCCCGGCTGCGCGCGAGCGGCTGGACCCCGGCGTACCCCACCTATCGCGAGGGGTACGCCGCCCTGCTCCGCCGCTGACACCACCGGCTGCACCGGACAGGTGCTTGACAGATCGACCCTATTTGTCAACCATGGCGTGACCCTCGACGATCTGGAGCCCCATGTCGACCGCGCCCCTCTCCCCCGCCGCCGCGCAGCAACTGCCCGTCTCCGGGCTGCCCGACCCCGGCGAGCGGGTGCCGCCCGTCGCCTGGCCGACCCTCGCGTTGTACGCCGGCACGCTGGCGCTCTTCGCCGTCGAGATGTACGGCGTGCTGGCCGCCGGGTGGTCGCCGTGGCTCACGGTGCCGATGGGCACGGCGGTCACGTTCCTGATGTTCAGCGTGCTGCACGAGGCCACCCATCACGCGGTGAGCACCAGCGACCGGCTCAACAACTGGATGGGCCACCTGTCGGTGCCGTTCGTGGCGCCGTACGGCACCTTCGGCATGATCGGCTTCATCCACATCGAGCACCACCGCAACACCAACGAGGAGAAGTCGGTCGACCCCGACGCGTGGACCAGCGAGGGCCCGTGGTGGCAGCTGCCGTTCCGCTGGATGACGATCGACCTCTGGTACTTCGTCTTCTACCTGCGCCGCATCCCCCAGCGACCCCGCGGCGAGGTCGTCGCGACGTCGCTGATGTTCGTGGCGGTCCTCGGCGCCTTCGGCTGGCTGGTCGTGGCCGGGCACGGCGCCACGCTGGCGGTCGCGTTCCTCATCCCGCAGCGGCTCGGTCTGGGCGTGCTGGCGTGGTGGTTCGACTACCTGCCGCACCACGGGCTGCCGTTCACCGGCCGGCAGGACAAGTACCGCGCGACGCGCATCCGCGTGGGCGGCGAGGGCTGGATGACGCCGCTGTTCGTCTACCAGAACTACCACCTGGTCCATCACCTGCACCCGAGCGTGCCGTTCTACCGCTACCTGCGCGCCTGGCGGCGCAACGAGCAGGCCTACCTCGACCGCAACGCCGCGATCTCGACGGTCTTCGGGCGGTCGCTGACCCCGTCGGAGTACCGCACCTGGCGGCGCCTGACCGACGACCTCACCGCCGCTTCCACGGCCGACGCGGTTGGCGACGCCGGGCGGTCGGTCCCGCGGTTCCACCCGCTGCGCGTGGCCTCGGTCGAGGCGGACACGGCCGAGTCGACGGTGGTGACGTTCACGGTGCCGGCCGACCTGGCGGCGGCGTACGAGCACCGTGCGGGGCAGCACGTCACGCTGCGGGCGGTGGTCGACGGCCAGGACCTGCGCCGCTCCTACTCACTGCTCCCCTCGCCCGCGGGCACGCTGCGGGTCGCGGTGAAGCGGATCGAGGGCGGCGTCTTCTCCGGCTACGTCCACGGGCGACTGCGCGCCGACGACATCCTCGACGTGATGACGCCCGCCGGACGCTTCGGCCACGACGCCCAGCCCACGGACGCGCGTCGCTACGTCGGCGTCGCCGCCGGCTCCGGCATCACCCCGGTGCTGGCCATCCTCGCCGAGACCCTCGAGGCCGAGCCGCGCTCGACCGCCACGCTGGTCTACGGCAACCGCACCACCGCCTCCACGATGCTGCGCGCCGAGGTCGACGCCCTCGCCGAACGGTACGCCGGCCGGCTGGTCGTCCACCACGTGATGTCGCGCGAGCTCGGTGCCGCCGCGCGGACCGCTCGGGCCGGGCGCATCGACGCCGCGCTGCTCGACGAGCTGGTCCCAGAGGACGTCGACCGCTGGTTCCTCTGCGGGCCCGAGCAGCTGGTCGAGGACCTCTCGGCAGCGCTCCCCGCGCGTGGCGGCCAGGTGCTGACCGAGGTCTTCCACACCGAGCAGGCGCACGCCGACCTCGCGCTCGACGTCGAGAGCCAGGTGACCGTCACCCTCGCCGGACAGGACACCTCCTTCGCGCTGCGCTCCAGCGGCGACACCGTCCTCGACGCCGCGCTCCGCGAGGGCGTCGACGCGCCGTACTCCTGCGCCGGCGGCGCCTGCGGCACCTGCCGCGCCAAGGTGCTGCTCGGCCGCGCCGTCATGGACCAGGACCACGCCCTCGACGAGGACGAGCGAGCCGCCGACTACGTGCTCACCTGCCAGGCGCACCCGATCAGCGAGGAGCTGCGCGTCAGCTACGACGAGTAGGCCGCTTCATCCCTCACGCGTGCGGGATGCCGGCGCCGCCCTTGCCGGCCTGGTAGGTCGCCGACAGCTCGGCGTACGTCGCCTGCAGCCGCGCCAGCCGCTCTGGGTCCGCCGCGATCGGCCGACTGGTGAAGAAGTCGTTGCTGCGGTTGTAGAGGTCCCGCCCGGGCGCGGGCTCGGACCGGTCCGGGTCGGGGACGGCGTACACGGCCCTGAGGATGCGCAGGTCGTGCGGGATCGCGAAGGAGTCCGCGGATTCCTGGTGGCTGAACAGGTAGTGCACCTCGCGGAAGCCGCCCCACGCGATGCCCGAGAGGCACAGCGAGCACGGCTCGTGGGTGGCGAGGAAGACGCAGTCGGCCGGGTCCGGGGTCTCCTCGAGCTCGTGGAAGAGCTTGATCGCGTGGATCTCCCCGTGCCACAGCGGGTTCTCGACCTCGTTGTTGGTCGCCGCGACGACCACCGACAGGTCTTCGCGCAGCAGGATCGCCGCCCCGAACAGCTTGTTGCCCAGCGCCACGCCGGCACGCGTGAGGGGTACGACGTCGTGCTCGATCACGTCGAGCAGCCGCTCGTCCAGCGTGGTCACTCGGTCAGGCTAGTGGCGCCACGTGTCGTAGGAATGACAGAAGGCCCGGACCTGTTGGTCCGGGCCTTCTGGTTGGTAGCGGGGGCAGGATTTGAACCTGCGACCTCTGGACGAGATCGGGCCACCTGCGACAGCTACGGAGTCAGGACGGTTGCTACGGGATTCCCTTATTTTGAGCGGGAAACCGGATTGCTTCCAGTCACAGGATACCCGTCAGATACGGATCCGGAGCAGCTCAATCTGGACCCAAAGTGGACCCTGGTCGATTCCGGGCACGCGGTTAACCGCCACTCGCCACCTCAGCCCAGGGCGAGGTAGCCGCCGATGAGTCGGCGCAGCCGGGACAGCACTTGCGCGCGGTGAACCTCGCCACCACTGCAGGACGGCTGCGCCCTGGACAAGTCCGAGCACCTCTCCATCGGCTTCAGCGAACGGACCTGGCGTTTCGTCGTCAACGCACTTGCACCAGCAGAGGCCAAGCCCGTCCCCTGCATCCCGGTCAACCCATACACCGGCTCCGGGAAGTACCTGGGCCTGCTCTGAGGCAGCGCAGATGGTTTCCTAGGGCCCATGGAACTGGTCGCGAGCAATCCGGGCGACTATCTCGGTGCGGATGACATCGTTGACCACGACGATCCGTCCATTCGCGACCTGGCCCAGCAGTTACGCGCTGCTCATCCTGGAGACGTCGACTTCGCGAGGGCGGCATTCGAGTACGTGCGCGACGAGGTCACCCACTCGTGGGACGCCCAGGATCCTCGCGTGACGCTGAGCGCTTCTGAGGCTCTGGAACAGGGCACCGGCCTCTGCTACGCCAAGGCGCATCTGCTGGCCGCACTACTGCGGGCCGAAGGCATCCCCACCGGGCTTTGCTACCAGCTGTTGAGCGACGACGAGACGAGCTTCATGCTCCACGGTCTCGTCGCCATCCACCTTGAAGGCTCATGGCATCGCCAAGATCCCCGAGGGAACAAGGCCGGCGTTGACGCACAGTTCAGGCTCGACACGGAACAACTCGCTTGGCCCGTGCGTGCCGAGCTCGGAGAGCGGGACTATCCCGACGTTTTCCGCCATGCCAGTCCTCGCGTGGTCTCAGCCTTGACGCAAGCCACTGACCTGCCTGAGCTCTACCTGCGCGGCCTTCCGTCAGAACCCTGACCAGCAGCGCTTCGAGGACCGGGATGCCCGTTGCTTGTCGCGCGAGCGGTCAGCCAACCGCCGAACCGCGCAACCCCACCGTGAGAGCACGAACCAGGTCAGCAGCGTCCGCCCGGCCCACTTCCTGATGGGCCAGCACGCGGAACAGAATCAAACCGATGATGGCGTCAACAGCGGCGCGGCGCTCCTCGTAGGTCGCCGTCAGATCAGGAGCTGAGGCAACGCGAGCCATGGCCTGCTCCTGAAGGGGCCCGCTGAACTTGTCGTGCAAGCGGCGCGAGATCTCCTCGTTCTCGGTCGCCGCAGCGGTGAGCATCCTCATGGTCGATGCGCCGCGGGTTGATCCCATCGCCACGGCCAGGTCGCCGGCCCAATCGCCGAGGTCGGCGATCGCGTCTCCGGTGTCCTTCGGGGAGGTAGGTACGAGGTCATCACGATCGAGGAGTGCATCGGCGGCCAAGGCTGCACGGTTCGGCCACCACCGGTAGATCGTCTGCTTGCCCACTCCGGCACGGGCAGCTACGCCCTCGATGCTGAACTGGTCGAGACCGTTCTCGTGAAGGAGTTCGTTGGCAGCCCGCAGGATGGCCAGGCGCGCGCGCTCGCTGCGCCGACGCGGCCGGCCGTCATCAGAAGCGGCAGCAGATGCTGAGGCAGGGGTGCTCACAAGGAAGACCCTACCTTCCGCGAGACGAGACGGACCGTCTCGTTTGGTGTTATCCTCTGCGCATGACGCCTGACGTTTTCGCCCCCGCGACGCTCGGACCCGTGGCGTTGCGCAACCGCACGATCAAGGCCGCCACCTTCGAAGGCCGCACCCCCGAGGGCCTCGTGACCGACGAGTTGATCGAGTACCACCTCGCTCCGGCCCAAGGGGGCGTCGGACTGACGACCGTGGCGTACTTGGCGGTGGCACCCGAAGGGCGGACTCACCGGGAGGTCATCGTCGTCAACGACGCTGCCGCCCCTGGCCTGGCGCGGTTGACCGAAGCGATCCATGAGACCGGGGCCAAGATCGCGGGCCAGCTCGGCCACGCCGGACCGGTCGCCAACGGCCGGTCCAACGGGGTGCACGCTCTCGCTGCCTCCCGGATGCCCTCGCCGATGAGCATGCAGATGATCCGGTCCTGCTCCGAGGCAGACATCACCCGGATCACGAAGGACTACGCCCGCACCGCGCGGATCATGGCCGACTCTGGGTTCGACGTCCTCGAGATCCACATGGCCCACAGCTACCTGCTGTCGTCCTTCCTCGCCCAGGGCCAGAACCGGCGCAAGGACCGCTGGAACGGGTCGCTGGAAAACCGGTCCCGGTTTGCGCGCCAGGTCGCCCGTGCGGTCCGCGAGGAGGTGGGTGACGCGGTCGCTGTCACCGCGAAGATCGGGATGACCGACGGCTCCCCGGTCGGGTTCTCGATGCCCGAAAGCGTCGAGTTCGCCCAGATGCTCGAATCAGACGGCTGCCTGGACGCGCTCGAGTTGAGTGCCGGAAGTTCGCTGCTGAACCCGATGTACCTCTTCCGCGGCAACGTGCCCCTCAACGAGTTCGCGGAGACGATGCCACCAGCCCTGAGGGTGGGTCTGAAGTCCCCGGTCGGCAAGCGGTTCTTCAAGTCGTATCCGTTCGAGGAAGCGTTCCTCCGCGACAAAGCCCTGGCGTTCCGTGAAGCCGTCTCGATGCCGCTGATCATGCTCGGCGGCATCAACGACAAGGCCACCATGGACCGCGCCATGGCCGAAGGTTTCGAGTTCGTCGCCATGGGACGCGCACTGCTGCGCGAACCCGACCTGATCAACCGGATGCAAGCCGGCGAGACCACCCGTGGCTCCTGCAACCACTGCAACCTGTGCATGACCAAGGCCGCCGCCACCTCCGACAAGATCGGCGACACCCGGACCCGTTGCGTCGAGGTCCTCCAGATCAGCTGAACCGCCCCGCTCCCTGCGACGCGCCACTCCGACGAGCGGCCGCCGCACCCACCCCGGAACGAACTGAAGAGAGACCCTTTATGCGTACCTTGCAAGACCGTGTCGCTGTCATCACGGGGGCGGGCAGCGGTATCGGCCGCGAGCTTGCCCTCGAACTCGCCCGACGCGGAGCCACGATCGCCGCGGTCGATGTCCGCCCCGAGGGCATCGAGGAGACCGCTCGACTCGTACGGGCCATCGGACCCAGCGTCTCGACCCACGTGGCCGACGTCGCGGAGGCCGAGCGGATGCAGGCACTTCCCGGCGAGGTCCTTGACGCGCATGGGGCCTGTCACATCCTGATCAACAACGCCGGGGTCACCTCAGCCGGCGCGTTCGAGAAGGAAACTCTCGCGGACCTCCACTGGATCGTCGACATCAACGTATGGGGTGTGCTCCACGGGTGCCAAGCGTTCCTGCCTGTACTGCGAGAACAGGACGAGGCGCACATCGTGAACGTCTCCAGCATGGTCGGCCTGATGGGCCTGCCCCACAATGCCATCTACGCACTTACCAAGGGCGCGGTCCGCTCCTTTTCCGAAGCCCTCCGCGCAGAACTCGTCGCCACCAACATCGGCCTCACCACCGTCTTCCCGGGCGCCCATAGAACCGGCATCACCGAGGGCGCCCGCGGAAGCCAGCGAGCCAAGCTCGCCGACATGGGCCGTTCACGGTTCGCCTCCCTCGGAATGCGGTCACCGACCAGGCTCGCCCGCCGCGTCGTGGACGCGATCGAGAAGGACCGTGCTCGGGTCATCGCCGGCCCGGACGCGCACGCCCTCGACCTATGGGCACGCCTCGCCCCAGGCCGCATCGGCCCCCTCGGCCACCTGACCGGTCGCGTCGAAGGGTAGGTCGCGGACCGACCTCCCGGGTAGCCCGATCAGAGGTTGCCCAGGTCGAGACGGCGGGCCTCGGCGGCAGCACGTTCGGAGGCGCGGGCGCGGGTGTATCTGACGAGCATGTCGCTGCGGGTCCAGCCGGCGATGGCCATCAGGCCCGATTCGGAGCCGCCCGCGGCGAGCCAGCGTTGGGCAGCCGTGTGCCGGAGCCGGTGCGGTCGGAAGCCCTGTACTCCGGCACGCTGGGCGCGGCGGCGCAGGGCGCGGCTGAGCCCCTCTCGCCCGAACTGCTGACCGCGATTGCCAAGCCACAGGTCGGGACTGGCTGCCAGGGGGTGCTGCTCACGGAGCTGCAGGTAGACCAGCAGCGCCTCGGTGGTCGCCTGGCCGACCGGGATGACTCGGCCGCGTCCGCCCTTGCCGCGACGGATGGTGATCAGCCGTCCGATCAGGTCGAGGTCGTCGAGTCGTAGGTCGACGAGCTCTCCGGAACGGATGGCGGTCTCGAACATGAGCCGGATGATGGCCTCGTCGCGGCGGTCGTTCAGCGCGCCCTCAGCCCGCGCATGCTCGTCCGAGACGGCACAGGTGGCGATGAGCGCGCGGAGACTCGGCGTCGGTCAGCGGTTCGACCAGCGGCGGTTCGTAGCGCGGTGTCTTGATGCCGGGGAACGGGTCGGCGGCGAGCGACCTCGCCGCCGGCGGTGAGCCAGGACGCGAAGCGGCGCACGGCGAGTTGGCGGATGCGGGCGGTGCCGGGCGACGATCCGGCGTCGAGCAGTCCGGCGATCCAGGAGTTGAGCGCGGCCCGACTCATCGGCACGCGGTCGGCCTCGGCGCACCAGCGCAGGTACCGGGTCGCGCCGTCGGAGCCCATCGCTGAAACCTACTGCCCGATGCGCCCGGCGAGCCAAGGTGCCGGGCCTGGTAGTCAGGTTGGTAGTCAATCCTTCGGACACATGCAGAAAGCCGCCCCCCGAATGACCGGAAAGCGGCTTCTGACCTGCGGTTTTACTTTGTAGCGGGGGCAGGATTTGAACCTGCGACCTCTGGACGCCATCAGGTGCATCGCGACAGCTACGGTCTCGGGCCGGAAGCTACCGATTCGCTCGGTGTGGTGAGGGATTCGCCCTCGCTTCCAACCTCAGGATACCCGTCTGGTGCGGTGTGAGACGGACCCAATGTGGACACAAAATGGACCCCGATCGAATCCAGCCAGGGCCAGACCAGCCGCATCACACAGCGGTAAAACACTCCTTCGAAGAGCGCGCGGATCGCGGCAGAGATCCGGACGTTGAAGTTAGTTGCTTGCCGCGCGATCCGCGCCGCGGTGGGTTCGGTCGCTGCCTTGGAGCACTGGCTGCCGCGTGGCCGCCCCAGGGTCAGAGGGTCGATCCGAGGTCTGATCCGATGGTGGGGTAGGCAGCGGTCATGGACTTGAGCTGTCGGGTGGTCAGTTTGAGCTTCATGGCGAGGCCGAGGAAGTTGATGAGTTCGCCGTACTCGGGGCCGAGTAGGTGTGCCCCGACGACCTGGTCGGTGGATCGATCGATGAGGATCTTGGTGGCGGCGGTGGTCTCACCGATGCGGTAGTTGGAGTACCAGCCGCTGGTGTCGCGGTAGCGGACGTCGACGTCGATGCCCTGGTCTCGGGCTTCTTGTTCGAGCATCCCCACCCGAGCGAGCTCGGGGATGGTGAACACTGCGGTGGGGACGCCAGCGTAATCGGGGACCGTCGTGGTGGCTTTGAGCATGTTGGACGCGGCGACCTTGCCCTCGAACACCGCGACCGGGGTCAGCGGCATCCCAGGACTGTTGGCCGCATCGCCGGCGGCGTAGGCCGCCGGGTTGCTGGTGCTCTGCAGGTGAGCCGTCACCCGCACCCCGTGGTCGTCCCACTCGATTCCGGCGGCGTCGAGGTCGAGGCCGGCCAGGTCGGGTATCCGGCCCGCGCCGTGCACGACGAGGTCGAACTCCACCGTCTCGGGTTGGCCGGATCGTTCCACGCTGACCTGGAAGCCGGTCTGGGACTTCTCGATTGCGGTGACCGTCGTGTTGCGCCACAGTTTGATGCCGGCGTCGGCGCCGCGGCTGATGAGCAGGTCGACGAGGTCGGGGTCGAACGTCTTGAGCGGCCGCGGCCCGCGGTCGAGGATGACCGGCGTGCTGCCCGCGCGCGCGGCGATGTGAGCGAACTCGAAGGAGATGAAGCCGCCACCGACGAATAAGATCCGCTCTGGCAACTCGGGAAGGTCCATGAAGCCGGTGCTGTCGACCAGATGCTCGTAGCCGGGAAGGTCCAACGGCCGTGGTCGGGCGCCGGCGGTGATCAGGAAGTGTGCTGCCGCGTAGGGGGTGCCGTCGATCGCGATGGTGTTCGCGCCGGTGTAGCGTGTCGACGCCGTTGCCCGAGAGGCCGTCCTCGGTGTTGCTCGGGACGGGGTCGGTGAAGCCGCGCTTGTGGCTGACCAGGTCGGCCCAGTTGATCGACAGGTCGGCATCGTCGATACCCTTGCCGCGCATCAGCCGGGCGCTGTCGATGATCTCGGCACCGCGCCGCAGGATCTTCTTTGGGTCACACCCACGCAGAGCACAGGTGCCGCCGTAGGGCAGGGCGTCGACGATCGCGACCCTCCAGCCCGCAGCAGCGCACTTGTTCGCCGCCGAGACACCGGCCATGCCGGCACCGATCACGATCAAGTCGTAGCTGTGCGCCATCACGCATCGTCCTCCGTCACGGCGAGTACATCCCGCAGCTCCTCCATCGTCGGCGTCCCCGCCAGGCCGTCGGGCGTGCGGTAGACCCGACACGACAACCCCACGCCGGCGCCCGGCTCGGCGAAGACATCGACACCGTCGACCAGGATGCTCGGCGAGCCGTGGAACCCCAGCCGCTCGGCCTCCTCCATGGTCTCGACGCGGTGACGCGTCACCGCGACATCGGGACGCTCGGCAGCGATCGCGGCAAGCCGTTGCTCGGCAACCTTCCAGTTCGGGCAGTCGTCGAAGTACAACAAGGAGACGTCCATGCCCCGACGCTAAACCTTGTACCGTGGTAGAAGGTCAAGGAGTGGAGGGTGGACGAGATGTTGATCGGTGAGCTTGCCGACGCTGCCGGGGTGACCAGCCAGGCCATCCGGTTCTATGAGCGCAAGGGGCTCTTGCCCGACGCCGAACGGGGCGCCAACGGTTACCGCGTCTACGACGAGTCCACACTAAGCCGGCTGCGGTTCGTCAATGTGGCTCAGGCCGCGGGGCTCACCCTGTCGGAGATCGGCAGCATCATCGACCTACGCGAGGACGGGACCGTGCCCTGCGCGCACGTGGCCACGCTCATCGACACCAAGCTCGCTGACGTCCAGGCACGGATCAGACACCTTGCCGCGCTCCAAGCCGAGCTCGAAGCACTCCTCGAACACAGCCGGCTGCTCGATCCCGCCGACTGCGCAGACGACGACATCTGCCACATACTCACCACACCGAAGTAGCCCACCGAAGCGGAACGCCGAGCCGCCCCGAGCTCGGACCAGAGGACGGCGGCGCGGCCGAACGCTCGCTCAGCTTCATCTCGGCTGCTATGTCCGTGAAAGCCCGCGCCGACTGGCGGAGTTGGTTGCCTTAGCTGGAAAGAAGGCCGCACCCGTCGCCGATCACCTGGTGGGGCGCTCATAGCTTCAACCGGTCATTGACCCAGCCCCAGCTGATGGACCGCGTCCGAATCTCGCAGTTGAGGTCGCACCCGCGGCCGCGAATGCGGTGTCGACCGGCCACCGTGAGGAAGCTGGCCGAGCCGAAGGTTGTTAGGCGGCCCGGTCGATGCCGAGCACTCGGCGCATCTCGTCCTCGTTCATTCCTTGGCCGAATATCGCGGAGTCGGCCTCGAGTGCGCCGCTGGCGCCAAGGGCGCCAACCGGGAGGGGGTCGAATCCGAGGTCGTCGACCAGGTCGGCCACGGTCTCGACAGCACGCGGGTCGTCGCCGGCGATGGCAAGGCCTGCGCGGTCCGCGGTGCCTTGCGGGCGCGCGAGCTCCTCCAGCTGGTGGTAGCCGAGGTGGTTGAAGGTCTTCACGAGCTGGGCGGTCGGAGGCAGCGCGTCGCGCACCACCGTGCTTGACGGTCGGTCCGCCTCTTCGAACTCGGGCAGCACTCCGTTGATGGGGGGCCAGTAGTTCATGACGTCGACGACGATCCGGCTGCCCATCGTGGCGAGAGGGAGCTCGCGGAACCGGTGGAGCGGGACCGCGATGATGAGGATGTCGGCGAGTCCCGTCAGGTCTTCGGCGGTTGCAGCGACGGCACCGGGAGCGAAGTAGCGGCTGACGTGGGCGGTCTCCGCGGCCGAGCCGGAGGATGCGAGGTGGACGGTGTAGCCGGCGCCGACGGCGAGCCGGGCCAGCGCTACCCCGACCTTGCCGGCGCCGAAGATGCCGACGACGGGCCGGGGTGAGCCGCTCACGCGCCCAGCTCCCTGCGGAGCTGAGGCAGGACCTTGGTGCCGAGGAGCTCGATGGCCTTGAGGAACGTGGCGTGGGGCATGCCGCCGACGTCCATCTGCAGGATCTGCCGGTCGTGCCCGAGCAGCCCGTGGAGGTGCAGGATGCGGTCGGCCACCTCGTTCGGCCCGCCGGCGAACACCATGCCGCCGGGTTCCATGGCTGCCTCGCGGCCGGCGGGGGCCATGCCCGGGCGGCCGATCTCGGCGCTGCCGGTGGCGAACATGCGCAGCTCGTGCTCGAGGTACGTCGCCTTGGCGGCCGCGTCGTCGGACCCGACGAACCCGTGAACGGCGACCGCGATTCCCGCGTCGTGGGCGGGGTGTCCGACCTCGGCCCAGGCGTCGCGGTAGGCGTGACCGTAGCGTGCCCAGTGCTCGGGGGTCCCGCCGAGGATGCCGAGGAACATCGGCAGTCCGAGCTCGACGGCGCGGCCCACCGAGTTGGGGCTGCCGCCGGTGCCGAGCCAGATCCGCAGCGGCTGGTCGGGGCGGGGCACGATCACGGCGTCCTGCAGGGGCCGCGTGCGGTGCGGACCGCTCCAGGTGAGGCGCTCGTGGCGGTTGGCCGCGATCAGCAGCTCCAGCTTGGAGGCGAAGAGCATGTCGTAGTCGCGCTCGTCGTAGTCGAAGAGCCCGAACGTGATCGCCGAGGACCCTCGCCCAGCAACTGTCTCGATGCGTCCGGGCGCGATGGCGGCGGCGGTGGCGAGCTGCTCGAAGACGCGCAGCGGTTCGTCGGTGGACAGCACAGTGACCGTCGTACCGAGCTTGATCTGTTGCGTCGCGGCCGCGGCGGCGTTGACCATCGCGGTCGGCGAGGACAGCGGCATCGAGGGGGTGTGGTGCTCGCCGAACCCGAAGAAGTCCAGGCCGACCTCGTCGGCGAGTTTCACTGCCTCGAGCGTGTTGCGGATCGCGTCGGCTGTGGAGCCGTCGCGGGGCGTGTTGCCGAAGGTGTAGACACCGAGCTCGAACGTCATGGCTCCTACTCTCAGTTGCTGATGGCGGGTGCGCGACCGACGTAGGTGTCGTCGTCGACCTGCGCAGCGGTGAAGGCGGCGATGTCGGCGCGGGTGACCGGGAAGCCGATCTTGTCGGTGCCGTAGAACCCGACCCTGAGATCTCTCTTAGCGGGTCCGTCCTTGGGCGCGGTGAACCGGACGATGGTCCAGCGCAGTCCGCTGGTCACGATCGCCTCGGTCATCCCGAGGAGCTCGTTGTAGGCGCGCCTTAGGAAGGTGCGACCCATGAACCCGATCAGCCGGGTCTGCCACGTGCGCTTCTCCTGCGCGTCGAGCACGCTCGGCGTGCCGTGGCCGACGTACCGCTCGACGTCGTGGCGCTGCATGGCGGCGAGGATGTGCCGCGTGCCCTCGACCAGCGGGAGGCCGGTGGCCTTGCGGTCCATGCTCGGCCCGAGCGCGCTGACGACGGCGTCGGCGCCCTGGACGGCGGAGTCGATCGCGTCGGCGTCCGACATCTCGCCGATGACGACGTGGACCCGGTCGCCCCAGGTGTCGGGGACCTTCGCGGGGTTGCGGGCGTAGGCGGTGACGGTGTGACCGCGCTCGAGCAGCTCGGCGACGGTCAGGGAACCGATGGCGCCGGTGGCGCCGAAGACGGTCACGTTCATGAAGGTGGCTCTCCTGGTGGAGTGAGTCGTGAGGACGCGGGCCGGCGCAGGCCGGCCCGCGCCGGGGATGGTTCAGCCGGTGATGAGGACCTTGCCGAGGGTGCCGTCGGCGAAAGCCGCGAATGCCTCGGACGCGCGCTCCAGCGGGATGGCCGTCTCGATGTTGACCCGGAGCCCGCCGTTGGCGACCCGCTCGAGCAGTGCGGCCAGCTTCTCAGCGGTGGCGGCAGCCATGATGGGAGCCAGCGTGACGTCGTCGCGGCCCAGCTGCTCGGCCGTTGCTCCGATCGTGGAGGCCATCGCGCCGCCGCCCTTGAGGGTGGTGGCGAGCGCGGCGGGGTCGCCTGCGGCGTGCACGATCTTGTCGATGCCCTGCGGCGCGATGGCCTTGACGGCGGCGGGGACGTCGCCGGTGTAGTCGACGGTGTGCGCCGCACCGAGGCCGCGGACGTACTCCTCTTCCTGACCGGGCTGCGCGGTGCCGATGACGGTGGCACCGGCGGCCACAGCGAACTGGGTGGCGATGGAGCCGACTCCACCGGTTGCACCGGAGACGAGCACGGTGTCACCGGCCTGGATGTTCAGCGCCTCGAGCGCGTCGTGAGCGGCGATGCCGGCCAGGCCGATGACGGCGGCGTGCTGTGCGTCGACACCGGCCGGGACGGCGGTGACATCGGTGGCGGACAGCGCGACGTACTCGGCGAAGGCGCCGGTCTTCGGCCCGAGTGCCATGCCGGGGATGACCGCGGCGACCCGGTCGCCGACGGAGATTCCCTGCACTCCGTCACCGACCGCGGTGATGGTGCCGACCAGGTCGCGGCCAAGCACGACCGGGAACTCGATGCCCGGGATCATGTCCCAGACGTAGCCGGCAGCGACCGAGAGGTCGAAGCCGTTGACAGAGGTGGCTTCGACCTTGATGAGGACCTCGCCGGCGGCGGGCTCGGGGGTGGGCAGGTCCTGGACGGTGGGCTGGGTGTCGCGGGCGGTGATGGCGTAGGCCTTCATTTGTTGCTCCTGTGGATGAGTGGGTCTGGTGGACAGCTGGTCGAGGCTGGTTCGACGGTGTTGGATGGTCATGCGGTGACGATGCGCAGCACGAGAACTGTGATGGACAGCGCGAGCGGGACCAGCGGCATGGCGAGGTTCTTCGTGTCGCGCACGCGCAGGTGACCGATGACGGCGCCGATGAAGTAGGCGGTCAGGCCGGCTGCTGCGGCGATGCCGAGGGGCTCGATCCACAGGCCGGCGACGATGCTGAAGGCACCGGCGATCTCGAGAGCGGCCAAGACCGGGAAGTAGGGGGCGGGAACGCCCACGGTGCCGCCGATGATGGCGACGACCTGCTCGTTCTGGCGCAGCTTCATCACGGCGGAGTTGAGGGCGATGAGGGCGAGCAGGGCGGTGGTGATGGCGAGGGCGATGAACACGACGGGTGGTTCCTCCATGACTAGGTGGAGCGGCCGCTCCGGTTACGTGATGGCTCAACCGTACAACCGGAGCATCTATTCCACATATGCGGATAGGATCTGGGCCATGCGAGCCGATGCCGAGCGGAACCGGGAGCGGGTGCTGCGGGCCGCCCGTGAGGTCTTCGCCGAGCAGGGCCTGGACGCCTCCACCAACGAGATCGCCCGTCGCGCCGGTGTCGGCGTGGCAACGCTCTTCCGCCGCTTCCCCTCCCGCGACGACCTCGTGGGCGCGGTCTTCGCCGACAAGATGGCCGCCTACCTCGCCGCTGCCGAGGAGGCCCTCGCGGAGCCGGACGCTTGGGAGGGCTTCTGCGGCTACATCGAGCGGGTGTGTCGGATGCAGGCCGATGACCGCGGCTTTGCCGACGTCCTCACCCTCACCTTCCCCACCGCCAAGGGACTTCAGGCCGAGCGGGATCGCGCGGCTCAGGCCCTGGCCGAGCTCATCGAGCGGGCCCAGGCTGCCGGCCGGTTACGGCCGGACTTCGTTCATCAGGATGTGCCGTTGATCCTGATGGCCAACGCCGGTGTCGTCACCGCCACCCGGGAGGCCGCGCCGGAGGCGTGGCGGCGCCTGGTCGGTTACCTGGTGCAGGCGTTCGCCGCCGACAACACGCAGCCGCTCCCGAAGGCGCCGACCAGGCGGCAGATGTCCCGGGCACTCACACGCCTCAGCGAGCGCAGCGGAACCTAGCCACCCGGTTGCCGTCGATCAGATCGCTCCGAGGTCAAGCCGGCGGGCCTCGGCTGCGGCTCGTTCGGAGGCGCCGGCGCGGGTGTAACGGACGAGCATGTCGGTGCGGGTCCAGCCGGCGATGGCCATCAGTCCGGATTCCGAGCCGCCGGCGGCCAGCCAGCGATGGGCGGCGGTGTGGCGTAGCCGGTGCGGCCTGAAGCCCTGGACTCCGGCCCGCTGGGCGCGGCGGCGCAGCGCACGGCTGAGGCCCTCGCGGCCAAACTGCTGACCGCGGTTGCCGAGCCATAGGCCGGGGCTCGCAGCGAGCGGATGTTGCTCGCGGTGGGCGAGGTAGACCAAGAGCGCTTCGGTGGTCGCTTGGCCGATCGGGATCACTCTGCCCCGCCCGCCCTTGCCGCGCCGGATGGTGATGAGCCGAGCAACCAGGTCGAGATCGTCGAGTTGCAGGTCGACGAGCTCACCGGAGCGGATGGCGGTCTCGAACATGATCCGGATGATGGCCTCGTCGCGGCGGTCGTTGAGTGTGTCCTCGGGCCGAGCCCCTTTACCGGCACGGTCGTCGTGAACGGCGCAGGTGGCGAGGAGTGCACGGAGCTCGCCATCGGTGAGTGGCTCGACCAGCGGCGGTTCGTAGCGGGGTGCCTTGACGCCGGGAAACGGGTCGGCGTGGATCTCGCCGCCGGCGGTGAGCCAGGATGCGAAGCGGCGTACGGCGAGTTGGCGGATGCGGGCGGTGCCAGGCGACGATCCGCCGTCAAGTAACCCGGCGATCCAGGAGTTGAGCACGGCGCGGCTCATCGGCAGAAGGTTGCCATCGGCGCACCAGCGCAGGTACCGGGTGGCACCGTCTGTGTAGATGAAGATCGTGCCGGGGCTCTTGTTCTCGGCGCGTAGGGCGGTCTGCCAGTCGGCGATCCTGCCGAGGGCGCGGCTGGCGGTCATGGTTGTCAGATGGGTCATGTCGGACCCGCATAGCCATGCGCTGTCTGCCCCCGGTGTCGGGGGCGTCGTCGTGTGAGTCACCCGGGGTCGCGGCTGAGCCGGCTGTCCGGGAAACCCGGCACTAAGTGGACACTTGATCAAGTCTCTAAATGCTTTCAGGCTCGGAATCCGTAGATTCCGAGCCTGAATTTGGTAGCGGGGGCAGGATTTGAACCTGCGACCTCTGGACATCCGGCGCGAGCAAACGCGAGTCCACTAGAGTCTGCCGGCCTTTGAGCATTCGTGCGCTGACCTGCGCGAACGCCGGGTGCGAGGGTCACCAATGGCCCCCACCTCTTGCTGGGATGTGACCCAACGAGGCGACTCTTGCTGTGGTTTTCGGTGCCTAAACGCGACACGACTCGAATCTCGGACCCGCGCCGGTCGCGGTCTCACTCGGCTTCATCGAGCGCCGCCTCTGCCTCGTCAAAATGGCCTTGTAGCGACACCTTCCAACTTGGCAGATCTCTCGAGAGCGTCAGCCAAGTGAGCTCGCGGTTGATCTCGTCGTACTGATGGATGATGAAGTTCCGGTTCGCGACGGCGAGCGCCCACTCGACGCCATCCGGAGCGAGGACGTCGAGCCGAGACAACCGGTTGGCTGCCTCTCCCAGCTTCATCATCAGTGAATCCCCGGCCTCCTGGAGCAGGCCGTCACCGAGGTACGCCTCCTTGCCGCGTCACAATCTCGTCGACGCGGTCCAACCAGGCCAGGATATGAAGGAGTTCCTTGGCCGCCTTGACCTCCATCAAAGCAACACCGCGTCACGGCGGATGTCGTCATCCAGCTTCGGCTTCAAGCCGCCGTACTCGACCAGGTCGATTTGCCGACCAAGCACCCGCTCAAGCAACTGCTTGAACCGAATGAACTCGAACGACGACGCGCCCTTTGGCGCCTCGACCAGTAGGTCGATGTCGGAGTCGCCCGTCGCCTCACCGCGCGCGACCGAGCCGAAGACCGCGAGCCTGCCGTAGCCCGCATCCTCGGCGAGTCGTCGAAGCACCGGAGCAGCCGCCTGCATCAGCTCTTCCGGATGAACACCAGAAAGATCCGTAGCCGCCCGCAACTGCTGACTTACCGCCGGCTGACTGATCCCCAGCGCCGCCGCAATTTCCCGCTGGCTCAGCCCAGTCGCCACCATCGCCCTCAGCGCGAGCACACGCCGAAGCCGTGCCACATCCTCGTGATGTCGCGCCGTGCGGTACTCAGCGACCAGTGACATAAGGCCACCTTATCACCGCTCGTTGCCGCCCGACCTCCGCTCGACAGAGGAGCCGACTCAAGCAGCGTCACCCCGCCACGAGCCGGACGCACTGATCTGGCTCCCCTCTGTGTCAAGACACGCGTGGCAAGGGCGTTCTAGGCTGAGTGGTGACGGGCCCCGGAGTGGCTTGTCCGAAGAGCCGGTGTTGGGG
>Ga0310345_10002553_pt1 | contig 18200 bp, 15 predicted proteins | sample HC15DNA20500_MG_FD_204667 | JGI IMG/M metagenome (GOLD analysis project Ga0310345, IMG submission 204667) | Marine microbial communities from station ALOHA, North Pacific Subtropical Gyre - HC15-DNA-20-500_MG | ecosystem: Environmental > Aquatic > Marine > Oceanic | place: Pacific Ocean: North...
CGATTATGTGAAAAGGAAATTAAAAATTATACAACATTAAGTGGTTATTACCCAACTTTATGTAAATATCATTATGAATTAGAAACTTTAAGGGAAGAGCGACGACCAGAAAGGGATAGGAAAGAAGAATATAACGAATATGATGAAAAAAGAAGAGATGATCCTGAAAGAATAGAATATAAATACAACTACCATAGATCATTAAATTTTAAATTAATTAATTATAAATCGAAATGTAAAAATAGTGATGATTCATCAAAAACTTGGAAACTAACAGATGAATATGCTATTTTTTTATTTAAATCACCTTGTTATTATTGTGGAAAAGTTTCGTATGAAAGTAATTGGAGTGGAATTGATAGAAAGGACAATAACGAGTGTTATACAACAAAAAATTCAAGATCATGTTGTAAATTATGTAATATGATGAAAGAAACGTATGATGCGGATTTTTTTATCGAACATTGTAGAAATATAGCACGACATAATAATAACATATTAAATAATTAATTGTTTTTGATAAACCACCCAGCAATTAACCCGCCCAGACCAGACATTATACTAAAATTTTTAGCACATAACGTAAAAAATTTTTTAATAAGCCACCTAAATGGTTTATTAAAAAACGATAAAAGAATACTAAATCTATATTTAAGCGCGATAAAAACAATATGTACGATTACATTATGAATTTATAACAATATAGATAACTTACCTAGTGTGAGAGTGTGAGTGAGAGAGAGATAAGTGTAATCTAATTACTTAAATTACCCCATATCTACACATAACCGAAGAAGAGGATTAATTATATGAATTCATGAGAAAATTCAAATAATAAGACCGAATAGTAAATTTGAAATAAGTGTCCATACCAGACATAATACTGGATACGCTTAATTCGAATATGCAAGACCGCCCATTCCCGACATAATTCTAAGCACGTTATAATTAACGGCAAATACTTTTACGACGGCATCAGTTGCGGTAACTGTGATGTTAAGAGTAGCGTTGTCAATTCTGGACATATTTGCGGTACCAGATGGTTGATGTTCAGCTGGTTTGAGAGCAAATGAGTATACGTTAATACCATCAGCTGGGGAAGATCCGAAGCATTGGTATGGTTGTACCCAATTGAAGTATGTTCCTGCTCTTTCTGCGAAACGATCGTGTCCGTTAAGTTGTAATTTTGCGGAAGTAATTTGTTTGTATGTGAAGCCCTCATTAGGATCGGCACCAACTAATGCTTCTTTGACTGCCCATACGAGACATTTGACTGGATGATTGAAATTGAGTTTGACTTTGTTGTTGGTTCCAGTGATAGATTCATCACCAGTGAATTGAAGTTGTTCAATTAGATATTCGTGGGAAGTTTGTGCGAATCTACGTCTTTCATCAGTATCAAGATATACATAATCGATGAAAAGAGAAGTATCTCCAAGGGATGTACCAGCAGCTACACCTTTTGAACAATCAGCGAGAGCTGCGAATTCAATGTTAAATTTAACTTCGTGGTATTGTAGGGAGATAAGTGGGAGAGCAAGACCTGGGTTTCTGTTGAACCAGAATTGAAGTGGTACATATACGGTGTATGCGGCGAAAACTCCGGTAGAACTGGCTTTGTTGGCTGCTACATCACCAATCATGTTGGCGTATGCTGCTGCTGCTCCTGCTTCTTGAGTAAGTTGTTGCCAGATAGATAGCCAGTCTGCGTATTGTTTGTCAATTCTTTGACCACCGATTTCTACTTCTACGGATTTAATAAGAGCATGTCCAATTTCTGCGGACCAGTTTTGACCGGAACCTGCAGCAGCTAAAGCTGGGAGAGTTGCTTGAAGATAACAGTTGGTAATAAGATCACCATTTCTTGATACGGTTACTGTTACTTTTTTTCCAAAGTCTGGGGATCCATTGAAAGTTTGTTCAATAGATTCTACGGAGAAGTTTGTGTGTCTTCTGTAGACAACTTTGAAGAAAGTGATTTGAGGGTTACCTGTAAGGTAAATATCTTGTGCGCCATAAGCGACTAATTGCATTAATCCACCACCCATTTTATTTGTTTGTTATAATATATGTAAAGAAAAAAATTTTGAGTTAAATAAAATTTAATTAATTAATTAATTAATTAATTAAATAAAAACAAATTTAAATAACATATAATCAATTTGTGATGATAAATATATCAGTCTATGAACGACCGGAATAATAAATTTAAAAAATAAATATATGACTGAAATTAAATTATATATGTATATAAAGATATCTAAATATATAATTTAATCAAATTTTGTACACCCTATATATATTAATTTTTATATTTCAAAATAAATTTAAAATAAATATTTAAAAATAACTCATCTAATTAATTTAAATTGAAACAAATTATACCATATATCCTTGTGATTGGATTAATGTAGTAATTTTGAAAAAAAGACTATGTTCAATTCCTCCAAAATCGTATAATCCACCATCATATTTTTTAAATTTAATAAAAAGTTGGTTTAATTTTCCGAGAGGTGGATTAAAAATTTTTTTTGTAATATATTCATTCATATTATAAAATCTAGTTTTATTTTTATCAGATGTTAATGTAATTTTAGCAAAAGAATTTGAAACACCATATCCTCTACCTTCCATATTTGATAAATTATCTATATGTAATAGAATATAGTTCTCCCCATTAATATTATATTGATTTTGTCCGCTATAGCTTGCTGACCCTGATAAATCATTTCTAATAAAACCTAAAATACTTCCTATACTTCGTTCTTTATATAAATAACGAGTGCTATCTTCATATTTTTCAGTATTACCTCTAAAAATAAGCGAAAAAATATTATCTCCCCCGGTTAAATTACTAGCAATAGACATTTTTCTGGAAGTTGTATCGACTGTAACTGTATATGTTGATTGACCGGCAGTGGTCATTTGTTCTCCAATAGTAGTAGCCAATTCACTTTCGGTATAATTGCCTTGAGGTATAGTAGCAGTATAGTATGTATTTGTAGAAGTTTGTGTATTTGTTTCAATAAAATGAATTTCATTATTGGATGCGTTAATAATATATCCAGAATGTGGAATTTCTGCTGAAATTAATTCAATTGATACTATATCTTTATAAACATTATTCAATTCAATTTCATATTGAGATGTACTTGAAAATAAATCATAATTTCTATCACGACTATCAATTACAACAAAATATTCTTTTGTAAGACCTTTATTTGCTTCTGCTAAATATTTTTTAAATATATCAGGTTGTTTAATAAGCATTTGTAAATTAGTAGGTTGTGGGGGTTCATTTAGAGCTATTTTTTGTTCAGCGGTTGGTAATTCTGAATATTGTGTATCTGCGTCCATTCCGGGCAAAACTTTATCAAATTCTTCTATATTTTCTTCAATAATTGTTTCTAAATTATTTTCATTATTTTGATATTTTCTTTCAGAAAGTGCTTTCTCATAATCTTCTGATATTTTTGTATTATCTTCTCTATATTGGTCTTCAAATTGAGGATTTCGTCCTTTCATTTCTTTTAATGGTTGATCATTATTTCTTTCTTTTTGTATTTGTTCAAAATTATTTATTATATCACGATTGCTTCCCGGAAAAGATGTAGATGCGAATTGTGTATTTTGTCTAGATGGATGTTCAGATACATTACCAAAAGATCCGGTTTGTCTTGGTTGTATTTGCATATTTTTATTATCTCTTTCATTTCGTAATGGTTCTTTTGGAATATCAATTGAATTTTTATCAGGTGACATATCATTATGAATTTTTTTTATAATAATTTCTATTAATTCATTTATAGTAGTTCTATTTAATCCTTTAACATAATCTATAACTGAAGTTGTATTTTTTTTAGGTTCAGAATTATTGTAAATATGTTCCATAATTTTTACACATAATTCTTCTTCATCGTCACCAATTGAATAATCATATTCATTCATTAAGTGTTCATAAACTACACTTAATAGTACTTTATAGTTATTTTGTGAAAAGAAAACATTAAATATTTTATCGGACATATTGTACTTATATTATATAATATATCTAATATTATATCATTTTTATATACGAATGAATTAATTAATTATACTATAATAGTTTCTTTTGATGGTTCTGGTATTGAATTTTGTTCTAAATGTTGTATCATTGCATTTTGATTTCCTATATCGATGTCAGAATATATTTTTTGTTTAAGAGTTTGTATTTTAAATGTTAATGAATGTTCTAACCCATGAAAATCGTAAAAATTATTACCAAATATTTTAAAATTTATAGTTAATTTAGATATATCAATTGTTGGGTGAAATCTTTTAATAATTGGATAAACTAGTAAATTTTTATAAAAAGTAGTTTTATTTTGAGCGGAATCTAATAAAATTTTAGCAAAATCATCTTGGCTATTATAATGAATTCCATCTATTAGACCACTTAATTCTGGTATTTCTAATAAAACATAATCTTCACTTTGAAATGTTATTCTATCATTTGAAGTATAATTATTTTGTCCAGAAAGGCTAACAGCATCAAATCCTAGAGTTCGTCCGATTGTGTATGTAATATATTTATTTCTAAATGAATCAATACCATAATTTTCTATACCATTACTAAATACTAAATTAAAAATATTATCACCACCAGAAAGATCACTTTGTATTTTAATTTTTTCATCAGATGTAAATGATACGTTATATGTTGATTGCCCAGATGTATTTAATGCGTTTTGAAGAGCACTAACTATAGTTTGAGATGTATAATTTCCAATAGGAATTTCAGCTTCATAATATGTTGAACTAGCAACTTGATCATTTTTTTCTTGAAAATGTAAAATGTTATTGTAATATTCTATAAGATATCCTGATTTTGGTATTTCTGCTGTAATAAGTTCAACTGACACTACATTTGTATATATTTCATTTAAATTAATTGTATAATTATTTGAATTTGGGAAAATATCTGTATTTCTATCACGACTATCTATAGTAAAAAAATTATCAAGTGTTTTATCTTCTCCATAAATTTTTTTATGTAATTTATCAAAATGTTCTGGTTTACTAATAAGAATATCAGTTTTATATTGTTTTGGAGCACTCAAATCAATTGGTTGATTTAATTTTTGTTTTTCAATATTTAATTTCTTATACATTTTTAGTGGATCAATATCATTTTTTATTCTAATATGATTATATATTTGTCTAGTTTCTAATTGTCTAGAAATTTTCTGGTTTATATCATCGCTAATAGAAACTGGTATTTGGTTGGGAATATTTTTTTTTATTTTTTCACTTTTTTTATTTTCATTTTGAATCATTTCATTCATAGTGATTTGTTTTTCTGTCTGAAAATTTAATTTAAAAACATCTTCTTTAATTGTATCTAAAATATTTTTAATAACAAACATATTAGCTTTTGTTTTTGATAAATTTGGATTAAATTTGTCATAAATTTGTTCCATTAATAAGTATATTTTTTCATCATAATCATTTACATTAATATTTATATTAAATTTTTTTTGAGAAAAATTAATTAAATAATTTGATATTAATTGATAGTTTTCAACACTTAAAAAATCTTCCATTATACTTTAACTATATAGATAATTACAATTAAATAATTTTAAATATATTTTTACAACTATATTAATTAGTTTTAAAAATACAATATTCGAATCACAAATTTTATGAATTTATAGATTTTATTTTTTTTTGAATATCATCATTTTGTTTTTTAGCATTAGCAAGTTTTTGAGATAAGTCCGAAAATGATTCATAATATTCTGTTTCAAAATTTTCAAGAATAGATGAATCTTGTAAATCAGCAAAATCTTCACGATTATATTTACAAGCAATTGTCATAAGTATAGCAAATAATAAAATAATAATACTTACATCTAATATTTTATTTAAAAACTTAGTCATTCTATTATATAATAAAACATTATAAAAAAATTACACATTAAATATATTTACAAATTTTTTTGAATTTCCTGAACAAATTCAAGGGCTCTTGCGGATCTATCTTGTGCAATTTTTGCCTGTTCTACAAGACTAGTAGCATAATCTATAACGCTTTTCATACAAGTTTTTTTGGATAATTTTCTAGCAGTTTCTGATTCAACAGCAGCTTCTACAGCAGCTTCTACAGATAATCCTTGTGAAAGAATGCCTTCAGTTTGAATTTGAGCTTCTGTAGCAGCACTTTCTGTCTTTTGTTCTTTTTTCTTTTGTTTTTTCTCATCTTTTTTTTCATCTTTCCAAAAAGTTTCAGTAATTGTTCGTAATAGATCAAAATTTTCAATATTATCAAATGATTCTTGTTTTTTAGAAATGTTTAATACAGCAACTAAAATACCAATAACTATAATAACTAAACCAAATATTATCAAAGTTTTATTCATAATGTATATATAATATAATAAAATATTATATTTTTAATTTTTAGTTAAATTTAAGATATATAAAATAAAAAAAAATCTCTTTATATTATAAAATTAATAATGAATAAAGCAAAAAGAATAGAAAATTCAAAACCTTTATGGACAGAAGATAATGATTTAGAAGATTATGTAGATATATACGGAGATAACTTATATAAACTTCGTTATTATATTTTCAAACACAGAGAAAATATAAACATATATGAACCATTATCTAAATGTAAATCATTAGATAATAAGGAAACTATACTTTTTGATAAATATATTTATGCCAGATTAGAAATAGATGGTCAATTTGAATGTACTAATTATCGAAAGAATATAATTACAGAAGATTTATTATCAATAGGTCAATTTGAATCAAATTGTGTAAAAACTATCGCAAATTTAATAAAAAGAGATAATCAAATTATGGAACATTGGAAAAGAACACTACATAAAGTAGAAACATCTTTGAAATATTGGATAACAGAAAGAATCCCTTCTGTATTAAAAAATGAAATATCTAGTAATGCATCAAAACATTATATAAGTATTAATGGAATAAAAGGAAAAAAAATTTATATGGATACATTAAAAAATGATTCTATATTAATAAAAAAATCAAAATTATCGTTCATATATTTACAAGAAATTAGAAAATTATATAGTAAAATTTTAGGACAATTAAACAAATTTAGAACCTATAAAATGACATTATCAAAAAAAAAATTAAAAATTTGTTCTAATGATGAAATTATGTTAAAAGGACCATTTAAAAAATATTTTGATATATGGCCAAGTGAGATACAAATCGAGGAAGATATTGACTTAGAAAAATTTTTTGAAGATATATTATCAAATTTAGATATCCCAATCGAACTTACAACTAAAGAAGCAATTTCAAATAATGATGTATATAATAGATATTTAAAATGGTTAAGTGATTATAAACAAACAATTTCTAGGAAAGTTTCACAAGCAACTTTAGATACAATTTTACCCAAACATTATATCAATCTAGCTCGTAATGTATCTAAAGAAAACAAGAAAAAAAAAAATTAAGAATAATTACTTAATTAAATTTATATTTATATTATAATATAAGATGAGTAATCATTGTACAACAAAAGACGAAATCTGTAATTTATTAAAAGAATTAAAAAAAAACGAAACAAAAACTACTACTGATATTAGTAATATTTATAAAAATTTAAATGATATAATTAATTCTAATTTAAAAATAAGAAAAAGATTACGAAAATCTGTGACAGATGTCACAGAATACACTGGTGGTGGAAATAATGAGATAGAATTAGACGAAGATTTTGTAAAATGGATTAAAAGTATTCAAAAAAGATACAAAAAAAAGAAAACTTGGTTAGAGAATTTTATAAATGGAATGAAATATGAAAAAATTAAAAATTTTAAAATGCTAAAAAAAAAAATAAATGATGATAATGAACTACTTCCTTATTTAATAACAGAATTTAAAGTTGATTTTGAAGAATTATTAAATTATCCAAAACAACAAATAAATAGAAATTATTTAATTAAAGCCATAGAGAAAATAAATAGTAAATTTAATTTAGTAGAAAAAGAAGATATATATAGTATTTCAACAGACCAATTATATAAACATTTATCTTCATTAATTACAAAATATAAAGATAAAATTCCAGAAAAAGATATAAAAAAAATTTTACGAAATTTTGATAAAGAAGATCATCTGGATTATCAGATGAAGATTTCTTACCAAATTATAGAAAAAAAAATGAAAGATTATTTAAATTTTTATATTCATTCATTCAATGAACTGTTAAATGATAAAAGAAATATTTTAGAAAATTTAAAAGAACGTGTGTATAGTGATAATATTAAATATTTTATTGAAGAAATAACAAACAATATAAAACATATTTATCATCCAACTAGCAAAGAAACATTCGAAAATTTAAATAATAGTGGAATAGGTAAAAAATTTTTTAAAATTCTAACAAATGATGGTAAAATTGAAGTTAATGATATTGATTATAAATATAATGATATATTAGATTCTGTGATGAGAGATCAATATGAACAATATTTAATACATAATAATTCAATATCAGAAATACATAGTAATATCTTGCCAATTGGATTTATCGTAGAAAATATTAAAAATGGCCCTGATTCTCAATTTGCTTCAATAGCTAGTTGTTTAGATGATGATGATTTAATGGAAATAATTTCAAATAAATGCATCAAAAATAAAAATCTAAGTATTAAAAATTTTTGTAAAAATTTATCTAAAGTAAGAATAAATGCCCAAAATAATTATATTTCAAATTCAAAAGTAAATATTGCCCAACAAATAATAAGAGAGTTAGTTTCTAATTTTGTCAAAGATTATATGAATTATAATCCTTATGTAATACATACTTTATCAATAGTAATGGAATTTAGAGACACATCACAATATAATCATTTGTCATTACCATTTATCAAACATAGCTATCATCCATTTTCGGAAAAAAATATGGGTTTATCTGATATAGAAGTAAAAAAAATAACAAATAAATTAAAATCTCTTATTACTCAAAGTGAGTATTTGAATCCTGATTATTTGGATAATTGGACTCCAGTATATTGGGGTGATGAAATAACATGGAATATACTAGGTTTTATATTTTATAAATATTTCGGAATATTATTAATTTATATTTCTGGAACAAGTAAACAAATTCAGATAGGTAAGTATATAAGTTGGTTTACACATATTCAATTACATAAAAATACTAATTTAAAAGATAAAGCAAAATATGCTATATTTATGAGTGGTTTTCCAAGTACAAATAATATAGGTATTCATTATAACTCAATGTATTATGTAAATAAGAAAAAAAAAATTAAATTATTTTCAATTGATAAAAAAAGTTCAGAATTTAAAAAATATCCAGATATATTAAAAGATTTTATAGAGAATATTACATATTATTCTGAAGAATAAAGATATGATAATGCTCAATAGTTTTTATACTTCTTGTCTCAATTTTATTTTTAAAACATATAAACTTTTTATATCCAAAATAGTTAGTAATAATACTTTCTATTTCTATTTTTACTAGTTTATAATTTGGAGATATCCAAAGAATATGATGTGATATATTTTTTTCTATATCATATGGAAAACGATTTATTGTTATTTTATATCTTAAGTTATGTAAGATTGTATCGAGAATATAATTATCAATAGACACACCAATTTTTTTTTTATGTATATCATATTTTTTTTGAACTTTTTCTTTTCTTGGTAACGGAATATTTGGTGTAATAAAATGAAATTGTTTTAAATATTTCCAAGTAATTGTCATTATTTATTTTTTATTAATATATTTATAAAAAATAAATAAAAATTGAAAAAAATAGTAAATGAATATATAGTAATTTAGTATTGATATAATGACTAAAACTTTATGGTGTATCCGACACGGAACTGCTTTACATAATATTTTGTCTAGGCAAATTGGTGATAAAGCATATACAGATTATACTGATACTCCTTTAGTGGAAAAAGGAAAAGAAGAATCTTTAGAATTTGGAAAGAGATGGAAAAATTTAAAGAATATAGATATTGTATTTGTATCTCCTTTAACGCGAACTCTTCAAACTGCTACTAATATTTTTAATGGAACTGATAAAAAAATAATTGCAATAGAAGATATTCTTGAATTTCCTCAAGGCTTACATTGTTGTAATAAGCGTAAAAAAAAAAGTGAATTAATTAATCTTTTTCCTAATATAGATTTTTCTCTTATTGATGAAAATCCTAAATATTGGCAGGATGATATTCAAGAAACTGTTTCTGAATTACAACAAAGAATTCAAACATTTTTTGTTTTTACTAGAAAAAGAGATGAAAAAAATATTTGTATAGTTTCACATAGTTCATTTTTAAAAGTACTTTTATTTGGAGAAATTGGTAATTGGAATAACGGGTTAAAACATTGTTATCCTTATGAATATAAATTAGAGCATATTTAATGATATGTAAATCTAGTCTAATCGAGTGTTAGAGTTTTATAATATCGAAGATTATATCGCACAATTGATATAATAAGGATAAAATCGCATATGATTTTAATTCAACTATAACTTGGTTCTGGATAGAAATATAAATCTTCAATATATTTTATAGAATTTATTGAAGATTTACTAAGTTTTTGATTATTTTCCGATAAGGTTCGAACTGCTAAAAATTCAATAATAAAAGAAATTTTTTTTAACAAATAACGTTTTTTAATTTATTATTGAGTAAATTTTTCATATTTTTTACTTTCAAATTTTTAGTATTTTGATCAATATTTTTACAAACAATTTTAATATTTTGTTTGCCTTTAATCATTCCACCTTTATATAACATCAAAAGTTTTAATGCTTTTGATAATTCTGATTTATTTTTGTATTTTTTAGTATTCTCTATTCCCCATTTATGTGCGATTTTATTTAATTGTTTTCTTGTAAAATTTTTAAAAATATATGATGATGAATCTTTAGTCCATAAAGATTTTGAAGATTTTTTTCCACCAGTCATTTTATTAATTGGCATATTATTTGATTTAATTTTAAATTCAATTGGATTTGATAAAAATTTTAAAAAATCATCATTTTTAATTTTAGACGATTTAATTTGTTTGCTTAAATTGTTTCCTCCAATTTGTTCAGTTGTTTTAATTAATTTTTTTTTAAGAGTGGTTAATTCTTCTGCTACGTTTTTAGTAGTTCGTTGTTCGTTAGTCATATATCCTTGTACATCATCAACAGTAAGATTTAATTTATTAATAAGAGCATCCATTTTTTTTATAATTTCCCAATATTCATCAATTTTTTGTTTATTAAGACTTGTTTCTTTTAACATATTTATAACTTCTTGTTCATGTCCTTTTTCTTTGTTTTTCAAAATAGTTAAAGCCTGAGCCCATTTACTAATAGGTTTTTCCATTTTGTCTATATATGTTTGAAGTTTTTTGAATTTTTTTTGATGTTCATTAGATGTGTTTATTGCTTTTTTATTTTTCTCTAATAAATCTTCATTACTTCTTTTCAAATCGCTATATTTTGTTTGTAATTTTTGAGTATTTCTTAAATAATCATCTGTTAATTTTTCTTTAACTATGCTATAATTATTTAATAATGTTTTTACTTTTTCATATTCTCCACTGGTTTTTGTTAATATATTTTCATTTTCTTGCATTAGTTTATTCAAAGCAGAATTTTGTTCAGTTAATTTTTGATCACCACTAAACAATTTTTGTTGAATTGTTGTTCCATCTTGTTGAATTGACTCTTGTAAAGAATTAGTCATAGCAATACTTATTATAAATTATTAAAAGATATATTTTTATATAAAAAGATTATACATTCAAAATTGGTGCTGATGATAATGATTGTGTATAAGGATTTTTTTTGAAAGCACTTAATAAAACTGGATTATTTCTTTGATTTTGGCAATATTGTTGTTTCATATTTGTTACCTTTGGTAATGTTCTACATCCATTTGTAAGATTTTTCTTAATTACCCATTTAGGATTTAATTTAATATTTCTAGATTCCATATTAATAATATCAGATCCTATAGCATTTTTTGGACCACTTTGTGTTGGATTTCTTCCTTTTAAAGTAAGTTCTTTTAGAGCATTAATTTCTGCATTATACATATTATCTCTATTAGTTTGTTCATTTGATCCAGAACCTGTTCCAACATAATTTTTAGTCATAACTGTTTGTTTAATAGTTTGTCGTGCTATATCATTTGGATCATATACAATTGATTTTTTGTTAGTTGCATTGGCTGTTCCTTCATAATTTTTATCTTCATATTGTTGTCTAATAGTTGTTTTAGCATTATCAGTATATTGATTTTGACTTCGTTTATTTCCTAAAGCATAACCTTGTTGATTTATATTTTTAGAAGTTTGTTGTCTAATAGTCTTTTTAGCTTTATCGGTATATTGATTTACAAGATTCTTGTATGAATTGATATGACCAGTTTGATTAATATTATCACCAGTTTGTTCTCTAATAGTTTCTTTTATTCGTTCATTACTGTCATATACTATATGTTTTTTTCTAGAACCACTATAGTTAGCAGTAACATTTCTCTCAAGTAACATTTCTTTGCCAGTATGTGATGGTTTATCATTAGGATCATATACTGTTTGGTTTCCAACTTGACCGCTAATACCACCTGTAATATTTTTACCGACAAGTGTTTCTTTAATGGTATTTCTTGCTAAATCATTTGGATCATAAACTGTAAATTTATTTACTTGACCGCCAACTCCACCAGTAATATTTTTACCGACAAGTGTTTCTTTAACAGTGTTTCTTGCTAAATCATTTGGATCATAAACTGTAAATTTATCTATTTGGCCACCAACACCACCAGTAACATTATGTCCAACGATTGTTTCTTTAAGAGTTGTTTTTGCTATATCATTTGGATTATAAATATAACTTTGTTTATCTTTAGGTGCTATATTAGAAACAGGAATACAAAATTGTGCTTTTGCTGGTGTTCTAGTTTTTCCTTTAACATATGATTCGTCAGCACCACGAGCATTAGAAATTCCAAATTTGTAACTAGGTTTTTTACTAACTCTTTGTTTTCCAGCCATAGGTTTTTTAGAAACCAATGATTTTGCGTTTCCACTATATTGTTTTGATGTTCGTGAACGAGCGGTTCCATTATTAACAAAATTTTCTCTTTTACTTGATTTTGCCATACCTCCAAAGGTCTTCTTTTGTAAATTAGAGTGTTTATTTTCTGAAAATCTAGCTGGTTTTCTAGAAATAACTTCTGATTGTTTTCCTCTTTTAACGAATTTAATACCTTTGAGTATTCTTCCTTTATAAGAAACTTTTGGTTTAACTCTTAATTCATCAACAGTTTTGTATTTTGGTCTATATGAATCATGAAAACCATGTTTACTTTTTTCATTTACTTTTAATCCAACACCTGGACCAACTTTAATTTGTTCAAATGGTTTTTCATTTGGTTTTTTATCAGAAACCCAATATCGTTCTAATCCTCTATCTTTTTGAACTTGATTACCAAAAATATTTTGTTTAACAGGTTCGAATAATCTTTTAACTTCTTTTTTATGTTTGTAACTAGGTTGAGCACCAGTAAAGTGTTCTAATTTAGTTCTATATAAATCTGGTTTCATATTTTGTTTTATTGAACCACCGAAAAAAGGTTCCATATTATTATGAAAAAATCCTGGTCTTTTTTGAACATGTTGTGATTCTCGTTTAACTACAGGTTTCCATCCTTGTGTGTTATTAACTTTTGATAATGGAATAATATCTTTTTCTTTTTGTATTATTTTTTGTTGTGATTGTTTAATAGGAACTCCAGAAGATTTTTTGATTGATACTGCTGGTCTTTGTTGTTTACTTTTTCTATTGTTAAACATTGGTGGAATAATATTAGTTTCTATAGGTTTTTTACTTTTTTTCCATAATTTATTTGCCATATTTTGTTCTTGTCGGCGTGCTTTTTTTACAGTATCAGAATTATATATTTCTTTTGAATTTGGTTTATCATGTTTAGAAACTTTTTTTCTTTTAATAGAAACTCTTTCTTCTCGCCCATCTTTATTTAAATAATACCCTACTCCAATGAGAGATGCTATTAAATATACAGGTGTAGCCATTATAATATTTATATATATTATTAGATAATATAAAAATGATAAACACACAATTTAGATATTTATAATTAGAATATTTTAGTTATATTTTAATTATAAGAATTTGAATAAGATATACAATTTGTTTATTTATATTTTATTTAAGTTGATTTACAGAAAACTTTATTTAATTTAAATGATTTATCATCTCTTCCATCAACTAATGTACATTGACAATTCATTGCTGGTTTTGCTGGTTTTGCTTTTGGTAAAGCTGCACCTTGATCAGTTGGGGTTGGAATTTGTGGAACATAATTGTCTCTGTTATATAATCTTGTATTGGCTCCAATATACATATTAGATCGGATTCTATTAAGTTGTTGTGGATTAAGACATTGGCTATAAAATCTGTCTACACTTTGTCCTCGTTTGAATTGTGGTGCTTCTAGACGAGTAGAGGTTGATTCTTGACTATTTTTACAAGATTCTGGATATTTTGGTGCATTTTTGAAATCACCTTTTACATAAGGAAATTTTTGTTTAGGATTATTAGACCATTTTCTTGTAGTTCCATATAAATCAGATTCAATATCAACAAGATCATTTGCTTCGAAATTTTTAAAAACTCTAGCAGCACGAACTCTTTGTTCTGGAGTTTCAGAAAAACAGTGATCATCTCTAGAAAAGGCAAATGGTTGAATAGAATATTTACCTGGTTGAGTAGATTCATTTAATGAATGTTTATACGCATCGGTGTCATATGTTAATCTTGAAAAGGACATTTTGACTATAATATATAATAATAAAAAGATATTTTATTTTCATTATTATATAAATAAATATAAAATTTATATTAATAGAATTTTGACTGCTTATTTATTACTTGCCTTATAGAAAGTTTACCAACATTTTTTAATATCGCATTGTTTGAAATTAACTTTTTTCTTATATTTAATTAAATTAGTTGGACAAGATTTTTGTTGTGGTGCTGATGTACATTTTGGACCACTACCGAGTTGGTTGCAAAATTTATTTTTCTTTTCTGGACAATTGGTTAATTGTTTTCCAAGTCCAAAAAGTTCATTTTCAATATCTACAAGGGATGATTTAGAGTTGAAGGAATCAGTTGATACAGGGTTTCCTTGTAATACTCCTAAGTATTCTGTTCTACATTGATTTGCATTAATAAATCTATTTTTTTCAATTATATGAGACAAAACACTTGTACTTTGTGTTAAATCTTTTTGATAGGCACAATTATCATACTTATTATTGGTAAAAGCCATAGTACTATATATTATTTTAAAGATAATTATTTTTGCTAATAGTGAAATAATAAAAAAAAATTAAATTATTTTTTGTAAAATTTTGATGATTTTCTTTGAAAATCTCTTGCTGAAATACCTTGTTTATCTGGAAAAAAGTGTGGTTTTGTAGGATTGCCTATATTTTGAGAACCAATTTGAAATTTGTTAATATTTAAAAATGGAATTTCATTTTTGGGCATAGGATGCATACGTCCTCCTGTAATTTTTTCCGCAAATCTATCTATTGGTTTTGGTTCAATATTGGAACGAGTCAGGTCACTATCTATATCGACATTACACGTAGGAATATATCCATCATTATAAGATAATTTTAAATAATTTGTTTCTTCTATTTTTTTATCTCCAATAATTCCGTTTTTTTTTCCACATTTTCTGAATGGTTTTATTGTATGATTATAAAAATCACTAGATAATTTATTATCATCATTCATTTTACATTGTTCCATATTAAATTTTGTATTAATGAGAACATAATTACTAACATTTTTATTTTGATAATCAAAATTAGCAAAATCATAACTTAATCCTATATCTTGTACATCTATACATGTAGTTTCTTGAGTTTTTAATAATATTTGTTTATTAGTTTTAGATTTTGAATCTTTTTTACTCATTCTTTTATTCTATATATAATTAAATATAGAATAAAATAAATCATTAGATAATAAACAGAAATATATTAAGAAGTTATAATATATTATAAGTATATATGAATAATAATATGAATAATAATATGAATAAACAATCTTTTCAAAGAGAAATTAATGGACTAAGTAATTTAGGAAATACGTGCTATATTAATTCTGTATTACAATCAATTTGTTTAAATGATGATTTATGTTTTTTTTTATTATCAGACAAATACAAAAAAAAAATGAAAGTTGTTGATAATAAATTTATGACAAATTTAACTCGTACTTTAAGGGCAATGTATGATGTTAAAAAAATAATTGCTCCTATAAGTTTAATAAAAACATTAGATAATGAAATTGATAATTTAAGTATTCATTCCCAACAAGATGCTATGGATATTTTAATGGCTATATTAGATAAAATTGATACTATATTATCTCGCGAGGTAAATGTCAAAATTAAACCATTACCAAATTGTGATGACATAACAATTAATTCAAAAAAAGAATGGAGTACTTTTCTTCAAAAAAATTATTCTGAAATAAAAAAATTTTATTATGGGCAATTATGTTCAATCACACATTGTGAGGAATGTTTAAATGAATCAATTATATATGAACCAACAGCACATATTCCTATATCTTTACCGTCATTAGAGCAAAATGAATCAACTAATATTTACGATTGTTTTAAAACGTTTAATGAAAATGAGAAATTAGAAGGTGAAAATCAATATTCATGTTCGAAATGTGACAAAAAAACTGATGCTTTAAAGAGAATGTCTATTAAAATTACACCATCTCATTTGGTAATTCAATTAAAAAGATTTTATTATACAAATAATTATCAAGGTTGTAAAATACATAATTTTGTAGATATTCCTTTTGATTTAGATATATCTAGTATTGTTTATGACGGAGAAAATAAAGATTGTAAGTATAAATTATACAGTGTAATAAATCATATAGGAAATTTTGGTGATGGTCATTATTTTACATTTTCAAAGGTAGCAAATAAATGGTATTGCTTTAATGATGAAAGTGTCCAAGAGATAGAACAAACTGCTGTTTCAAATAAATATGCTTATATACTTTTTTATAAAAAATGTAATTAATTAAAAAAAATAATAATTGCTGACACATTATCGGTAGAATATCTATTTTTAATTGAATGTATAACGAGACGCTTTGCTATATTTTTTTTTTCAATACCTTTAGTTAAATTATATCGAATAAATTGAATTATTTCATAATTAGTCATTACATCATACAAACCATCTGATGCTATTACTAAATATTTATAATCTTTGGTTATTTTTCCTACTATGGTATCTGGGAAGGAGGTTAAACCTTTTTGTTTTAAAGCAATATCTCCCATTGACCGAGACATTGCTAATATTCCATTTAATCGTGAATTCATAACAAATCCATTATTTTGATATATTCTTTGTTTTTCATTATTATTATCTGGTTTATGATCAACTGATAATTGAATTATTTTATTACCTACTAGTCCAATAATACGAGAATCACCTGTATTGGCTACCGCAAATATTTTTGTTTGATTGTTAATGAAAAGACTACAGGCAGTACTTCCAGATTTTTTATTATTTTTAAGAAACATTTTATCGGCATATAAATATGTTTGAGTTAAAATATTTTTAATATTGACATATCTATTTTTTTCATATATTTTGATAAATATCTTATACAAATTTTTTTTTAAAAAGTTAGCACAAGATTTTCCTCCATGTCCATCTAATATCGAATAAAAACATATATTTTTATTACATTTTGCTATAAATCTATCCTCCATATATTCTCGTTTCCCTTGTTCTTGATGAATCGCAGTTGTATAGAATATTTTATATCCCCCAGCATTTAAATTTTCATTTGTTAATTGTAAAATTCTATTATATAAATCTTTTTTTGTACCTTGTGTAGATATATTTTTTTTTTTTAAAATATTTTTAAGTTCATTAAATTTCCAATCGTGTAATAAAACTTTTTTTTTAATATTATAATGATATTTAATATTTGAATACATTTCTTTATTTGTTAAATTTGTTTTTAGACCTAATGATTTACATATTTTTTGTAATTCTGTTTTCTTCCATGGTTTTTTTTTACTATTTGTTAATCTTATAA
>Ga0310345_10002554_pt1 | contig 18194 bp, 29 predicted proteins | sample HC15DNA20500_MG_FD_204667 | JGI IMG/M metagenome (GOLD analysis project Ga0310345, IMG submission 204667) | Marine microbial communities from station ALOHA, North Pacific Subtropical Gyre - HC15-DNA-20-500_MG | ecosystem: Environmental > Aquatic > Marine > Oceanic | place: Pacific Ocean: North...
TGAACGAACTTAACTAAATCACCGATTTTCACTTTACTACGCCTGCCAAAATCTTGTCGGAATGCCACTTAATTGTGCCGGGTCGACAAGTAATTTTTTGAAGCTTGTTGTTTACAAACACCGTTAGTTCATTGCGCCCTACAGCAGTAACAATAGCATGCTTCTTATTAACAGTGATAAGACTGCCAACGGGTGGCAAACCTTCTTCGGTCAATTGACCGGGGTTTTCAATCTGAAGGAACGGCCGTTTCTGACCGGGTACCTTAAACAGTTTGTATTCGCCCATTTGCTTTTCATCCAAGACCAACTTGGCGGTCTTGGGTTCGCCATTCAAAGAAGAATATTGTTTGCCCTCAACGTGCCATTGATTGCCTTTCTTTGTGGCCTTTTCGACCTTAAAAACGATAGTACGATATTTAGGATAAGTGCGAAACGTTTGAAGTTCCCCATTCGCATTCATAACTGCTTCTTCGCGAGCCTTAACTTTGCTACGCCCCATGCCAAAGCACCATTTTTTCATAAGAATATCATTAACTTGCATTACACATTCCTTCTTCAATCAGAGTTGTCGCCACTCTTCCATAATGTCCTTGAAGTTTCCACGCCAATCCAGAGTCGATGAGCTTTTGAAAAAATTCAATTACCTCGCTCTCTGTCATGTCGCCATTTTCATAACTGATTATTTCGCTAACCATAACTATATTATCTCAAATATTTCTGTGGTTGTCAAGTGTTTTTTTAAAGAAATTACAATAAAAATTTGTCGACGGAATTTGCAGGCTTTTCGATGTTTTCTTTAAACGCGCTAACCGCTTTCTTTCGTAAAGTTTTGGTGCGCGCGCGATCACTGTAGGCAACGCCCCAAGCTTTAAGATAGTGCTTAAGTTGCCCGCGTGTGGCCTTTGCGAAGGCGCTCCGAGAATAGAAGTGTGTCATTTCTTTTTCTTTTTAAGGCGTCTTAAGGTTCTTCTCTTTTTGGCCTGATTTTTGTTCAAAAGATCTTCCTCGGTTCGAGTGTCTGGCGGCAGCAAAGTGACGCCATTTTTTGCAATGTACTCGCGTATTAATGTACGCTCCTCTTCTTTGGTCATGGTATAATCTTCTCCTTTGGTGATGAAATTAGTGTCAAGTTGTTTGGTCCGTGCGTTGAAGAGAATCGGGTGTGGAACCAGTGCACGGTTAATACCTCGTATGTTTTATGTGGATTTGCATGTGCTTTATGAATTTTCTTGTCGACAATGATACCAGTACCCGCACCGGTGCTCGGTTCGTGTATGCTGTGGCAGTCATCTTTATGTGCTACAATATCGCCCACCTTAAACATAGTCACAGTATAGCAGAAATTTAATCACTTGTCAAGCTTTTTCTTTTTCGAAAGCAAGTTCCATGTGCCGCTATCATGCGAGCCTAACAAAAATTCTGGCAGTGAAACAATTTGTAGCTGGTCTTGCCATTTAATATCGTAGACCCAATAGAAATGGTCCCTCGCATCTGATAGCGAGGGCCCTCCCAAAACTTCCGCTTCCTCTTCCAAGTCGACTCCAACAATAAGTCCCGGCACTCCGTCTAGCCACTGAATCATGTCTCCTTTTTCTAGAGCCGGTTTATTAATGATAATCGAATTTTCTTTTTTGTCGACTGCTAATACAAATTGTACAAATTTTTTCCATTCGAAACCATCAGAAAAAGTAATTATATGTTTGCTGTCTAAAGATAACTTGACGTCTTCAGCGGTTCTTTCGGCAATAAAAACTTCAGGGTTCGAAGTATCTGCATTGATGACTACTTTTTTTGGTTTGCTTTTATGCATAAATCTCTATACCAAAATGCGATTCGATTGACGACACTGTGCAAATTAAATCGATCTGGCGTTTTATAAAAGGGGAAGAATGCAGCTAACAAAGAGAAAAGTGCAGCTAGCAACAAAAATCCCGTAACCTTAAATAGAAAAAACATATTGGAAAAATACTCTCTCATTCTTCCCCTCCGTATTCTTTGTGAAGCTCGTGTAAATCTTCGTCAGAGTCCAGCCAAAAAACATCTGGTATTTGTTCGCTGACCATTCTATCCATTTCTTGAATTTCCTCCAGCGCAACATCAATCCGCTCTGGGGTACCTCTTTTTTTATGGCGGCGTATAATCTCTTGCGCCTCGGGCGCAGTGCAATAAGCAATAACTAAATTTTTTCCTTCTCGGCTAGCCATAGTTTTAAGAGAGTCGACACTAGAAAAATCGGTAAGCATGACCGCTTTCTTTGCTGCCCGGAAGTCTCCCAGCTTAGTACCATAATGGTGCCCTTGATAATAGTTAACGTTAACCAACTCGTCCTCTGTTGAAAGTTGTTGCCATTCTTGATCTGAAACAAAATCGTATTCGGTGTCTTCTTCGCCGCGCGGATCGCGTGTGACCGTACTCTTTATTTCTTGCCAGCCCAGAGCTTTCAGCATTTTTTTATAACGAGTTTTTCCGCAGCCAGATGCGCCAAAAATTGCAATGATGGTTCCGCGCGCGTTCTGTTCTGCAAGGAAACCTTTCCATTTTTTCATATATGATTTCATATAAATATATAGTTCTAGTTAAATCTCTTCTAAGATTATAACTGTTTTTTCTTAAGTTGTAAAGTTTAAAATGATTATTTTATACCCTCTATAGTTTTCAACACCCTTTCCCTTCCGTATGTCTTGATTAAAGATTTTAATGTAAATTCTAGCTGGGGCTGAGCTTCTGTCGACGAAAAAGAAAAAGGAGCTTTTTCGGGTTCTTCGGACGATTGTTTTTTATCCGAGGGCTTCATGTTAATAATTAGTTGCTCTGTGTCAAACGTGGCGTTATAAACTTCTGAGTGAACGCATAACAAAAATAAGCCATGGCCAGCCCAGAAAGAACGTCGACTATATAGTGTTGTTTTAATGTCAAAGTAGAGACTGATATGAGCAACGCCCAAAAAACGTACATAGGCTTGACCCAATTATATCTATTGGCCACGAAAGAATGTTGCATGAAAAGCATCAACATCCAAGCGAAAGTATTGTGGGCCGATGGCAAACAATTGCCCGCGCCATCAATCCACCTTGTCATAACAACAAGCCACGTGGAGGCCGAATGTGGGCTAACAGCCCATTGGTCACGCGGATAATGTGCTGGCACTAAAACAAAAAATATACTTAATAGCAAGGTAGCAAGAGCAAATGACGACAGCGTTGATAAAAACAACTTGCGCGATTTTACCATCATTATTAAACTTAAAGCAATCACCGGAACGAATGAGTGATACACCCAAATAAATTCTGGAATTAAGGGAATTGCAATGTCAAGGGGTGTAAGCAGGTCATAGCTGCCAGTGGTAATAAAATATTGTATCAAAAAATATAGCGTGAAATTGAATATTCCAAATAATAACAAGTACTTAGCTTTTATACGCGCAGACAATACCGCCTCCTAGAATGCATTTTTCGATACCAAAAAGCCTTATTTGTTTTAAAACAAACGAGAGAGAAGGTGAGAAAAAGTTTTCTCACCTATTAGTACATATAACCCTTCGTTATGAAAAGGCAATTTTCACTGTGTTTTTTGTGTGGCTATTTGAAGACTTTGTGCTTTGATGTTTCAAACAATTGGCGCATGAATGACTTTTTTAATTTTAGGAGCCGCTCGAATTTAGCCCTCTCCCTTGCATTGGTATAAAGCACAGTGGGCTTTCTTATTTCGCCGTCAATGAGTTGCTCATTAAAATTATAAAACTTAGATTTTTGTGGTGGCTTGGCAGCTGCCTCGTCAGCCAAGAGCCCGGCAGCTATTAAAAATAAAATAAATGCTGCAAAAGCTAAAAGCCATTTGGCAAATTCTTTGGAAAACATATGTAGCTTCCTCCGTCATTTTTTAGTGCCAAAAAGCCTGTCAAACCAATCGTGCGTTACGCCCCAGTTTGCATCTTGGCTTTTGCCCATGTGATGCTCGTGGTGCCATGGAACATTTTCCTTGGCCCATTCCGCATCTAGATGTGACTTCCTGTGCACTTTTAAATAATTATACAAACAAAAGACCAAAGTCACAAAAAAAGCTGGTAAAATAAAAAGCATTGGCACGTGCATTAACAAAAGGGCTAGCAAGCCTAGCTTTTCTTTCCATAGAGACTTGTGCTTGAGCGGTTGTTCGTAGGCGGAGTCGATATTATTATTTTTGCGGCAGGTTTTGTGGTGTTCGTGCCAATGGAATGCCCAAAAAGAATCTTTTTTCTTTCCTAGTCCATGAAGAATATATTTGTGGAGGGCCCACTCTAAGAAGTTTGCGTACAAAAGTGCTGCTGGAATTGCAAGTATGTTTATTATAACTGTGACATAGCCAAATGTACAAAACAAAAGGCCCATGTTTTATTTTGCGCCTTGAGCCTTAATTAAAGCCAGTTGGACTGCTTTGCGAATGGCTGCTTCAGTTAAATCTGAATTTTTCGAGGATAATTGTTGATAGTCTTCTTTGACCATTTTTAACAATATTTCTATGTGTCGCGCATCTGGTCTTTTAGAGAGACCTTCCCAGTCTTTTTCGATGATTATTCTAGCGACGTCGCCGTCGCTTAGCTTTTGAATCAGGTTTTGGCCGCGTGCACGTGCTTCAACTTGCGAGTCCTTAGACGACGAAACCTCTCTCGCCATCCCTTGTAGCGCGTCGAAGTCTTTTTGTCCTGCTTTAATAATTTGCATATAGGCGTCATCAAGATTGACTATAACACCACGTACCTTTTCTACAAACTCGTCCATGTTTTTGTCGATGTGTTGTATTAAATTAACCGCAGAATTAATCATTGTAGCATCCATGCTATCCTCCAAGTCAAATTTAATCCATTCAATGCCCACGGCACGGGGAACGAGCTTGCCATATGGCTTTTCTTCTCCAGAAATCGGAACGCGCTGGGTGCGCTCAAATCCCATTAACAAGCGGAAACCATTGAGAACATATTCTTCGACTTCTTGTGGTTTTGGCACTGGCACGTGCAAGGGAAGTTCAAGTTGACCCGAAAAACTAAGCTTAAGCTGTCTTTTTGTTGCTTCGACAGCCTGAGCCATTTCCTTAGCGAGTTGATCGACCACCTGTCTTGAAAACTTATTCGAACCAGCCAAGCCATTGGTATAAAACCCATCCTTGTTGACAGCCTTAAAGATTCTTACAAGATCGGCGCGTACGGTGCCGACTGGCAGCACCTCTTTAACATTGTCCGTAATTCTCCAGCCGCCCTCTTCTGCCTTTTCAATCTCAAAATTGTCGAATTCAATTTCTCCATCTGCAATTCTTTTTCTGAGAATATCAATCTGCGTGGGCTCTATGAGATCGTGATCAACCAAAACTAGTTTAATAGCGGCAAAGTATTCATCATAATCAGCATCGTCGTGTTTAAGGCCCTCAACAAAGCTATCAAACCCATCTGGCGTCGGATCGTAATAGCCAGTATCCCACATAATTCGGACTTGAAGCGCGCCATCATAAAAACTAGCGTCAATATCTTCCCAAGTTTCATGCGTGTTAATGGCATTTTGGATCCCATCGGTGATGGGGCTTTGCGCCCTCCATTCTCGCGGCCAGTCTTCAGAGCCGTTCAGTTCGAATTCAAACGTTATACCGCCAGAAAAATAAAGCTGTGGCGGCTCGTCGAGATCTTCGTGCATCACTTCGTACGAAACATAGGTGTGTTCTAGTACTTGGTCTGCTGTGTGTTCTATGTCTGCGGCCAACTCTTCGTATTGTTGTGCTAGCTGCTCATTTACATATTGAGGATCATCTTCCTCGTCGCCTTCCCAGCGTACGTCGCCAGTAAATGCAGCATCATATTCTTGAAAAAAGCGATTAAACACGCTAGCGGAAGTATTGTCCTGATATGAGCCGCCTGTACGTACAAATTGTCGCATATATGTTGAATCGATCTTGTTATTGCTGCTATCAATCGCGCCCATGAAAAGAGTCTCTTGCGCCTTCAAAGCCCATTCCTTTAACTTCTCATAGAAAGTCGGAATGGAGGCGCCGTAAGTTCGAACTTCTGGTACTGCCAAACTATAACCATTGTTTGTGTTGAAGAACTTTCTTAATCTGATCCGAGATAGCGGCTCAATACCGTCGATGTCTCGATCTTCATCTTCAAATATTTCGTCTTCTTGCAAATTTACAGTCTCTAAAGCCTTGGCTTCAACTATGTAAGCGACTGGGCCATGGCCTTGAGCTTCGGACATCGCACATTTGAAATAATCTGACCCTTCGCTATGACACGAATGAATCATTGCGAAATCGGACATTCTTAGAACATCGACGGGATGACGTGACACAACAATGGTATATTCTGTTGAAATCTTCTCTGGGTTTTCACGATAAAATTGCGACTTCTTATTCCAAAAGTCGATAAGATTTTTGATTTCGGCAGTGCCGCCGACTTGGGTGAACCCCTTCGTAAACGCTTCTAGCGCTTTGTCATGCGCCTGCCTTGCTGCTTTCATGTCCGGGTGGGCTTCAAGCTCTTCCCAATTTGGACCGGCCCGTTGGTCGGTTCGCCCATAGAGAATAGCATCTTGAACTTTGCGCAGCGACTCGATGGAATCCAACAATCTGTTCTTCAAACGATAAGCTTGCTGCAAAACTTTTCCCATTTTTTGCTTTTTAACTTGTGCCCCTTTTTGGGTTTGTACTTCCTTTTCTGCAAGTCCAGTCGACAGATCAGTCTCCCAGCCGTTCTCTTTGAAAAAATTAAGAAACTTTCCAATGTCAGATTTGGGATTTAAAACTGGCCCAACTGGAATGGCAATACGCATTTTATCGCCAAACAGATTCTTAAACGGCAAGTTCATCTTGCCACCAGCGTCGGCTAGCCAATCCTTAATGCGTTCGTAACTCTCTTCTGAAATTTCGTTTAAGACATCTTCTTTGAGGGCTTGTGTTTTAAATTGGCGCCAGTGTTCTAGCAGTTGTTTCATATCGTAAGTAAATAGTCTAAAAAAACTATTAATTGCGCAATTTATCTAATATGCCCGTTGCCCCAAAACATCTTACTTTTGCGCTGGTTGGTGGCTGCAATTACTTGCAAGTAAGGCTCGCCGGAACTTTTTGTCTTAAGAAATGCGCGAACGGGCATGCTATCGAAGCGCCCATAGGTTGGTTTTCGGCGCCGACGTCCGGTTGCTGTTCTTTGTGGGGTATTTAAAAATTCAAGACAGTCGACTGCGATGTCTTCTGGTGACATGTCAGAATCTATGTGCCCTTTTAAGTTTGGCACGTCGACGTTAATTCCAACAAGCCATTTTTTCTTATGTAAGTCTTTAAGTGGATACGAGGAGCTTAAATACCTGCCGAATCGGCTTCTCTTTGTATTATTAGGCCCCCAAGTATATTGTGCCATCTCTTGTAGTGAACATTCAATCATAATTACGTACCTTTTGTTGTGCTGCTTGATCAATTTTGCTTTTGATAATTTCCAAAGACCCAATCACCGTGATGTCGACACCAGACTGGCCTCTTTCCAAGTTTAAACGAGTGAAAGTTTGGCGTTTGTCTAAGCCGACTGGTAGATCAGTTCGCTCTAATTTGTTTTTAAGTGATTCGTCCTCCCTCATACAAACAATGTGATTCGGATTAATGTATACCTCTGATAAAAAATAATTCTGCTTGACTTCGGAATTCAAAGACGTGGCCGAATTTAGATTTTTTCGAATTTCTACTAATTTTATTAACATTTGTTCACCTTGCGTGCATGCGCCTTGTCGACATACCAAGGCTGGCCAGCATAAAGCACTTTAAGAAACTTTTCATTAATTGGCTTTGATTCTAAAAGCAAAACACTAACCGGATTCTTAATTTTAACATATTCTTCTGCCATTGGCAAGGACAATTGCTGATCGGTTGTGAAAGAAAATTTATACAACATCACTTCACATGGAAGATAAACTAATTCACCTTTCATTTTTCCTCTTCGTTTTCTTGTGCTTCGGCAGATTCCCTCTCCGCATCAGCTTCAATCTGATCTCTCGTCTGATTATAGCCAAGCAAGATATTTGAAATATCTTGCAAACTCGCATCAAGCTCGGCCATGGCCATGCGCGACTGGTTGATCGCCTCCAGCGGAGCTTCGGTGTCTCCTTGCTTTATGGTTTGGATAATTTTTGAATAAAACAAAAATAATGCTTCTTGCTTGTGTTGGCCCTCAGTCAAAAGGCGCACAGCCTCTTGCGGCACGTCTTCTAACTCGACTGAATAACTTAAATTAACTCTCATCTTTCCTCACATTAAAAACTAAAAAAACTTGGTCCATATGGCCGCGGTCAGCATGCCCCCAAATGAAGTGGCAAGAAACCAAAGTACCTTCGAAGAAGTAGACCGCCATTGTTCCAGCATTCGAAGGCGAGTATATATACCCGAATCCGGATGGTATACCGCTTTCTTAATTTCGTTAATATTTGCAGCCATTTCTTCTTGTTTTTCTTTGACTGTTTCTATTGCGTCCATCAATCGATCTAGCCGACTGGCCAATCCCATAATTGTCTGTATGTCAACTTCTGTCACATCTATTACCTCGTCATGCATATGCACTATCTCTCTATTATACAGTAATTAGTTGTGAGTAGCGTTGAAGACGCCGATGCTGCGTTTTGCAATGCGCATCTCACAACTTTTGCTGGGTCGACTATGCCTTTCTCAAATAAATCAACTACTTGGCCACTAGCAAAATTATAACCAAAATTTTCCTTTGACCGCAAGACAGTATCAACAATTAGGTCAGGGGAGCCACCCGCATTTAAGGCCATTTGACGAATCGGCTCCTTGGCAGCTTCTTTAACAATGTTGATGCCAAAATTTTGATCATCATTCTCTCCAACAATCTCCAGAGCGGCCGCAAGTTTTAAAAGAGTGGCGCCTCCACCCGGGACAATGCCCTCTTGCTGTGCTGATCTGACAGCCTCCAAGGCGTCTTCGACGCGATGTTTCTTTTCCATCATCTCAATTTCTGTTGGGGCGCCTACGCGGATTATGGCGATGCCACTGGCTAGCCTTGTAATGCGCTCCTGAATTAGCTCGCACTCTCGTAAAGATTCAGTTTGCTCAACTTCTACCTTAAGGGTTTCAATTGCTCCTTCCACCGCATGCGCATCACCACCGCCGTCAACAATTGTCGTAGCGCTTTTAAGGATAGTTATAGTTTTTGCCGACCCTAAATGTTCCAGCTTGACATCTTTGAGTTTTATCCCAGAAGTTCGCGAGACATATGTTGCGCCAATGGAAAGCGCCAAGTCTCGCAAGATATTTTTGCGCTCTTGGCCATACCTAGGGGCCTTTACGGCAGCAACCTTTAAAGTGCCGCGGACCGAATTCATAATCAGTGCAGCTAGCGCTTGCCCCTCGACATTCTCTGCCACAATTACAAAGGGTCGTGATTCTCTTGCGACAATTTCCAACATTGGCATTAGTTCATCCACCGTTTCAATTTGAGCATCTGTTACCAAGATAAGAGGGTCAGAATATTTCACGGAGCCTTGGCGTTCGTTATTAATAAACGTTGGCGAAATATAGCCAGAGTCAAATCTAAAACCTTCAACTATGTCTAAGCTTGTTTCGACTGAGCGCGCTTCTTCTATGGTTATTGCGCCATCTTTTCCCGCTAAGTCCACAGCCGTTGCAATTAATTTTCCAATTGAGCCATCTCCATTCGCTGAAATTGTGGCTATGTGAGCCACATCTTCTTCAGAAGATATTGGGATGGCTTGCTCTTCCAAGCTGGCGACAATCGCTTCAACAGCCTTGTCAATGCCCCGCTTAAGTTCGACTGGCGAAGATCCCGCTGTTAAGTATTTTTGTGCTTGGCTCACGATGGCCCGGGCCAGCACGGTTGAAGTGGTGGTACCATCTCCAGCCATGGCATTTGTTTGTGCTGCTGCCTGCTTAAGTACCTGCGCAGCAACGTTTTCGAAAGGATCCTCAAACTCCACGAAGTTGGCGACAGTAACTCCATCTTTTGTGATGATTGGGGCCTTGTCTTTTGCATGCAGAATTACATTGCGGCCGCGTGGGCCCAATGTCGATGCTACATTGTCAGCTAGCGCGTCGACTCCCTTTAGAATTTTCTGATGTAAATTGTTACCGGAATTATAATGATGCGACATTCACGCCTCTCGTGCTACATACTCTATTATATAATAAATAAAAGAATTGTTAAAGCTATTTTTGTTCTTCTTTCGAATATTTAGGGTCTTGCGCAAGTATGCCAACAATTTCTTTTGAATTTTCCTGACCGCGGTCGTTGGCGTTCATAGCCCGGTCACGCTTAGCCTCGCTGTAATACCGTCCAATATTTTCAGTCAGTTCTTTAGTCCTATCTAAGAGTAGCGTAAGCGCTTCTCCTAAGATATCAGAGTATATTTCAATGAGTTCATCGATGTTTTTTTGCGAAAGGTCTAATTCTCCATAAAATTGAAGATTGATGCTTTCTTTCATATTGTCCATTTGAGTCCTAGAGATAGACCACTGGGTCTTTTTGTCGCCGTCCTTAGTTTCTGTCAGCAGTTCTTCGGTCATCAACCTCTTTTCACGCTGATGAAAGGACTCATTCGTTAGCTCCGCTCCTGCTTGTTTTAGTCTGCCATATGAACCGGCTTCTTTTTCAGCCCTTTCTTTCTCTGCGGCCGCTTTTGCTTCTTTTTCTCTTTGCTGAAGGGTCTTTGCGCGCTGTACGCGGGTCAACCCACTTAAATCTTGCTCTTCCTCGTCCGGCAAATCTAAGGCACCTTTTTCAACAAAATCATGCAAAAAGCCCTTTTCAGTGTAGCCGGGCATCTGAACTAGCAGCGCTGCGATTTCACCCAAGCCTGACGGGTCGCCGTTCCAGTTGTCGATAGCTGCCCTTATCTCCGCAGGCTTAACTTTGCCAAGAAGCTGTTTTCCTCCGCCGCTGGAGCCTAAAATTACGTCGACTAAATTACTTCTGCTGATTTCAAAGTCAAATATTAGTAATTTTTCGACAAGATCGCCAACGGTTAGCTTGTAGGCAACAAGATATGCGATTTTTTCTTTGCCTCGCACAAACAGATAGTCAACGAGATTGGTAAAGCTGCCCTTGATTGCACTGTCCGGGCCGAGAAGCTTTAGGCTAATGGGGGCGCCCTGCTTCGAGGGGTCGTCCGACGAAAATTCGCTAAACGCCTCAATGTCCTCGATTGGGAGCGTGCCTTTCACGCGTCCTGAAATTTGTTTACCTCCAGTAAGCGCAGCCATGAAACCCTCGAAAACAAAACCGGCAGAGCTTTCATTGTAATCGTTAAGAGTCGCCTGTAGCCCTTCAACGATCATCATCATGTTCAATATGACGTTAGGAGAATTTCTCCTTTTGGCCGTTTCTGGGGTTAAAAACTTGTTGACATCTTCGATGCGAGCTTTTATATTTGCGCCGCCGCGGACAACTGAGAATATTCTGTTAATTTGGGCGCGGTCCATGGAATCTGGGTTGCCCCACGCCTCTGTTGGTATCAAGCGCGGGAAGGGGATCGAAACACTAAAACGCGCTTCTTTTGCTTCTTTTAGCCCGGGCCCCTTTTTGGCATGTGCAAGTTGCTCTTCTATAATATCATAAAGCGCCTCTAGAGATATTACCTCTGACTGCTTCGCAAAATAGCCCTCAACCAGCTTGTCTAGGTCTTTTTTCATTAGTTCCCTTGTTTGCGTATTTTCATATAGGTTTTCGAAATTTCCTTGGGAGCGTCGGCAGCGACTTCAGCACCTTTTTTGGCCAAGGTTTTGCCGTAATCCAAAGTTTGAGAAAGGTATCCTTCGCCTTTTACAGTTATCTCGCGGTACCAAGCCGAAGTGCGATCACCAATGTCGATCCACCTATCAACCAGCTCTTTGCCTTCTTCTGGCTTAAGCCCCTCAAAGGATCCTTCGACGTTCCACGCATCTTTAAGCCCGTCATGCAACCAGCGCAGGGTGGCATCTATTTTCTCTTTTGATTTCATAATCTCGTGCGGGGTTTTAGAATCGTGCAATTCGTCTATCTGGGCTAGCATCTGATAGAGGCGAGGTGTATCAGTGTCACCCCGTTTGTTTCGCAGGTCAATAATATCTGATAGCTGCCCTTTATAGCCATCAACAATGGCGTCGGGCACTGGCTTGCCGTCCCGATAGAGCTTAGCCTGCGCCTCTTGTTCGAACAACAGGGCAATTACGATATAAAAAGCAATCACAGTTAATGTCATGATCGCGATTTTGCACACGGTTGGGTGATTGTCGCAGAATCCCTGCACCTTTTTAATTAGCCATGCTAGCGGCTTTAGAGCGGCACGGCCTGCCCTTTTTGCCAGATCAACCAGTTGAACCGACTTTTCTAGAATCCAATCATTTATCTTTTCCCAGCCTGCTTGTAACATTCCGGGGCGCTCATGAGGTGGTTTGTAGTCGGGGTCGGCGGTTAACTCAGCTTCCTTCTCCCAGTCTATCTCATTGAGCGCTTCAAGTTCTTCCGTGGCCATTTCCTGCCACCTCTCTATGAGAGCTGCCTCTGTGATGAATTGTTTGTCGTACTGTTCGCATAATAGCTGAAAGGGGCTATCGTTGTATTTGCGCCAGTTTTCCATTATAAGCTTCATATTATTAATTAGTTACCTTTCGTACGATTTCCCCAATTATGTCCAATTAATATATCGTATCGGCGATGCCATGTTCTACTGCATCTTCGGCGGACATGTAAACATTAACTTTCCTATTCAACAGCTTTTTTAAATAGCGCTCAGACATATTCGTCTCCGAGACAATAGCCTTGGTATACTGCTGTTGCAAATAATGCATTTCTTCCATTTCATTTTCTAAATTATAGATTGGGCCCCATTGGCCACCAGCTACGCTATGTATCATTACCCTGCAGTTTCTGGCAATTCGCCGCTGGCCCTTGGTGCCAGCTGCTAATAGCAGTACTCCGGCCGACATGACTTTTCCTAGGCCAACGGTGCGTATATCGCAAGTCTCTTTTATCTCGTGCATAACATCATAAATTGAAAACATATCCGCGGCTGATCCGCCAAATGATGAAATATAAAAATCGATTGGTTTGTATACAATTTCCTTAACTGGTGAATCAATGTCGGCAGGGTCTTCATGAATCTCTTCTTCGCCACACTCTTGGAGAGTCAGTAGCGTACTAACCACTTCTGCGGCGCGCTCTTCTTCTAAATCGCCGTATAAATATACGCGCCGCGGCTTTTGATCGCGTGGGCCTGCGCTGAACGGGTCAACAATGTATATCTGTGGTGCAGAAGAGGGCGGATCCTCATCTTTTGCCGCCTTACGTTTGGGAGCACCTTTTTTTGGCTTTTTTTCTGTTGTCATTGCTTTTAACTCCTCGTCGACGTCGGCCTTGTGAGGCTAAGCCTAGTTTAATTGGCTTTGGGTTCCCCTTGTTGTTTAGCTCTTCTAGGTTATATGGGAACTGGCGCGCCCAATTGATCCACGAAGAAAGGTTCAAAAAGCTTCTTCGTAAAACTAGCAATGCCGTTTTGTTAGTAGAGTTATAACCTTCTGCAAATGTTTCCCAATCAGATACTAGCTTATTAACTTGATTTAATTCCCTTTTGCCTTTGATTTTCTCAATTTGCATTTGATATGTGCACATTCCAGAATCATCAGTATTAATTTTCCATGCGGTCGCTTCCATGTCCTGTCTCCTCCTCTTTATTAAAACGCATATTAATTATACCATTATTCCACCAAAGGTCAAGTTCTTTTTTAACAAACCTTAAGGCCAATCTGGCATAGCGGTCTGTTTCCTCGTCGCTGAACTCCCCTTTTTTCTTTTTCATGAGACACCAGCGCACCAAACTGTTTGCAAAAAAGGCGCGCTCAGCGCGATATACATTCTCTTCTTTTGAAACGACCTTTTGTTTATAAAGCCACTTTAAAAAAACATTCTTTGCTTCTACGTCCCGGTTCATATAATAACTATAATCCTGTTCTCTTTTTATTATACGCGGTATCAAGAATTTTTAAAGTCTCTTCCCAATTTTCTAACGTTAAAGCTGCATGCAGCTTCGGGGGTAAAGAGCTGTTCATGTTCGATATCGCCGCAGACTTCCAATTCTCGAATAATTCTTGGTCTGCTTCTTTAAACAGTTTTACTTGTTCCTCGGAAAGATTTGATTCTTTAAGCGTGGAATGCTTAATTCGTTTTATAAATGAGATGTCCTCGGCGGCATGAGCCAACAACAAAACAGCATGCAATTGCACCTTGCGTAAATAGATAATAGATGCTCCAGTCCTTATAAGGTGGGCCAGAAATTTATAAACTAACGCGCCAGCAAAAAACCATGCGAATTCGTACATTGTGCCTCCGGTTTGTTAAAGTGGGCGGGTTTAATTATTTGCTCGACAGTCGCTGAGCAACTCGCCGCGCAACTTCGTTGACCAACGCATCAAGGTGTTCCTCTTGAACTTCCTTGTCCGTTGCTGCCTCTTCTTCAATTGTCTTTTGAGGAATATCGACAGTAACTTCTTCAAGCATTGGCTCTTCAGCTTCAGGCTCCGGCGCAAGTTCTGCGTCTAGCTCAGGCTCCGGCGCAAGTTCTGCGTCTAGCTCAGGCTCCGCGGCAGGGGTTTCTTCTGTCGAAATGGGTACGCCGGTCTCTTGCTCAATTGCGCCAACAATTGCGTCGACTAGGCCTACGACGTCGACGTCCCCACCGGCTGCGGGCCCTTCTGCAGCAGGCTCTTCTAGAGCAGGCTCTTCTAGAGCAGGTTCTTCTAGAGCAGGCTCTCCAAGGGCAGGCTCTTCAGCCGCTAGCTCTTCGTCATCGCGAGCATACAAGCCGCCCTCTTCCAACTCGTCTTCCTGAGTGTTGTTATCGAAATAATTTTCAGTCAAAGCTGACATGTTAGCTAGCTTCATGAAGCGACGAATAGTGTTTTCATTTAATGTGCGCTTTTTCATTTATAGTCTCCTTACTAAAAGTGCGTGAATTTCTTGTAATAAATAGTAAAAACTTATCTTAAATGACCAGTTTTTTTAATATTATAGGTGCAGATTGAATTTTTTTATTTTATTCAGTGCTGCATCTTGAATTTGTTTAACTCGGACAATGCTAATACCCAAGCGTTCAGCCACCTCTCTCAATGTCATTTCTTTATGCTTGTTTGTGGCCAATAGCGCGCAATTTAAATCTTCTTTATAGTTTATCCACATTCGGCACTCTTTTTGTTCACAATTGCGCTGTGTCGAATGACACTTCTCCATACATTTCATAGTTCTGGGTGCTCCTTTTCTAAAATATCAAATATGCTCTCTACTTCTTTGTCATTTAAAGCAAATTGTCTTATTGTCTCATCGGCCTTTTTGTTTGACTTAGAGACTTTTGTTCTTTTTGTTTTTGAGGCGTTGTTTTGTTTTTTTATTTCTTCCACTAGTGCTAGCGCGTGTGGGCTATCGTCTAGAAGAGCAGATACCACTCCCTTGAAAAACTGCGCCTGTGTAAGCTCGTTATAATATAATTTTATTTTTAAATCAGCGTGTCGTTTGTCTGTCTCTTCAAAGATAACTTTTTTTATGTCACGGCCATATTTAGGTTTGTCTGTCAATTTATCCTCTTGAGTTAAAAATGTGTGTTGAACTTTCTTTTTGTCCCGCGGGCGTTTGCTGTAAAAAACGAGCCCGGAAGCGCAGATCTGCTATATTGCGTGCTCCCGAATACGAAAGGCCGGACCGAATTCCGTTTTCTAAATCCCCTAACACTTTCGCAACTGGACCTTTGCATGGGACCGCGGTAGTCACGCCCTCGTTCGAAGAATATTCTCCTCGCCAATCTAACTGTGCCTCTTTGCTCGCCATGCCGCGATATGTTTTAAACCTTCCATCTTTTGTGCTGAGCGTTTTGCCGGGCGCTTCAGCTGTGCCTGCCAACAAAGACCCAAGCATAACAAAATCTGCACCAGCCGCATATGCTTTTACAATGTCGCCGGAATTTTTAATGCCACCATCTGCAATAATTTTTGCGCCCGTTTTTACGTCAGCGCACTTAAAAAGCGTATACAGTCCGGGCACGCCATGGCCTGTCTGTATTCTTGTCGAACAAATCGAACCACCACCTACGTTGCATCTGACGCTATCTGCCCCCCAAGCTGACAATGCGACATATCCGTCCGCGGTGGCTACATTTCCAGCCATGAGGTGCACAGACTCGCCAAAGGCGCCTTTAAGTTCCTTGATCGCCTCTTTGACCAGTATGTGGTGGCCATGTGCAACGTCAATACAAATAATATTGGCGCCAGCAGCATGCACAGCTTGGGCGCGCTCGGCAAAATCTCCCGAAACCCCAACTGCAGCGCCGATTAACGGCTCTGGTTCGTCGCTAGCGCTCTGGCTTCTGGCTGCCTTTACAAGTTCAACTTGCTTTTCAACGCTATTGTAGCGATGAATAATGCCTAGGCCACCAGCCGAAGCAAGGGCGGCACCCATTTCCCATTCCGTAACAGTGTCCATCGGAGAAGAAATAATCGGCAGAGCTAGTTTCCTTTCCGTGTCTAAATCCCATGAGATGTTAACGTCGGCACGGCTCTTTATCTCAGAGTATTGTGGCTCTAGGAGGACATCATCGTAAGTCAGTGCTCTCGCAATAGACCAAAGTTTACTTGTCATTTAGCGCGCCTTTCTTCTTTTTTTTCTCTAGCATGCTCCTAAAGTCGTCGACAACCTCAAGCGCCGATTGCCAACATGTAGGACAATACAAGTGCACTTTTTTAGGCGACTGTCTAACTACAACGCTCCAACTAGCTACTTGTTTTTTGTCTGTTTTATCAAAGGTCGATTGGCATGCCGTGCATGCCTCTGGTAAACAGCCAAACAAAGAAACTTTCTTTTTTATGTCTTTTTTAAAATTCTTTTTGGCCTTGTTTGCCTGAATTCTTTTTATTTTTCGATCAACTTTCTTACTCATTTACATATCTCCTGTGCTTCCAAACCCTCTATTACCGCGGCTGGAATTGAAATTTAAAAACTTGTCGGTTTGGACTTCTTCGACCTTACAATAAACAACGGGAATCATTACCACCTGAGCAACTTTTTGTCCGGGTTGTATGACCTGTGTTGTTGGGCCCACGTTGTGTAAATTGACATATATTTCACCATCATAGCCTTCATCAACAACACCGGCGCCAACGAGCAGCTGCCCAAACAAAGCTACGCTCGACTTGTTTTTTATCTCCAGCATATGTCCGTGTGGGATTTCCACCTTTATTCCAGTGGGCAGCACTCTGGAGGTGTGCGGGGGTATATAAAACTCTTTGTCTTCTGCGTATAGTTTTTTTTTGCCGTCCGGACAATAATGTATATCGAGCCCAGCGTCAGTTTCATGGCTGCGGTACGGTATTTTTGCCGCCTCTCGAAGGCGATATACTTTAAGCTTCATGGTATTATGCCAAAATCTTCCACGCGCGGTTCACGCGACCTACAGTGCTAAAGCCCCAATCTTCATCATATTTTGGTGCTAGCATATATGGGCGATTAATATGCAGTTTGTCGATTGCGGGACGAATCCCCCAACACTTAACTGAAATTAACTGCGAGCTGTCATCTAACATCCGAACAATGTAATAGTCTTTCCCATTTTTTGTTTTCTTATTAATCACTTCGCGCACAATCCCCCAGCAAACCTGCAGCTCTGGATCATATTCACTAATTGCTGGTATATACATTTCGTGTAGTTTTTCACGAATCTGGTCGCCCATAACCATGTTAATTGGAAAGGCACCAGTTAACGACGCTAAATATTCAATCTTCTCTTCGTTCGAAAAGTCTCCTTCTGGCTCATACAAGCTAATATTGTCATGTAGTTTTTCCACGTTGCGCGGACGATCAACAGCTATAGCCGACCAAAAGTGCTTAAGGCCACTAAAGCGCTTGTCAGCAAGACAATTTAGTGCTTGTGCGCGAACTAAGACGTCTAGCGCTTTTTTGTTGAGCTTGGAGTATATAATCTCCTCATTAAAGAGAAAGTCTTCAATGGTATTAAACGGTCGGTGCGCGATAATTTGTTCAATCGCCTTTTCTCCTAGGCCTTTGATTGATGTTAACGGCTGAATTAGTGTTTTCTTGTCGCCTGAATAATTCCAGCTGGTACCAGAAGTATTAACATTGAGTGGCTCGATATTGTAGCCAAATGATTTTGCAATATTAATTGCTTTCTCTTTTCGATCTT
>Ga0310345_10002555_pt1 | contig 18193 bp, 10 predicted proteins | sample HC15DNA20500_MG_FD_204667 | JGI IMG/M metagenome (GOLD analysis project Ga0310345, IMG submission 204667) | Marine microbial communities from station ALOHA, North Pacific Subtropical Gyre - HC15-DNA-20-500_MG | ecosystem: Environmental > Aquatic > Marine > Oceanic | place: Pacific Ocean: North...
GTTCGTGGGATCGGCGTCGCGGTCAGTGTGAGCGTGTCGACGTTGGGGCGGAGCTTCCGCAGCTTCTCTTTCGCGCCGACGCCGAATCGTTGCTCCTCGTCCACGATGAGCAGGCCGAGGTCCTTGAACGTGACGTCCTTCGAGAGAACCCGTTGCGTCCCGATCACGATGTCCACCGTCCCGTCGCCGAGGCCGGCGATGACCTCTTTCTGGTCCGCCGCCGAGACGAACCGGGAGAGCTGGCGGATCTCAATCGGGAAGCGGCCCATCCGCTTTTCGAACGTCTCCGTGTGTTGCCGTGCGAGCACGGTCGTCGGGACCACGACGGCGACCTGCTTGCCGTCCTGAATCGCCTTGAACGCCGCGCGAACGGCCACCTCGGTCTTCCCAAAGCCGACATCGCCGCAGACGAGGCGGTCCATCGGGACCGGCTGTTGCATGTCCTCTTTGATCGCCTCAATGGCCGTCGCCTGGTCGGGCGTCTCCTCGTACTGGAACGCTGCTTCGAGCTCACGCTGCCAGATCGTGTCGCCTTTGAACGCGAAGCCCTGCGACGCACGCCGTGCCGCATAGATCTTGATGAGGTCGCGTGCGATGTCCTTGACGCGCTTCTTCGTCCGCGCCTTGAGGCGGTCCCACGCGCCGGTCCCCAGTTTGGTCAGCTTCGGCTGGTGGCCCTCCTTGCCAGTGTACTTGTGCAGCTTGTGGAGCGCCGCCACGTTGACGAACAACTCGTCGCCGCCGGAGAACAGGAGCCGGACGGCCTCCTGCTTTTGCTCGCGGACCGTGATCGTCTGGAGCCCGGCGAACTGCCCAATCCCGTAGTCGACGTGGACGACGAAGTCCCCCGGCCGGAGGGCCTTGACCTCGCGGAGCGAGAGCCCGCTGCGAGCCTTCCGCTTTTTCCGCGCCGTCGGACGGTGGTACCGATCGAAGAGTTGGTGGTCGGTGTAGACGGCGAGGTCAGCCTCACCCAATTCGAACCCTTCGTGGAGGCTCTCGACCAACAGCTCGGCCGGGGGGGGCTTCTCCGTCTCGAGATCTCCACCGAGCAACTCCCACAGCCGGTTTTTCTGCGACGCGCTATCGCAGAGGATCACGTAGTCCGTCCCGCGCTTTCGCTCGACGTCGGAGCGAAGCCGCTTCAGGTCCCCGTTGTACGACGGCTGCGGCGTCGCCTGGAGTTCGGCCGTGAGGTCGCCGTCGTCCGAGAAGGTGCCGAACAGGAGCGTCGGGCGCGAGTCGACAAGCGTCGACAGCGCCTCCCCGGTGAGGTACTGGCTATCGGGCGTAGCCGGCTCTTCGTCGCCATCCTCCAACTCGCCAAGGCGGGCTGCGTGGGCGGCCTGCGCCGCTTCGAACCGTTCTTGGGCCGACTCGACGAGCCGCTGGCTGTCGAAGAGCGCGAGGGGCGTCGCCTCGGGGAGGTAGTCGATTGCCGTGACGTGACCGCGGACGGTGTACGCCTCGGCCCCGAGGTTCGGCACGAGACGTGCCGTCTCCAACCTGCTCACCGACCGCTGTGTCTGCGGGTCGAACTCGCGGATCTGGTCGACCTCGTCGCCGAAGAACTCGAGGCGGATGGGGTAGCCGCCTGCGAACGGGTACACGTCGAGGATGCCGCCGCGAAGCGCCAGCTCGCCCGGTTCGCTGACGAACTCGACCGGCGCGAAGCCCTGACCCGTCAGCCTCTCCATCAACTTCTCTGGCGGCACCTCCTCGCCGACTCGGATCGTCACGGTCTCGTCGCCGACGGTTTCGGGTAGGGGCACCAGCTCCGAGATCGCCTCCACGCTCGTCACCACGATCCCGTCGAAGCCGTCGCGGAGCCGGCCGAGCGCGTCGGCGCGCTGTACGAGCGGGAGCGTATCGGTGAGCTGCTCGGGGTCGTACGGCTCCTGGCCGGTAGGGGGGAGGAACAGGACCCGGTCGTCGGACCCGAGCAACTGCTCGAGGTCAGAGCGGAGGTAGTCGGCGCTCTCGCTCTCGGCGAGCAGGGCGACAATCGGCCCACCGCCTTGGTCGAGGAGGTCCGCCAGCACGAAGGCCGGCAGCGAGCCCACGGTGCCCTTGAGCCGGAGCGACGTGCCGGGGGCGAGCGCCTCGGTCTCGTCGCGGACCTGGGCGAAAAACGGGAGGGCCGCGATCCGGTCGCGGAGGTCGGTCAAGGTCACAGGGCGCGCACGCGAACCGCCCGGATCCGTCAGGGCCCGGGCGGGAGGGGAAGAGAGTTTGCAATCACTGGCCGTCAGCGAAGAGCGTCTTGCCCTTCACGGGGCCATCCATGCGGACCCCACCGGCCGGGCTGAACGGGTACGTCTCGCCGTCGAACCGGAGCCGGCGCAGCCCGCTGCCGCTGTCGACCACGAGGTCCCGCCAGTAGCCCCGGCCCTCGACAACCGTCACCGGTCCGGTCACGTGGCTGATCTCGGCCGCGATCCGAAAGCGGCCGAACTCCTCGGCGTCGAGCCCGTCAAGATGCTCGAATACGAGCACGGTGCATCCGCCTGAGCCGCACCAATCCGTGTTCGTGAGGTGCACGAGCGCATCATCGCGACCATCCCCGTTGAGGTCGGTCCAGGCGACCTGGGTGGTGGTCGAATCCCACGCGAGGCTGAGCGGGTCGGCATACCGCGCGACGGCTTCGAGCAGGTCGGTCCGCCGGTCGTCCGTCGTGTCGGCGGCGCAGGCGAGAACGAGAGCGAGAGAGAGGATCCACATGGGAGAGAGGGAATCGTCCTGACGGAAGGCTGTTCCCCGTACGGGCAACCCCCTAGACATCTCCGGGCAGGCCCCATCGGGACTCACCCTGTTGTACGGAGTTGGGGCAGTCTCCCTCTCACCACTGTCACCCCTGTGTCCTCTCTCAGGAAGGTGCTGTTCCAGCAATGGCGTGGCGGACGAACCCGCCCCCCCGTTCGATCCGCACCCGGGCCGCCTCAGCGTCGACGTCAGCCAGGAGCATGACGAGGGCTGTCTTGACGTGGCCGTCCGCAGCTTCCAGAGCCGCCGTCGCTTCGTCGTACTCGACGCCCGTTGCCGTCATCACAATTCGCTTCGAACGCTCGACCAACTTGAGGTTCGTCATCTGGAGGTCGACCATCATGTTCTCGTAGACCTTCCCCAGGCGGATCATGGTCGCAGTCGAGATCATGTTGAGGACGAGCTTGGTGGCCGTGCCACTTTTCATCCGCGTCGATCCCATGATGGGCTCCGGTCCCACGTCTGGGCAGATGGCGACGTCCACGTCGAGCGTGAATTGGCTCCGCGGGTTGCAGGTCACGAAGAGCGTCCGCGCGCCGATCTCGCGGGCCCGCTTGACGGCGCCGACGACGTAGGGCGTTCGCCGGCTGGCGGCAATGCCGCAGACGACGTCTTTGTCCGTGACGCCCGCCTCGACGAGCGCGTCGGCGCCGTTGGACTCGTGGTCCTCTGCCCCCTCTTGAGCGACGAACATTGCGGCCTTCCCCCCCGCGATGAGACCTTGCACGAGCTCCGGCGGCGTCCCGAAGGTTGGTGGGCACTCGGCAGCGTCGAGCACGCCGAGACGCCCGCTCGTCCCCGCCCCGCAGTAAAAGAGGCGGCCGCCGTTGCGAAACGCGGCCTCCACGATCTCAACGGCCTGCGCGACGTACGGCAACTCCGGCGTCACGGCGTCGACGGCGATCTGGTCCTCCTCGTGCAGCATCCGGACGACCTCGGCTAGAGGCGCGACGTCGATCTGCATCGTCCGTGGGTTGCGGGTTTCGGTCGTGAGCGTTTTGAGCTCGTCGAAGAGGGCGGGGCGGTCAGGCATCAGTTGGGAGAGTGCGGAGCCTCCAAGCTAGCGAGGCCGCGAGGATGGCCCCGGCCCCCCCGAGGCCGAGGAGCCACCACGGCACGTTTCGTTCAAACGGAATTGGATCAGGCGTGCCCGAGAGGGCGGGGGCCGCCCAGTAGAATGGACTGGCTTCGATCCCGTCGTGCGTCCCGATGTAGGCGCGTTGCGCGTCACGTAGCGCGAGGTCTTTGCTCTTGCCCGAGGCCAGCCCATCGTAGAACGCACCCATGATTTCAGCCATCGCGTCGTCGGCGACCGGCCACAGCGTCGCAACGGTGGCCTGTGCCCCCGCAGCCCGCATTCCATATTGCAATCCGACCAAGCCTTCTCCGCTTTGACGTCCCCCTCCTGCCGTTGAGCACCCGCTCAGCACGACCAAGTCGGCGTCCACCTCGAGCTCCATCATCTCGTAGAGGTGGAGGACGCCGTCTTCTCGCTCGTCTTCGGACAGAGCGATCTTCGAATAGAGTGGGAGCGTCGGGTTGGCTTCGGCGTGGGACGCGAGGTGTACGACGTCTGCGTCTCCGATTCGTTGACGGAACCGGTGCTCCGTCGCCTCCGCATCGACGAGCGCTTCCCCCTCACCGGTGGACGCGACGCGGCGAACCTCGCGAGTCACATGTGGGAGGTCGCCCCATCCTGCCGTGTTCCACGTGGAACGGTCGCCCCCGAAGTCGCTTCGTCCGAACGCGAGCACGTCGAGCGGGCGCGTCTCTGTTGAGTCTCCAGACGACGGGGCGGGTTCGATGAGGGCCGCCGCGAGCTCCGTGCCGATCGCCCAGTCATGCAAGAGGTAGGGCGCCGTCGCGTAGTTGTCGGTTACGCGTGACGTTAATGCCGCGAACGGAACGGTCGCGACGTCCAGGTCCGGCACAATCGTCACCCTATGCGTTGGAACCCACGGCCGAAGGGGTTCGATCAGTAGGCTATACAGTCGGTGAAGAGCAGGAAGGGCGAGGGCAGGATCCGGGGCTCCAGCGTTCCACGGCCAACCAATGGCTTCAAGCTCTTCTCGCACACCCGCCCGCGTTGTCGGCAATGGGACGTTGACGAGGGTATCTCCCCTCAAGACGAACGCTGAACTTTCGAGGTCGTCGACGAAGTACGCGACGAGCGTTCGATCCTCGACAGCAAGTTGCTCCTGAAGGACGTGCAGGTCGAGATCGGTCTCAGGCCCGCTTGTCGGGCCGGTCTCCGTGAGTCGCTCGATCTGTCGTTGGTACCTCGATGTCTCGAGCCGTCGTGCAGCGCGCTCAGCGGGCGTCGTGGCGTTGAAGAACGCCATCCGCGTCTCGGAGAGCTTATCCGCCACGCTGTCGACCTGACTCCGGGTAGTGGGTTTGAGGGACTTCCGTACCTCTTGGTAGCGCAGGAGGTCGCGGAGATACCTAGCTCTCGTTAGGTCGAGCGTCCTGAAGGCTCCCTGTACGTTACCCAGTGCGAGCTGCGTTCTGACCAGGCCCCGATAAGGCTTTTGCATCGTGGTGAACGCAGACGAACTCCAGTCGTCGAGGCCGAGGCGGTCGCGCTCGATCTCGCGGCGCGCGATGGCCTCTTCGAAGTAGGTCGCGGCTTGTGCCCAGCGCTCCCTCTGTTCCTCTAGCCGTCCGAGGTGTTCCAGAGCGGTGGCCTCATTTCGGGCGTACCCAATGCGCAGCGCCTCGTCCCGACCGCGTCGATACGCATCGGCGGCCCTGGATAACTCGCCAGCGATTTCGGCGACTCGCCCCTCTGCCATCAGCGTCTCGAACCCAGCCTCTGGAGCCAGAAGGCCCGCTTCCCGTGCGAGTGCTGGCGCCTGACGCAACCGCCTCCGTGCTGTGTCGAAATCACCACGGTACGCGGCGGCGACGGCGCTCAGACCGAGGACGACCGACCGAAAGCCTGCGGGCTGACCTGTCGTCGAGAGAAGCTCCAATGCGGCGGCCGTGCGCGTGTCCAGAAGCTCAACCAGGGAGTCGCGTTCAACTGGGGTTCCTGCATCTCGGAGCCTGAGGTCCGTGAGGATGGAGTAGCTCGTCCAAGCGTGTCCCTTGAGGTCAACGAGCTCTGGAGCGGCGTCGAGACTGTCGTTCGCGAGGGCGATGGAGGCCCGCAGATACGATTCAGATTCGTTCAACTCCCCCAACATTCGGGCCATCCGTCCGGCCTCGATGAGCGCACGAACGCCATAGGTGGCTGGCGCGTCGTTCGCCATGCCTGCTGCCCTGTAGTTGGCTTGCGCGGCGTCAAGCCAGCGACCGAGCCGGCCTAGCGCGTACCCCTGCTGCATCAACAAAATCACCTTCGACCGCGTGGAGGTGCGCTGGCCTTCTCCGTCCAGGTAGTCGCTCGTTGTCGAAACCACCTCTTCAAACCGGTTGTCCATGACGAGGAGGTAGGCCTCATGCTCCCGGAGCCGTCCCGTGCAGTCGGGTGCCGATCGGGAGTAGCGCTCGATCAGAGCGTTGATTCTTTCGATCAATGCCTGACGCACTGCTTCGCCCTCCGACCGTCGTTCTCGAACCTCTGCGAAGAGCGATTCCCGTTCCCTCTCACAATTCGCTTCCTCACTGGAAGCCCCGTGCGCGGACACTCCCCCTACGATCAGGGCCAGGAGGAGCAGACCGTTTTGGCCACGGATTAGCACGGCGAAGAGGGGCACGGGGGGCAGAGGTTAGCGAACATCGTCCACCTCGGGCGGTACGAGTTGGCCGCTCTCTGCCGACCGTGCGCCTCCGTTCCCTTTCTCTTGCCTCGTTCCGCGCCCACAGCCGTACCGAGGTGGACACCGCGCCTCGTGTGAACCTTCTCGTGGGGCCGAATGGCGCAGGCAAGACAAACTTCATCGAGGCTATTGGGTACCTCTGCCTCGGCAAGAGCTTTCTCGGCGTGCCGGACGGCACGGTGCTTCAGCGTGGAGAGCCGCACTTTACGGTGGAGGGCGCGTTTGAGGGGGAGGACCGACCGGATGTCCGGTTGCGGGTCGCGTTCGTGCCAGGGGAGGGGAAGCGGGCGTTCGCGAATGGCGCCCCGCTTGACCGGTTGGCAGATTTGGTGGGTCGCGTTCCCGTCGTCGTTCTGTCCCCCGATGACCGGGACCTCACGGCCGGCGGACCCAGCGAGCGGCGGAGGCTCCTCGACACGACGCTCAGCCAGGCCTTTCCCGTCTACCTCGACGACCTGCTCAAGTATCGCCGCGCTCTCAAGCAGAAGAACGCCCTGCTCCAACAACTCCGGAAAGGTCGATCGCTGACGGCCGGCAGCATGGACGCTTGGGACGAGGAACTAGCGACTTTGGGCGGCCGAGTCGTCGGACGCCGTCGCGACTTCCTTGGCCGGTTCAACGACCTCTTGCTGGAAGCTTATGAGATGCTCGGCACTCCGGGTGGGACCCCGACCCTCGAGTATCAGCCTTCGAGCGGTTCGGGTGCGGAGTCCGACATTGATGGTATGCGCCGGGCGCTCGCTCGGACCCGAGGCCGCAGTGGGGATCTAGGGAGGACGCTGGTCGGGCCGCACCTTGACGAGGTTTTGTTTCAACTCGATGGGTTTGACCTCCGCCCATTCGCTTCCCAGGGTCAGCACCGGACTTTTGCCCTTGCCGTCCGGGTGGCCCAGGCCCTGTACTTCCGCGAACGCACCGACGAGCCACCTCTCCTTCTCCTCGATGACGTGTTCGGTCCCTTAGACCCCGACCGCACTCGTGTCGTGTTGGAACTACTCGCTTCGGGAGAGCTCGGGCAGTCATTCGTGACGGCGGCGCGCTCAGAACCCTTCGAGGGGGTCGTGCCGTTCGATAACGACGCGCACGCTGTGTTTCACGTGGAACGCGGCGTCGCCTCCCGTCTCGACTCTCCTCTCTCCGTACCGCTCACCTCATGAGATCCCTTCACGCCGCCTCCCGCTCTGCGGCCCTTTCGCTTCTCGTCGTTCTGCTCGCGGCCTGTGGCACAACGAACGTCAATTACGTCACGGGGGAAGAACAGCGTGGGGCGTACACGTGGGCTCAGGAGGTCCAACTCGGCACCGAGGCGGACCAACAAATCCAGGCTCAGTTCGGCGTCTATGACGAAGACCCCGCACTGACGGCCTACGTCGAGCGTATCGCGCAGGACGTCCTCAGCACGAGCGCTTATACGGATCCGAGCACGCCGGCCGAAATCCGGAATACCCCGTTCACCTTCCGCATCCTCGACTCTCCTGTCGTCAACGCGTTCGCGTTGCCGGGAGGGTTCGTTTACGTCACGCGTGGGTTGCTCGCGTACCTCGAGAACGAGGCGCAGCTCGCCGTCGTCCTCGGCCACGAGATTGGCCACGTTCTAGGTCGCCATTCATCAGAACAGGCAGCGCGAGCCCAACTCAATCAGTTTGGTCTGCTTGGGGCGGCCATCCTTGGGGGCGTCGTGGGGGGGGGACGTGTCGCGGAGGGTATCCTGAACTACGGGGGTACTGGCCTCCAACTCCTCCAACTCAAGTATGGTCGTGACGCGGAGCGCGAGGCAGACCAGGCCGGCGTCGCCTACGCTGAGTTCGCGGACTATGACGCGAGGGAGGGAGCTCGTTTTTTTGTCTCGCTTGAGCGTCTCGGCGAGCAGGCGGGTCAAAGCGTGCCCTCCTTTCTATCGACTCACCCCGACCCGGGTGAGAGAGCCCAGACCATTCCTCAGCTCGCTGCGCAGTACGATCCACAGGGCACTCGTGTGATCGAAGCTGAGTACTTGGCGCAGATCGAAGGCATCGTTCTCGGCGAGGACCCCCGACAGGGGTACACAGAGAATGGAGTGTTCTACCATCCCGAGCTACGCTTCCTGCTGGACTACCCAAATGGGTGGCAGACGCAAAACTCCCCGGCGGCTTTTCTGATGGGCGAACCGAATGGTCAGGCCGTGATGCAACTCACCCTGGCTCAGGCCCAATCTGCTCGGGCCGCGGGCCAGGCGCTTCAGTCGCAACAGGGGGTCCGGGCGCAGGCCGCGGGCGCGCTCTCGATCAATGGGAACGCCGCGTACCGGGTCGAGGGCACAGCACAGCAGCAGAACGGCACGGTTGCGTTTTCTGCCACCTTCATCGAGTTCGGAGGCAACGTCTACCAGGTCCTCGGGCTGACATCGGTCGACGGCTTCGGGTCCTATGGCGCGGCATTCCGACAGACCGCTGGCAGCTTCGCGCGGTTGACCGATAGCCGGTACTTAAACCGCTCGCCATCTCGCCTCGAGGTGACCCAAGCCCCAGGCGGAGCCACACTTCAGGCGATGCTTAGGGGGCGCACCCTGCCGTTGGGACTCACCGAGCAGGAGATCGCCATCATGAACCAGACAGACCTGACCAGCCAGCTTCCTGGTGGCGAATCGGTCAAGCTCCCCGAGTAGGATCTCGGATCGACCAGACCGTGGGGCTCGGACTTGTCGTCTGAGCCCCCGTCTGTTCATTGGCCTTCCTCTCGGGGCGGAATTACCACGGCCTCGCCCCCCAGCGACATCTTTCCGTTGCAGTAGGCGTACATCTTGATCCGGACATGGCCGTGGCGCTCCATCTTCTCAGCCACCTTGACCTCGATCGTGACCTCCTCACCGACCGGGACAGGGCGGAGAAACTTGGCAGAAAGGGACACCGCGATGGACCCGGGCCCGGGGAAGTCACGGCCCAGGACCTTCGAAGCGAGACCGAGTACGTACACACCGTGGACCACCGGCTTTCCAAATCGGCTCTGCCGACCGGCCTCCTCATCGATGTGAATGGGATTGTCGTCGCCAGTGACCTCCGCGAACAAGCGGACATCGCCCATCGTGAGGACACGCGACCACGTGAAACCGTCGCCGACTGTGAGAGATTCGTAGGTGTGAGCCATTTGTAGAGAGGTAAAGGGGTGGCGAGTCTACGGCGCCACGGGACCTCCTGCGTCCAAGAAGCGATCCCGGGTCTCAGCCGTCGGAACCCTGCAGGAACCGCGTGTCCCGAACCAGCGGAATCGGTTGCGAGCCACCCAGTCGTACACCGTGTCGCGCACCTTGCGCGGCAAATAACGAGTCACCGCCAACCACCGCCAGGGGAGAGCCAAATGCGTCGCGACTCGCCAGCCCGCCTCAGACCGGACGTGGCACTTCCCGAATTCGTAGAGGACGACCGAGTCGTACCTGTCCGGGTCAAGTTTGCACTTGTCGAGCAGTGTCCGTCCGACCTCTGACTGAAGCGAAGCAAAGCGAATATGCCCCTGTTTGTCGTGGTCAAGCACGAATTGTACCGACCAGTCACACAGGTTGCAGCCCCCGTCGAACAAGAGGACGATCTGGTCGTCACGCATGGTCAAAGGTAGGCGTGCCACCAAGTCTGACACCGCTTCCCATCTGTTAGTAGAAGAGGTAAGAAGCCCCTGGTCGACTCACATAGGACCAACAGGTCGCACCCCCTCCACGCCGGCCCATCGGCCAGGCGCGTCTGTGGTGTTCGGAGGGGGTGTTCCGAAGGGCGGGAGTGAGGTTGAGCGATTCCGTTTAGAAAGGTGGCACCCGGCCATGAGGCCTACAAGTTCTCTTTCAGATCAAGGCTGGACTCACAACACGCCCCCACGGATCGCATTCGTTCGCTTCGGGCAGGGAAGACCCGCCCCGCCGACGCCGCCTCTGCCGCCGGCCTAGGTCAACGCATGACTGGACGGGGGGGTAGAAGGTGATTCCCATCTGACGTTTCACGTGGAACGGGGCGACGTAGCGCGTTTCGACTCTACCCTTTGTCGTCTCTCCTAGGCCTTAGTGTTTAGTCGCCTCCGTGCAATCCCACGTTGGACCGTCGCCCATCCGGTGGTGGTGATTCTGGTCGCTATGTCGCTGGCCGCACTGGGTGTGTGGAAAGCGACGGGGTTACGGATCGACACGGACATCGTCACGCTCCTGCCTGACGAGTACACGAGTGTCCAAGCGATCCAGAGGCTTCAAGAGACGGTCGGCGCGGAAACGACCGTTGATATCGCGATCTACAGTCCGTCCTTCGAAGCCAATGTCGCGTTTGGCGAAGCCCTGGTCGACGCCGCGCTGCGAATGGAGCGACCGGACGGGGAGGGACCGTACTTCACGCGCGTCGATTTCCGACGGGACATCCGGTTCGTCTCCGAGAACGCGCTCTACTTCGCCACATTCGAGGAGTTAGACCGCCTCGAGGCGTTCCTGCGTGGTCAAGCCCAGCAGGTCCGGTCGGCCACGGACCCACTCCAAATGGACCTCTTCGGAGTCGCGGCTGATAGTGCGCGGATGGCGAGACGGGAAGAGGGCGACCGGCTACGAGCGGACCTCGCTCAGCTGGCCTTAACGGAATACTTCCTGAGTCCAGACTCGACGACGTTGGTCGTCAAGCTGTACCCAACAGGGTCCCAGACGAACCTGGGCTTTGTCGATCAACTGTATGGAGACCTCGACGCGCAGATCGAGGCGCTCCGACCGGAACGGTATCACCCGGACATGGAGGTGACGGCAGCGGGTCGCCTGCTTCGTCAGACGATCGAGGTCCAATCGATCACGAACGACGTCCAGAACTCGTTTGGGGCGGGCGTGCTGTCGGTTGTGCTCGCCGTCGTTCTGTACTTCCTGTACAAGTCAATCCAGGCGCGTACGGGGGGGCGATTAGTCTGGAGCGTCGTTGGGAGCGAGCTGTTACGGACCCCCGTCACAGCCATTCTGCTGACGGTCCCGCTTCTGGTGAGTCTCTCATGGGCGGGCGGCGTCGCTGCGATCACGTTTGGCACGCTCAACCTGATGACGTCGACGCTCGGGCTCGTGCTGTTTGGCCTAGGCATCGACTACGGGATCCATTTCTATGCGCGATATGCCGAAGAGCGGGGGGAGGGGAAGAATGTCGCAGATGCGGTCGAGGAGACGTTCGTAAGCACGGGCCAGGGGATCGCGGTATCAGCACTGACCACGGCGTTTGCCCTCTTCGTCTTGCAGATCGCGGACTTCCGAGGGTTCAGCGAGTTCGGGCTGATCGGCGGCCTCGGCATCCTGTTCGCGGTCGTCTCAATGCTGACCGTTCTGCCAGCGTTACTCAGCATCGCAGAACGGACGGGGGCATTGAACCTTCGCCTTCGCGGAGAGGCCTCCCGCGTGGAAATCGACCCCAGATTCCCGTTCGCGCGGACCATCACCGTTGTTTGCCTAGGGTTGACAGTAGCCTGCGTTCTCGCCATTCCGAGGGTCTCGTTCGAATACAACTTCTCGAACCTGGAGCCGGAGTATGATGAGTATTACCGGCGCGCAGAGGCCTTGGAGCCGGTTTTTGGTCAGAGCGAGCTCAGGAACCCGGCGTATATCCTGCTCGACTCACCCGAAAGCGTCCAGGCCGTTACCGAGGCCGTTGAGGGGCTTGCGGAGCAGGACTCACTCATCCTCGCCGTCGAAAGTCTGCAAGAGCGATTCCCGACCGACAGTGTGGGCGCGGCGTCCAAGCTGGAACGATTGGCCGGGATCCGGGAGGTCCTCGACGACCCATTCCTGCGAGCGGATACGACAGGTCAGATCGAACGACTGCGTCGGGCCGCCTCGGCCACGGAGCCGATCTCACTCGACAGCGTTCCGCCCTTCCTGACGCGCCCGTTCACGACTCGGGACGGTGAGATCGGCGACTTCGTCATCGTCTTCCCGCGTGGCAACATGGCCGATGGGCGTCGCTCCATTCGTTTCGCCGAGCTGATCGGGGAGGTCACGACGCCGGAGGGGAGTTCGTTCTACGCGGCCTCGACGCAGCTCGTGGCGGCCGACATGCTCCGGCTGATGCAGGAGGAGAGCCCCTTGATGGTGGGGGTGACGTTCCTCCTCGTGTTCATCTTGGTCTTCTTGTCATTTCGGTCGCTGAAGTGGACGCTGATCGCTGTGGTTCCTCTCCTGATCGGTCTTGTATGGATGCTCGGGATCATGGTCCTATTTGGAGTCCAGCTCACGTTCTACAACCTAGTCGTCTTGCCGACCGTGCTTGGCATCGGCAACGATGGGGGAGTCCATCTCACCCACCGATATCGCGAAGAGGGGAGGGGCTCGATCCGGCGTGTGCTCCGGTCGACTGGAGAGCACGTAACGATGGGAGCGCTCACGAACCTGGTTGGGTTCGGTGGGCTATTACTCTCGTCCCACCCCGGGCTCCGATCGATTGGCATCCTCGCCGTCGTAGGAATCGGGGCCACGCTCGCAGCGACGCTCGTGTTCTACCCGGCTCTCCTCCAAGTGCTTGAGGACAACCGGTGGCTCGATCGACGTCCGCGCCGTCGCCGACGGTACGATCTCGGAGACCCCGAGGCGATTCGCCACCCGCAGTTCAAGCTCCACCCCGGTCAACGTACGGACGCGAAAGGCTAACGGTCGTTGGGTCGACTAAACCCATTGGGGATGCCAGTTGAGGGGCATCCTCTGATCGGTCGTTTACGAAGGCGTGGAGAGGTAAGCAGTTATAAAAGATGCTCCTGTGCCGACCGGTAATCGACTGTTTGCCCAGCTCCGCATTCTGAGCTCACCCTTTTGACCCACCGACGGCCCGGTAGTAGCCGAGCATCCGCGCGAGGACTTCTGACCAGTCGTAAGCACGTGCAGCCTCCCGTGCGGCGTGGCCGAGACGGTGACGGAGATCGACATCCACGACGATTTGACGGGTCGCGTCTAAAAAGGCCGGTCTATTGCGGGGGGGGCAGAGCAAACCCGTCCTTCCAGAATCGATGAGACTGGCCGTTCCGGCCGCGTCGGCTGCCACAACACCGAGGCCGGACGCCATCGCCTCAAGCGTGACGTTTCCGAACGTTTCCGTGTCACTGGGGAAAAGGAAGACGTCAGAAGACGCGTAGGCCGTCGAGAGCTCGCTGCCCGAGAGATGGCCTGTAAACACGGCGTCGGGAAGCTCATCGTTGAGTGCTCCACGCTCTGGACCCTCACCGACAACGAGCGCGCGGACCGGACGCCCCTCGCTTTGGAGGGACCGTACTGTATCGGCAAACACGTCGAGTCCCTTTTCCTTAACAAGGCGACTCACGAACGAGACCACGACCTCATCGTCTTCGAATCCGCGAGCCCGCCGCCATTCTGGTGAGCGCGCCTCGGGGCGAAAGCGGTCCAACTCAATACCCCGAGGCCAGAGACGGATCGTAGAGGAAATGTCGTGCTTTAGGAGCGCATCGCGCATGGTCGGCGTCGGCGCGTACACCTCATCGCAGCGATCGTAGAAGCGGCGGAGCACAGACCAAAGTGCGCCCTCAGCGAGGCCAAGGCGGTAGTAGTCGAGATACGACGCGAAGTGCGTGTGGTACGTCGAAACGACCGGGATGTCGAGGCTTCGCGCCCAGCGTAACGCCTTGTGCCCCAACACGTCCGGAGTCGCAATATGGACGACGTGTGGTGCGAATCGGGCCGCCTCACGGCGGGCGCGGGTGGGAAAGCGAGTGCTCACGCGATACTCGGGCCGCCCCGGCGCCGCGACCGACGGAACCGCGACGAACCGGCCTGGCTGATCGAGCGGGTCGTCGATCGTCGGCCCGAACACAAGCACGTCGTGCCCCTGGTCGAGGAGATAGCCGACGAGGCGTCCGAGCGTCCGCGAGACGCCGTCCTCGACATGGTTGTAGTTGCCCGTGAACAGGGCGATGCGAAGCGGAGTCACGGGCGGTAGAGTTGGGGGGAGGGCCACCACGGCATGCTACGGCGCTACCGTGGGACCGGCTCGGACGGCACAGGGGAGGTCGATCGGCCTGTGTTGGACACTCGGTGCCGCACCAGAACCCAACTCGTACCGGCGATGGACGAGAGCGAGAGGCCGAGCATGACGATTGCCCCTGCGAACCCGGAAGTCTCGACCGCCGCCGACCCATCCGACGGTACCAAGAGCGCGGTGCCATACGGGCCGGTAGAAAAGACAATCTGAGAAACGGCGTTCCATACAAGATGGAGTTCGATGGGCGCGGCGACAGAGCGTGTTGCGGCGAACGCGAGGGCCAGCATCCTGCCGAACGCACCCGTGTAGAGGAAGACGAACACCATCGGGACGAGCTGTCCGGGCGCTCCGTAGCAGACCCAGGGATAAGCACCGAACGCGGCGGCGTCGAGCAGCGACACCTGCCAGAACCCGAGGCGCTTGACGGCTTGATACAGTAGGTACCCTCGGAACGCGAGCTCTTCGAACAGCACGCTGTTCACGACGAACCACACCAACTCGCCACCCGTCTGCCAGGTTATCGCCGCGGTCTGGTGCCACGGGATTCCCTCGATCCACGACGCCCCGACCTGCTGGAGCGCGGCGACCGTGCCTGCGGCGAGCAGGCAGGCCCCGAACCGACGAGGTCGGAGGGCAGGCGCGTCAAAACCGATCTCCCGGAGTCCCTCGCCTTCGAGTCGGAGCAGTCCCCCGGTGACGACGAGTAGAAAGAGAGAGAGAGGACGGGAGACGGCGTGGCCCGACGAGAGATCGTCCCGTGGGGGTGCGCCGCCCGGGCCTCACGGCCTCAACGCCTTCTGGAGAAACCGGCCGGTGTGACTGCCCTCGACTTCGGCGACCTGCTCCGGCGTCCCCTCCGCCACGACAAACCCGCCGCGCCGGCCTCCCTCCGGGCCGATGTCGATCACCCAATCGGCCGCCTTGATCACATCGAGGTTGTGCTCGATCAGGATGACCGAGTGGCCCGCCTCGACGAGCGCGTTGAAGGCCGCAAGCAGCTTCTTGATGTCGTCGAAGTGGAGGCCCGTTGTGGGTTCGTCGAAGAGGTAGAGTGTGTGGCCCTGGTGGCTCTTGCTGAGGTGCGCCGCCAGCTTGACGCGCTGGGCCTCGCCGCCGGAGAGCGTGTTCGACGGCTGCCCTAGCGTGAGGTACCCGAGGCCGACGTCTTGAAGCGTCTGCAGCTTGCTCTCGATCCGCCCCTGCCCCTCGAAGAAAGCGACCGCCTCGTCGACAGTCAGGTCGAGAATGTCCGCGACGTTCTTCCCCTTAAACCGGACGTCGAGCACGTCCTGCTTAAACCGCTTGCCGTGGCAGGCCTCGCACTCGAGGTAGAGGTCAGCCAAAAACTGCATCTCCACTTGAACGACGCCCTCGCCCTGGCACGTCTCGCACCGCCCGCCGGGCACGTTGAACGAAAACGTCCCCGGCCGGTAGCCGCGGATCTTGGCTTGGTGCGTGCTCGCCAGCAGCTCGCGGATCGCGTCGAACGCCTTGATGTACGTCACCGGGTTCGACCGGGGGCTCTTCCCAATCGGCGACTGGTCGACCATCTCCACGTTCTCGATGAGCTCCGCGCCCTCGACCGAGTCGTGAGAACCGACCTTGCCCTCAAAGTCGCGGCCCTTCGCCCGCTCGAGCGAGGCGAACAGCGTCGAGTGCACGAGGGTCGACTTGCCGGAGCCCGAGACGCCGGTGACGACCGTAATCGCGTCGAGCGGGAACGACACGTCGAGACGCTTCAGGTTGTGCTGACGAGCGCCCTTGACCGTGATCGCGCGCTCCGGGTCGGTCTCGCGACGAGCGTCTGGAACGGGGATTGTCTTCCGTCCCGAGAGGTAAGCGCCGGTGAGTGAGGCGTCGTCGGCGAGCGCCTCATCAAACGAACCTTGAAACATGACCTCGCCGCCGAGCGCGCCCGAGCCCGGCCCGATGTCGATCAGTTGGTCGGCCCGGCGCATCATCTGCTCGTCGTGCTCGACTACGAGGACCGTGTTGCCGATGTCACGGAGGCCTTCGAGGATGGCGATCAACCGGTCGTTGTCCCGAGGGTGGAGACCGATTGTCGGCTCGTCGAGGACGTAGAGACTGCCGACGAGCGACGAGCCGAGCGACGTGGCGAGGTTGATCCGCTGCGTCTCGCCACCGGAGAGCGTCATGGCCAGCCGGTCGAGCGTGAGGTAGTCGAGGCCGACCTCGACGAGGTACCCGAGCCGCTTCCGGATCTCCTCGAGCACACGCCCCGCCACCTCCTGATCGTGCTCGCTCAACTCGACGGCCTCGAAGAACGCCTTCGCGTCGGCGGTCGTCAGCTCCGAGAGCTCGCCGATGTGGAACCACTCGGTCTGCCCCTCCTCGCCGCCGATCGCCGGGCCGCGGAGCTTGACATAAAGGGCCTGCGGGCGGAGCCGATACCCGTCGCACGCCGGGCACCGCGTGTACCCGCGGAAGCGCGCGTTGTAGATGCGGTAGTGCATCTTGTACGCCTTCTTTTGGAGGAAGGCGAAGAAGCCCTCGACGCCGACGTAGTCGCCCGAGCCTTTCCAGACGACCTGTTTGTGCTCGTCCGAAAGGAGGGTGTACGGAGCGTCCAGATCGAGCCCGACGCGGCCGGCTTCCCGGATCAACGCGCGTTGATGCTTCGACCATTGGTCGGAGCGGAAGGGCGCGAGCGCGCCCTGGCGGATCGACAACTCGGGGTTCGGGATAACGAGGTCCTCGTCGATACCAGGCACGCGGCCGAAGCCTTGGCAGGCCGGACACGCGCCGAGCGGGCTGTTGAATGAGAACAGCTGCGGAGTGGGCTCCTCGAACTCCATCCCATCGCGCTCGAAGCGGGCCGAGAACTCGAGCATCTGAAACGGCTCCCCATCCCGCGGCGCGGTGATCACGACCGCGCGCTCGTCGCCTTCTCGGAACGCCTGCTCGACTGAGTCCGCGATCCGGTTCGTCGTGCTGTCGCTGTCCGGTCTTGTCGCCAGCCGGTCGACGAGGACGTAGAGCCGCTTGGTCGGCGTCGTGACCGAGGCGGGGTCGGTGGCGTTGAGGTCGACCACTTCGGGGGCCTGCCCCTTCTCGGCCTGCTTCTCAGTAGGGAGCGCGACGAGGCGGAAAAAGCCGCGTGCCTGGAGCGCCTTGAGCTCCTCTACCTTTTTGGCGCCCTTGTGGGAGGGGAAGGGAAAGGCGAGGTAGAACCGCGTCTTGTCGGGGAGCGCCGCCTGGATTGCCTCGGCGGACGAACGGGGCGAGTCACGAGTCACGACCTCGCCACTCACGGGGGAGACCGTCGTCCCGACGCGGGCAAAGAGAAGGCGGAGGTAGTCGTAGACCTCCGTCTGCGTGGCGACCGTCGAGCGCGGGTTCTTGGTCCCCGTCTGCTGCTCGATGGCGATGGCTGGCGCGAGCCCCGTGATGAGGTCCACGTCCGGCTTGTCCATCCGGTCGAGGAACTGGCGGGCGTAGGCGCTGAGGCTCTCGACGTAGCGCCGTTGGCCCTCGGCGTAGATCGTGTCGAACACGAGCGACGACTTGCCCGACCCTGACGGCCCCGTCACTACGACGAGTTGCTTTTTGGGGATCGTGAGGTCGACGTTCTTCAGGTTGTGCTGGCGCGCGCCCTTGACCACGAGGTCCTTGCCGACGAATCGATTCTTTGAGTCGCCGTTGGTCGTCGGTGCGGCCGGGGCCGTCGTCGTCTTCGCCATCGTAGGGGTGGGG
>Ga0310345_10002556_pt1 | contig 18190 bp, 18 predicted proteins | sample HC15DNA20500_MG_FD_204667 | JGI IMG/M metagenome (GOLD analysis project Ga0310345, IMG submission 204667) | Marine microbial communities from station ALOHA, North Pacific Subtropical Gyre - HC15-DNA-20-500_MG | ecosystem: Environmental > Aquatic > Marine > Oceanic | place: Pacific Ocean: North...
CTGAGGAGCTGGCGGCCGGGTTCGAGCGTGGACAAGGGGGCGCGTTCGGGGCGGACGGAACGTACCCAGCCGCGGCCCCCGCGCGCTAGCGCGCGGGGGCCCTTCACCTCGCGGCTATGGCGTGGTTACGCGTGCTCGCAGGACACGTTCGGGTTCCAGTCCGCGAACATCCCGGCCGGGTTGTTCTTCCAGACCCACGCGTGGAGTGTCCAACCTGGGGGGCCCGGGTGGAACACCTGCCCGAAGAGCGAGGGGGGGCCATCGCTCTCGTCGTACGGGACTATGTACTCGACGGCGACGAGCCGGAGCCGCCCGTTCGACGTCGGCTCGTAGAGGAGGGCCTCCGGGGCTGCCGGGTCGAGATCGCCGTCCAACAGATTGACGTTGACGTAGTGGTACCCCATCCCTCCTTCTTCCCCATCGATACACGGGGTGAACTCGACCCACCCGTCGTCGACGGCCCGCTCAACGCGGTGGTAGGCCGCCGTCGCGCGGCGGGCGGCCGCGAGCCCGTCGGCCCCGGCGGAGCCGGTACGGCCGTCGGCGAGCGGGGCGAGCGTGGCCCCGGCGGGGGACGTCGGGACGGCCGAGTCGCACCCGGCGGCGGCCGAGAGCAGGACGGCGGCCAGGAGGGCGGGTAAGCGAGGCGTGCGCATGGGAGTTGTGGGGAAGTGGGGGGGCGACTCGAGGCCCGTGTGGCCCCACCTCTATCTACGTGATCCCCCCCTATCGGGGGTCACCCCGCGACCCGTTCGCCCGGCCCCCTCCCCCGCGACGCCCGGAAGCGGGCCGGTAGGGGGCCGCGTCCGCGGCGGCCTAACGGCGGAGGCCCCGCCCGCGGGGCCTTACTGGCCCGACCGCGCGGCCCTACTGGGACGCCCCGGCCGTGAGGCCGAGGCTCTCCCGCGTCTCGACCGGCATGTTCGGGTCGGTCGTCCGGATCCCCACCAGGCTCACCGTCGGGCGGACCGACGCGAGGATGCGGCCGAGCCGGCCGAGGGCCTCCTCGCTGTAGTAGACCCCGGCCCTCCCGTGGACGTCGAGCGTGAGGACCGTCGGGGCCGTGGCTGTCGAGGACACCTCGTCCGGGTTGCTGTGGTAGAGCCCGTACCCGGGGCCGTCCCCGCTCGTGGCGCAGCCGGACTTGACCCACGCCCCGCGGATCCACCGCCCCTCGTACGCCCCGGTGCCCCGGAACGTCCCCGACGTCGCGCGGAGCCCCTCGAACCTCTGGTGCTCGCCGTCCCCGAAGTCGAGGACGACGTTCGAGAGGGCCTTCGAGGACGTGACCTCGACGCCGACCCCGCCCGAGACGTACTCCGCCGTCGTGTGGGCGTTGCACCCGCGGTCCTCGCCCTGCTCGACGACCGTCCCGCTCGACGTCGACGTCGCACTCGTCGTCGTGTTGCGCACGACGAGCGCGCCGTAGACCCTGGCCTCGTCCCGCTGCGTCACCCGGACGGACCCCTCCTTCGTGACGAAGACGAGGCCCTCCCACCGGAAGTCGTCCTCCATCGTGAGGTCCCCGTCGGCGATGAGCACGCCGTGCCCCGACGCCCCGCCCCCGGCCGCGAGGTCCCCCGAGACGCGGACGATCGTCGGGCTCGTCGGGGAGCCGGCCGCCCCCGCCGGGAGGGTGACCTGGCCGCCCGGGGAGGCGAAGGCCACCTTGCCGAGGGCCTCCTCGTAGATCTCGTCGAGCAGGTTCGTCACGTCGGCCGCGACGACGTCCGCGCCGGCCCCCTTCCCGTTGACCCGGGCGCGCTGCTCGTCGGTCATCGCCCCGAGGACGGCCGCCCGCGCGCCCTCCGTCCTCGTCAGCACCGCGTGCTGGGAGAGCCCGAGCCCGCGCACGAGGGCCCCCCCGGTGGACGTGGCCGGCCGGTTGTCGTGCCCGACGACGTCGAAGTCGCTCCCCCCGAACGTGGCGTCGATGACCACCCCGTCCTCGACGTCGAGGACGAGGGGGCTCGTGAGGGGGAACCGCTGGACGAACGTGCCCCGGACGCGGTGGGCCTCCCCCCCGTAGCGGCCCGTCGCGACGACGTCGACGGTCGCGTCGGCCGGCCGCTCGACGACGAGGAGGTCGTAGGCCCCGTGCGTCCCCGTCGCGCTCTCGACGCCGAGCCGGGCCGGGCGCCCGCCGAAGGAGTCCTTGACGTCGCTCGCGCCGACGTTGAACGCGCTCGTGGCCGCCTCGCGCGCGAGGTACCGCTCCTGGACGACGGCCACGCGCTCGTGCCCGCGGACGCCGGTCTGGTTCGTTTGGTGGACTGCGACGCTGCCCCCGAGGGCGGCGGCGGCGACGAAGAAGAGGAGTGCCTTGCCCATGTCGAGGTGCGAAAAGTGGGGTGGGGGTACGGGGAGCGGGGGGCCGGACGGGGAGCGGGCGCCGGACGGGGCCCGGGGCGGCCTAGCCGTCGAGCCGGGCGAGGCTGAGCGGGCGGAACGTGGAGGCCCAGGCCAGCCTCCGGACCGGCCCGCCGACGCCGGCTGGGACCGCGGCCTCGACCCGGACGTCGACCGTCCGGGCGTCGGCGAGGTCCGACGTCACGGGGGCGCCGTCGACGTCCCGGAGGCCGACCTCGAACGACGTCAGCGCGTCCCCGCTCTGGCCGGTGGCGACGCCCCCGACGTAGCGGACGACGCGGTACAGCGTGTCCCCGTCGGCCAACGAGGCGAGCTCCCGGCGGTACTCGACGTCGACGACGGCCCCGTCGTCGAGCGCCCTCCGGTACCGGAACCGGCCGTCGGCGCTCTCGACGACGACGGCGGCCGTGACGGGGACGCCCTCGCCGATCCCGCGGAAGTCCCTCTCGACCATGTCGACGAACGCGAGCTGCTGCTGCTTCGCCGCGTGGAACCACGTGGCCTCCGCGGCCCGGCGCCGCTGGTCCACGGACGTCGTCGCCAGGAGGAGGATGACGGCCGAGCCGACGACGACGGAGACGAGGTGGTCGAGGAGGAGCTGCACGTCGGTGGGGTCCCGGGGTCAGTACGAGAAGAGGCGGCTCACGACCACGCGGTAGCCGTCGAGGAGCGGCCCGCGGAGGGAGGGGCACCGGACGGTCAGCTCGACCCGCTTCGTGTAGGTCGGCTGGCCCGTGGGGGTCACCCGCGGCAGCGCGGCGCCCGTGACGGGGTCCCGGTCGGTCACGTACTCGACGGTGGCCGTGACCTCGAACTCGAGGGCGGACCGCTCCCCGGTCTCCGGGTCCGTCACCTCTCGCACGACGCGGTGCGGGGCCATGTCGTGGACGTCGTCGACGTCGTCGGTGCCCGGGTCGAGGAGATCCTTCCCGCTCCCGAACGTCGAGGGCGCCGACATCCCCTCGGGGGGGACGTCGCTGATGAGCGTGCCCGTCGTGGCCTCGTCGAAGTCCTTCGTCGAGACGATCTCGAAGACCTCGGTCGCGACGCCGAGCGCATGGACGTCGACCTCGTTCCGGACCATGTCGGCCTGGGCGTACACGCCGGTCTTCGACTGGTTGAGGGCCAGCGTCGAGGCGAGCGCGAGGGCGAGCAGGGCGAGCGTCGTCTGGGGCATGGCTTCCGGGGTGGGGGCCCGTCCGCGGCGAATGTCGGGGGCGGGGACGGAACGCCAAGTCGTTATGAGAAAGGGGGTTCGACTTGGCACCCGAGGATTCCTAACGCGCCCGCCGTCCCCCCTCAGACGCCGTTCGGCACGCGTCCTGCGCGGCCGAACCGCGAGTCTTGTCGTCCGGCCCGCCCCGACCGACCCGCCCCGGACCATCGGCCCCGGACCACCGGCACCGACCGACACGGCGCGTCCGTGGCCTCGTCCCGGCGTTCCATACTGGGAGTCCGTACGTGGTCGGGGCGGCCCCGTTTGTCGGGCCGTGGGCCCGGCCGTATAGTGGACCTTCACACTTGTTGCACAGACCCTCCTCGGTCTGTGCACGTCGCGTTCACCAGACCTCCCACCATGCGACTCCGACACGCACTCGCCTCCCTCGCCGCCCTCGGCGGCCTCGTCTTCGCCGGCTGCGACGCCGCCGGCCCGGCCCCCGCGGCCGGCGCCGCGGCGCCGGCCGCGGCCCAGGCCACGGCCCAGCCCGTCGCCGACCAGTACCTCGTCGTCTTCGACAACGGCGTCGCCGACGCCCCGGGCCTCGCCCGACGCCTCGCCCGGGCCCAGGGCGCGGCCGTCCTCCACACCTACGAGCACGCCGTCAAGGGCTTCGCCTTCCGCGGGTCGGCCCGGGCCGCCGCGGCGCTCGAGCGGAACCCGAACGTCGTCCGCGTCGAGCCCGACCAGGTCGTCACGAAGGTCACCACGACCCAGCAGGGGGCCACCTGGGGCCTCGACCGGTCCGACGCCCGGTCCGGCCTCGACGGCTCCTACTCCTACAACGCGACCGGGGCCGGCGTCACGGCCTACGTCCTCGACACGGGCATCCGGACGAGCCACGCCGACTTCGGCGGCCGGGCCTCGGTCGGGTTCGACGCCATCGGCGACGGCCAGAACGGCCAGGACTGCGACGGCCACGGCACGCACGTCGCGGGCACCGTCGGCGGGGCGGAGTACGGGGTCGCCAAGGGGGTCGACCTCGTCGCCGTCCGCGTCCTCGACTGCAACGGGTCCGGGACGATCTCCGGCGTCGTGGCCGGCGTCGACTGGGTGACCGGCGACGCGAGCGGGCCGTCGGTGGCCAACATGAGCCTCGGGGGCGGGACCTCGAGCACGCTCGACGACGCCGTCGCGAACTCGATCGCCGCGGGCGTGAGCTACGCGATCGCCGCGGGCAACGGGGACCGGCGCGGCCGCCAGGTCGACGCGTGCCAGCAGTCGCCGGCCCGCGTGCCCGAGGCCATAACGATCAGCGCGACGAACAGCTCCGACACGAAGGCGTCGTGGGCCAACTACGGGTCCTGCGTCGACTTCTTCGCGCCGGGCGTCTCGATCACGTCGGCGTGGTACACGGGCGACTCGGCGACGGCGACCATCAGCGGGACGTCGATGGCGGCCCCGCACGTGGCCGGCGCCGCGGCGCTGTTCCTCGAGACGAACGCGGGCGCCAGCCCGCAGGCCGTCCGCGACGCGCTCTACAACGCGACGACGAAGAACGTCGTCCAGAACTCGTCGACGGCCAACAACCACCTCCTCTACACGCTCGACTTCACGGGCGGCGGTGACGGCGGCGGCGGCGACACGAACGCGCCGCCGACGGCCGACTTCAGCGTCTCGACGAGCGACCTCACGGCCAGCTTCTCCGACGGCAGCTCGGACGCCGACGGCACGGTCGCGTCGTGGGACTGGGACTTCGGTGACGGCTCGGGGTCGACGGCCCAGAACCCGTCGCACACGTACGGCGCGGCCGGGACGTACACCGTCACGCTGTCCGTGACCGACGACGACGGCGCGACGGACTCGGCGACGCAGACCGTGACCGTCTCGTCCGGCTCGACCGGCGGCCTCTCGCTCTCGGTCGACGGGTACAAGGTCCGGGGGCGCTGGAACGCCGACCTCTCGTGGTCCGGCGCGAGCTCGGCGAGCGTCGACGTGTACCGCGACGGCGGCCTCATCACGACGACGGCCAACGACGGCGCTTTCAGCGACGCGACGAACAACCGCGGCAGCGGCACGCTGACGTACCGGGTGTGCGAGGCCGGCACGTCGACGTGCTCGAACGACGCCACGGCCTCGTTCTAGCTACGGCATCGTCCTAGAGGACCCGACCGACGACGGCCGGCGTCCGCCCCTCGGGAGAGCGAGTCTCTCTCGGGGGGCGGACCCGCATGGGCCCGGTCAGCCGTTGCCGCGCCCGCGTCCACGGCCTCGGCCGTCACGCCGACCGTCACGCCGGCCGTCGCGACGGCCCGAGCAGCGCCCGATCCGGTCGCCGTGGTTGAGGTGGGCCTCGACGGCCGGCTCGGGGAGCGTGAGCGTCCGGCGCCCCTTGTGGCACACCGCGTAGCGGGCCGGCCCGCCGTCGGAGTCCACGCGGGCGGAGGCGGGGTACGGGCCCCGGTCGTACCGGTACGAGGAGCAGCCGGCCGCGAGGCCGGCGCAGAGGACGAGGCAGGCGAGCGTGCGCATGACGTGGTGGGGGATGCGGGGGGACAGCCGCCCCGGGCGACGCCGGGGTCACGCCCACGTCCTTAAACGAACGGGGGGCGAACGGTTCGGGGGACGGGCGAGAGGCGTCCCGAGCGCGCCCCACGACGCAGACGGCCGAGCGCCCCCGTCTCCAGGCCCCCGCCTAGGGGCGGACCGGAGGGGGAGCGGGCGGGCCCCGACGAGAGCCGCTCGGGCCGGCGGCCGGGGAGCCGCGCTCCCCTGGGGCGCTACCCCCGCGACCCCAAGATCAGCCACAGGCTGGCCACCCCCGCAGCGAACCCCGCGGCCAAGAGACGGACCCCGTCCGGCCCCAGGGGGCCGCCGATGCCCACGCCGCTCGTCGTCACCGCGGCCGGCTCGACGGCCACGGCGTAGGCCAGGAACGCCACTCCGAAGAGGACGAACACCTGGCGCGCCGGGGGGAAGGGTCGGGGGTCGTTCACGGGTCGGCGTACGTCCGGCGCCTCCCCCAGTTGCCGCGGACGCGACAATCAGGAATTCCTCTCTCCCCAACGTCTCCGACGCCCCGAGGCCGCAGGTGGGGCCCTCCTGGGGCGGCACCTGGGGCGGGGCGGGGTCCGCCTCGAGCTCTCGGTCGAGGGGATCGGGCCCGCGGTGGTCACCCACGTCCGCCTCGGCGACGCCGGCCCCGGCGACGCCAGCCGGCGTCGGGCTCCCGGCGCCGACGGACGGCCCGTCGAGCGGACACGTCGGCGACGTCCCCCCGGGCTACTACGTCAACGTCTATGTCGGCGTCCACAACGCCGAGTACCCGGCCGGGGGTCAGGACGTCGTTCAGCCGAGCACGCCGACCAGGGCGGCGAGGGCGAGGAGCGCGGCGACGACGGCCGCCCGGCCGGGCGTCATCCGGACCCGTCGTGCGGGGTCGTCCAGTCGTGTGGTGTCTTCCATGGGTCGTCCGGCGCCTCCGCGGACCGGTGGGGACACCACAAACCGTCCCCTCCCCCACGTGTTGCCCCGTGCGCGGCCGCTCAGGGAAGGCCCGGTGCCCACCACCGGCCCCTCCATGGGGGCCACCGGCGAGGAGTACGTGGTCGGAGAAACCACGGGGTCCCCCTCCCGGGCCTCGCGCTCGGCCCCGTCCGAGCCCTCGGAGTCTCACGCCCCGCGGTCCCGGAACCAGTCCACGAGGGCCGCGGCGAGGGTCAGGAGCGTGAGGAGAACGAGGGGGAGCAGGGCGAGGAGCCCCTCGGAGAGCGGGAGCGTACCGAACATGGGCGCGGTGGGCGGTCTCCTGCCGGGGCCAGCACACCGGGGGCCGCCCGCGCCGGGCGCCGGGCACGCGCCCGGTTCGTCACGGGGCCGCACCGGAGAGGCGGCCCAAAGCGCCTCGGGCCCGGCCGACCGGCCGGGCCCGAGAGGAGGGCCTATGCAGGGGTCGCCCTCAGCGGACCACCGTGACGCGGCCCGTGGCGACGAGGGGCCCGCCGGCCCCCTCGACGGCGACGCGGTACACGTAGGCCCCCGGGGCGAGTCCCCGGACGTCGAGCGCCAGCTCCCGGGTGGCCCCGGTCGTCACGACCCCGCCGTCCTGGCGGAGGACCTCGCGGCCGAGCACGTCGAACACGGCCGCGACGACGCCCCCCCCGGCCTCGGCGTCCACGGCGAGACGGAGGTGGCCCGAGGCGGGGTTCGGGAACGCCCGGACGACGAGGCCCGCCGACGGACCGGCCGGGGCCTCGCGGTCGACGGCCGGGCGGGCCTCCGAGTACACCACGACGAGGTCGGCCGACACGACGCGGCGCGCCGACCGGCCCGACGCCGAGGCGCCGGCCGTCCGGCCGGAGACGCGGACGCGGGCGCCGGGCCCGACGACGGCCGGGTCGACCGGGTTGTCGTAGGCGTCCCGGAACAGGGTCGAGCCGTCGTACAGGACCGGGAGGCCGCCGAGCGAGAACGCCCCGGACGCGGCCGCGGTGACGTCGGCAGCGGCTCCGCCGGTCGCCCCGGTCGTGTCCGTCCCGGTCGTGTCGCCCGCGACGGTCCCCTCGGTGTCGACGGCGCTGACGAGGCGGACCTCCTCGGCGAGGAGGCCCCCGTCGGCGAGGACGACGGCGTCGACGGCGACCGTGGCCCAGACCGTCAGGGCCCCGGCCGTCGTCGCCGAGCCGTCGTAGCTGAGGTACGCGGTGTTCTCGTCCGTCGCGAACTCGATCCCGGCCACGTCGATCTCGTCGTCGGAGAGGTCCCAGATGGCCCCCACCGCGGAGGCCGTCGTGTCCGCGGACGGGGCGACGCGGAGGGCGAAGAGCTGGGCCCCGTTCCCCGCCACGCGGGCCTCGACGGTCACGGGTTGGCCCGCGACGAGCGAGTCGGCCTCGAGCGGGTCGCCGGCGGCGTCGACGAACTCGGTGGACCGCTGGACCTTGAGGGCCCGGCCGAGCACGACGAGGCTCCGCTCGCGGAGGAGGTCGAGCGGGCCCGTCAGGCGGAGCGTCCGGTTCGGCGCCGCGGCGCCGCCGAGCTTCACGCGCGTCGCGACGAGGGAATCGGCCGCGACGACCTCGCCCTCGACCTCGACGACGGCGCCCGGGACGATGCTGGCCAGGGTCGCCGTCGACCCCCGGGGCCCCCTGAACTCGGTCTCGCCCGTGACGGCGAACGTGAGCCCGCCGACCGTGAACGCGTCGGCGCCCACGGACTCGACGACCCCCTCGACCTCGACCTCGGAGTCGTCGCCGTCGTCGGAGTCGTCGTCCTCGCCGTCCGCCCCGTCGTCCTCGACGCGGACCAGCTCGGCGACGGGGCCCGAGGGCCCCTCGTAGCCCTCGACCTCGACGACCGTTCCGACCTCGAGGTCCGAGAACGCCAGGGGCCCGCCGTCCTCGTCCTCGATCGCCGTCTCCGCCGTCACGGAGAACGTCACGCCGTCGACGGTCAGGGTCCCCTCGCCGAGGTCGGTGATGGGGCCCTCCGCCTCGACTTCAGAGTCCTCGTCGGCCCCGTCGTCATCGACCTTGACCGACCGGGCGACGAGGTCGCCGGCCCCGTCGTCGTAGCCCTCGACCTCGACGGTCATCCCGACCTCGAGGTCGGCGACCGCGAGCGCGGCGCCGTCCGGGCCCTCGACCTCCGTCTCCTCCGCGAAGAGGAACGTGAGGCCCGACACGGTCATCGAGTCGGCGTCGACGGCCTCGACGGTCCCGGTGACCTCGACCTCCTCCGGCTCGCCGTCGTCCTCCGGTTCGCCGTCGTCATCTGGGTCGCCGTCGCCCTCCGGGTCGCCGCCGTCCTCGGAGTCGCCGAGGACCACGACCCGGACGGCCGTCACGGACTCGGACCCGTCGGCGGCCTCGACGGCCTCGACCTCGACCGCGTCCCCGACCTCGAGGTCGGCGAACGCGAGCGCGGTCCCGTCCTCGGACTCGAACGCGGTCGTGTCGGCGACGGCGACGGTCGCCCCGTCGACCTCGAACGACGAGTCGCCCACGGCCGTGACCGTCCCCTCGAGCTCCACGTCGGGGAGCGTCGCCGGTTCGGCCCACGGAGCCCCCGCCGCGGCGAACGACGCCGGGACGACCGCGAGGAGGGCGAGGAGGACGGCCCACCCGAGCGGGGAGCGGGCGGACGTGGGTACGTAGCGGTGGGTCATCGTGCGTGGGGGGGTGGTGGGAACTAGCGACCGGGGCCGCACCTGGCCGTCCGCGACGGAGTCCGCGGCGGGGGCGCGCGAGTGTACAGAGCGCGCGGGTCCGTGGCATGATCGGGACGACGGGGTCCGGCCCCGTCTCGTCCCGGCGTCACCCGCCCCGTTTCACCACCCGCCGTTCCATATCCCCCCGCAGACCGGGGACCGCCGCCCTTCGGCACGCCGGTCGCCTCGGGGCCGCGGGCGGCTCCGCCGTCGCCCTTCCGAGTCGCCCATCCGCGCCGGCCCTAGGCCTCGATATCGGAGGCGACCCGCCTCGCCCGGGCGGCCATGGCGTGGCTCCCCATCGCCTCGACCTCGTCCGCGAACGCGAGCAGCCGGCGCCGCGCCGACTCGGCCGGCCAGGCCGTCGCGAGGAGCGCGGCGGTCGTGGCCTCGTCGTTCCGCCGGGTCACCTCGTAGGCGAGGGCGCCCCGTGACAGGGACCGGAGGGGGCGGCGAGGACGGGTCGGGGTCATCCGTTCGAGCTGGACTCAGTAGCGAATCGGGACGGGATCCGGGGGGCTCGGAGTCCGGCGGACTCGGTCCGGCGGACTCGGGGGCGCTTCAGAATCTATCCGCCCCGCCCTCCCCCACCTCCCGTCCGCTCCCTGAGATCGTGACCGGGCCCCTTTCTGGGTCCTCAGGGCGCCTCGCCGCCGCCGGCCCCGCCGACCAAACGGGGCCAGACGGACTCCCCTGCGGCCCCCCGGCCGGCGGCCGGCCCGACGGGCGGGGGTTAGGTTGGCCGGCCGCCCCCGGAGCCCGCATGCCGAAGACCGCCCCCCCGACGGTCCTGTTCGTCAACCAGCACTACCACCCCGACGTCGCGGCGACCGGGCAGATCCTCACGGACCTCGCCGAGCACCTCGCCGGGGCCGGGTTCGACGTCTCCGTCCTCAGCGCGTCGGCCCGCTACCAGTCGGGCTCGCTCGGGGCGCCCGACCGCGAGGTCCGCAACGGGGTCGCCGTCCGCCGCGCCCGGACCACGTCGTTCGGGCGCGGCCGCCACCTCGGGCGGATCGCCGACTACGCCAGCTTCTACGGCCGCGTCCTCTCGGCCCTCCTGCTCGGCCCGAGGCGCGACCTCGTCGTCTTCCTCACCACGCCGCCGCTGCTCCCCGTGGCCGGCGCCGTCGCCCGGGCCGTCCGCGGCCAGCGCTACGCCGTGTGGTCGATGGACCTCCACCCCGACGCCGAGGAGGCCGTCGGGATGATCCGGCCCGGCGGGCCCGCCAGCCGCGTGCTCCACGGGCTCAACGACCTGGGGTACCGCCGGGCCGACCTCGTCGTCGACCTCGGGCCCTACATGAAGGCCCGGATCGTCCGGAAGGGGGTCGAGCCCCACCGGCTCCGGACGATCCCGGTCTGGAACCGGGCCGACGAGGTCGCCCCGGTCGCCCCCGAGGACAACCCGCTCGTCGGGGAGCTCGGCTTGGTCGGGAAGTGCGTCGTGATGTACTCGGGCAACGCCGGGGTCGTCCACCGGTTCGACGAGGTCCTCGAGGTCATGCGCCGGCTCCGCGACCGCGACGACCTCGCGTTCGTGTTCGTCGGGGGCGGCCCCCGGAGGGCCGAGATCGAGTCGTTCATCGAGGCCGAGGGGGTCTCCAACGCCCGGTACCTCGACTACTTCCCCCGCGAGGACCTCGCCCGGTCGCTCTCGCTCGGCGACGTCCACCTCCTCACGCTCCGGAACGAGGCGGCCGGGATCGCCGTGCCGAGCAAGCTCTACGGGATCATGGCCGCCGGCCGGCCCACCGTCGTCGTCGGGCCGGGCCAGTCCGAGCCGGCCGACACGGTCCGGCACGAGGGGGCCGGCCGCGTCGTCGCGACGGACCGGGACGAGGGGACGGCCGCGGACCGGCTCGAGGCCGCGATCGTCGAGCTGGCCGGGGACCCGGAGGCCCGCGCCCGGATGGGGGCCCGGGCCCGCGAGGCGTTCCTCGAGCGGTACGACGCCGGGTCCGCGCTCGAGACCTGGGAGCGGGCGCTCCGGGAGGTGGCCGCGGGCGCCCCCGAGTGAGGCCGCGGGGCCGTGACGAGCGCCGACTACGGCGGGCCCTGCCGCGACCTCGACGGCCGCGACGTCAGGACGTCCGGCCCAGACGCCCCCTTTGGGGCCGACACGGTCCGGGACCGCGTAGCCACAGAGAGGGGGGATAAGGACTGAATAAGGCGGCGTTTGGCGATGGGCGGTCTTACCGTTTTATTACGGTCACCGTCACTCCCCCCGGACGGATGGAACACCCCCCACCCCCTCCCGGCCCGGCCGGTCCGTGGGTCCGCGTCGACGACGTGGGCCCCGAGGCGCTCGCCGAGCTCCGGCGGGCCCTGGCCTCGGCGCGCCTCCCACCCGGCGCGGCCATCTTCGACCTGAGGACGGGCGACGCCCGGACCCTCTTCCTCACGCTTCCGGCCCGGCCGTTCGCCGCCGGGGCCGGGCTCCCGGGCCCCCTCCTCCCCTGCCCCCCGCCCGGGGACCACCCCCGGCTCCGCCTGCTCGGCGGGTCCCCGGGGGCCTGGCGCCTCATCGCGCGACGGCGGCGCTGACCCGACGGAGGCGCTGACCCGGCGGCGGCGCTGACCCGGCGTCATCGACCGGGAGGCCACGATCGGCCGGCGCACGCTCCGAACCGTTAGGAATGGCCCGGACCCCGCCGAGGCCGGCCCTCCCCCGGGGGCGCGTCCGCCTCGGCACGCCTGTGGGGCCAGGGCCTCTCGGGCTACAGGGCCCCTCGGGCTACGGCATCACCTCCCCCATCCGCTCGACGTCCCGGATCATCCGGTCGGCCTGGTCGGTCGAGGCCCGGGTGCTCGGCGTCGCGAACGGCTGGACCCGGGGGTCGACGTGCTCGCGGGCCGCTGTGGAGTCCGGGCCGCCGCCTAGCCCGCTGAGGAGGTCCGCCCCGGGGCCCGACCGCGCGAGCACGACGACGGCCGCGACGATCAGGAGGAGGAGCGTGGCGTAGCCGAGGAGCCCGGAGCGTCCCATGGCGTCGGGGTGGGTTACGAGTCCGCGTCGAGCCGCTCGAACACGTCGCGGGCCGAGGCCGGCGTCCGCGTGGCCGCGGTCCGGCCCGTGGCCGTCCGCGTGAGGCGGGCGTTCCCGTTCGGGCTCGTCACCGTGATCGTGATCGACTCGAGGACGGGGTCGTCGGCGTCGACCGACGGGTCGTCCTTGGCGATGCTGAACCGGAAGTCCGTCCGGCCGGCGCCCGGGCAGAGGAAGTCGCCGAGCGTGACGTTCGCGTCGCCGGTGGCCTTGATGTTCACGCCCTCGGCCGCGACCGAGATCGTCGTGCCCGGCGCGAGCGGGTGGCCGAACTGGTCGGCCACGGAGAACGAGTAGGGCCCGATGTAGAGGCCGGCCGGGTCGGGCGGCGTGATCTGCGTGACGCCCGAGAACAGGACCGTGACCGAGTCCTCGATCCGGGCCTGGTTCTCGTCCGACGTCGACGCCGTGACGACGCCGTAGCCGTTCGGGTTCGAGGAGCACCCGACCGGGTTCGAGGGGCCGGGCGCGGCCGAGAGGAGGTCGACGGTCGTCGTGCCCTGGTCGTTCGTGACGCCCGAGCCGGGGATGATGCCGCCGTCGGTCGTGAAGTAGACGGCCGTCCCGGGCTGGACGGGGTTCCCGTACTTGTCGCCGACGTAGGCCGTGACGGCGTTCGTGAGCCCGTAGATGTTGTACCCGGCGAAGTTGAGCTGGGTCGAGGCCACGCTGAAGTGGGCGTCGTCGGGGAGCCCGCCCGTGATCGTGATGGTGACGGGGAGCGACCGGATCTCGCGGCCGTCGACGGTCCCGGTGGCGAGGACCTGGACGGTCCCGGCCCGGGTCCCGCTCGTGAGCGTGACGTCGGCGCGGCCGTCGTCGCCGGTCGTGGCCGTCGCGGGGGCGAGGATCTCGCCGCCCCCGGGCCCGCTCGCGATGACGAACGTGAGGTCGACGGCGTTGGCCGCGCCGACCGGGCGGCCCTGGTCGTCGACGGCGACGAACTCGAGTGTGGCCGTCTCGAGCCCGCCGGCGCCCGTGACCCCGACGACCTCGGTCGACCGCTGGGCCAGCGTGACGCTCGTGGCCGGGCCGGCCGCGCCGCTCCCGGTCCCGCCGCCGCCGGTCGCGATCGCCGTGAGCTCCGTGACGCCGACGTTGACCTCGCCGTTCACGTCGGCCCGGGCCGTGACCGTCCGGGGGGTGTACCCGGCCGCGGAGAACGAGAGGACGACGGCCTGGTCGGTGCTGTCGACCTCGAGCGTGAGGTCGTAGCGGCCGTCGGCGTCGGTCGTGTCGACGAGGCCGCCGGCGCGGACCGCGGCCCCCTCGATCGGCTCCGACGTCGCGCCGTCGACGACGACGCCGGTGAACGTGGTGTCGCCGGAGAGCGAGAGCGTGTCGCAGCCGGCGACGAGGGCGAGGGTCCCGAGGGCGAGGGTCCCAAAAAAGAGGCGGAGGGTCGAGCGGACCATGTGGGGCGGCGGGTGAGCGCGCCAAACATAGGGCACGGGCTCTTTTTTACGACGCGCCGACCGACGCGCCCCACCGATCGCCCGGGGTGAGACGGACCGTCCCGACGTGGGACCGGGAGCCCGAGGTGCCCGGACGGGAACGAGGGACCGTTTCCGCCCTCACTTTCGAGGGCCACGACTGGTCAGGAATCTCGGAACTGGGACCACCGGGGGGCTCGCACTCCAAATCCGGACGCGCCGATGCGCCAAACCCCCCACCCCCCCAACTCCCAAGGGTTTGGCCGTTCGCGACGTGGGATATACATTGGCCGGGCGGCACGGAATGGCTACACCCGTTCTTCACATTGTCGCAGGGACAGGGCCCTGGCCTGCCCTGCGATGCGTGCCCGGACCGCGAGTCCACGGCGCCCGAGTGCGGGGCGCCCGTCCACCACGGCTCCCCTTCCCCACGCACTCAATCATTCACTCGCCCGAAGGGGCCCAACCCGCAATGGGACAGCAACAACTCATCCTCCTCGTCCTTGCGACGGTCATCGTCGGCGTCGCGATCATCGTTGGCATCCGCGCCTTCACTGAGAACAACGCGAAGGCTAACTACGACGCGATGGTCCAAGACCTCACCCGGATGGCCAACGACGCCCAGGCCTGGAAGACGAAGCCCGACGCTTTCGGCGGCCAGGGTGACGCCGCCGTCAAGGCCGACCCGGACAACTTTACCGGACTGACTGACCTTGGAGTCCTCGGTTACGCAGTTGACGCTCAGGACTGTTACCAGAACTCGAACGGTTTCTATAAGGTCACGGCCGTCGGCGCCACTGGCACCACAATCTCCGCTTACAACGCACAGCACCAGCAGTCGGTCGACATGGTTGTCGATGGGACGACGGACGCGGACCTCGAGATCTCAAACCCGCAGTTCGCGGGTGACGCGACTCCCATCACTTGCTCGTAAGGCTCGTCCTCGAGGCTTCATCTTCCACTCGATTTACTAACCCACCATGGGACAGCAACAACTCATCCTCCTCGTCCTTGCGACGGTCATCGTCGGCGTCGCGATCATCGTTGGCATCCGCGCCTTCACCGAGAACTCGGCCCGGGCCAACGCCGACGCCATGATGCAGGACGCCGTTCGCATCGGCAACGACTATCAGGCTTGGCTCAAGAAGCCGGCCCAGCTTCGCGGCACCCAGAACCCGGACGACGTCACCTTCCGGCTCCTCGGTTACCAGGCGACTGCCGACGCTGAGTACACGAACTCGAACGGCACGTTTACCATCAGCCCTTCTAGCGTGTACGACGACAACGGCACGCCAGGTGACCCGTCTGATGACATCCTCCAGACGGTTGGTCTCTGCATCGAGGCAGTGAAGGAGGAGAACCTCGGCGCTGCCGAGTCGAAGACCAACGAGGTCGTCCTAGAAGTCACTGGCCTGACAGATCAGGATATCGATGGTGTGATTATGGTCATCGACGGAGAGTCCACGGGCGCTACGGCCCCCTGCTCGGTCTGACCTAGACCCGCCGTATTCCTCGGGGCCGCAGGCGGATTCGTTCGCGTCTGCGGCCCCACCGATTATCGCCACCTGGTATGCGTGAGTTCCGCTTCACAGGCCTCAACATCGCCGGCGACCCTGTCCGCGGGACAGTCTACGCGCCGTCCATGCGGAAGGCCCTCCGGCGCGTCGAGGATCTCGCGTCGAAGCATGAGTTCCAGGCGCGCGAGACGGAGGAACGGCGGGCGTTCCTCTACAAGGTCAAGGACCCGCAAGGCAACGTCGTCAAGGGCACGCAGTGGGCGTACAACGAGGAGGAGGTCCGCTCCGCCCTCACCCGCGTGGGCTTGGAGGTCTTGTCCGTTGAGAAGCGGCTCCTCCACATCAACATCCCACCGTCGAGCACGGACCTCGTCTTGTTTGTCAGGCTGGCGGCCAACATGCTCCGGCGCCAGCTCCCGTTCGACGAGGTCCTGACGCTCCTCATCGCGGACACGAGCAACTCGCAGCTCAAGCAGGTCCTCCGTGACCTCAACTCCGACCTCAAGGGCGGCATGGACGCCCGCCACGCGTTCCTGAAGCAGCAGCACGTCCTCGGCAAGTTCACCGCCTACATGCTCGGCCTCGCCGCCACGTCCGGCAACATGGCTGAGATGTTCGAGGCGACAGCGCTCTACCTCGAGCGGAAGGACAAGTTCAAGAAGGCGGTTCGCTCGGCGCTCATCACGCCGGCTATTACGGCGTTTGCCGCCATCGCCGCCTTCATCTGGTACGTCTGGTACATCGTGCCGTCCTACGCCCGCCTGTTCCAACAGTACAACGTCGAGCTCCCGCCGCTCACCACCGCCTCCTTGTGGTTCGCCGACTGGATGGACGTCAACGGGTGGTGGGTCGCCATCCTCACCCTCGCTGCGATCGTGGCGTTCGTGCTCTGGTCACGCACCACGCGAGGCCGGTTCTGGCTCCACAAGCAGATGATCCGGATTCCCATCTTGGGACCCCTCCTTCAAAAGATGAACCTGGAGGTGTTCAGCCGAGTCTTCGCCGTCCTCTACAGTGGCTCCGGCGAGGGGGAGGAGGTCATGAAGGTAGCCGCCGAGGCCACGGGCAACACGTACATCGAGCACCAGGTCAAGACCATCACGGTCCCGATGATGATGGCCGCCGGCGCCGACCTCATCAAATCGATGGAGCGCTCCGGCGTCTTCACCCCCATGCTCCTCGCCCGATTCCGCTCGGGCGCCGAGACCGGCGCCGTCCGCGAAGCGGCCGACGAAATGGCCGACTTCTACCAACGGGAGGTCGACCTCAAGTTCGAGACGTTGGTCGAGACCATCAAGACCGTCATCGCCATCTTGATCTCGTTCCTCGTCCTCATCCTGACGATCATCTCGGCCGAGAGCGCTCTCATCTCCCCGACCGGATCGGACGTCATGTTCACGCGCTAGAGCGCCCTTCATGTCCACGCCCCCGGACCTCTCCTCTCTGAACCAACGCGACGACGACTTCGCCGTGCTCGAAGGCACGAGCGGGGCGGTCGTGGACGGGGCGGGCGCACGACTCGTCGGCGGCGGGGACGGCTCGGGCTCGGCCGGGTTCGCCCCGCCCACGCCCCCGAAAGAGCTGGCCGAGGACGCCGAGCGGCTGGCCGCTGCCAAGCGCGACCGCGTCGTAGCCCACCTCCTCCGGGCCGGGCTTGTACAAGACAAGCACGTCCGCGAGGCGTTCAACCAGTGGCGCCGCAAGGGGGAGCAGGACACGCTCTGGCGCTGGCTGGCCCGCCACCCCGACGTCGACACGGACGCCGTGTTCGCCGAGGCAGCCCGGATCTACGCTTTCCGCCACGCCGACCTCGGTGACGGCCGCCCAGACCCCGCCTTCGTCAAGCGATTCGTGGAGGCGCTACCCGGCGCGCAGCAGGACCAGATGCTGGCCTTCGGCGTGCTCCCGGTCGAGTATGAGACCGACGTCGAGCGCCGCCAGCGCCGGATCGTGCTCGCGGCTCAGGACCCCGGCTCACCCGATGTCCTCGGGCTCGTCCACGCCATCGGGCTTGAGCCGTTCGACCTCCGCTACGCCTCCGACACCGAGATCCGGCCGCTACTCACTGAGCTGTTCCCCAAAAGGAACGAGTTCCTCGAGCGTGTCCAGGATGAGCAGTGGGCGTACGACCTGGGCGCCTCCTTCGACACGGGCGAGAAGTCGCTCGTGGACGAGGACGCCATCGAGGCCGAGATCAACCGCTCGGGCCTCATAAATCTGTTCGAAGCGTGCCTCGTGGAGGGCGTCCGGATGGGCGTCTCGGACATCCACATCTGGCCAAACGCCGACCGCCAGACTGAATTCCACTTCCGCATCGACGGCGAGCTCCAGCACTGGCACACCGAGGACAAGGTGCACCCGGAGGCGCTCCTGGCCGTGGTCAAAGACAAGTCGGGGAACGTCGACCGGTTCGAGCGCGAGATGGCCCAGGATGGGTTCATCCAGCGGAACGTC
>Ga0310345_10002557_pt1 | contig 18188 bp, 13 predicted proteins | sample HC15DNA20500_MG_FD_204667 | JGI IMG/M metagenome (GOLD analysis project Ga0310345, IMG submission 204667) | Marine microbial communities from station ALOHA, North Pacific Subtropical Gyre - HC15-DNA-20-500_MG | ecosystem: Environmental > Aquatic > Marine > Oceanic | place: Pacific Ocean: North...
TCCTGTGTCTGGCAAAAATATTTAAACGCGAACAACTCTTGAAGACAAATGATCTGCGCACCACGGTCGGCAGCCGCACGAACACCTTCCATTGCAGCCTCGCGGTTCCTCTCAGGGTTATCGGTACAGGTCATCTGCACCAGTCCAATTGTGAACTCACCCGCGGATGATTCCGATATCTCGGTGATCACTGTTGACCGTAGCAATAGCGTGGCAGCCTACGCAGGCTCTGGTGGTTGTGTCTTTCGTCCGGCTGGTGTTAGTTTCCGGCTGACGGTTTGGTCAAGCAGACACTACGAGTGCTTTCTCGTCACCCCGGACAATAGCCAACAGCCGCTCGGATCTAGTAGCGCCTCAACACCACACTGACTCGAACCGCTGCCTACTAGGGACCAGAGGCGCCGCTGCCTGAGCCAACGATGCGAAGCGAGTCGATCTCGCTCCGCGCATCAGGAGAGTAGACCGAACTTGGAAATTCCTCAACAACGCGAGTAAACGCCACAAGTGCATCGTTCGGCTGATCCGCGAGTCGATATGCATGCCCCAAACGCATCAGGACAGCATCAACCGGCACCCCGGAGTCGACCGCCACAGCCTCTTGCTCAAGAAGTCCAATCGCGTCCGCATACGCTCCTACCTGAAGATGAGCTTCAGCTAGTCCCAACCTCGCCATACGCCCATAGATAAGATCACCGGCAAGTGTAATCACCTTTTCATACTCATCATTAGCGTCTGACGGCCGCCCCAAAATCGTCAACGCCACCGCCGCCTGATAACGAGCGGCAACGCCAGACTGCAGTGCCGGATACCCCTCAGCGACCGCCAATAGGTACGGTAACGCCGATTCAAGCTTTGCTGCTACAGATGGATACGTGCCCAACGGTTGCACGAACACTGGCGGTGAAGCGTCCTCAACATCCTCGGGAGTCGTCGGTTCCGTATCTGGGGAAACCACCTCCGCATCGACGATGCTCATCGCCTCCGCAAGCAGATCACTGGCCTGAACAATCCTCCATCGCTGCCAACCGAATATTGACACGCTGATGACTATCGCCGTGACAACCACACCAACGGTAGCAGCTACCGCACGGTTGCGTGTACGTAATGTGGTCTGCAAAGTCGCGAGTGTCTCGGCGACCGGGTTTCCCTTGAGATGATGTCGTTCTGTTCTCTTCATCTAATTCCAGGTAGCAGTGTATCAAAAGTAAAGGATACCAATGCGAGGACCCTATTACGTCTAGCAGTAGATCTCATCGGAAGCATTGGGGATGCGCAGATTGCCACAGAGGAATCCCTGCCCCCCGACTCGGTGACACCTTCCATCGACTCCCATGGGGATAGAGCCACAACCGGGGTGAACCGTCCGATTATCATCCCGTAAATCACATTTGAGCGTAGGCTAGTTGGAAAGCGCGAAGACGAATAGGTTGTTCCCCGCACTCGGCCTCAGATCAGGAGTGATGCTCAACTGAGTGGTGGCGTTAACCGCCGTACCGGTACTAACCGCTACATATTGCACACCGTCGAAACCGTAGCTCACCGGAAAACCAGTGACCGGAGACCCAAGATTGATTTCCCATAAGACGTCCCCGGTTTCGTGATCGAATGCGCGAAAGCGGCCATTGATATCACCCCCAAAAACCAGGCCACCACCTGTTGCAACAAGAGACATCGTGCCCGCACGGGTTTCGTAGAGCCACGTCGTTACACCGGTCTCCGCCGAGATCGCTCGCACGCTACCCATTTGATCTGTACCGGGTGCTATCTCGTGACGCGCAGCAAGCGCATAGATTTCCAGCGGCACCTCGTTGCCGGCAGCCAGCGCACGCACCCGCTCATCCACCATGCTGTTCGTCGCTAACATTCGCGCGCAAGTGTTGCGCATCGGCATGTATAACATTTTCGTTAATGGGCTGTACGAACCGGCCTGCCAATCCTTCCCACCAGCCCAGGTAGGACAGGCGAAAACCTCCTGGCCGTACTCATTAAAAACAACTTCAGGATTCTCGGTTACCCTCCCGGTTACGCCGTCGATATGCGAAACCACATTCTGTGCGATGGTAGGCGTTGCCCAGAGAAATTCCCCAGTCTCTCTATCCAGGGTGTACACGATGCCGGTCTTACCCGGGATCCCGGTAATCACCTTACGAAACTCACCCGATCGTAGACTCGGATTTATCCAGGTCACAGCATCAGAGTCAGGATTGACGGCAATGTCTATTAAAATACGTTCGAATGGATGGTCGAGATCCCAGTGGTCGTTCAGATGCTGGTAATACCACATAATCTCACCGGTATCAGCATCAAGAGCGAGTGTGCAGTTATGATAAAGGTGCGTGTGATCGATGCCGCCCAGCATGAACTTTGGCGCCGGCGACGTCACCGACGTTCCAATATAAATGAGGTTCAACTCTGGGTCATAGCTCGGTGGCATCCAAGTGCCAACGTGTTTCCGATCCTCGAACGGCACGACACCCCAAGTCTCGTCCCCAAATTCACCAGGTGCCGGAATTGTCCGGCGCCGCCATATTTCCTCACCCGTCTTGGCATCGTGCGCTGTAATTACGCACGCGTCTGGACCACCACGTGGAAGGCAACCCCGGCCCGCAATGATTTTCCCGTTTGCAATGATCGGGCCTGAACTATGTGATGCCGTATCGATCTGGTAATCGAGGATTTCGGTTTCCCAAACGAGTTCACCGGACAGAGTGTCGAGCGCAAAGACATAATGATCGTCGCTGGTGTTGATGATAAAGCGATCGTAAATGGCAATATTACGGTTATTGCGAGCAGTGTCTCCAGTAAACTCATAGACGTCTGCAGGAAGGTCTCGCCGGTACTCCCACTTCAGGTCCCCAGTCACCGCATCAATCGCTTGAATCGCATCCTCTGGATTAGGCATGTACAGCACACCGTTGTAAACGAGTGGGGTCCCTTCCTGAGCACCCGGAATCATGGCGCGCGTCCAAACCATCCGCAGGTCAACGACGTTATCTCTCGTGATTTGATCCAGTGGACTGTACGCCCAACCATCGAGAGTGCGACGCCACATCAGCCAGTCCTCTGGCGCCGGGTCTTGTAACATCGCGTCGGTGACTACGGTGAAAACTCCTGGACCCGCGGGTAATTGAACGTGCACCACCGCCGGTGCCAATAACGACACCGTTATCAGGGCCGCTAATATCTGCCAACCACTAAGAGGTAACTTCGCCATCGATTCTCGTGATTTATAAGTATTTCTCGCCCATCGGACGCACTACAATGATCCCGTGGTATCCGGAATTCTGTCAATGATTTAAGCATGAAATAGCGCATCGGGAGTGAAATGATGATCAGGGAAGCAACGCACCACCACATGTACGTCGCCCAGCAGGACGACGACAGAATCTCAATCTTTACACTTAACCCGTCAACGGGCCTACTTAGTTGGCAAGAAGATATCGAAATCACAGGTGGCCCCGCGCCGTTGGCGATAGACCCGCGAAAACAGTTTCTCTATGTCGGCCGGCGAGTCAGCCAGGAAATCGCCACGTACCGGATCAATCAGGATACCGGTGGCCTCTCCTTTGTTGGTGCGGTGCCACTGCAGGGCGAGCCAGTCTACGTCGCTACAGACCGGACCGGGCGGTTCATTCTTTCGGCCTACTACTACCAGAGCACCGCGGCGGTGCACGCCATCGACGATCGCGGTGTCGCCACGTTTCCACCCGTCGAGTGGCGCTATACGGCTCATGGAGCCCATGCGATGCTTACCGACCGATCTAACCGGTTCGCTTACGTGCCACACATTGCTAATCGTGGCCCGAACGCGATCTTCCAGTTCCGCTTTGATGAACAGAGTGGGACACTCACACCGACGGTTCCCGCTATTCACTCTCCGTCGGAGTACCTAGGACCACGGGCGCTTGCTTTCCATCCAGCACTCGACATCGTCTATTTCTCAGATGAACAAGGGAGCAGCGTCACAACATACACCATCGACTCGTCAACTGGCGCACTGACACCAGTGCAGACTATCCCTACGTTACCTTCGGATTACCGTGACCCCAATACCTGCTCACAGATCCAGATCACGGAATCAGGAAAGTTCTTGTTTGTACCCAATCGGGGCCACAACAGCATCGCCAGCTTCACGGTCAATGCAACAACAGGTAGGCTAACATCTGCAGATCGTGTTGGGACCGAGCCGGTACCTCGAGCATTCTGCATCGACCCAGACGGTCGATATCTCTTCTCAGCCGGACAGCAATCAAGTCGTCTCGCGTCTTATCGAATCGACCAGAATAACGCAACGTTGACTCCACTTGAGACTTATGAACTCGGCCGGAATCCAATGTGGGTCTTGATCACGACGCTCAACAGGTAGCGGATGAAACCATGCGTGCAGTAACGTGTGCCGCCATCGCCGTTATAGCAGGAATCGTCGTTCAGGCGCAGACCCTAAACGTCACGCCAGTGACCGACGCCATGCTTCAGAACCCCAACCCGGCTGACTGGCTTAGCTGGCGGCGTACTCTTGATGGGTGGGGGTATAGCCCTCTCGACCAGATTGACCGGAGCAATGTCGACGACCTACAACTTGCCTGGTCGTGGGGCCTTGAGCCGGGTGTGTCGCAAACAACACCGGTTGTGCATGACGGAATCATGTACATTGCGAACCCAGGCAACGTGGTGCAGGCGCTCGACGCCCGGACGGGCGACCTTGTCTGGGAGTACCGACGTGAAATGGACGAACGTCTCCGTCCGGCAGCGCAGATGCGCAGTCTCGCTGTATATCACGACCTCGTCATTCTCAACACCGTCGACGCCCATATTGTTGGGCTCGATGCTAGCACTGGCGACGTCCGATGGGATACGACAGTGATGCCAGACGCTGACGGGTACGGGTTTTCGAGCGGCCCGATCATTGCCGACGGCATGATTGTGGCCGGGTTGCGTGGCTGCGAGCGTTACCGAGATGACACTTGTTATATCGTCGGACTCGACGGACGAACCGGTCAGGTGGTGTGGCGCACATCGACGGTGGCACGTCCTGGCGAACGGGGTGGCGACACTTGGGGCGACCTGCCTGTGCTATTCCGAGCTGGAAGCGACGCCTGGATTCCCGGCAGTTACGATCCGGTGAGCGGACTCGTCTACTACGGAACATCCCAGGCAAAACCGTGGACCCGCGACGCGCGCGGTACCGACGGCGATGCGCTCTACAGTAACTCTACCTTGGCGCTCGACCCATCGACCGGTGAGATGAGATGGTATTACCAACATCTCCCGGGCGACACCCATGATATGGACGAGACGTTTGAGCGAATTTTGATCGATTACGACGGGCGCCAGTCGGTGTTCAGTATGGGTAAGCTTGGGATTCTATGGGAACTCGATCGGGTAACCGGCCAATATGTGAACGGCGTCGATCTTGGCTACCAAAACATCCTCGACTTGGACGTGCAAACCGGAGAGGTGACATATCGAGACGGTATGGTCGTCGATGTTGGCGAAGAACTCTTTTTCTGCCCGAGCACGGGCGGCTTCAAGAGTCTGCGGGCGATGGCCTACCACCCCGATACAGGGGCCCTCTATATTCCACTCAACCTGCACTGCGAGACGGCCGCGTTTGGACCAGTCGAGCGACGGGAAGGCGGCGGTGGAACCGGCGGCGTCCGCGGACGCAAGAATCACTTCCATCCAGATTCCCCAGACCGACTCGGTGAGTTTCAAGCGCTCGACATCAGAACTGGTCAGACACTTTGGAAGCAGCGCCGGCGGGCGCCGTATAACACAGCAGCACTGACGACCGACGGCGGGTTGGTGTTTGTCGGCACCTGGGACAGGCATGTTTTCGCCTACGATGCCGAAACAGGGGACGCACTCTGGGAGAGCCGCCTGACGACGATGTCAAACGGCTACCCGATAACCTACGCAGTAGACGGAACGCAATACATCGCCTTCGGTGCTGGTAGTCCCCTCGGTGGCTCGAGTTGGACGAGCGTCGTACCGAACGACCTACTCAGTGAGATGCGGAACCCACGTGCCGGTAACGCGCTCTTTGTGTTCGCGCTTCCCTAGGGGAAGCCAGGCGGTGGTGGGGGTTGCGACGATGTCATTGAATCTGATTCGGGTGTCAATTGTGTTCGTTCTTGGGACAGGTATATCGGCGTGCGAGTCGTCGTCGTTTACACAGCCTGACTCCCGTGAGGCTACGTCGATCGAACAATTCGATCAGTGGATGGAGGAGTACTCCAACTGGGGACGATGGGGCGCGGATGATGAGATCGGCGCCGCCAACCTGATGACCGATGAAAAGCGTCTCCGGGCAGCCACACTGATTCAGACTGGACGGACGGTTTCGTTGGCCCACGATTTTCTAACTGAGGAAGCCGACGATGCCCGGGAGCCATATCAATTGCAGATGACGGTGAATGCGGACGGACAGAACTCGGGTGACCGTATCGAAGTCTATTTTCATGGGGTGACGTATTCGCACCTCGATGGTCTCTGTCACGTTTTCTATAAAGACAAGATCTATGGCGGCGTTGATTTCCATGATGTCGTGACCGACGATGGTTGCTCCAAGATGGGCACAACGATGATGAGAAACGGCCTGGTAACGCGAGGCGTGCTCATCGATATTCCGCGGTTGAAGGGAGTGCCCTATCTCGAGCCTGGTATGAAGGTATATCCTGAGGATCTTGAAGCGTGGGAGAAGTACGCCGACCTAACCATTGAATCAGGTGACGCGCTTCTACTCCGAACGGGCCGGTGGGCACGACGCGAGGCCACCGGCGCAACTGGTGAGATGTCTGGCTGGGATGCATCCGCAATCCCACTCTTGGCCGACCGGGATATCGCGTTGTTGGGTGCTGATGCAGTCCACGAAGCGCCCGACAGTGTACCGGGACTCGCGGTCAATCCGATCCACCGGTTTGCCATCGTTTCCCGCGGTGTAAACCTCCTCGACAACCTCGACCTCGATGCCGTTGCCGAGACAGCTGCCGAGCTCAACCGCTGGGAGTTCATGCTTGTGGTAGCCCCTTTACGTGTACCGGGTGGCACCGGATCACCGGTGAATCCGATCGCAATCTTCTAGCCAGACCGGTCTCAAATGATCTCGAATACCCTGGCGCGAGAGAAAGCTCAGATCATGAAGAAAACCTCTAAACTCAACCGCTCATTCATCACAATCTCCTGTGCCGCAACGATCACGGCTAGTTTGCTGCTGCAAATCACTACGGCGCAGCAGGTGACCTACAGGCCCGTCACGGACGAACGACTGCGTTCGCCAGACGCTGGCGATTGGCTGATGTACCGAGGGACGTACGACAGTTGGGGATACAGTGCACTTGACCAGATCACTACGGAGAACGTCCGCAATCTCGTGCCGGTCTGGTCAATGTCAACAGGTGTGACGTCCGGGCACCAAGCGCCACCGATTGTGAACGACGGCATTATGTTCGTAACGACACCAGATGCTCAGGTAATTGCAATCGACGCACGCACGGGCGACCAGATGTGGCGATATCAACGCGAAATGCCAGAGGGTGTCGTTCGTTCTCATCGGACCAATCGAGGTGTCGGCCTCTATGACGACAAGGTATTTTTCACGACACATGATGCAGTCGTTCAGGCACTCAATGCGGTAACTGGAGAATTGATTTGGGAAACATCGGTCGCTAACTATCGTGCCGGGTACTACATGACGATGGCGCCATTGGTGGCAAGTGGAAAGGTGCTGGTCGGAGCGTCCGGCGGGGAACGTGGCATTCGGGGCTTCGTTGCAGCTTATGACCCCGATACTGGAGAAGAAATTTGGCGGTCACACACTGTGCCGGGCCCTGGGCAGCCTGGAAATGAAACGTGGCCTGGTGATACGTGGCAGACGGGCGGTGCGTCGATCTGGATCACCGGGTCTTACGACCCCGATCTTAACTTGACGTACTGGGGGACCGGTAATCCTGGACCATGGATTGGCGACCAGCGGCCGGGTGACAATCTCTATACCAATTCAGTGGTGGCGTTCGATGCCGACACTGGTGAGTTGAAAGGCTACCACCAATATCATCACAACGGATCATGGGACTGGGATGAGGTGTCTGCTCCAATCTTGATCGATATCCCACGAGGTGAACGGATAATAAAAAGCCTTGTGCATCCAGCACGTAACGGCTACCTGTGGGTGCTTGAGAGAACTGCTGATGCGATTAATTTCGTGGAGGCGCAACCATACGTCGATCAAAATGTCTTTGCGTCGATTGATCCGCTAACAGGCCGACCAGAATACGATCAGGAGCGAAAACCTGGGACGAATAAACCGGCCACCTTTTGTCCATCGCTCTGGGGTGGCAAAGACTGGCCACCAGCAGCGTACAGCCCACAGACCGGTTACCTTTATATCCCGGCAAATGAAAATCTCTGTTCCACGATGATTGGCACTGAAGTCGACTATGTTCCGGGTCAAGGCTATACCGGTGCGTCGTCGCAGGTCTTCGTGGTCGATGGTGCTGACCACCTCGGTGAGATCCAGGCATGGAATCTGTCGACGGGTGAACAGGTTTGGACACATGAATTTGCGGAGTCACAAAACTGGGGCCCTATCCTTACCACCGGTGGTGGGCTCATCTTCGCAGGTGGCACCAACGACCGCTACTTTCGTGCCTTCAATGCCGAAACCGGTGATGTGTTGTGGGAACAACGAACCAATTCAGGTGTCACCGGAGTCCCATCTTCATACGCTATCGACGGTGTTCAATACATCGCAGTACAGTCTGGCTGGGGAGTGGATGCGCAAGGTATGCAGCGGGCGGTTAACTCGCACTTCGACCGCGAGCAGGTGGTCCCACAGGGTGGCGTCATTTGGGTTTTCGCATTACGGGAATGACTCCTGCACCCAAGCCCGCCCAATTACTCCTGCTGTGCATCCAGAAGGTCGATTGGCCAGCCTGGCCCTGTGACCACCGCGCCCCATAGAGAATTCAGCTTCATCCATCAACAGCTAGTTTGTTGTAACAGGTCTAGGGTTCCGATTAACAACACTAGGTGGCGCGCGTGCCCGGATTCGAACCGGGGGCCTACCGCTTAGGAGGCGGTCGCTCTATCCAGCTGAGCTACACGCGCGTGATTAGTGTTAGGGCCAAAGGCATGACATAACTATCATCGATTCGTGAGCCCACACAGGCCATTCACCACGCTTCAACTCTGCGCGTGAGTAAAGTACCCGGACACATCGGAGATTTGTCGCCTTCAACAACACTGACACCTATTCTCCAAGGGCTCGAAGCTGATTCCCCACACGGACGTATTCCTCGTACCGCTGTTGGTACGTCCTCAGCCTCTCTTCCTCAATTGCATCCAGTCGCGTCTGCGCTTCATGTCTCTCACTTGCAGCCAGTTTCGCTCCAGTCGTCGACGATGACGCCGTTCCTAAACGTTCTAGGTCAGCCATTAGAGTACTCGCCCGTAGCTTAAAGTCCACGTCATGCTGCCGCTCCCACGCCAACCAGTCTGCCGTCCATCGAGCATGGGCGTTCTCTAGCAGGTTCGCCGAAAATGGAAATCGATCACCAGTCTCTACTTCGATCTGAGCGAATGCCTCAGGATAAAGTCGCCGCGCAGTTTCAACCACCTCCTGCCACCTGCAGACATTCTGCGGTTCCGCACTAGCAATGACAGGACCGAACCGGGTCAGCAATACTGCAATAAGTTGTTCCTGATGATATCGGTGCAGAGCACGACGGAGTTCGCGACCCTGCGCTTCCAGTCGGTACCCTAAGACGGCCAACGAAAGGGTTACAAAACAACCGGCCCAATAAGCGGCTTCCATGTGTCGTTCAACCCATATGAGATGTGACTACTAGCATCTCGCGCTAGCGTTCGATAACCAGTCCCGTAAATCGCTAGTATGAAAGCGGGTTCTTTACCCCAACCGTGTGTGTTTGCCTACAGCACACTATGAACATATTTACGCGATTCACCAATTCTTGTGCCGCAACACTGCAGATCGTCAATATCTCAATAGCGAAAAGACGTTAGAGTTCTCGAGCTTAGCCCTTCCATTTAACGCCTCGAGTTCGATTAAAAAAGCCAGAGCCTGCACCTCTGCCCCACTGCGACTTATGAGTTCAACTGTTGCCCGCGCGGTACCCCCAGTCGCGAGTAAATCATCAACGATTAACACTCGCTGACCACGCTCCACCGCATCCGCATGAATCTCAAGCGAGTCCGTACCGTATTCCAGATCGTATTCAGCCCGTAACGTCCGTGCCGGTAACTTCCCTGCCTTGCGCACAGGCACGAACCCGACATTTAACCGATCGGCTACTGCTGCACCGAGAATGAAGCCGCGGCTCTCGATGCCGATTACTAAATCAACCGCCGAGTCTCGATACGGCACCACCAGACATTCGACCGCTTGGGCGAAGCCAGACCGATCTCGAAGTAACGTCGTGATGTCATAGAAAAGGATTCCTGATTTGGGAAAATCCGGAACATGACGTATCAACTTCTTTAGTGCGTCCATCTCACCTCATGTTTCTCAAATGCAGTCGTATTACTCACGGACAACAAAATCTTGATGGTGTCCCGTCGGTCGAAGTTCCTCAGTCTTTACGTGGTCGACACGGGACGCCGGAGACCCCTGATGTAATCGTAACTCGAACCGCTCAAGCGCCTCACGTTCCGCCTCTCCCACGGCTTCAACCCGCCCATCGGCCAGATTCTTCACAAAACCGTACACGCCCTCGCGACGTGCAACATCTTCGGTGAAAAAACGGAACCCGACTCCCTGAACCCTCCCTGAAATGAGATAGCGGCGCGCAACCACCATATCCTCCATAGAAGCGCTGATTATAGTCGACCAGTATTCTTCAATCATTGCCTGTCCCGTCCAGACCAGAACGCTGTGCGCACAGACTGTTTTCAAGGCCCAGCCCCGGTTTGCTAGCCGGGTTGTGTTAACCTCCAACCATTCACGACAAGGTGCCCCGGGCTCCTGTCTATCCCGCAGGGTACCCATCCCTTTTTCGGAGATACCTTAATGCAACCTGCACGTCGGTGCGTCATCGGTCTAGTCGCCGTCCTTCTCTGCGCGGTTTCTGCGCACGCACAGTTCGAGGCGGTCGGTTCACTCGATTTCCCAACATCGGCGCGCTCGGCCGCCGCGCAAGATCACTTTCTGCGCGGTGTTGCCATTCTTCACAGCTTCGGCTGGAAGCAGGCAATCGAACAGTTTCAGGCCGCTCAGCGGATCGAACCGGACTTCGCGATGGCGTACTGGGGCGAGACGCTCTGCTATAACCACCCATTGTTTGGTGGGCCGACACCAGACGAGGACAACCCTAGAAAGGTCCTTGCCCGGCTGGGTCCGACACGGAACACCCGACTCGCCAAGACGGTGACCGATCGGGAACGAGGCTTCCTGAACGCGGTCGAAAGTTTATGGGCCGAGGAAGGTACCTACGATGAACGTCGCGTCGCCTACATGGATGCGATGGCTGCTCTGTACGCGCAGTATCCGAATGACCACGAGGTTGGAACCTTCTATGCCGTCGCAACGCTCAGCGCTGCTCGAGCACTCGGGGACCAATCAGGTCGCCTTGAAATCAGGGCCGGCACCATTGCCCTCGACGTGTTCAATGCCAACCCTGAACACCCGGGAGCCCCTCACTACGCGATTCATTCATTCGACGACCCAATCCATGCTCCCTTGGCGCTGGCCTCGGCAATGAAGTACGCCGAGATCGCCCCAGCGGTCGCCCATGCACGCCACATGCCGACCCACATCTTTATACAGCACGGGATGTGGGATTTGGTGTCGGATCACAACCAGCGCGCGTATGACGCAGCACGTGCCCTCTGGCAACCCGGTGACAGCGTGGGCGATACGGTCCATCCACTGGATTGGGGCCAGTACGGGGACCTTCAGCTTGGCGACTACATCAAGGCACAGACGTGGATCCAACGGATCGAGATGGTCGCTCAGGAGAGCGACGGTCAGGAACGAGCTGTCCGGGCCATCTCTCTGTTGAAAGCCCGCTATGTGGTGGAAACCGAAGAATGGGCAAGTCAACCAGTGACTGCGGATTCCTCTGCACCTGAGTTGCTGGCCACCGGACTCAGCGCAGTAGCCCTTGGCGACCTCACCACTGCCAGGGCAGCCGAAACTGAACTCGCGAAGCGAGCTCCGGACGGGTCTTCACAGATAAAGATCACCTATAGGCAGGTCGCTGCGGCAATTCGAGTGGCGGAGGGTCGTGGTAATGAAGCGCGGGCGTTGATGGACGAGGCAGTCGATATCACTAACACCCAACGGCTACCGAACGGTGCTGCGAATCCTATCAAACCACCCTACGAGCTCTACGGTGAGATTCTCCTCGCGCTTGGGCGCCCGGACGAGGCCCTCGCAAAGTTCGAAACGTCGCTACGCCGAATGCCTGGTCGGATGCACTCGCTCCTCGGCGCGGCACGTGCCGCTGTTGAGAATACTGATCTAGAGACTGCGCGCGAGCACTATGCCACGCTGGTCGGATCATGGCGCGGGACCGCCGAGCACACTGGATACATTGAGGCACGCCGTTTCCTGTCTCAAAACCAGCACAAGTAGAGGATACGCCACGTTATACAAATGTCGCACCGCGCTTCGAACCTTTCCACAGCTCACGTCACGACCGAGTCCGGGAGATATCTCCTCGCGACCAATGATTCCATTACACCTCTGAAACATACCCCCACTTTGATGGACTGATTCATCTCACACCAAAACGCTCTTGTCGTACTACCGGATAAGCTATGGCATAACTCCAAGCGGGTAGCCACGCATCGAGTATGCGAACTAGACCTGGAGCTGCCCAGTGCTGATGCGACTTTGTAATGAGAATTAATATCTAACGGTCTAGACCGCCGAGCCGTGGCCTCCCGTAATCACAACCCCACTCACCATTCCAGCGCGATCCGCGCCGAAGTGGTACGCAACACGGGGTCGACGCGAACTCGAACGATCCACATCCCACACATCGACCCACACCTTTCGATTCCGCATCGCATGTTCGTCATTAGCTCGACCTCGATGCCCGCAACTTAGCGCACGATGTCGAAGAGGTAACTGTATTTAATCGTAAGTGTGCGTCCTGCGCCCAAAGGAATTCTGTTGCCGATCCCCTGGATATCGTTATAGACAACGAATAGCCCAGTGTTAGCGTCTGAAAGTAGGCCAAACCTGAAATTCGATGACCATAAATCGACGCGGTCGTTGTACTGAACGAGTGCCTGAAAGAACATCCGGGTCGTAAAGGAATACGACAGACGCAGACGTGCGAGATTGGTAGTGAAATCTCCACCTGGCAACTTCAACTCGTTGTAACTCCATTCAAGCATCGCGTTAAACGTTTCGCCAACACGTGCCGCAAGTGACGGTGTAACTGTCACGCGGTCACCACCAAAGAGGCCGCCAACGATCGTATTGATGTTGAAGCTAACCGGGGCACCAAGGTTAGTGTTACCGGCAATTTGCGTTTCTTTGTGATCGTATGTGCCAGGCGGTATCACTACGCCAGGAAATATTTCAAATGGCTCAAAGATACCTTCCCTAGTGACGTTCATACCGGTGTGGATCTCGTAACCATTTCGCCACTCGAGATGGTTATCGATGTGGGTAAACTGCGTTTCGTGTAATCCTGTCTCAAAGTCAAAAACCGTGTTGTGACTGACGTGGGGTCGAACCTCATGAATACCAAGATTGTTCTCAGGTCTGAAAGTCGTAAAGACACTACCGTTCATTCTGCGATAACTTCTGCGTGCAAGAAATCCGACCTCCGGATTAAAGTTTGGCGCAACTTCCGTGTACCCAAGACTAAGCCGAGCCACCTCAGACCGATGCTGGGCGCTGAGCGCATACGCGTGTGAATTACTGGTCGGACTACCAGGTGTATCGGTTTCCGCAACGAATCCGTTGATCGTGCCACCCTCGCCGATACCCCAAGTCCCATCGACTGCATAACTCCGGTTGGCATCCTGAACGCGAGAAAGACTACCAATTGCCTCGCGGTTAACGAAAATGGCACCGATATTAGATCGATTCGCCAAATCCTGACGGACACGCCCAACAGTAAAATTCTGTTGCGGGGTTCCAGTAGCACTGACGGAATCTGTTTGCATGTTCAGAAATCCGACATTTGTATTCGTCCCGATTTTCCCGGAAAGTCGTCCGCCACCGATAATAGGAACCTGTCCACCCGTATCGCTAAGACCTATACGTCGGCTAAAAAAGAGGTCGACAGCTCCGGATTGACCCACGGAAAAAAGCCCAGCGTTCTCAAGAAAGAACGGCCGTTTCTCTGGAAAGAATAAAGTAAAACGATCAAGGTTGATTTGTTCATCATCGACCTCGACCTGAGCAAAATCTGTGTTGTACGTTAGGTCCAGAGTCATGCTAGGCGTCACGCTATATTTTAAATCCGCACCAAACTCGCCAGTATTTACGGTTCGTCCAGCATTTGTACGAGTAAGCGAGTCACCCAGCACATACGGAGTCAACTGCAAATTACGTTGAGGAGGAACTTCAACTCCTTGAAGTTCTCCAGCAAGTGAAATTCGATTGATGTTGTATTGGCGAGGCATGGGCGACCAATACACCTGCTCATTTCGAGCACGAATATTGCGCTGAAAATTAATTCCCCAGGACTGCATTTCATTCTGGGGATACCGAAGTGTTCGAAATGGAATCGCGATCTCAGCCGTCCACCCAACATCAGTCACCTGTGTGACTACCTGCCACGCGCCATCCCAGTTGAGGTTAAAACCGCCACCTGAGCCCCTCTGTTGGCGACTATTACTCGGGCGTCCGCTTCCACCACCACCGAATCGACCGGTGCCTTGCCCTTCGTTGGTAACTTGCCCGTCATACTCGACGCCGGCAGGGTTAGTCCCGAACACGAACCCATTCTGACCATCATGGTAGGTATCGAGGAGGATCTGAAAACTATCTGTCTCCGTCATATCAGAATCACGACGACTGTCTGAAGCTATCACGGTACTTGGATCCTCCGTGTAGCATACGACTCCGAAATACAAGGTGTCGCTAGTGTAAACGATACGCACCTCGGTCCGTTCAGATGCCGGCTCTCCTTCGAACGGCCTGTTCTGTACGAATCCCGTCGTCAATCGAGCCCCGGCATAGGCTTGATCGTTGAGCACATCTCCATCGATGAGAGGCCCCTCGTCAACCGGCATCGCCCGGACAACCGGGACACCTGCCGCGTTCAACTCACGGACATCACCCCGTTCTGAATTTGACTCCGGTTGTTGTGCGACAAGGTGTACCGAAGAACTCAAAACCCACAACACAACAACTGTTACGCCACAAATACAACGCCAGAACATCTTCATAGATATAGAACCCAATGGCCACACTACACTTTCCACTAGCTCCCTTGAAACCCGTAGCGATAGGTCACACCGTAACCCCTGTACAGTCGTACCGTCGGCATGACTACCCAAACGGTATACCACCCCAATCCGCTTCTATCCGAATTCAAACACGTGCTCTACGCAAAATAGTCCTAACAGGCCAAGTGTGCATACTATGGGATGTGTCACACTTAATAGGACGGTGCGGCAGCGGAGGCACCGTGAAGGATCCAAAAAGTGGTCGGGGCGAGAGGATTTGAACCTCCGACCCCTCGGTCCCGAACCGAGTGCTCTACCAGGCTGAGCCACGCCCCGACAACCCTTTATTCTACATTAGCATACGGACCTTTGACCAAAGCCATAACAGCTGCAAGTTCGGAGCGTTCTGTCGAGTCGGTGTGTAATGACTCCACCGAAAACTAGCCACGCTGAACCACCTGGCAATCTGAACACTCGTCTGGCAGTTACTTCCAACGCGGAAGCATCCTATCCTTTCAGCAGTAGTACGCATCAAATTATCACCACAAACAACCGAGCAGGATATTGGCTGATAAATTCTGCCGCTCAAACACCACTAAACAGGACGGATTCCGTAGGAATACGCCCACTTAAGGCCTTCGATCGTGCCGGCACCCGGCCGATACTCGCATCCAACCCAACCGTCAAAACCTAGATCGTCGATTACGTCGAACAGGTAAGGATAGTTAACCTCCTGCATAGCATCTGGCTCGTGACGGCCCGGAACGCCACTGATCTGGAAATGACCGATGATATCTAAGTTAGCCTTAACCGTTTCTGCAAGGTGCCCCTCCATTATTTGCATATGATAGAAATCGTACTGAAGAAACACGTTGTCGGTGCCGACCTGTTCAATGATGTGGCGCGCTTGTTCGGATCCGGTAAGAAAATATCCCGGATTGTCTAGAGTATTCAGCGGCTCGAGAAGCAGTTCGACTCCGAGTGGCCGTGCCTGTTCGGATGCCCATTTGAGATTAGAGACGAAGGTTGCCTCAGCCCGTGGATCGTCTGTACAACCGGCTAGACAATGAATCTGGTTGCAGCCGACCGCAGCCGCATACTCTAGGGCCCGCGTGATACCACGCCGATAATCAGCCTCTCGACCAGGTAATGCACCAACACCCGGAGAGACATTGAGCAGAGTGGCCGTGAGATCGTGTCGCCGCACCCGGTCCGCTATATCTTCTTTTGGCTCACCATAGGGTGATTGGATCTCTACCCCCAGAAACCCCACACGGGCAGCGTGATAGAACCGGTCAAGCAGATCCCATTCGTTGAACATCATCGTAACGCTCGCGGCCAGCTTTGGCATGATTCAGTTGCCTCCAATATGGTAAATCGCCCCTATCGTCTATAGCTTCATCTCTGATTAATATGACAAACAAAGAGACCGCTGCGTAGATTGGCGACCAAGTCTAATTCACACAAATAATCTGCACCGCGCGAATTCATTACTGGTCATGAAACTCCAACAACTGTCCTAAGAGGAATCGGTGCAACCACATGCGATGGGCTAACGGATGTGGTCACTAGGCGGCTTGTCTCCACTGGCGTTATTATTCTCCATTGATGTCTCAGGCCGATCTTCCTTTTGACGCCATCTTATTGATCAGTTTCGGTGGGCCGCAGGGACGCGCTAACATTCGCCCTTTTCTCATGAACGTCTTACGCGGACGTCGTATTCCGCAAGACCGAATCGAAGAAGTCGTCCGCCACTACGAGCTATTTGACGGAGTGTCACCACTGACGGCCATAACAACGCGACAGGCGAATGGGTTGCGCGAACGATTAGAAACACGCGGACCAGCGTTGCCAGTTTATATTGGCATGCGAAACTGGCATCCGTTCCTTACTGACACGCTCAGTGAGATGTCTGAGGTAGGCATTTCGCGAGCTCTCGCGGTAATCATGGCAGCCCATCACAGCTACTCAAGCTGCGGACAGTATCGGCAGAACGTGATCCAAGCGCGACAGGTTCTTCGTGAACGTACCGGTCGTGACATTGAGATCACCTATGTAGACGGGTGGCACGACCACCCTGATTTCATCTCTGCCAATGCCGATCACATCAAAGCCGCTCTTACCGAACTTCCCTCTGATGTCCGTGGCAATGCACGCATCATATTTACTGCGCACAGCATTCCTCGTGAAATGGCCGACGAATCCAGATACGAGCTCGAGTTGCGGGAATCGGCCAACTTAGTCGCGCGAGCTCTTAGCACAAAAGACTGGGCGATCGCCTTTCAGAGCCGAAGTGGGCGCCAACAAGATCAATGGCTCGAACCTGACATCTGCAACTACCTCAGAATTGAATACGCACGCGGTCTCCAAGCCGCTGTAATCTGCCCGCTCGGCTTTGTCGCTGATCACATCGAAGTCTTGTACGACCTCGACCAGGAAGCGGCCGACGTCGGCCGAGATTTGGGCCTGCCGCTGTGCCGCGCCGCAGCCGTCAACGACGCGCCCGCATTCCTCGACATGATGGCAGACATGGTCCGGAAGACGTGCGCTCGTGGACGCATGTTACCTCTCTTATCAACAGCGCCGCCTGAAGATCGAGAAGGCCCACCGCTTGCGCGCTAGCACGCGCGAATCTTAGCGGGTCACCACGGAAAACGACAAAGTCCGCGGTTGCTCCACTTTGCTACCCAACAATCGTTCGTAGGGACTCACGCGACCTACGGGAGCATCGAAATGACCGGGTTTGAAGACATGCGGCGAGGCGACGCCACAGACCAGATTCAACGCGCCACGTTCTTCGAAATCTATAACAATTA
>Ga0310345_10002561_pt1 | contig 18175 bp, 13 predicted proteins | sample HC15DNA20500_MG_FD_204667 | JGI IMG/M metagenome (GOLD analysis project Ga0310345, IMG submission 204667) | Marine microbial communities from station ALOHA, North Pacific Subtropical Gyre - HC15-DNA-20-500_MG | ecosystem: Environmental > Aquatic > Marine > Oceanic | place: Pacific Ocean: North...
CGAAGAAGGTCCCCGACGACGCGGGCATTGGACATCTGGCTTTTCTGGTCGAGGACTTCGAGGGGTTTTGCCAGTCCCTTCGGGAAAAGGGACTGGATCTCGGCACGGTGGGTGAGAGGCCCGATGGGACCAAGCTGGTATTCTTCCCCGATCCGGAGGGAAACTTATTGCAGCTGGTCTATCGGACCAAGGCTCTTCGCCCCTGGCTGCAGTGAGTCACAGGCGCATCTATCGGCAGGCCAGCTTTCCTTGCTGCATGAGCCAGAAGATTCTCGCTTCTGGTGATAACCTTTCCCTTCATCCCAGGCGAGATCGGATCATGCCCTCCTCGTCGTTGCGGATTCGCAGGTCATCGCCGCGCCAGATGATCGTGTCGCCGATCTCCAGGTCCAGGGGTTCCTTCCAGGGGTCCATGGCACCACCTGCCTCTGCTACCAATCGGGCGTAGTTGCCCCGGTATGGCGGGGGCCTGGGTTTCTTTTCCTGGGCCCCCGCTGGTCACTAAAACTCTTCGTGATCTTACTTCCGATTGTCGCGATGTTATAGACTCCAATGCAAGTGTCATCTACCCAGCTCACCATAATCGGCTACCCAGCTCACCATAATCGGCGTCGGACTGGTCAGCATCTACTTAGCTGTTTGGGTCTATCTGGAAACTGTATAAACAGAAGTAGGCGTCCGAAATGAGAGGTTGAGGACCTGGCTCAGGAGGTGTTTCTGAAAAAGTGGATCAAGTACCCCGATCCTTTTGATCACGGCAACACAGAAGCAGGCGTCCGAAATAAGAGATGGATAGGGTTTGTTGTCGGCTATTTACTCTTCATCGGTGGTATCGGAATTGTTGGTTGGCAAGTGTTCATATTCCTCAAAGTTGGCCAATGGGTTGAAGTGCCGCTTTTTTCCATTGCGTTCCTTGCTCCGAATAGCATTCAGTCGTGGCTGAATGATCCAACTACATGGCTCGGGCTGCACAAAATAGTTATGGGAGTTTTGGAGGGCTGCCCGCTTTCGTGTCCTCTAATAATCTTTGGGTTGGGTTTTTATTGGTATAGTTTGGGACCGCATTCCAGGGTAGACGACTAGAAGTGTACTAAAAATGGATTTTCCGTATCGCTAAGCCAAAGAAGCCGTCCGGGTGCACCCATTGTTACCCATATGTTACCCAAGAGCTATCTATCCCTCTTTGAAAAAATCTGTAACGCACTTAAAATAAGTATCTTACCTGACACTTTTTCATAAAGAAACTCCCTGACACAGTGACAGGAACCGCATTGGGAGACAGATGGGAGACAGTGTTCTGAGCGATTGGGTAATTGTCAGGTTCGCCAGCAGAGCTTGAGCCGCGGGGCAGTGCATCTCTTCAGCTTGGTTTCAGCAGAAGGGCGGGACCCTGTCGAAATTGTTGGGTTACGAGTTCAGGCCTCACCCCCGAAAACCAGTAACCTAGCGGCACGCACGGTCACATTGGGGAACGCTAGGTAGCGATCGGGAAGCCTGGGGCATTCTTATTGGACCCATAACGGACCAAAGTTTTCTGAAACAATACTGAGCGAGTTTCGAAGTCACTATGTTCTTCTGGGATTGAGATCAGCACATCAACATGTCAATTCATGGAGGGATGGGTCCTGCACAGGAAGCATCTTCCAGAACGAAATCAAGACAGAGAACGGACCCGCCACTGTGAAGAGTGAAAGTCTACAGAGAACCTATAAAGACAGGGACGACGAGTTCAAGCACACGAGCAGCTTTCGAGTCAACGAAATTCCGAAGGCAATCCCGACTTTGAACATGGCGTACGAGCATGTGACTTCTGAAGAAAGGGCGTAGTAATCTGCCCTCAACTTGTGATTGGGTTTTCATTCTTTGAAAAGCCTATTTGCCAGCAAGATCTCGGAGAACTGAGCTAGGAGTCGCGGTTGACACCCTGAAATCGACACACCTGAACATGGCCACCGGGCTCTTGCGTTGCCCCGAATGCAACGACACGATGGCAGTGAAGTACTCGTCTCGGCCTGCCAAAAAGAAGATCGAGAAATATGTGTGCAAGAACAAGCCGGGCTGCCGGAGCGATCGGCTTCCCGTCACTGAAGTCGATTCGTCGCTATGGGGAAAGCTGTCGGGTCTACTCCTGAAACCAGAACGCGTCTATTCGTACCTAGCCCCTGCCAAGGAGGATCACCCGACATCTCTAAAGAATCAGCTTGCCAAGATTGAGAAAAACCAAGCCAGGATCGAGTTGAAGTAAAAGAAGCTGCTGGATCTCTACCTGGACGGAGAACTCGATAAATCGACATGCCGGGCAAAGAACTCAGAGTTGAAATCCCAGTCCGACTTCCTCGCGACAAGGGAGAACGTGATCAATGACGAGTTGCCGGATCTTGAGGAGGATGATGCCGCTGTGAGGTTGGTGCACAGTCTGCGCATACTAGCCAGGTCCCAGGAGCGTTTCACACAGACCCAGAAGACCCGTGTTTTCCGATCGTTTGTGAAGGAAGCTCACCTCGGCGAACAATCGACTGAACTGGTTTTCTATACTCAGCCAATCAGCAACATCTGGGCGAAATACCGTCAGACCGCCCAGGGTGCCACGCCACGAGTTGATCGCATTCCTAAAGCGGAACGCTCGATGGCTTATTGCGGCGCTGTCAGGAGATCCTCCAACTCGGCGCGGGTAGTTACCGGTCTCTGACAGGCGTAGTCCTGGCAAACATAGGCGGTCGCCTTACCCTCCAATGCCACTTTTCCCGCCAGCAGGGGGACCTTGCGTCCCAAAGCATCGTCGATCGTCTCAGAGCTCGCAAGGACTTTGTTGGGGAGATAACACTTCCTGATGACCGACAGCAATTGCTGCAGTTCCGTCTGCGGGCCAACCAGTGCCAACTCTCGAACAGGGCCCAAGTAGAAATCAAGGGCCTGAAGCCAATACCCGAAGGCCAGCGGGTGGCGCGATAGGGCCCGGTTCACGCGTCCAAGCATATTCTCAGCTTTCTCAAGGTACTCCTTCTTCCCTAGAATCTTCGCCAGCCTCAGCAGGTTGAAGCAGGCAACGGCATTGCCGCTGGGGCTGGCGTTGTCCATGTACTCTTTGTGTCTTAGCAAGAGTCGTTCGTGGTCAGAAGGAGTGAAATAGAAGTCTTTGTTTTCGGTATCCCAGAACAACCGGATCTGAGCCTCTGTCAGTTCAGCCGCATCGTCTAACCATCGAACGTCTCCGGTTGCCTGATAGGTTGCGATCCAGCCCTCGACCACCAGGGCATAGTCCTCCAGGTAACCGTTGAGCTTGGCGTCGCCATCCTTCCAGGTTCGGAAGAGGCGGTCTTGGGCGACCATCTGGGTGGACAGGAATTCGGCATTGCTGACGGCAATTTCCAGATAGTCGGGGCGATCCAGGGTGAAGGCTGCCTCGGCGAAAGCCGTCAACATCAATCCATTCCAGGAAGACAGGACCTTGTCGTCTAGCCCCGGCTTGATTCGTGTTTCCCTGACCTGGAAGAGCTTCTGACGAGCTTGGTCTAAGAGATCTGTCAGATTCGTTGGGGACATACCTGAGTTCCTGGCGTGAGCGGCCAGTTCGAGTCGAGGGTGCAGAACGTTGCTTCCTTCGAAATTACCGGTAGAGGTGACGTCGAAATAGTCGTTGAATATCCTCGCATCTTCTTCACCCAGGACGTCCACGATCTCGGCCGGGGTCCAGGCATAAAATTTCCCCTCTTCACCTTCGCTATCGGCATCTTGAGCTGAATAGAAGCCGCCCATTGGGTGGCGCATTTCACGTCCAACAAAGTCTAGTGTCTCCTCAACTACGGTTCGATAGAAGGGATTTCCCGTGAGCTGGTGTGCCTCCAGATAGACTCGTGCCAGCAAGGCGTTGTCATACAGCATCTTTTCGAAGTGGGGGATCAGCCAACGCTCATCGACGGAATAGCGGTGAAAGCCCCCTCCCAGCTGATCGTAGATGCCACCCCGAGCCATTTCCTCCAGGGTGAGGTTGGCCATATCCAGAGCCGACGCACTGTCCCTACGTATCGAATACCGAAGCAGGGAAGCAAGGATCATGGCACTGGGAAACTTGGGCGCCCCGCCGAATCCACCGTGGTGTGAGTCGAACTGTCTCCGGCATCCGTCATAGGCGTCATCAAGGACCGTCTCCTGAATCACTTCTTCGGCGAAGCTCCATTGCGAAGCTTCTCGCAGCTTTCGGATGGTCTCGGCTTCACCTGCCTCAATCTCGACACGGCGCAGTCGATACGTCTCTTTGATCTGCTGCAGCAGACGTTTGAATCCTGGACGGCCGTAACGGTCATCTGGCGGGAAGTAGGTTCCTCCGTAGAATGGCACTAGGTTCGGAGTCAGGAAAACGGTCAAGGGCCAACCACCGCTGCCTGTGGTCATTTGGACGAAGTTCATGTAGATGGCGTCCAGGTCGGGTCTTTCCTCGCGATCAACCTTGATATTGATGAACTCATCGTTCATCACCTGAGCGATCTCCTCGTCCTCAAACGATTCATGCTCCATCACATGGCACCAGTGGCAGGCAGAGTAACCAATGCTTAGGAGGATTGGTTTGTCCTGATCCCGGGAGGCCGTCAGCGCTTCTTCCCCCCAAGGATTCCAGTCCACCGGGTTGGAGGCGTGTTGAAGCAGATAGGGACTGCTCTCCTGGGAAAGACGATTGGTATTCTGAGCCGGTTCGTTCGACATGGGTTCTCCTTCCCGCACATTCTAGCGAAGCTGAAGTGATTGCGCTCGTAGCGAGATCCACCCGTGCCGAAAAGGTCAGGCGGGCAAAGGGTCATCAAAGGCGTCGGTGCTGTTCAATCTTAGGAGGGGTGGCATAGTGTGTGTGGTCCGGCACACCTGAAATCAGAAAGGCCTCTGCCCTTTGGTGACAGGTTCCGCAAGTTCCGCAGTGCAGTGCTTCGCCCTTGTAGCAGCTCCAGGTGAGGTGAAACGGGACTCGGAGCTTGCTGCCGATGCTCACGATCTCAGCTTTGCTCATACGGATGAAGGGAGACAGGATCTCGATGGGTTTGAAATCGCATAGTTCGGCTGCTCGGCCTAGGGCCTCTACGAATTCGTTTCTGCAGTCAGGGTAGACAGCTCGATCTCCGGCATGGGCGGCATAAGCTACTGTTCTAAACTCCGAGCCGATGGCCCAACTGATCGCTACGGCCAGCATCAGCATGTTGCGATTGGGTACGACTGTCACCTTCATGTTCTCCGCGTCGTAGGCCTCCTCAGGCACTTCGACGCTGGTGTTGGTCAGGGCATTCTGGCCGAACAGAGCCCGTATTGAGGATAGGTTAGCGATCTGGAATTCTATCCCTTGTGCCTCACAGACGGTTCGGGCTGAGTCCAGCTCCTTGAGGTGACGCTGTCCGTAGTCGACCCCCAAAGCCTTCACCAGGTAGCCTTCTGAGATCAGAGAGTACAGCAGGGTAGTGGAATCCATGCCGCCGCTGTAGATAAGGATGGCCTTGCGGTTCACGCTCGATGTGGTTGTTCTCATGCGGCTGCCTCGTTTGCCTGGCGGTCCAAGCTGGCGATACTGGAACCTGGTTCCAGGACTCTCTCTACGGCGAGAGTCGCTGTCGGGTCCAGCCACCTTGGTCGGAAAGCTGATAGCGTAGACGATCGTTGAGCCGATTGGGACGACCCTGCCAAAACTCGATCATCTCCGGAATCAATCGATAACCTCCCCAGTGGGGCGGGCGAGGAATTGGCTGCTCCTGGTAGCGTTGGTCGAGCTCCTTCATCCGGAGCTCCAGCAGCTCGCGATTGGCTACGACCTGACTTTGATGCGAGGTACAGGCGGCGAGCTGGGCCCCTCGAGGACGACTCTGGAAATAAGTGTCGGAGTCTTCCGGTGACGTTCGTTCAGTCTTTCCTTCTATTCGCACTTGTCGCTCCAGACTCGACCACAGGAAGACCAGGGACCCGTGAGGATTGCTGCGGAGCTCTTCACTCTTGGTGCTCCGGTAATCGGTAAAGAACGTGAATCCATCCTCACCGAAGTCCTTGAACAGGACGATACGCGCTGAGGGCTTCCCGTCCGGAGAGACCGTCGCCAGCGTCATTGCGTTTGCGTGGGGTACACCTGCTTCGAGGGCTTCCTTGAACCAGCGTGCGAAGAGGACGAAGGGTTCCAGACCGGCCGTCTCCTCCAGCAAGGAGTCCCGCTCGTACTCGCGGCGCTGGTCCAGGTAACGCTTGGTTTCCATGATCGAATATCGGTCGCAGGGACGCTGCTAGTCGAGCAGGTCTTCGCCCTGGAGGAAGGCGATGACGTCGGCCAGATCCTGTTTTTTAAGATTCTGCTCTAGTCCGTCGGGCATCAAGGAGACGCTCGAAGCCCGAATCTCTATTATCTGCGAACGGAGCAGCGCTGTTTCCTCTCCTTCGCCCCGCCTCATCGTAAGGGTGCCGGGCGTTTCTGAGACGATTAGACCGTCGTGCATTTGGCCATCCTTTGTGATGATGACATAGTTGGTGTAGAAGGGCGAGACGACGCTGCTGGGATCGAGAATGGCTTCTAATAGCTCCCTCTTACTCCTGCCCTTTACCCGGCCTAGATCCGGGGCGACGCCCCTGCCCTGCTTCCTGAGGTGGCAGCTGGCGCAGTGCTCCTCGAAGAGTCTGCGACCGCGAGCAGGACTCGAGGGCAAGTCGAGCGCCGCCTTATTGTCTGTCACCACTAGTGTCCGGTCGCTCTCTCGGTCCTTGAAGACTCGGGTGGCCAATTCACGAATCTCGAGGGATGGGTTTTCTAGTAGCTTCATCTTGCGGGGAAGGTCCAGAGCCGATTCTTCGATTTTCCCTGCCTCAACGGCATTTAACAGTGATTGAGCGTGTTGGCGTCGGCTCAAAAGCACGTCGACGACGGGCTGGCGAATTTCGGGGCCAAAGATTCTCCAGCGCTCGATCAGCAGGTCTCCAACCTGAGGCTCGTCGAAGAGTCCAAGGGTTTGGATGGTATCTTTCAGCAGATCTGAATGCTGCGGGGGTGACAGAAGCTGTTCGAATACCGGAAGCAATTGCTGGAATCTACCTCCCGCCAGAGATCGAATAGCTCGCCTTCTTTTCCCTGTTGACAGCGTCGGATCCAGGGCCTGTCGTACGGAAAGCTTGATCAGTTGGGCCATTTCGAAGTGTTGTGCGACGGCTTGAGCTGCTGACTGGACAGATTCTGAAGAATCAACCAAGAAGGCGCTCAGGAAACGGTTGGCTGCTGGGATTCTGAGTCCCCTGACCCCAGTCAGCTTGAGCCCGTTCGAGAGTCCGGTCAGCAGTGCTGCCCGACGGTCCGCGTTCTGGATCGGTCCCTGGTTGCCCATCAGTCTGAGCGAACGGGAGACTTCACTTCGGTCATTGCGGGCTCCTATTATCGTTCCGATTTCCTTTAGAAACTCCACTGCGAGTGGTTCGCCCTCGTCGTGCAGCAGGGTTGTCAGTAGTTCAACAGAAGAGCCGATTTCCGAGCTCAATACGGCAGCGCGAAGCCAACCATCTTGTCGGTTCCGAGAGAGCAGGGATGCGAGAGCTCGGGTGGTTGTGTGTCCTGAGAATTGGCCCAGCGACAAAGCCAGTTGAAAGCGTACGCGAGCGGATGGGTCATTGATCATGTCGAGAAGATGTGGCTGAAGTTCCTGGAAATCCTCAGCCAAACGCAGAGCATGCTCCCGTACCTGGGGGCTGGGGTCCTGTAAGACCCTTTGGATCAAGGTGGCATCGAGACCTGACAGTCCTTCCAGGGCGTACATCGAGTGGAGGCGCGTCTCCGCCGCGAGGCTTCCCAGTCCCGTCTCCGTCAACCATGGAATCGCCTGACGATCCTGGCGTTCGAGTAGCAGGCGCTGAGCGGTAAACCTCCACCAGGCGTTGCTGTGTGAGAGCAGCTTCAGCAACTCGTAAGTGGAAGCCCGACCAAGGTCAGGAGTGCGATCTTCCCGCCCCCCCGTGCCCGTGGGGACAGATATCGTTCCCCTAGACATCGTTCCCCTAGGAACAGACGTCTTGGACGTTTTGGTGACAGAGGTCTTGGGAAGCACTCGGTAGATACGTCCCCGATCGTCTCCGGCATAGAAATCTAGATCCCCTTTCAGAGACTCTGGAATGAACTCGGGTCCCTCTATGACTTGGCGATACATGTCGACCACGTACAGATTCCCGTCAGGTCCATTGGCCAGGTTGCAGGGGCGGAACCATGGGTCCGTAGAAGCCAGGAACTCTGTCCCCTCTTCGGAATCCCCTCGACTAGCAACGAAGGTGTCGCCCCGAGGCCTCAGAATATCCCTGTGGACAAGGTGCCCAGCCACATCCCCGGTAAACAGGTTTCCTCGATATTCCTCTGGGAATGTGTCGCCCAGGTAGACCGTTCCTCCAGACGCACCAGTGAAGAATCCGGAGGCCTTCTCTTTTCTATCCAGCTGCAGCTCCTGGAATCGCCGCTGCCGGATCCGGGTCCGCTGTTCACGCCAGACCTCGGGAGCAGTCAGCTGGAATACACTCTCGCCGTGGTCAGAGATGTTTTCTGAGGCCTGAGCCAACGTGAAGAAAGGGTTCCTGGCAAGATAGCGTCGCGGCATGATCGTGTGGCTTACATGACGCGAGTTGTGGGTAGAAAAGCGGTTGCCCCAGGCATCCAAAGCCAGACCATACTGTGTGGGACCCGAGGCTGGTTCGAAGAGTCCACGGTCGAGGCGGAAACGGAAATCAGCTCCTAGGACAGAAACCGGTTGTGCGTCGGGACGTTTCGAGAAGGTGATATCTCCCAGCTGTCCGCTGTTCGCGGCGTAGATCCAATTGTCGATGCAGAACCGCAAGTTCGTGATTCTTCCCTCTGGGTGGGCGAGTCGGAAGCCCGTGAATAACACTTTTCGAATGTCTGCCCTTCCATCTCCGTTCGTATCTTTCAGGTACAGAATTTCGGGTGCTGAGGTCACCAGGATCCCACCGTTCCAGGGAAGCAGACCAGCGACCTGAAGAAGCTTGTCCGCGAAGACAGCAGAGTGGTCGATCTTGCCATCGCCATCCCTGTCTTGAAGCAGCTTGATTCTTCCCCGGGGAGACTCTCCCGCGGGTGGATCGAACGGATAGTCCAGCATCTCGGCCACGAAGGCCTGTCCACTCTCGTCGAAGATCAGCTCGACAGGATCGACCACGTGGGGTTCAGCAGCAAATAGCTCTACCTTGAATTGATCGTCAATCTGTAAGCTCTTCAGTCCGTCCTCGGGTGAAAGGGGGGCGGTAGGTTGGGAGCACCCGATGAGAGAGAGCACCCCAATGATTGCCAATACTGATCTTGTTACCGGCGGTACCATATAACACTCCTCAACCGGCGTCACATCTTAGCACAGAGGATTTCAGACGCCCCCGCCTGTAGGAATCGGAGCCGAAGCACTCGCGAGAGCATTAGGGGACAGACGTCTTCTCTGGATCGAATTCCTCTCTGGATTCCTCAGAATAGGACGGAGTTCTTCCACGGAAGATGGGCCCAGGCGTCGGGTTTTTTGGGGAGGAGTGCTGGTAGTGGTCTGCTAGATTCTCAAAGCCGTGCGCGGGCTGTCAGCAGCCCGCGCACAGCTTTGTTCTAGTGAGGATGTCGGTTCGTGACGGCTAGGAAGATATGGGCTTTCTGGACGCGCGCTGCGCGCAAAGAGTGAAGGCCAGAGCTTCCAGGTGCCGAATCGGTGTGCGCGGACGTGAATAGTTCCCTTGGAGCTGAAAGCGTGCTATCCACTCCTTGATCTTCTCCTCACTTCCCAGCACCAGTCCTTCAATGAAGTAGCGAAGCTGCTTTCGCTAGACCCCTTGACCTCGAAATCCCCGCTCCTGCTCCTGCTGTAGCGTCGAGGCTGAGATTCTCGCCCCCTCCTTGCTGCCGCCTTCAAAGCCTCGGTAATAAACCCGGCTGCGGTAGTTGAGCATGTGATCGGGTCTTTCGAATAGCTCCGACAGCGGCATCAGCCAGTCATCGGCGCCGATCTGCCGCAAGCAGGCCGAACTGGACCTATAGTCCTCGGGTCGTTCCACCAGGTTTGCTCGTACCGGATTGAGCTCGATGTGCGCCAACGTTTCCTGGATCGCTTGTGATCCCAGTGCGACGGTCGAGTTGAAGAGCTCGGCCCAAAGGGACCCCCGACGCCCGTAGTTGCGGTTGTACCACTTGGCGTATTCGCCCTGAATATTTCACATCAGCTCGGAGAGGTCGAACAGACGACGATTGAAGCGCTCCCAATCCCGAGGGATCACGAGAACCTTCTCGGGACTCGGATACAGCAAGGCTACCCTTTCCTCAAGCTCGCTTCGGCTCAACTGGCGGAAGGCTTCGAATCGGACCTGAACGTGGTAGTGGTTACTCATGAGGCTAAAGGAGGCCACTTCGAGAAAGTAGGCCTCGGTGTAGAAGCGAATCAGTTCCTCCAGCTTGTGGCGGGCGACGGGATCGTCAAAGGGAAACCACTTGGGTGGACCGGCCACGCGCGCACCAACGTGGTAGCAAGTGTCTTCATCCTCGATCTTGATTCGGGGGATCCGCGCCATTTGCAAGAGCCTTTCGACTAGAGGACAACGCTCCTTTCGGAGAGCCTTGGCCCAGGGGAGTTCGTTTCGCTATTCCACCTAACATAACGAACTTGATCGTGAATCTATGACGCGGATTGGATTTTCTTGGAATGTTTCACAACTCAGCGCCAGATGAACTCCACTATCTCCTCGGATATCAGACACCTCGTCGAGAAACTGGAGTTCGAATTGAAGTCTGTCCCCACATCTCCCCACAGCTCTTTTATCTTCCCAACTTCTCTTCTGAGTTCCGCAAAGAAGCGCTAGACAACGCAAGGACGTTGTCCTCTGGCACCTAGGGTCTGGGAAGTAACCGCTTACCTGGACACGTTTTTTGTGGATCATCCGGTAAATGGGGAGGTGGAACGTGGTTCGGCGCCTTCCGGATCCCAAATCTGCTCCCCGTTCGCTTGTCAATATAGTCGGCTGCAGTAGCAGAGGCCATAGGAACTGTGGGAAACTCCGAGCGACATCGAACCGGACCAGCAAGCCCGTGATGCGGAGTTTTCCAAGCGCTGTGCGAACGGTGGAAAAACAACTGCGAGCACTTACCGGTTCTTCTCCAGAACTAGTTGTTTTTCCACTGTTTGCATAGTGCGGCAGTTTCCACGGCTTGCCTTTGACTGGCGGCATCTCCTCATTTTCCGGATGAACCTTTTTTATTCCCAGGGCGTTAATGTAGAGTATTTGGCGTGTCACGTCGGAAGGCGTAAGGGAGTGGTAACAGGCCTTCTCTTCCGAATAGATCGGTGTCTGAGGGCATCGGCGCCGGACCCGCTCCTGAGGCGACTGTTTCTCTTTTTGTATTCGTCGAAAATGGCCAGCAGAACCAATCTTGAGGACACAGACCTTCAGGCTGCTCTCCAAGAGCACTTTGGGTTCTCCGAATTTCTCCAGGGACAGGAAGAAACCATCCGCAATGGCTTGAAGGGTCGCGATATGGTGGTGGTGATGCCTACTGGATCAGGTAAATCGCTCTGCTACCAACTCTCGTCATTGGTGTTGCCAGGGATCTCGATCGTCGTATCCCCCTTGATCGCCCTGATGAAGGACCAGGTAGACGGACTCGAAGCGCAAGGACTCCCTGCGACCTATATCAACTCCTCACTCTCGGCCATGGAAATGAGGAATCGAATCGAGGCGCTTCGGTCCGGGAGCTACAAGCTAGTCTACGTCGCTCCCGAGCGATTCCGAGACCGCCGTTTCCTGGATGCGTTGGGCCGGAACCAGATCTCCCTCATGGCGGTTGATGAGGCCCATTGCATCAGCCAGTGGGGACATGATTTTCGTCCCGAGTATCTCCGTCTACGAGAGGTTCTGGTCGATCTGCCGTCGACCCGAGTGATGGCAATGACGGCGACCGCTACGCCCAACGTCCGTTACGACATCATCAAGCAACTGGGACTGGGCGAGGACGGGAGAGGTGAGCCGCTCGTCCTGGTCTATGGGTTTTCGCGACCGAATCTGAAGCTGGTTGTCTCACGGGTCTCCGGTCATGCGGAAAAGATGGACCACGTGCGTAAGGCAGTTGAGCGATATCAAACTGGAATCATCTACTGTGCCACCCGCAAGCAAACGGAAAAGGTGCACGGACTCCTGAAAGCAGCAGGTCAAACCTCCAGTCTCTACCATGGAGGATTGCAGGACACCCAGCGCGAGGAGATTCAGGACGAGTTCATGAATGGCGATACTCCTGTTGTGGTAGCGACCAATGCCTTTGGCATGGGGGTAGATCGGCGTGACCTCCACTTTGTAGTGCATTGGGATGTTCCCGGCAGCATCGAAGCCTACTACCAGGAAGTAGGACGTTCAGGACGAGACGGCGAGGAATCTTTGTGCGAGCTGCTCTACAGTTATGCCGATGTCCGGACCCAGGAGTTTTTTCTGGACGGTGCTAATCCCAGCCGAGAAGAAGTTGAGACCCTCTGCAGCAGCATTCGCCAGCGCTGTCTGAATGGACCCGCCGTATGTGATCTCTCGAAGTGGGTCGGCCCGGCTGGCATTAGCAAGAATGAAATGACCGTTCGAACCGGTCTATCAATTCTCGAACGGGCGGGCCTTATCCGATGCGAAAGGGTGCCTCGTGGTACTAGTCTTATGATCTCGATGGTAGCAGGAGCCGATCTTGGCGTTCTCGAACAGCAGTTCGTCTATCTCAGCGAAAAACGGAATCGAGACAAGCGCAAGCTCCAGGACATGTTGCGCTACGCTGGTACTCAGCACTGCCGGCACGCCTACATTCTCAATTATTTCGGCGAGAGTGACGTCGCTGCGGAGTGTGCTAACTGCGATCGCTGTCGACGCCTCAAGGGCCAGGAGGTTCGTGAGCCGACCGAGGAGGAATGGCCGGTTCTACAGAAGGTCCTGAGTTGTGTGGCCCGAATGAGAACCAGCTTCGGTTGTGCTCGCGTGGTTCAGGTGTTGACGGGATCAAAAGCCAAGCCCGTCCTGGAACGGGGGCTGGATCGTCTTTCCACTTACGGCCTGCTGAAAGACCATGGCGAGGGCTACGTGCGTCGGATTCTAGATGAGCTGGTTCAAGAGGGATGCGTCCGGATTACTACCGGGGACTACCCCCTGGTCGATATCACAGAGCGGGGGAGGAACGTCATGTGGAGGAAAGAGACAGTGGCCATTACCTGGCCCTCTGTGAAGCCCCAGTCAAAGACTCGATCCGAAAGCAGGGAGTGGGTTGTACCCTCGTACGGTGCAGAACTTTTCCAAGAGCTGAAATCCTGGCGGTCGGCCGAAGCTCAGCTCAAAAGGGTTCCAGCCTTTGTTGTTATGCATGATGCCACCTTGCAGGGTGTTGCTGCCTTCTGTCCGCAGAGCCTCTCCGAATTGGAAAGAGTCAAGGGCATCGGCCCGACCAAGGTGGCCAAGTATGGCGATGCCTTGCTCGGTATCATCGACGATTGGGTCAAGAAACAAGAGAACGCTCCGGCGCCGACTACGAGAGCTTCTGGGCCTCCCTGACCTTCAAGATTCTGTGGTCCCGCTCGCAAGGGTCCAAGGATGATTGGGGTGGGAAGACAGGGCCGCCTGCTCCCCTGACATCAGACGCCGGCATCGGATACCACTTGCCCCTCCACCACGGTCTGGTGGACCTGAATGCCTGTTTCGGTCCACTCGAAGACGATGATATTTGCTTTCTTTCCAGGCTCCAGCGTCCCTAGTTCTCCCTCTCTCGACAGGAGTCGTGCAGGATGTAGGCTTGCCATGTGAATGGCTTCCGGGAGAGATGTTTCGGCAAATCGAACCACATTGGCGACACCCTGTTCAATGCTGGCCCCGGCTCCGAAGAGATAGGGCGTTCCCGCAAGAGAAATACGTCCCTCCGGTCCTACCTCGATTGTTTGGGATCCCACTGGATAGAACCCTGGTGGCAATCCGGCCATGACGACTGCGTCGCTGATCAAGATGGTTCTGTGAGTCTCTTTACCCCGCACCACCGACTTGACCACCGATGGAGGAAGGTGGTGTCCGTCGACGATAAAGCTCGCCATGAGACCGTCGTTCGCCAACTGATCCCAGATATAGTTGGGATGTCGCTGAAGTGAGAAATGGGCTCCGTTGCCGAGATGTGTGGACAGGCGCGCTCCTGCGCGGGTGGCTTCGGCTATGTCACGGGTTTCAGCGTTAGTGTGTCCGGGCGAGACGACGATCTGCTGCTTCACCAGTCTCTCGATGAACGGGATTGCCCCTTCTACCTCGGGGGCGAGCGTGACCAGTCGGATGCGGCCTTCGGCGGCCTCCTGGAAGCCGCAGAATTCATCCCAATCGGGAGGCCTCACGTGCTCGAGTGGATGGGCTCCTCGGGGACCGTCGACCGCTGAAATGTAGGGACCCTCTAAATGGATGCCCAGAACACTCCGTTCAATCGGCGATTCACGGCAGGACTCGATCACGCATCTTAAGGAGGCCAGCATAGCTCCTGGAGCGGCGGTAACGATGGTCGGACACAAAGCCCCAACACCATAGCCCCACTGCAATTCCACCAGGCTTGCGACCGAGTTAGGTGTTGCCTCCGGTCCGTTGTGACGGCATGCCCTCCAAAGCCATTGATGTGAAGGTCTACCAGGGCCGGAGAGATCCACCGTTGGGGTGTATCTGAGGACTCCTCGACCTTGCTGATATGTCCCCGTTGGATCTCCACCAGAATAGGTTTCCCAGAGAGATAGTCTTTGCCGAGGAGTTGTTCGTTTTCCGCCAATGCCAAATCCTGCCTCTGTAGACTCAGACCGTTGAGAGAGCGCCACTGCCCGCAACCGGTCGAAAGACGTGAACATCGGCGCTCAGCTCTCGGGGTTCGTAGTAATCGTTTCGGAGGGTCTCTATCAGGGGCTGGACGGCCATATTGTCGGCGAAGATCATGGCGCATCCCCCTAGTCCAGCACCTGCGAGTTGTGCCCCGACGACATCGGGCAGGGAAATCGCCAGGTCAACGATGTAATCGATTTCTGAAGTAGAACAGGCATATCGGCCGCTCTGAGCCCAGAAATCTGCTGTCTGGCGTCGGGCTGGATCTTCCGAGATCGAAGAGAGGATCAGGCGATCTAGGCTTTGATTGCTGTAAGAAACGACGTGGACGGCGGTTTCTCCATTTCGATGATGTACAAGTCTGTCCCCATCGTGGCTGAGTCTCATCAACTCTCCGATCATTTCGAGTTGACGTTGGCGCAGAAGGGCGGCAAACATTTCGCTGCGCTGACATTCTGCAATCCCGTAGACGGCAACATCTCGTAGCCCATAGTGTCCGAGGTCGCGATGGGTTGAAAAGATGTGCTCCATTTGGTCCTTCAGGCCCGGTAAGAGTCGTCGCAGATACCCTCGGCTGGCGCGCCTGGGTAGCTGTTTCAGGATCCGATACAGTTCGCCGGTTGAGATCCCTAAGCGAGCTGGGCTCAGGTCGCGGAAGTGCTCCAGTCCCTTGAGGGCGGCCGTATTCTTCTTGAGCAGCAGTTCAAGAAGGTCATAACAGGCAACCCGATGATTGAACGTATCACGGGCATCGGCACTCTTCGAAACACGTACCTTGCTGTTGGCGACTACTAGTGACAGTCCATCGGGGAAGAGGATCGTTTCCTCGATGCGGAAAGGGAAGAAGCCCACGCGTACCACCCGGCCCCTTTCCCCGCTTCTGATCGCTGCGTGATCGGCGCTTCCCCCGCGAGATCCGACGAACCACTCTCCTTCTCCACAGAGGTCGACGAACTGTTGCATTGTAATCTGCAGCCCATTGAGTGCGACCGACGCTTCGGTCACTGCCACGACTATGGCCGAACTGCTGGAAAGACCCGCTCCAACTGGTATGTTCCCCGAGACCACACAGTCCATACCCGCCAGTCTGTGGTCTGGACAGGCGTGCTGAAGCCGCAGAACGGCAGCCTTGGCGTAGTTACCCCAATCCCCTCGGGCGCCCTGCAACACTTGTTGAACGGTGACGGAGTTGATGAAGTCCATCCAGTCGGACCAGTTGGCGGTTTGTAGCAGGCTACCGATATTGAATTGGCGTTCCGGGAATTCGTCCGAGTGTAGGTTGGCTAACCTAACCATGTCGTCGTCGCGGGCCGCGGCAGCTATGATGATTTCCCGACTGATGGCCATGACGTTTACGTAGCCGCCCCGGTGATCGATGTGCCTGCCCATCAGATTGATCCGCCCCGGAGCCCGCGTGAGTACCACTGGACGCTCAAGACCGTACCGCCGCGCGAACTCTTCGAGGACCTCGAGAAAGGCACGACGGCGTTCTTCTAGAAGCTCCGGGTCGCTTCCATAAATCTGGGTCAGAGTCTGCCGTAAACTCGATGAATTGGTCTCGAAGATTCGTATCCACTCTCCAACTGAGCGCATCGAGGGTGCTGGTCCCGTCGGTGCCCTCACCGCGATACGACGACGTCGCGACAGCCGCCGACCGAAGACCTCCTCCGCGAACAGGAGCTCCTCGGGCGTATTAAAGGCCAACAGATCCTCCGGATTGGCAACGTCGACCACACAGATGCGAGCCTTTTCAGCCACCAGGTTAGCCAACGTGTCGGTAAGATAGAGCTCGTTCTGGGCATTGCTGGCTTGAAGTTTTCCCAGCGCACGATAAAGAGCAGCGGCTTCAAACAGGTAAAGGGATGCGTTGACGGACGGGCTCTGCTTTTCGATCTGCTCTGCCAGGAATTTCCTGCGTCCGATCCGTATCGGAGTTCCTCTTTCAGCTGCTTGCTTCAGGTCTTTGACCTCCACGATTGCGACTGCCCTTCGACTACCGTCGTGGAAGATCCGACCCGCCGTAGTGGCTGCGGTCTTGGGAAGTGCCGTCAAAGTCATATCCGCGCTCGTCTGCCGGTGTCGACTGACCAGATCCGTCACAACCGAGGGCTGAATTACCTTGTCTCCCATGGTGACGATGACTTCTCCCTCGAAGCCAGCAGATTGTAGGAACTGGGCAGCACAGGCGGCGGCATGGCCGGTCCCGCGTGCTGCTGGCTGGTAGATGAAGGCGACGCCGGGATGCTCAGCCGTAATGGTGGCCATGACCTGGTCGGCCATCTGCCCCACCACAATGAGGAATCGCTCGAGCCCCACGGACTTGAGCATGGAGAGAGTGCGCACGATGGCCGGGACTCCCGCCAGCGGAAAGCAAACCTTATGCTTTTCGGCAGAACCCATCCGGGTCCCCTGACCTCCGCATAAAATTACGCACATCGTGTCGTGGTATTCCATGGAACGAGTCCAGCGTCTGCTACGGGCGAGCCGAAGATAGCGTGGGGGCTTTGTGACAGTCAAGAAAGAGGCAGATTGATTGGTATCTGTGTCGGTGATCACCGAGCAGGACGTACACGTTTTGTTTTAATTGGAGCGAATGAATACCTGGGTAGTTCTTATGCTTCTAATGGGCGTCGTCGCCTTCTATTTTTTCTGTCCGTGCATCTCTTGTTCAGCTTTGCAAGTCAGTTCTTCTTCAGGGGTCGTAGAAAGTGACTATCCCGAACGGATAGTAGGTCTTCTTGTGGCCTTCTCACCCGCGAAGGAGTCCGTCGAATTCGCTGAATTGGGGACACGAATTGGGGACAGACATCGAACTTGGAAGCGAACCGGGGACAGAGAACACCGGAAGGGGAATCGCAGAGAAAGGGATAGAGGTGATTCTGGAGGTTGTTTCCACGTAGGGTTTCCTTCCTCCGCGCAGGCTCCTAGACCCAAAACAAGTAGATGGAAGTGGATTAAACCACGTGCCTGAAATGCCCGACCTAACGGGTATTCTGGAGTTCGACAAAGAATCTTCAGAGAGGCCCGAAAGGAGGCATTTCAGGTGAAGAAAAAGCATAGCGCAATCCTCCGAAAACGGGAAGCAGAGGTGGCCACTCGGTTGAGTCCCAGCTGGAATGGTCAAGCTCGGAAAACGGTCCTTTCGTCCGACGGGATCAGCTACGAAGTCTCGGAGAAGATTCACGCCGTCAGTTACGGCGGGCTGTGGGGCTGTTGCAGCAGGTCGTGAAGTGGAGCGGGAAGAGATCGCGGAGATGGACTACCGTCCGAGCAAAGCGGAGGGGACGTATCGGCTGCTGGTCTGGCGCAAGACGATCCTGGTCGAGAAAGGCCAGAAGCGGCTTTTGCCGCA
>Ga0310345_10002563_pt1 | contig 18160 bp, 15 predicted proteins | sample HC15DNA20500_MG_FD_204667 | JGI IMG/M metagenome (GOLD analysis project Ga0310345, IMG submission 204667) | Marine microbial communities from station ALOHA, North Pacific Subtropical Gyre - HC15-DNA-20-500_MG | ecosystem: Environmental > Aquatic > Marine > Oceanic | place: Pacific Ocean: North...
AGCCACCGGGGGCTTGCTGTGTCGAGCTTCCGTCGAACGCCCACATGGGGCAGTCCTCGAGGCTACCGCTGAAGTCAGCCAGAACTTTGGTTTTGCCACGCAGGCTCTGAGTCGGATGATTCCCGTCCAGCCAGATGTACTCCAGTTTCGATTTTGCCATGGTCCTGTGGGGTTATGGGGTAAAAAGGTTCCTTGCGTGTCTATTTCACGAACAGCATTTCCTGATAGGTCGGGAGCGGCCACAGATCAGACGGAATTATGCGTTCCAGCATGTCGCAGATTACGCGCACGGCGTCCATCGCGGGGACCACACTGTCGCGCACATGCAGCGCCTTGGAGCGAACTTCGTCGCCCCCCAGCTCGGCGTTTCGCTTGTCCAGCTTTGCGAGCTTCTTGGTGAGTTCGTCGATGGTCTCGGAAAGCTTCTTTGCCTCGCCCGCGAGCCCGTCCATGGTCGTGCCCAGCTCTGATATCCCCGCGAGCGCGCTCGTCAGCATATTTAGGTAGCGCACTGCCGCAGGAAGGATGATCGTCCGTGCCATTTGTGCGGCGGTCTCACCCTCAATGTTCACGGATATGAAGTATTGCTCGACCTTCACCTCGACTCGGGACTCCAACTCATCGTTCGAAAGCACGTGGTAGTTGTCGAAGAGATCGAGGTTCTTGCGATTGGTGAGCGTCGGTAGCGCGTCCATCGTGGTGCGCATGTTGAGCAACCCGCGCCGTTCCGCCTCCTCTTCCCACTCTTTCGAGTAGCCATCTCCGTTGAAGATGATGCGCTTGAACTGAGGGATCTCTTTGCCGAGAAGCGCGCGCAGTGCGTCGTCGAGGCTCGCGCCCCGCTCCGTGGCCGCCGCAAGCTCATCCGCCATCTCGCTCACGGACTCCGCAACGATCGTGTTGAGCACCATGCCCGGCGTCGACACACTCTGAGAAGCGCCCAAAGCCCGGAACTCGAACTTGTTGCCCGTGAACGCAAAGGGCGAAGTCCGATTTCGGTCACCGAAGTGCTTCGGGAGCGTGGGCAGGCGCTTCGCGCCCAAGCCCAACAGTCCAGCGTGCGCCACGCCCGTCGCGGTTCCCGTACTTTCGATCTGCTCCAGGATGTCCGTGAGCTGGTCTCCCAGGAACACGGAGATGACGGAGGGAGGCGCCTCGTTCGCGCCCAACCGATGGTCGTTTCCCGCGTAGGCAACTGATGCGCGCAGCGCATCCTGGTGACGGTCGACCGCTCTCAGCACCGCCGAGCAGAAGAAGAGAAACACTTCGTTGTCGTGCGGCGTGTCTCCAGGGTCGAGCAGATTGCGGTCGCTGGTGCCGAACGACCAGTTCAGATGCTTTCCGCTTCCGTTTAAGCCGGAGAACGGCTTCTCATGAAGCAGGCATACGAGCCCGTGGTGCGGAGCTGTACGGCGCAGAGACAGCATCAGCAACTGCTGATGATCCGCGGCGACGTTCATGTGCTCGTGCACGCAGGTCATCTCGTACTGTCCGGGCGCGACTTCGTTGTGGCGCGTCTTGATCGGTACCCCCAACCGGAACATCGCCAGCTCGACTTCGTTCATGTATGCGAGCACACGTTCTGGGATCGAGCCGAAGTAGTGATCGTCCAGCTCCTGGCCACGTGCGGGCTTGGCCCCAAAAAGCGTTCGGCCACACGTGCGCAGGTCGGGTCTCTTGTAGTAGAGCTCCTCGTCGATAAGAAAGAACTCCTGCTCGGATCCGATCGCCGGCACAACCCGGCTGGTCTCGATGCTGAACAAGGCGAGCGCCTTACGCGCGGCCTCATCCAACGCGTCGATGGAGCGTAGCAGAGGGACCTTCTTGTCGAGACTGTGACCCTTCCAGGAGCTGAAGGCCGTGGGGATCGACAGGAAGCAGCCGGTGGCACTCTCGACCAAGAACGCGGGCGACGTGGGATCCCACCCCGTGTAACCACGCGCCTCGAAGGTCGCGCGCAACCCGCCCGACGGAAACGAAGACGCGTCCGGCTCGCCCTGAACGAGCTCCTTGCCGGTGAAGTGGCCGATCGCCTGCCCTTCCGCGTCAAACGTCATGAAGGAGTCGTGCTTCTCCGCCGTCTGACCCGTCAGCGGCTGAAACCAGTGCGTGTAGTGTGTAGCTCCGCGCGCCATAGCCCAGTCCTTCATGGCCGCCGCGACCGCGTCAGCGACCAAAGGCTCGAGCGGAGAGTCGTTCTCGACAGTGTCCATCAGCTTCGCGAAGACACTGTTGGACAGGCTCTGCTGCATCTGCGAGACCCCGAACACGTTCTCGCCGAAGACCTTCGTCAGGTCGAAGTGCGCAGGAGTGCCGCCAGGCGTCGCGCGCGCCGATACGGCGGCCGAGACGTCATCCAAGCGCAATCTGGTTCGTGTCATCTTCGAGCGTGTTGGTCCCCAAGGCGCGCCGAGCAAGCTACGGTGCCTGTTCACCGCCGTAGCAGAATGGAAGAATCTATGCGACAAACGGTCCACGTACACTCGATATTAACATGATTGTGATTACCTTAATTATTATCTTGTTCATGGAGTGTATGCAGGTCGATGTACGGTGCGATCCCATTAGCGGACGTTCAGCACGAAGATGCGGGGCTCAGCCACGTCTTGCGGGGGCCGGGCCCCTACCTAGTCGCGGCCTTCGGACGGCCGTTTTCTGCCGCTAGCGCACGGATTCTCGACGCTCTCACCGCCGCCGAAACGAACTGCGGCATCAACTCCTCAGCCCCGACCTACCTGAAAGGGGGCCATGCACCCGCTCGGGTGCTGCGCCAACGACTAGCCGCCGAACTATCTCGTCGAGATCGGCCCGTCGATTCGGATGTGGAGTGGTCCACGCTCTTGCGCGTAGCCGCGCGCGTACCGGCACTCGCCGTCGTCTTGCACGACGCTCACCTGATCGCCGAAGCCGACCGGCGCTTCGTGCGAGACCTCGCGCAGGCTTGGCGCTCGACGCTGTCCGAGGGTGGTGTGCCGCGATGGGTCCTCGTCTCGGACGACCGTCGCTTCCTCGCGGACCTATTTGGTACCGACTCTCCCTTTCACGACCCGCTGGCCGCGCTGACCGACCGCGGCGCCGAGACCGCGCAGGCGGCTGAGCTCGGAGCGCTGACATATGAATCGCTCGCCCGAGCATGTCCTGAGTGGTCTGCCCAGGACGTGATCCGCGGCTACGCGATCTTCGGCGGCCTGCCGGAAGTTCTGGGAATGCTGCAAAGCAAGCGCAGCTTGGCGAGCAACGTGTCACGCGTGCTCCTGGGCCCCTCTGGTCCCCTGCTGGACGCACTCCCCGCTGCAATCTCCGCACGATTCCAGAAGACGGCTCGGTATGGAGCTCTGCTCTCGGCACTAGCCTCAGGGGCCGAGACCTGGCAAGAAGTCGCCGGCGCCGAGCCGGAGTTCGGCTCCGGGAGCGCGCTGGGTGCCTACATGAAGCGATTGCAAGAACGGGGGCTGGTGGACGTGCACGACTCGCTCGACGCCCCAGCCGGCGCGCGGCGGAAACGGTACTCGCTGTCCGATCCGTTCCACGCATTCTGGTTCCGGTTCGTCGCGCCGCTAGCGGACCGAATCGGCGCCGGTCAAATGCAGCCGATGGACGCCTGGAATAGGCACATCGCACCCGGCCTAGACCCTTATGTGAGCAGCCAGCTCCCCAGCATGGCTCGACAATACCTCAAGCGGCGAGGCGCCGACCGCCTGGGCTCGGGAGCGCGCGTGGTCGGAGGGCTCTGGGGCGCGGGCTACGACTTCGACCCAGCGGCGACGCTGAACGACGGAAGCGTCGTCTACGCCCACTGCACCTGGCAGGCCAGCCGCGTCGGGGAGGAAGCACTTCTCCGTGCGCGAGCCGAAGTGCGTGAGACCCGGTACGGATTCGGAAGGGAGCGTCGAGCGATCATGCTATTCATGAAGCAACCCCCCACGCCAGACCTCGAGCACATGACCCTGAGGGATCCCAATGTCGAGTGGATCGATGCTGAGCGCCTCGTAGCGGGCGCACGCGAGTCGCCACATCTTGGTCGCTCGAGCGAGTCCGCTCGTTGACCCCAGGGTTCGAGGTTCCGATGAGCAACGAGGAGTTGACCGCGCTAATCCAGCGCGCCCAAGAGCATGGATTTTCTCGCCGCCAGCTGCTCAAGCTGTTCGCCGCGGGAGGCGTCGGAGCTCTGCTCGCCGCGTGCGAGCGTCCGCCGGGCCCGGATGCCACCACTCTGTCGGTCGAGTTGCCGTGGGTGAAGGACCCCAGACCGTTCGTGCAGCACCCCACGAATCTGGAGACGCGCCTCGAGCTCCTGGACGGCGTCATCACACCGAACGAGCTGTTCTTCGTCCGGAACCACGCCCCGACGCCACGTCTGGACGCATCGCAGTACGTCGTGCGCATCACCGGCGATGCGGTCGAACGGGAAGTCGAGCTCACGCTCGCCGAGCTGGAGAGGCTTCCGTCGGAGTCGGTCGTCGCCTACCTGGAGTGCGCCGGAAACTGGCGGGGTTTTTGGCTCACGGAGACCGGCCGCGTAGCGAGTGGCGGTCAGTGGGCTCGGGGCGGGGTCGGCTGCGCGGAGTGGTCGGGCCCGACCCTCGCCTCGGTACTCGCGCTCGCGGGTGTGCGTGACACGGCGGTCGATGTCGACGTGATCGGCCTGGATGACGGCGCATTCAGTCGTGCGATGCCCATCGACCGCGCCCTCGACCCGACGACGCTGGTCGCGACAAGGATGAACGGCGAGCCACTTCCCGCCGATCACGGATACCCCGCACGCACCGTGGTTCCGGGCTGGGTCGGCAGCACGAGCGTGAAGTGGATCGGTGAGATCCGCGTGACTTCCGAGAAAATGTGGTCCAAGAACAACACGACGTCCTACGTGCTCATCGGAGACGATTGGCCCGCGGCCGAGTACGCACCAGCCGATGGGGGGCCCATCACGACCGGGGTGGTCAAGAGCGCCTTGGCTTTGCCGCGACCGGCTCGACTCGACACGGGGTCGCACACGCTCTTTGGATTCGCCTATTCGCCGCAGGGGCCCGTGACCCGCGTGCAGTGGAGCGCGGACGGCGGCGGCTCTTGGCAAGAAGCGCGCATCCTCGACCCCGTGCTCCCCCATGCTTGGCAGCGCTTCGCGTTCGAGTGGGACGCCCAGCAGGGTAGACACACGCTGCTGACCCGGGCAACCGATACCGGCGGCAACGTGCAGCCGGAGGAGGCGCGGTTCAACGAAAAGGGGTATCTGCTGAACATCGTGCTTCCCCACGAGGTCGTGGTCTCCTGATCCAAGGGCGGTTCGGCGGTCTCAGGTGGCCCTGGGTGGCTGGTGGAGCCTTAATGGCGGCGGGACTCGGGGCGTTCGTGATGTTCATGCCCGGCCGGGACGATACGGCCGACTCCGAGTTCGTGTACCAGGCCCGTTGTGCTTATTGCCACGACTTGGACGGGACGATCGGTGTGAAGCTCGACGAGCGGGTGATCCGCTCCTACGGCTCTGCCCGTCGTCTCTTCAACTACCTGAGAATCGCGATGCCGTACGATGCCCCACGCACGATGACAGACTCAGACATCTGGCTGACCACAGGATACCTGCTCAGGTCGCGCGGCATCGTGCCTCCGAGAACTCGGGTGCACGAAGGCACCGCCGATGAGATCACGTTCCAGCCGTAGTCGCCGGGCGACTGACTCCGAGCGCCTCGTACGCTACCCGGTGGGCGCCTCAGGCCGCACGGCTACGCTGGGCGGCTAACGCTCGGCGGCCAACGCTGCGCCGCTAACGCGCGGCGAAGTTGAAGTCGGCGGGCCCGCGCCGCCGAACCAGGATCACGACCTCGTTGCCCGGCGGCACGTCCCAGGAGTGATTCATCCGGGCCGGGATCACGATGTAGCTCCCGGGAGAGAGCGAGTGGCTGTTCTCACCGAGCACGATCGTCACCACGCCGCTCAGGACCGCGACGTACTCGGTATGGGTGTGCCAATGAAGATCGAAGTGCGATCCAGCGGGGAATCTGGCGAAGTACGTCGGGCCGCCATTCTCGGGATCGATACCGAGTGGCGCCGACTGGACCCCCTGTGGGAACCCGTCCCGCGTGCCTGGCTGACCCCAATCTGCGTCTTCGAAGTTGACTACGAGCGCCTGCTCCTGTTGCTGCTCGGACGCTTGCGATCGAACCTCACTCGGCAAGACCGTCAGGGAGAGCGCGCCCCAGAGCGTGGCGCAGCACATCCGTTTCACAACGTGGTTCGGATTCATGTCACTTCCTTTGCAGTGACGTCAATGCATCCGTATTGACGCTAATACCTATGCTGACAGCCGCCTCGGGCGTGTTCGAAGGGCCTCACTCGACCACATCGACCCGCACGTAGCCGTTGGTCCAGCAACAGTGAAATTCGAATCCGTAGGTGGGATTCCGCCTCGATTCCAGATCGTTGATCGCCTGAAGGCGGACGATGTAGCTACCCGGTTGCCTGAAGATCGCGAGGGTCGTCGCCAGTCCCTCGGCTACGTCCAGCCGCATCTCAGGCTCGTTGAACACGACCTCGCCGGGACCCTGATGTTTGGTCCACTGCAGCCAGGTCCCAGGCTCCGCGTGTAGAATCCACGCGTTCAGCGGGAGAGACTCATTCGCCCGCACGGTGAGAGGGCCCAACCATACGCCCCTGCGCCCCTGCGCCGCCGGCGCATCCTCCTCGAGTCTCAGAAACGGTGCGATCGCGCCGCGGCCTGACGACGTCGGCTCCTCCAGGATGTACTCAGGGCGAAGAGCACCCGGCACCGCCAACTCGTCTCCCTGGCTCGTGAGCGTCCAGGTGATGTCCCCGCTGCCGAAGTCGTCCGGCACGGTCACAGAGAAGACACACCAGTGGTGTCGGTACTTGGAGGTGAGCGACGGATCCGGGACGGGATCGAAGTGGGTGGGTTGCAAACCGTCATACTCGGACGGCTCGATACGATTCTGTGGCCCGAGAGGAATGTCGAGCGACTGCTCGGTGTTCAGATTGAAATAGCCGAAGCACAGCGTGTAGCTGCCGTCGGAGTTCTCGAACCAGCCGTCGAAGACGGGGATCACATTCTGGCCGCTGGGGCGCAGCGGATCCTGGCTCAGCGGGCTCTGGCCACGCCTAGCCTGCGCAGCCAGCGGAGAGTACGCCGCCAGACCCACGACACAGCTCGCGAAGAAGAGAGGTCCCGCAAGGCGCGGACGCTTCACCGCCATTGTCTTGTCAGAGGTCGTCGCGTGCCGCCATCCGGTTCCGCTCAGCGGATAGCCTCTTGAACTGCTCCTCGGTGAGATAGGTCATGCCCAGCCAGACATGAGACATCTCATCGACGCCGCGTTGGCCGAATACGACCCATTGCCGCGGATCGGGGTTGACCGGGTTGTCCGCCGTGTTGTCCCAGAGCGTCGTGATGAGCAGAACGGTGCCCGTGGGCAGCAGTGGCGCCTTGTCATCTTCGAATTCGTACGAGATCTGCCAGAAGTGGTTGTATTTGTCGACCTTGGCCAGCATTTTCCGCCGACCATCCGGATAGATCGCCTCAACCGACTGCTCTCTTCCCCGCATGTGCATGTGAGGGCGGAAGCTCTGGATGAGCGCGGGCCGCTTCAGAACGTGCGTGCCCTGCTGCACTTTGATCGAATGTGGAGGAATGGCGATGTCCCCGGCCCAGGGCATGTCGCCACCCCGGTCGGCGGTGAAGCGCTGCTCCCCGATGGTCTCGTACTCTGGCACATAACCCTTCGGATGCAGCCACACCGCGGCCGTACTGCGCTCGTCCACCACTTCCTCATCGATCGGGAAGTAGTGCAGGTTCCAGTTCAGTGAGCCCGAGGGCTGGATCAGCATCCCGGTGTTGTCCGGAAAGAGATCGCCGCCCTTGCCGATACCTTGCCGGCCCAGCGGCCGAGATACTCGTCGTCCCTCCTGCTGCCAGCCGAGCGTGACGTGCCCGTGGTGTAGGACTCTCACGCCCAGCGGGTAAGAGCCCTTCAGCTCCGTCGCCTTCACATAGCGCGGTTCGTCGATGACGCCCTCGAACGGCGTGGTCTGGACCCACCACTGGTCCTGATCATTGGCCGGGACGGTCAAGGGTGGAGCCTTGATCACGAAGTCGGGCGGACCGAGCTCCTTGGCTAGCTGCCACTCGCTACCGTCGGGTAGCTCCGGCAAGCTCAGCAGCTTTGCAGGATCACCTTCGGGTGCACCCGCGTCGACCCAACGCACGATGGCACTGATCTCGGAATCGGACAGGGAGATATCGTTCTTGTACGCCTGAATCCCGATGGTCTGGTCCAGGTGCCAAGGGGGCATCGCCCGCGATTGCACCTTTCGCTTGATGCGTGGCGCCCACCGCCGTGCGTCGTCGTAGCTCAGCAGAGGCATCGGCCCGATGCCATTCGGCTGATGGCAGGTAGCGCAACTCTCGTAGAGAATGGGAGCGACGTGCTCGGCGAACGTCGGGCTCGCTTCCGGCGGTGTCTGCGCTTCCACAGTCGATGCATTCCAGGAGCCGAGCACAAAAAGCAGCGTCAGAGCGCCCACCGCTAGACCCCGCGATACCCGAGCTGAGATTCGGCTCTTCATGATCACTTGCTCCTGACTCTGGTGGGCAGATGCGTCCGCTTCAACCTGTGAGCGGTATCGCCCCTGCGCAACGAAATGTCGAGTTGGCCCCTACCCGCCTGCACCGCCCGACGGGCCGGGGGGCGGCCCTGCCCGGCGCTCGTACTGCAGGTCGAACTCGACGCTCTGCACGCCGGGAATCGCTCGCACGACGGCGCCGAGGCTCTGCTGAACCGTCCCGAAGCCGCCGGGAGTGCGGCGACCCCCGCACTCTTCGCAGACGACCGAGCCGGTCACGGTCACGACCCCATCGATGACCACGACGGTGATCGCATCAGCCGGTACGTCCGATGCACACGCGATGGCCGCCTCCACCCTCTCCTGCAACACGTCGTCCGGCGGAATCTCGGAGCCGTCGGAGGCGCACCCGCCTAGTGCGGTCGCGGCAAGCAAGCAGAACGCGAGCGACAGATGGACTCCGGCCCCGCTTCTGACCGCGCGACGAGCCGAGGCCGGATACTCCACGCGCCCTCCGCGACGCCGGAACGCGTCGATGCGCGCCTCGACCGGCCCCCGGAATGCTCCGGCTACGAGCCAGTCGCGGTCGAGCACATGAAGCACGTCTGCGCTCTCCAACTCCTCATCCAACTCCCTCAGGAGGTCGTCGGTCGTGGGCGTCACCACCTCCAAGGGTAGCTCGCCCTCCCACGACTCCGGGTCCCCGGAGCCGCCACTGGCGCGAAGCGCGCCCGACTTCGCGTCCGTGTAGCGCATGTAGAGACGCTCGCACGACAGCTCGAGCACGCGTTCTTGGCCGCGGGTCTTAAGCAGGAGAAAATCTCGTCTATTCATCTCAATGTCCGCCCTAGGCGGAGGTGGCGAGCGTCAGGACCGTTCGCTCCACCACGCTGCGGGCGAGAGGGATCTTGTATGCGTTCTTGGACATCGCCCTCGCGCCTGCAACGGCCGCGGCTCCCACGGCCCGAGCGACCTCCGGTGTGACACGGTTGCCCGCCAGCAGCGCTTCCGCCTCCGGGACTCGCCAGGGGATCGGGGCTACGCCGCCCAGCACGATCCTCGCGCTGCGAACGACCCCGCCGTCCATGTCCAGCACAACCGCTGCGCTCGCCAGCGCGTGCGTCCACGCCTCGCGATCCATCTCCTTGTGAAACGCGCTGCGCATTCCGGAGCCCGGCGCAGGCAACTCGACGGACGCGAACACCTCGTCGTCCGCGAGCACGTTCTCATGCTCCGCGTCTTGGCGGGGGAGCACGAAGAAGTCAGCTGCGGAAAGCGTGCGTTCGCCTTCGGGACCCACGACCCGGAAGCTCGTGTCGAGCGCGACGAGCGCCGGCGCGACGTCTGAAGGATGCACGATGTAGCTCGGGCCTCCACCGAAGATCGCGTGCAGCTGGTTCTCGCCCCGCACGGAGTAACAAACGCTGCCGCCCGCCTTGTAGCACTGAAAACCATTGCGGAAATACCAGCACCACGGCCGCTGACACACGTTTCCCGCCAGCGTGCCGGCCTTGCGGATCTGGGGGCTCGCGACACTCTCGGCCGCCTCGGCCAACACGCTGAACCGGTCACGGACGAGTGCATTTTGGCTGAGCGCATCGAGCGTGATCATGCCGCCAATGGTCGCGCCTCCCTGCGCCGACGGCGTCACTTGATCGAGCCCGCCGACCGTCTTGAGGTTCACGAGCACATCCGGAAGCTCGGATCCAGGCCTGTTCACGACCCTGTCCTTCATGAGCTGCAGGAGGTCGGTGCCTCCCCCGACGAAGGACACCGACTGGCCGCCCTGAAGCGACTGCTGCGCTAGCGTTACGGCCTCTTCTACGCTCCGGGCATTCTGGTTGGCGAAGGCTCTCATGAGAGTGCCTCCAGGATTCTCTGCCGCGTGATGGGCAGGTCCTTCATGCGCACCCCGATCGCGTTGTAGATCGCGTTGGCCACCGCGGCCGGACCGAGGATGATGCCCGCCTCGCCCACGGTCTTGGCGCCGTAGGGCCCGAAGCCGTCGTCGGTCTCGATGAACTCGACCTCTATTTCCGGCGCGTCCAGATGCGTCAGGTGCCTCGCCCCGTAGTACCCGGCGTTGAGCGGGTGCCCGTTCCGGGGGTCGTACAGGAGATCCTCGTGCAACGCCTGGCCAACGCCCTGCAGCGCCGCGCCCCGGATCTGGTCCCTGGCGGGCAGCGGATTGAGGATGCGGCCGGACTCGTGCACAGCCACGTATTTAGTAATGCGCACGTGGCCGCTCTGTACGTTGGCTTCCACCTCCACGAAGTGTGCGCCGAAGCACATGCGCCGCGCTCCCTGCGTGCTCGGCGTGGGCGTCGCCGATGCGATCAAGACCTCGCCGCGGCGCGGCATGCCGGACTCGGCGATCTGAGCTTTGAGGTCCTTGGCGGCCTGCACCACCGCGTAGCCCGTCTGCGTCGTGGTCCGGCTCCCGGACTCACCCACCGAATACGGGCAGCGATCGGTATCGCCCCAAACGACTTCCACCTCGGACAAGGGAACGCCGAGTTCTTCGGCGGCGATGAGAGCCATCGTCGTCTTCGCCCCTGGACCGATGTCCGTGACACCGACGAACAGCGTGTACTGCTCTTGGGAGTCCACACGCACGATTGCGCTGCTCGGGCCGACGCCCGAGCGGAACATCATGAACGAGAATCCGGCACCACGCTTGATGCGTCCCGCATCCGAGCCGGGCTCGACGCGCCGGCGGCTCTGCCAGTCGAAGAGCTCCACACCCCGGTCTATGCAGTCTTCCATCATGTAGTTGGTGAAGCGCACGTCTTCGGTGGGCCGCAGCATGTTCTTCTTCGCGAAATCCACCGGGTCCATGCCAATCTCGTAGGCGATGTCATCCATCATGGATTGGATCGAGAAGTAGCCCTGCGGGTCCGATGGCGCCCGGAAATTTCCGGATACCATGCGGTTGGTATGCACGGGGTAGATCACGCGCTCGCTGTTGGGGCACGCGTAGGCCTCGATCCCGCTGATACCCCCCGAACGCCTCAAGTACGGGCCCATCCCGCTGTAGCCGGTCTGCTGAATCGCGGTCACGGTTCCGTCCTGCTGGACGCCCACCTTGAAGTCCTGAACGGTGTGCCAGCGTCCGTGCGTGCCCAGCCAGTCGTCCTTGCGGGTCAGCTCCAGCAACACCGGAGCGTCCGCCTCCTTCGCCAAGGCCGCCGCAATCAGGTCGAAGTAATAGCTGCCGTTCTTGTCGCCGAAACCGCCGCCCATGTACTTGCAGACGATCTGGACCTGGTGGTCTTCGAGACCCAGATCCCGCGCGTTGTCATGGCGGCAGTTGGAGATGCCCTGGGTCGGGGTGTGAATCGTGACCTTGTCCCCGTGCCACTCGGCCAGAGCCGAGCGGGGCTCCATTTGGGCGTCCTGAACGAAGGCCGTCGTATATCGATCCTCGAACACGCGATCCGCTGCCCGGAACCCCGCGGCGATGTCGCCCACGCTCCGCGTCATCGGTCTGGCTTCGTTGCGAAAGTCCAAGCCGAGATTGCCCTCGGGCCAGATCTTGGGAGCCCCAGCCTCCAGTGCTTCTTCCAGATCGATCACGAATGGCAGCTCTTCCCAATCGATGTCGATGAGCGCCAACGCTTCTTCGGCCACGTGGCGATCGACCGCGGCTACCGCGGCCACCGGCTGGCCGACGTAGCGCACCGGGTTGTCGAACATGTAGCGGATGTGCTCGGTGATGTCCTTGGCAGCATCGCTGTACTGCCTGCCCCCGGCGATCGAGCCCGAGCTGTAGATGTACTGGTGGGTCTCGTGAGTCACGACGGCGCGCACGCCCGCAAGCGATTCGGCTCTGGAGACGTCGATGCTACGGATGCGCGCGTGAGGATGCGGACTCCGCAAGACACGCGCATACAGCATGCCGGGGACTCGGACGTCGCGCGTATACGTGGCCTTACCGGTGACGCGCTCATACGCGTCGATGCGCGGCACGTTGTGCCCGACCGTGTTCAGGGGACCGATGGATCCCTGCGCTTCCTGCGCGGTCATGGCGCGCCTCCGGTCCGTGCGGTGGCCAGAACGGCTTCCACGATCGCGTTGTAGTTCGAGCAGCGACAGAGATTGCCGACCAACGCTTCGCGTACCTCTTGTGTGTTCGGACTAGCGTTCCGCTCGAGCAGCGCAGTGGCGGCCATGAGTTGGCCGGGCGTGCAGAAGCCACACTGTGCCGCGTCGTGATCGATGAACGCCTGTTGCAACGGTGTCAGCTCATCGTCCTGCTCGAGGCCCTCTACGGTCTCGATGGCTCGTCCGTCCATCCAAACGGCGAGCGTGCTGCAGGAGTAAGTCGGCTCTCCGTCCACCAGCACCGTGCAAGCACCGCACTCGCCGCGGTTGCAGCCGATCTTCGAGCCCGTGAGCTCGAGCTGATCGCGTAGCACTTCGTTGAGCGTCCAGCGATCCTCGACCTCGATGCGGTGTTCGGTGCCGTTGACCGTGAGACGAATCCGCGTGCGAGGGGCGGCACCCGCCGCCTGCAGGTTAGCCGCCTCTTCCGAGGATTCCGCACCCGCAAACTTGGGCGCCGCACCCGCGACGACCAATGCGGCTCCTGTGCCCTCGAGGAAGTCGCGCCTAGTGAGACCACGGCCCTTTTCAGTCTTCCCGTCCATATCCTCAATCTCCTGAAGGCAGGGTGAGAGGATGCGCATGCGAGGCTTCGAACGCCAGGGAGCACAGGGGCCTCGACGCGCCCCGCATGATACAAGATCTCTTCCCCCCCCTGCTCGCCTCGGCTACACTCGCAGCCCCAACGGAGGTGGATCATGAAGTGCACCCGCGCGCTCTTGTCGCTAGCGCTCGTTTTGGCCTTCGCCGGGCCCGTAGCGGGTCAGGCCGTCCCGCTCGATCTCCAGCAGGTCCTACCGGGCCCGGCGACGGTCAGCGAAGCCGACGACGAGGTCACTGTCACCTGGCCTGACGAGTCGGGGCGGGACTGGCACGCCACCTTCTCGCTCGATCCGAGCCGGCCACTGATCCGATCGATCACAGCGGGCGAGCAGGTCGTGATCCAGGACGCGCGCCCATTCTATGAGAGCGAGACCGGGGTCAGAACGGGTGGGTGGAACGCGTTCTTCGACTACCCGCCGCGCCACCCCGATGGCACGCGTCACAGCAAGGGCGTCTTCCGTCTTCGCTCGGCGACCGTACGCACGATCGGCGATCGCGTGGAGTTGCTCTTCGACGGCCTGACCATGGGTGTGTTCGAGGGGGCGATCGCCTACACGTTCTTTCCCGGCAGCCGACTCATCCAACAGGAAGCCGTCGTCACGACGGACGAAAACGACGTCGCGTACTACTACGACGCCGGTTGGGAGATGGGGGCGCGGGCAGACCGGAAGGTGGGCGGCAACATGACGACGACGATCGCCTACTACGACACGACCGGAGAAATAGAGCACGTCGTGTCGACCGGCTTCGACCCGGAGCGAATACCAGCCGAGGTCCGCTACCGCACGCTCGCGGCCGCCACGAGCGGCGGAAGCGTCGCCGTATTTCCCGCGCCGCATCAGTACTTCTTTCCGCGCGACTTCACGTCGAACATCGGCTACCTCTGGCACCGCTCCTGGCGCGGTAGGGTGTCACTCGGCATTCGCCAGATCCGCGATACCAACTGGCAGTTCTACCCCTGGATGAACGCTCCGCCGGGTCAGACGCAACGCATGTCCGTGTTCTTCCTACTCTCGGACGGGGCACCGGACTCGGCATTGCACGATGTGCTGCGCTACACGAACCGGGACCGCTTCCGTGCGCTCGAAGGGTACAAAACGCTCAGCACGCACTGGCATCTCGCGTATACGATGCAGGCGATGGAACACGGAGTTGACTGGCCGCCACCGTTCAAGCCTGTGCTGAAAGCGATGGGCGTCGATGCGTCCGTCATCATGGACTTCCACGGCGATGGGCATCCACGGGATCTCACCGAGCTGCGACTGGAGGAGCTGGACGCCTACTTCAACGCCTTGCGAGCGCAGTCGGACGAGGATTTCCTGCTCATTCCAGCCGAAGAGGCCAACGTGCACTTCGGCGGCCACTGGGTGCTCATGTTCCCCAAGCCTGTGTACTGGTTCATGAATCGGCCTCCGGGAGGCGCGTTTGAGACGACCCATCCCGAGTACGGCCAGGTCTACAGCACCGCCGACGCCACGGAGCTACTCGAGCTGGTCCGCAGGGAGGGCGGGTTCATGTACCAGACCCATCCTCGAACCAAGGGATCGACCGGCTACCCCGACGCGATCATGCAGACCGATCACTTCCGGGACGCGAGCTACCTCGGCGCGGGCTGGAAGGCGATGCCGTCGGACATGTCCTCGCCTCGGCTGGGAGACCGGGTCTTCGACCTTCTCGACGACCTGAGCAACGAAGGCCTACGCAAAAAGATCATGGGTGAGGTCGACGTATTTCAGTTCGACGACACCCACGAGCTGTACGCGCACATGAACATCAACTACGTGCGCCTGGATGACCTGCCGAGCTTCGACGAGTGGGGACAGGTACTCGAGCCGCTCGCGTCTGGCGACTTCTTCACCACCACCGGCGAGGTGCTGCTGCCGGGAGTGGACCTGTCGGCGTCGACCGCAGATCGAATCAGCGCGCGAGTGAGCGTGCAGTGGACGCTGCCTCTCCGCTACGCCGAGATCGTTTGGGGAGAGGGCGGCACTACGCATCGAGAGGTGATCCCGCTCACGAAGACTCGGGAGTTCGACGAAGAGACCTTCCAGTGGACGGTCGAGGCCGAGGGCTGGAGCTGGGCGCGCGTGGCCGTGTGGGACGTCGCCACCAATGGGGCCTTCACCAACCCGACGTGGAGAGACTAGGGGGAAAGCATCAAGCGGGTGCCAGCAGGAACAAGAACGCGAGAATCACCAAGAGCATCGCCGAGATTCCTACGAACATGACCCTCATGGCGACCGGGCTCCCCGCCGCCGCGACGACCTGCTGAGGCTGATACACGACGACGTCACTGGCCCCATCCAGCGCATCGAGAAGCTCGTCCGCTGAAGCGAAGCGATCCTCGGGAGCCGGTTCGATCATGCGTTCGAGCATCTGCGCGAAGCCCTCCGACACGTTCACGTGGCTTCGGAACTCGAGCTTCGTGCTGCGACGCGAGATCTTCGTCGGTTCCTTCTGGCAGAGCACGTACACCAGCGTCATGCCCAGCGCACAGAAGTCCGACTGCGGCTGCGCGCGAGCCTCGTACTGCTCGATGGGCATGTAGCCATAGGTGCCGACGATCGTCCTTCCGTCCAGCTCACTGCCGCCGACCCGGTTGAGTACCAAGCCGAAGTCCACCAGGTGCACGGTGCCATCGGCGTCGAGAATGACGCTGCTGGGCTTGATGTCTCGATGCACGAGGGGTGGCGAGCGACCATGCAGATAGCGGAGGACCGCCGTAGCCCGACGACAAATGTTCACGGCCTCGTCTTCGGTGAAGTGTCGGCCGTTCCTGACCAGAGCCTCCAGAGTCTCCCCCTGCACGTACTCTTGGACCGTATAGAGCCGGGTGTCGTCCTCGCTCGCCACCGAGAAGTGATCGATGAAGCGAGGGATGCCGGGATGATCGAGATGAGCAAGCACGCGTGCCTCTCGCTTGAAGAGCTCGATCAGCTTGGTGAAGTCATCGGCGTCGAAGGGTCGAAGGAGTGTGTGCCCCTGTCTCCCCGCACGACTTCGCCGACCGATAGCTCCTTCACGACGCAGCGGGCCCCCAATTCGGAACCCTGGCTCAGGTACGTCGTGGAAGCGCCACCTCCACCGAGTGGGTCCTGCAGCTCGTAGCGGTCTTTTAGCACGCGTCGATCCATCCCCCTGTCCTCCTGCCAGCTCCGTCGGCCAGCGGTCGAAGTTGCCGAGGAGTGTACGGTTCAGCAATCGTGATTCGTCGCGTGGGGTCGATTTGCCGCCCGCCACTCCGGCGACGCATCTTGTCGTCCATGTTCGGTCCCTTACCCGCCTCAGGGGCGCTCTCGAGGGCCTCTCGACCGCCGCAAACCGCAACGCTCACCCGAAAGCTCATCGCCGCCGCCGTTGTTTCAGCCGCGGTGATGGGAATGCCGGGGCACGCCGCCGCGCAGATCCAGCTCGATGTCATGACGTTCAACATTCGAACGTCGAATATCCCCGATGGAGACAACGCCTGGCAGTATCGGAAAGAGCTGGTGGCGGAGACCATCCGTCGATTCGCGCCCCACGTTGTCGGCATGCAGGAGGCCATCAGCGAGCAGATCGAGTTTCTGACCGCTGAGTTGCCGGACTATCGCTGGCTGGGAATCGATCGCCGGCTCAACGGTGGACAGGGACTCAGCGAGCACACACCCATCTTCTACCGGCACGACGAGCTGACACCGATCGAGTCGGGCAATTTCTGGCTCACTGACACGCCCAATCAGCCGCCGGCGCCCCAACCACCGCCGTCGAATGGCGTCCGGCGGCGGCGAGGCGGTGGTCGCATCGTCACCTGGGCGAGGTTCCATCACGTGGCGACGGGGCGAGCGGTGCACGTCTTCAACACCCATCTCTCCCTGAGGCGAGGGCAGGGGCAGATCGATTCGGTCGAGTTGATCCTGGAGCGGGTGGGTGCCTTGCCGGCAGGTGCCGCCGTCATCGTCATGGGCGACTTCAACAACGTCGCGGAGCATAGCGAGTTGTGGCGGAACGCTACCGGCCAGGGACTACGCGACGCCTGGCTCGTGGCCGACGAGCGGCGGGGTCCGGCACTGACCCTTAGCGACTTCGCTGCCCCGGACGAGGGGCGCATCGAGCGGGTCGACTGGATCTTGGTCGGAGGTCCGATTGGAGTCCGCTCGGTCGAGACGGTCCTGTACAATGACCGAGGCCGCTATCCGTCCGATCACTACCCCGTGGCGGCGCGTCTCGAGGTCCGTTAGGGGTCGTCGTTCGAGAGATCAGCCTTGATGAGTGCCAGCACAGCGAAGCCAGTGGCCGAGTCGGCCATGAATCGGCCCCGGTCGGATTCCGGATCCCTTTCTCTGTTGAGCGAGGACGCGGGCCAACCGCCGCTTGTCGGGTCCTGGTTTTGAACTAGCCAGGCGAGCGCCGCCTTCATGTTTTCCTGACCGGGCGATACGCCTGCCTGTCGCAGAACGAAGGCGATCAGCCCCGTCGCATATCCATCGCTTCCGGGGCCAGGAGAGAATCCATCCTGCCCTCGCCACGGCCTGAGGGAAGTGAGGCTCCAGCCCCCGTCGCTCGTTTGCAGGCTCATGACGTCGCGGATGATGGCCTGCTGTTCCGCTGAAGTGAGTAATCCTGGCAGTTCGGACGAGGCCCAAAGGAGCATGACCCGGTCGTACGGCGGACGACTCTCGTGCCCCTCCCGGAGGTACGTGCGAAGCAACGCCAGTGGCTCCTGGATCTCGGTCGAGGCGGCGTAGTCGTCGGGCGCGACTCCGACTGCGACGGCCGCGAGAGCGGCTCCGAAGTAGGCCGCGCCTTCCGACTCCCAGGGTGCCAGGTCGAAGTACAGCCAGGCCCAAGCACCGGCCCCCTCGCCTCGGGTGAACTGAAGCTTCCACAGATTCTCGAAAGCCTT
>Ga0310345_10002564_pt1 | contig 18159 bp, 14 predicted proteins | sample HC15DNA20500_MG_FD_204667 | JGI IMG/M metagenome (GOLD analysis project Ga0310345, IMG submission 204667) | Marine microbial communities from station ALOHA, North Pacific Subtropical Gyre - HC15-DNA-20-500_MG | ecosystem: Environmental > Aquatic > Marine > Oceanic | place: Pacific Ocean: North...
TATCTCCGGTTAGTGGTAAAGCGGATCCTCCAGCAGGAACCCCCAGCAGATCCGGGTCGGCGTAAACACCATCCGCACCGCAGTAGGAGGCGATAATTCCCCGGTCAGTTTCCGATGCTTGCAATACCGCGGCTCCGGCTCCGTCGCCAAACAGAATGCAGGTATCTCGATCAGTCCAATCGACGATACGACTAAAAGTCTCTGCACCAATCACCAGTACTGTTCCGTACTTACCAGACTGAATCATCCCGTCGGCTAGATCTAGTCCATAGATAAATCCTGAGCAAGCGGCGGATAAGTCGAAGGCATAAGCATTTTTAGCACCAATCTCACGTTGCACAATACAAGCGGTTGAAGGGAAAACTGAATCTGGGGTGACAGTACCAACTATGATTAGATCGATATCAAGCGGGTCAATTTGGGCCGTTTTGATCGCTTGGCGAGCAGCTCTAGTACTCAAGTCGGAGGTTGCAATCTCCGACTCGGCGATACGTCGCTCGACAATTCCTGTCCGTTGGCGAATCCACTCATCGCTGGTCTCAACCATTTGCTCAAGATCAAAATTGGTCAATACCTTCTCCGGCAAGTAAGATCCGGTTCCGGTAATTGCGACACGAGTTACAGATTTTTGTGACATTAGTATCGTTTAGTCACCGACTATCCGCGTCGGACACTTTAGGTCTCGTCACCCTTTTTGAACTGAATGCCTTTATAGTAGCCACAGCTTGGGCATAAGCTGTGTGATCGGCGCAACTCACCACAATTGCCACATTCTGTCAATGTTCGTTGGCGCAAGGCATGGTGACTTCGCCTCATCCGCTTTTTTGATTTTGATATTTTTCTTTTTGGTAGTGCCATTCTTTAGACTCCTGCTATGTGGTGTAATACGTCTAAGTTACTTTTCTTGGCTATTGGCCGATTGTAACATATTTTGTAGACCTCCAAAAGGAGAGGTTTCAGTTAAATCCGTTTGACAAAAACAATTTTGATCTTTCAAGTTGATACCACAAGAGGAACATAATCCCTGACAATCGCGTTGGCATAGCGGCCAAGGCGGCACCTCCAGGACAATTGACTGTTGAGCATCTTCGGTCAGATTAACCACTTCCCCGTCGATCGACCGATCTGTTAGGTCCTCGCTCTCCGCTGAAGGAACCGTTGGCGAAAAGCGAAGGCTGAAGGTCGTTTTGAGGTCTGAGACAAAGGGATCGACGCACCGTCGGCAAGTCATCCTAACGGAGGTCCGAAATTCGCCTTTAAAAAACAGATCCTCAGTTAATCGAAAGAACTCGATCTGCCCTTCAATTGGTTGCACAAATCGTATCTCTGATAGATCCAGACCTATTTCGGATGCTTCAAACTTGACGTGACGAACAATGGATTTTCCAATACCAATGGCACCTTTAGAGAATTCTAGGTCTTTCATGAGATAGACCGCCCCAAGTCGAAACTATCGTGAACCATCTGAACCGCTTTTTCTGTCTGTGACTGGTCTATTACACAAGAGATTTTAATTTCCGAAGTGCTAATCATCTGAATATTGATATTTTCAATTGCTAAAGCGGAGAACATTTTGGCAGCGATCCCGACATGACTGACCATGCCAATACCGACGACCGAAACTTTGGAAATATTGCTGTCGGTTTCGACGGTCACAATCTTGATTTGCCTTCGAACCTCTTCTATGATGTCGACCGTCGAAGAAAGGTCTTTCTCTGACACAGTAAATGATAGATCTGTGGTTCCATCATGGCCAATATTCTGAATAATCATATCGATGTTAATTTTCTGTTCGGCAACGGCTTGAAAAACCTTTGCCGCTACACCGGGCTTGTCTTCGATGCCGATTAAAGAGATTTTAGCTTGATCTTTATTTGAAGTAACACCGCTGACAACAACTCGCTCCATCATCTCGCTTTCCTTTACAATAATTGTTCCTTCACCTCGGTGGAAACTAGACCTGACCACCAGCGGCACCTCGAATTTTTGGGCAAGTTCCACTGATCTGGAATGTAACACTTTAGCCCCTAAACCAGCCATTTCCAGCATTTCTTCGTGTGTGATCTGGTCCAGCTTTCTAGCATTCTTGACTGTCTGGGGGTCTGCCGTAAAAATACCGTCCACGTCAGTGTAGATCTCACACCGTCCTGCGCCAAGGCTAGCCGCAACTGCTACCGCTGTAGTGTCGGATGCCCCTCGACCCAACGTGGTAATTTCATCGTCGATTGTCACACCTTGAAAGCCGGCTAAAATAACAACTTTCCCCAGATCGAGTTCAGTCAAAATACGCGCATTGTTGATACTGACAATTCGTGCATTACTGTAAAAGCCGTCGGTCAGAATCCCAACCTGGTTTCCGGTCAGCGAAATTGCTTCGTAACCTAATTCCGAAACCGCCATGGCCAAAAGCGCAATCGAAACTTGTTCGCCGGTTGAAAGGAGGACATCCAATTCCCGCTCTGGTGGAGAGCTCGAGATCTCTTCAGCTAAGGCAATCAGTCGATCGGTGCCCCCCCCCATAGCGGATACAACAACCACGACCTGATGTCCCAGTTCAATTGCCCTTATAATCTGCTTAGCAACGTTCTTAATTTTGGTCGTATCGCCAACTGATGTGCCACCGAATTTTTTGACGATAACGCTCATATTCCATTTTCTCTATCGGTTTTCACGAAAAGCTCTCGAAGTAGAGGTAAATACAGCTGACTTAAGTCTTAAGCATATGAATCTATCTACTTAAGTACTGGCAAAATCAAGTTCCTCGATTCTAATTAGGATACCATCCCCACTGACAACCTCCAGTTGGTTGATCAACTGTCGTGCCTGAATCATATTTTTTTCCAATGCCTGATGCGTAATGATAACCAGCGAAGCAGTATCTGCGCCGTGCGATTCTTTTTGGATTACTGCTGCAATTCCGATGTCGCATTGACCTAGTACCTGTCCAATTTTAGCTAATACCCCCGGACGATCGCGAACGATGAGATGTAGGTAGTAACGTGTTTTGACTTCGGCGATCGAACTGACAAGACCTTGGGCCGATTCGTTAGTAATCCAACCTTTCGGCAGGGGATTAACAACACCTGTCGAAGCAGATCTTCCAGCTTCGACAATATCAGCAACCACAGCACTGGCCGTTGGCATCCCTCCGGCCCCTCGCCCGTAAAACAGCGTTGGTCCAACAGCATCACCAACTACGCAAACAGCATTAAAGGCGTCGCTAACATTAGCCAAAATACTCTTTTCTGGAATTAGCGTTGGATGGACTCGCGCTTCGATTCCACTGGTTGTCTTTTTGGTAATGGCTAACAGTTTAATGACATAGCCGAATTCCTGCGCATATCGAATCTCTCTGTCGGTAATCCGGGTGATACCTTCAACATGAACTCTTTCAAACGGCAGATAGACGTTATAAGCCAGAGAAGATAAGATTGCCAGCTTATGTGCGGCATCAATACCTTCGATGTCGAGCGTCGGATCTGACTCAGCGTACCCCTTCTCTTGAGCTGCCGACAGTGCGGCATCAAAACTGGTCATCTGTTCGTGCATCTGCGTCAGAATATAGTTGCAGGTGCCGTTGACAATACCGTAGATTGCCTGAATCTGGTTGCCGGGGAAGCTATCGGTTAAAGCTTTGATAATCGGAATCCCACCGGCAGTGCTGGCTTCGAAACCAAGGCCAACACCATGCTTATCGGCGAGTTGGAAGAGTTCAACTCCTCGTTCTGCTAGTAATGCCTTGTTGGCAGTTACCACATGCTTCCCATTTCGGATGGCTTGTGTGATGAGTTGGTCGGCTTGGTCAATACCACCGATTAGTTCGACGACAATATCAATTTGAGGATTTTCGATCACTTCAGCCGGGTTGGTTGTCAAGCAGTTTTCGGGTAGATTTATGCCTTCCCGATGGGCAGGTAAGGTTCGTTTCACTACCTTGGTTAAGTTGAGACGAACGCCAGCGTTTTGAAAAATCTGTTCTTGGTGGTTGAGAAGGATCTTTGAAACGCTAGTACCGACTGTTCCCCAACCCAGCAGACCAACATTAACTTCAGATTTCGCCACTAAAAATAACTCCACGCAAACTCTGCCGCACCAAACATAACGCAACCTCAACTTTTGCCACTGTGATGGGAAACGAAATCAGTAGTTGTGCAGGCAAGACCTTTGCAAGTTCGGTAGGATCCGATGAGCGTCAATTGCAAGCCCCAACCAAGTTGGAACAAAGGTTGACAATTCCGCTGCGGTTAGTAAGGTTACAACCATAAAAAAATCGGGGCGACTGGATTCGAACCAGCGACCTCTTGAACCCCATTCAAGTGCGCTAGCCGGACTGCGCTACGCCCCGTTTTAAACCGAGCTAAATAATAGCATTGAGGCCTCAACCTGTCAAGACAAAAACCGAATCTCATTTGGGCAACTAGGGGTCAAGTTCGAATTTGCCCATCACCGTAGATGATGTACTTGTAGCTAGTTAATCCTTCTAACCCCATTGGCCCCCGGCAGTGCAGTTTCTGAGTGCTGATCCCAACTTCAGCTCCTAAACCAAACTCGTAACCGTCCGTAAAACGTGTGCTAGCGTTGACATAAACTGCAGCTGAGTCCACCACTTTTAGAAACTTTTGTGCACTGGCATAATTGTCGGTGACAATGGCATCCGAATGGTGCGAACCGTAACGTTCAATATGATCTACAGCCTGCTCAAAATCATCCACCACGCGAATTGATAGAATCTTATCTAAGTACTCGGTTCGCCAATCTTCTTCCGTGACGGGTGAAATGCTAGCGCAAATGGATCTACTCACCTCACAACCACGCAGTTCAACCCCTATCTGACTAAGTGAAGATTGGATGAGGGGTAGAAAGTCGTCCGCAATTTTATGGTGGACCAGCAAGGTTTCCATCGCATTGCAAACGGCTACATACTGTGTTTTAGCATTGACAGCAATCTCGGTCGCCATCTCCAGATCTGCATCCTGATCGACAAAAATATGACAGATCCCATCTGCATGACCTACCACCGGGATGTCAGAGGTTTTCATGATATAACGAATAAACTCCTGGCTCCCGCGTGGAACAATCAAATCGATCAGATCGTGTGCTTCAATCATGGTCTGAACTGCTTTCCGATCGGTAATTTCAACAAATTGGATCGCCTCAGCTAACTCGAATGTTGCGGCCGACTCTTGTAGGATCTCGGCAATCGCACTGTTAGAAGCAATAGCTTCCGACCCGCCTCTGAGAATTACACCATTACCCGACTTTAAGCATAAAGCAGCCACTTCAACTGTCACATTAGGCCGGGATTCATAGATCACACCCACTACGCCTAGTGGTACCCGAACCACGCCGATCCGCAAGCCGTTGGGACGTTCCCACATCCTCGAAACTTCACCAATTGGTTCAGGGAGAGCGGCAACTTGCCGTAGATTATCGGCCATAACCTCAATCTTTTGCTGATCCAGCTCTAACCGTTTCATCAGAGGTTGCGCCAAATTGGTGCGTTCGCCTTTTTCTAGATCGATCTGATTAGCGGCCAAGATTTGCTCTCTCTGTTCCCAGATCGCTTCTGCCATTGTTTCTAATGCATTATTCCGAGTTTCAGAAGAGAGGTTCGATAACTTCCTCATTCCAACTCTAGCTAATTGGGCTTTGCCAATCACCATTTCATCAATTGTCTGTTTATTCATCAATTTACCTTCTATCGTTGTTTGAGGTCAGAGTGGGGCTAGAGTAGGAAAAAACCGCTTGGTTGTTGCAATACTCTGTATGTCCGCACTTGGCGCAAATGCGAACATACGAACTGTTCTCGTCAGCTCCCAATTCCCAAATATGTCGCTCGCAACTCTCTTCTGTAGAGGTCGTCAAAAGCGGAAGGTTGTCCCAATCGCAGTCTAAAACAAAAAGCGGTTGTTCGCATCAGATAGTGGAGCTTGTCGTTACAGGCAGGACATGACCACACTTGGTTTTTCAAAACTGTTCGGCGAACCGCATATCATTTTCCAGCATTAGCCTCAGATCAGTAATGCCAAACTTGATCATGGCGATACGGTCAACCCCCATGCCGAAGGCAAATCCAGTATGCTGTTCTGGATCATAGCCAACACTCCGAAACACATTGGGGTCTACTGCCCCTGCCCCAAGGATCTCGATCCAGCCTGTTCCAGAACAGGTTCGACATCCTTTTTGGCAAAAAGGACAAGAGATATCAACTTCTGCTGAAGGTTCGGTAAAGGGAAAGAAGTGAGGGCGGAATCGCACTTCAGTTTGCTCACCAAACATTTGACGTGCGAAAGAATACAACACGCCCTTGAGTTCGCTGAAAGAGACACCTCGATCCACCAGCAACCCTTCCACTTGATGGAACATCGGCGTGTGAGAAATATCGTAATCTCGACGATAAACACGTCCAGGGGCAATAATTCGGATCGGCGGCTGTTGCTTCTCCATAACCCGGATCTGGACAGGAGAGGTGTGGGTTCGCAAAACCACCCCTTCACTGATGTAGAAAGTATCCTGCAGGTCACGGGCTGGATGATCTGGCGGCGTATTTAGGGCATCGAAATTGTAGTATTCCAGTTCCACCTCTGGCCCCTCGGCTACCTGAAAGCCCATGCCATAAAAAATGTGGGTTATGATCTCCAGGATTTGGGTAATCGGATGTTTTTTCCCTATCTGAGCCGGACGACCGGGTAGCGTAATATCAATCTGCTCAGCCAACAACTGTTGCTCCCTTTCTTGCTGGGCTAGGTCAGTAGCCACGCTTTCAATCGTCTCCATCAGTTGGGTACGAACCTGGTTGGAGAGTTTACCGAGAGCCGGACGCTCCTCTGGTAATAGCTCCCCCATTCCTCGCATGGCCGTTGTGTACTCACCTTTTCGCCCGAAATACCTGACACGAACCGCCTCTAGTTCCGCCTGATTAGTGACATTTTCGAGCGCGTCCAGCGCCTCAGTACGAATTTGCTGCAGTCGGTCAGCAAGTTGGTTCATGAAATTTGAATTCCTGTCAGTAAAGTGCCGTCTGAAATTGATGGTTTTGAGCGGTTACGTCGGGGCTGATTTTAGCATAAGGCCAAAGCTAAAGTCAATTGGTGCCAAACAATCTAACGAGTCAATATCTACCCCTTTCAATTCTTTATTGTCTTCTCCAGGAGATCATTTTTCCTTTTGAAATGCACGAGTAGTTGTGCCATAATAATAAAGTTAGAAATTAGCGAAGTTGAGAAAAAGAAAAGTAGAGAGGGTATTAAACGATGTTGAGTACAGAACAGGTCGAATTTTACCGACAAAACGGTTACCTCAAGGTAGAATCGCTATTTACGGCCGAGGAAATAGAAGAACTCGGATCTGAGATGGTTCGTGTCATCGAAAACTGGGGTAGCGAAACCATTGGCTGGCAAGGCCCTTGGCGAGATCGATACTTGATCGAAGAAGACCGACTAAATACTAAAGCCGTTTTCATGCATAACCCGCATTTTTATTCCTCGGCTTGGGGACGGGTGATCTTCCACCAACGATTAGTGGGGGCGGTTCAGGATCTCATCGGTGAAAGCGTGCAGTGGCATCATACTGTTCTTCACGCCAAACCGCCCGAACTTGGCACACCATTTCCCATGCACCAGGATTATCCTTTTTATCCGCACGACGGATTGGATTTTGTCGACTGCTTAGTTCATTTAGACGATACGCCATTTGAGAGTGGTTGTTTGGAGGTCGTACCCGGTAGTCATCACAACGGTCCCTTGGAACATATTACCGGATCTGATACTGCGCCCCATTTGCCGATAGACCAGTATCATCCCGATTTCATTGAAACTGTCAAGATTCCAGCCCTGGCAGGTGATGTCATCTTCTTCAGTTATTGTGCCATTCATTGGTCAGACTGCAACCGAACTGACCAGTGGCGTAAGTCGATCCGATTTGGCTACCACACCCCTGACATGCGTCCCATCAATCACGATCCTGAAGCTCCCTATAACAATATCGTGGTCGGCGGTTTCAAAAGTAACCGCTCATCTACCTCAAACTAGAAAGGTCAGTTGTCGATAAACTCCCAACTTTTGCTATCCCACGACTGTTGGATAGCGGATTGAACTCGAGCCACGGCGACGGCTTCCTCAAAACCGGGTTGGTTAGGTTGATTGTTTTGGATCGATTTTAGAAATTGGTAAGCCTCAATTAGTTTCAAATCATCATATCCTAAACCGGTTGCCGCCGCCGGATTAAAGGCAGCGTGGAAGGGGTGACCGGCATCGGAAGTCAACCTGACATAACCGTCCTGTGTCGGTGATTGATCCGGTAAGTGGACCTGCAATTCGTTCATCCGTTCAAAGTTCCAGTTCAGCGCACCATTCGTACCATTCAGTTCAAAGGCCATCTCACACTTTGGTCCCACGATGGCACGGCAGCCTTCTAAGGAGCCTTGTACCCCGTTGCTAAACTGAACTAAGGCACTGACATAGTCTTCATTTGTCACTTCGTTTTTGGGGCCATCTTCTTGAACTGTGAAATGTGTTCCAACTCCGGGAGTTGCCAATGGGCGCTGCCGAATAAAGGTTTCTCGATTGGCGACCAATCGCTCAATGAATCCGGTTAGAAAATGCGCCATGTCGATCACGTGTGACATCAGGTCGCCAAGTGTTCCGGCTCCAGCTTTCTCCTGCCGAAACCGCCATGACAATACCGAGTTCGGATTGCTGGCATAGCTAGAGAAGAAACGCCCCCTGTAGTGGGTCAGTTTTCCGAGTTTGCCTTCCTTGACCAGTTGGTGGGCGTACTGAACCATCGGCGCCCAACGGTAATTGTATCCAACCCCTGAAATGACGTTTGCCTGTCGAGCCAATTCCGCCATCTGCATTGTTTCAGCGGGCGTCCGACCTACCGGCTTCTCGCAAAAAATGTGTTTCCCGGCTTGGGTTGCGGCACGGACAATTTCAAAGTGCATGTTATTGGGCGTGGCAACTGTCACCAGACCAATCTTTGGATCGTCGATAACTTGTCGCCAATTCTGGGTCGAGTATGAAAACCCAAAACGCTCTCTGGCAGCCTCGCCCCTCGACTCAACCTCATCTGCGCAGGCGATCAATCCAGGTTGTAATTGTAGATCTGGAAATCGCTCGAGGACATTACGATAAGACCGGCTATGCGCCACTCCCATCCATCCCATCCCGATCACACCAATACCGATTGATTCTCTGGACATTGTTTCATTCTCCCTCTGTGATTTTCTGTTAAATCTACCCTATTCATATTAATTCGAGGTAGCTTTCGTTGAGCGATCCAGATTAATCTGGTAAATCTTTAACCCTTTGTCGTAGACCAACTCCAAGCCCGGCACCTCGCCACTCAACCACCTTTTTAGACTCGGACGACGCTTTTCAGGAATCAGATGAGTTGTTCCAAAATACTGAGCCGTGTCGATGATGGTCTCCAAATCAGCTAAGGGGATCTGGATCGCCTTAGCTTCTGAGTAGAAGTGAAGCTCCCATGGGTTTCGGGTCATAGTAATTGAGTTAGGCTCGTTGTCTTTCAACCATTTCCCCGCGGCCATCCATGCTTGACCAGACTCCCTATAGGGATATCCACCCTTTTGGCTGGACCGGTGGATCTCTTGTCCGCTCTGCCAAAAGACAGTTAAGGCCAAGATGAAGATGGCCATTTTTCTTAGTACTAAACCAAAGTGATAGGACCCAAAAAAGAACCCAAATAGCAGATGCAAACTACTCCAACCTGTTGCTAAAATCAATGGAATTATCGGAAAGACCAGCCGGCTAATCGGTTCCCAACAAAGCGAATGAAAACCGAGAAAGGCTAATAATACCAGCCAAATCAAGTAAAGGGGAAAGCAATACCAAGGTTCAACCAAACGCCATAGCTCACGGCCTAAATGACATGTGGTCTGTAATACCGGTTCAAATTGGGAGAAAATAGGCTGGCAACGCTTATTGATACTTTGTATCGTCATATAATCCAACGCCGACAAGTAGATTTTGACGAGTACTGACAGGGCGAACATGATCAGTCCCAAGATAGCCGAAATACCGATGAGATAGGTTTCGTAGCGATCAATCGGAAACTTACCGGCTTGGCTTCTGATATCGATAAACGCCCACCGTAAATAGATCTGAAAAAACTCGGTTGTTTTTTTTACCACATGGGAGATGCCCCACCGTTTGACCTTGGTGGCAAAAGATGGCAGGTTTTGTCCGAAATAGGGGGTATAAGTTCCTTCTTCCCACGGTATATAGCCAATATAACCAGCAGCAAACTGTTGGGTACTAAAGGTTGGACTCCCAAAGTGGATCAGGTTCCGGGTCCACCACGGTGTAATAACTAAAAAAGCGAGAGTAATCCCGACAATAAATGGGCGAGGATCAGGTTTTTGGCTTGCTAACAGATAGGAAATCACATAAGTGGTGACATAGACCGGGATCAAGAGCAATCCCGTCCCTTTGGCATAGTAAGCCAAGCCCATCGCTATACCCATCCAGCAAAAAGGTAGAAGTTGGGATTGAGGTCGAGTGAGACCTTGGAGGAGAAATAGCACCGTTAGGCAAACCGTGAAGGCAAATGTCACATCCGACAGGCAGTATAGCGAGTGGCGAAACAACTCTGGATAAACCAGAATATGGAGACCTGCGGCCAAGCTAACCCAACAACTGCTACGATCAGCATGTACTGAGGTCATCAACTGGGTTAAAGCGTAAACCACCCACGGAAAGAACAGGCAGGAAATTAGGACCGACGGAATTTTAGCGGCAAAAGCGGTTTTACCTAACAGGGCGAAAAACGGCACAATCAGAAAAGAATAGAGCGGTGGCCAATGATCCTCTGGTCGTATAATCTCTGGATTGTATTGGAAGAAATACCAACTGACATAGTCCACCTCTAACCCTCTACCTTTCAGCAGACTATCTGCCATCTCTGCATACCCGGAGGCGTCAGCATGCCCGACGTATTGAATAGAATAAATGATCTGCAACTTAAAGATCATCGCCAGGAGCCCGGCTAACGTCAGTATCCAGACCGATAGATTCAGCGAGGAAAGGTATTGGATGGGTTTCGACTCGGTGAATCTATATTTCATCCTTGATAATCTGATCGCAGGTTTGGAATAATGAGGTTATACCGATTGGAAACGATATGTTGGACTCACTGCCACCGGAGAGTAAACGACGGCATCGCCTTAACTACTTTGCTTGTTTCACCGATGTCGTTGGATTTTCGTTGGGAATTCTTTTTTTTAGTCCCGATACTATTTTACCCGCCTTTATCAGCAACCTTAGCCCAGATAAAATCTGGATTGGGGTTATCACTGCCATCAACATTAGCGGATTTTTCCTTCCACAGTTGTTGGCCGCTAGTTGGATTGAACAGTTGCCCATTAAGCGGAACTACGTCCTGACTCTAGCTTTAATCGAACGGGTAGCGATTTTTGCAATTATACCGTTTCTGTTATATCACAACAACATGTCGCCGACACAACTGCTGACCATTTTTTGCTTGCTATTTGCGGCGTATTCCCTGTGTATGGGGTGCAATGGTCCCGCCTATTTTGACTTGGTTGCCAAAGTCGTTCCAACTCGCCAAAGAGGTATGATGTATGGGCTAGGTTCTGGTGTCGGCGGGGTTCTTGGTCTCGGAGGCGTCGCCCTGACCGGTTACCTGATCGAAAAACTGATCTTTCCACACAACTACGCATCCTGTTTTTTTATCGGTGCGGTGATACTCACCGTAACTGTTATCCCACTTGGATTAATCGATGAACCTCCGTCGCCGCCCACGACCCGCAAACCGTTAATGACCTACTTAGTTGGCGCGCTCAGTCTATTTATGACCGATCGAAACTTTCGTTCCTATGTCATTAGTCAAGCCTTACTTTCGGCTTTCCCAACCACTATTCCCTTCCTGACAGTCTATGCCAGGGAGATTGCCTCCGCTACTGAATTACAGATTGTCTGGTTCACCGGTGTTTTAAGCGTTGGACGAATTGTTGGACAGCCGATTTGGGGCCACATGGCGGATCGACATGGCAATGCACTGGCACTATTCATCAATATCGGACTGGGGATGTTAGCGGTTGGGTTAACTTTTGTCGCCAAGTCAATCCCAGTCTTTTATCTCATTTTTGCGCTGGTTAGCATTAGTCGCAGCGGTTTAGAAATCCCAGGTATGAACATCACAATGGAGTTTTCCACACCCGAAAATCTACCCACCTATGTGGCTTTACGCGCTTCCATCATAGCACCCTTTCGGGCTCTGCTACCAATCTGTGTTAGTTCTCTAATAACCCGCATCGGTTATCAACCCACCTTCGCTGGACTGACAATGATGCTGGGATTGAGCTGGTGGTTTATGAATCGAGTCAGAGACCCACGTTTCATTCCCTCAGGCGATTGATACCTTGACTTTGCGTCAGATTTCAGTTTAATATAGGCGGGTGTAGAATTGAATCTCAAGGATTAGAGTGATATAGATGACGCTGGGTAAGGTTGTTGGTACGCTGGTGGCCACACGTAAAGATGAGAAGTTAGTTGGGAGCAAGTTGCTGATCGTACAGGCGGTAGATTTGGATGGAAACCTGATCCGCCAATACACGGTGGCAATGGATGCGGTCGGTGCCGGAATTGGAGAGATGGTCTTAACCGCCGCCGGTAGTTCGGCACGCTACACCAAAGCAACCCAAGGGAAACCGATCGACTCGGCGGTGATGGCAATAGTTGACACTGTGGAGGTCCAAGGAAAAATTGTCTATAAAAAATAGAAATTAAAACCACATGAACAAAATTAACTTAGCAAATGCATACCTCACAAATGATAGCCACCCACCCGCGCCCCATAGCTATCGTTACCGAAAATGGCGTGAACGTGGTTATCAGGAGTCTCTAGCTCCGATTTCTTCAGATAGCGAAGGCGGAACCCTGATCGGTCAAATGGGGTGGGCTGGTAGCCATGCGCACACTCACGGTTATCTCTGGGGATCAGCGGGAAATATGGGGGCTCTAATGATGGAGCCTATCGACCAGGACTGTCTAATCCCAATCGAAGAATCCCCGCGCGGTAAGTTGCCATCAGCTATTGTGGTTAAAGATCTGGTAGGTCGGCAGGTACTGCTAACCAAGTCAGGTTCACGGTTAGACATGATCGCTTTAGAACATCCAGCTCTCAATCTCACCATACTGGAGGTCGAACCAGATGGGGTTCACTATCGTATGCGGTTTGGGACACCAACTATTTCTCAACTCGAACGCTCTCAGGTTGCACCGCCTAAGCCAACCAGCGAATTTTTCCACTATATGCTGATCTTTGACCAGCTCGGCGACCAGGGCTTTAATGCCCTGGTTCATCTGCAACCCAAGTTTCTGAATTTGATCTCTAGATCTGAGCACGGTAACCCCGACCGATTTTATAACTTCCTGAAAGGCTATGAGCCAGAAACGCCGATCATGTACGAAAATGTTGGTGGTATTGGGCTAGTGATGGAGAAAGCTCCTGGAATTCCGGATCTCTCCTTCCAAAGTTTACAACTGTTCAGAGGTGAAGACCTAACCGCCGAACCATTAAACCAGGCCGGCTCTACAGATCAGTTTCGACGGGTCGTCTACTGGCTCGGGCATGGGACCTTTTCTCGTGGCCATGATATACTGGATAGCTATCGTCATACCGAGTATTTTGAGGCCGCGGCCCGTATGGCTTGGGAAGCCAACCAAAAATCGATCGACTCGCAGGCCTATTCGGAGGAGATCGTTTCCTGTATCCTCAACGAATTTTCCGCCAACCAACTACCAGATCCTGACCCCGTAGATACATCCGCTCATACTCCCACCCTTACAGACGTCCCTTTGTCTCAACCCTCCGACATGTCTCAACCAAAGCTCGAAGAGGCTTCCTCACACCCATCTGCATCAAAGTCCGAGAATTTATATAACTATCCATAAACCAACTATGATTTCTTTGATTTTATCTAATTGGCAACTAACTACTGGCATTCCCTCGATCTGGACTGAGGCCAACTAAGCCAACTAAAACGAATATACACGGCCTGACCGCAGGTTAGCCTCTTCGGTCAGGTATATCTGCTTGAGATGAGTAACCTGCTAGAATCACTCCCACATGAACCGAAGGACACATTGAACTTACACGGAATCATTCCCCCGGTTATTACCCCTTTAACTACAGATGAAACCGTCGATCACATGGCACTGATTGCGCATCTACACTATCTTATCGAGGCAAGAGTCAGTGGCGTTTTTATGTTGGGGACTGCGGGTGAGCAGGCCGCCTTGACCGATTCAGAGCGAGAAAGAGTGGTTGAGATAACCGTCGAAGAACTAGGGCACACGACAGCTTCGACCAAAATACCGATTTTAGTAGGAGTGATGGATGCTGGTACTAAACGCACTATCCACAATGCACAGGTCGCAGTAAGTCTAGGTGCTGATGCGGTTGTGGCCACGCTTCCCTATTACTACCCGACAGAGAACATAAGCTCGGTTGTGGCTCATTTCACTGCCATCGCTGAAGCACTTGAGTGCCCAGTGATACTTTACAATATTCCTCAGTTCATTAAGTCGGAAATACCGATTCAAGCCGTGGTTGAATTAAGTCAGATTCCCAATATCGTTGCCATCAAAGACAGTCAAGAAGATTGGGGGCGAATTCAAGATCTACTCTTTGAAGAAAGACCTAACTTTGACATTATCGTTGGCTCTGAAGTGCTGGTTGGGGCTGCACTTCTTCTCGGAGCAACTGGTGGAGTTCTCGGTATTGCTAACATTATGCCTCATCTCTGTCTCGATTTGTATCATGCGGCCACCGATGGTGATATTGCTGAAACTTTCTCTCTCCAGAAAAAGATGACCGATGCTCGACGGATGTATGGCGCTGGTTACTGGTTAACTTGCCAGAAAGCAGGAGTGTCCCTTCTCGGTTTCGGTGAATTGCAAACCACCGCTCCGATTCCAAATCTTTCCGATCAAGCCCTAGATCAGATCCGCCAATCTCTCCAACGGCATGGCCTACTATAGCACCGCGAAAGGGGGCGGCGCGTTTTCCCGATTGCGCCAACCTTCGGTTGGATACATCCGCTGGATCAAGGGTAAACCTATATTTGTTGATGAAGCGGGTGTATGAACTGGCCAATCAAATCCTAATTCGCAAGAGTTGGTGGAGTTATTCGCCTGCTCAACTTACGCGCTTTCCGTATTGTGTCTGTCGGCTCCTTCAAGTTAGTGGTATCTTACTAATTCTTTTTCTTTGTTTTAGCCATGCTGGTCAGTCAGATACAAATTCTGGCCAGACACGTTCGAAAGGTCAAATCTCGATTTTGGCCACTGGGGATATTACGGTTGGAAGTGGGCTAACACCTGTTCTTCGTCGACACGGATTGGATGTACTATTTCGCCAGATTAGTGCAGAGATTCAGAACGCTGACATTGCTATCGCCACCTTGAATACCAGTATCTCAGACCAAGGAGAACCACAGTATACCGCAGAAACTCAGCAGTCATTTCGAGCTATCCCGGACTTAGCAACCTCTATGGCTCAGGCGGGTTGGGATGTCATCTCCCTGACTACACCCCATCTGCTCGATTTTGGTCCTTTGGCGGCTGAAGATACTATTCGCCACCTCAACCGCAACGGTATCAAGACTATCGGAGCCGGACTCTCCACATATTCGGCCAATGATCCGGCATGGGTTCGACCCCGCGTAACTGCGGATATCGTCAACCCGGCCGATGACGCCCCTTCCAGGTTGGTGTCCGCTCGACAGGAAGCACAAGTGGCCTTCGTCACTTACTACCACGCGGGCGCATTTAATGTTGATGGTCAAATCAAACTTGCGCGAGCTTTATATAGCGAGATGACAAATCAAACCAGGGATCTGACGACCAAATCAGATCTACTGGTGGTAATGATGCATTGGGGGAAAGCTGTACAAACTGAGACCGTAAGCAATCGTCAGCAATTTTTCGCTCAAGCTTTGATCGAAGCCGGTGCCGATCTTGTTCTGTCTCAACGGCTTCACACGCTACAAGGAATCCAAATATTCAAAGGAAAACCAATCATCTACAGTCTAGCCGATCTAATCTACGAGAATTTCGATAAACGACATGCTCAGATTGTGATTCCTAAAGTTACCTTCCGCAACCGGCAACTGCAACATATCGAATTGATTCCCGTTTGGGTCGGCAATCCAAAAGCCAAATACCAACCACAGACCTTGTCTGGTGAGCAGGCCAAAACGACGCTAACCAAATACCAGCAACTTTGCCAATCACTGGATACGACCGTCAGCGTTGAGATCGATCGAGGGTGGATCAGGCCATGACGGTTTCCTCCCAAAACGGACTAACCGTCAAGTCACTACTGATTGGGCTACTTTTAATCCCAGCCAACGTCTTTTGGATTATACAGCTAGAGGTCGTTCGATACACCCATCCAACTCTGATCCACCCGCTCTCCAACGTGATCTTCATCGTCTTCTGGCTCTTGATTATCAGTTTAGGTTTGAATCGAATCTCAACTAAAATTGGACTGTCTCCAGCCGAAGTCCTGACCATATATGTAATGTTGTGCGTTGTTTCCTCACTATGTTCACACGACATGATGGAGATTCTGGTTACTATTCTGGGACATCCATTTCGCTTTGCTACGCCTGAAAATGAATGGCGCGAATTGTTTGCTAAACAACTGCCAGAATGGCTGACTGTCAGTGACGAAAAGGCACTCCGCAACTACTACGAAGGTAGCTCAACCCTCTATATCGAACACCACTTAGCAACTTGGCTGCAACCAGCCGTCTGGTGGATTGCCTTTATTTTCGTGTTGATGACTGTTATGCTCTGTATCAATATCCTACTGCGGGTACAGTGGACTGAGCGTGAGCGCCTCACCTATCCGATTATTCAACTACCATTAGAGATGGTTAACCCAGAATCTAACTTTTTTCGCCGCCGCATGGTTTGGTTTGGCTTCAGTGTTGCTGCTGCAATTAGTATTCTGAATCTACTCAACTCGATTTTTCCCGATGTTCCCTATCTCCCTGTCAAGCGGCAGTCGATTCACCAGTATTTTACCACCCGGCCCTGGAATGCCATGGGAGGGGTCAAAATCTCTTTCTACCCTTTTGCTGTTGGGATTGCCTTCTTGATTCCCTTAGATCTACTCTTCTCTTGTTGGGTCTTTTACTGGCTCTATAAAATAGAACTGATGATCGCTAGAATCGTGGGTTTTCGTGGTATTCCTCGTTTCCCATATGCAAATGAGCAAGCCTTTGGTACCTACATCGGCTTGCTGGCTTTCGCACTCTGGGCCGGTCGATCGTATTTCAAGGCAATTATTGTTCACTTGTTGCAGGGAATTGGCCTATTGGACTCGAAACGACAGGTCGACGATAGTGATGAGCCGATTCCTTACCGTTTAGCCTTTTTTGGCATCCTGATCGGTTGTGTTTTCTTAGGAATCTTCTCTTATCAGATTGGAATGTCGTTGTGGGTCATTCTCCTCTTTTTTGGACTCTACTTTTTGCTGGCCATTATGATCGCCAGGGTGCGAGCCGAACTCGGATTTTTGGTACATGACTTGCATAATGTTGATCCACATAGTGTATTGGTGACGGCCTTAGGCACACATCGACTGGGTAGTGGAAGCCTAATTGGTTTTTCTCTCTATATGTTTTTCAATCGTGCTTATCGTGCCCACCCGATGCCACAGTTGTTGGAGGCTCTGAAGATTTCACAAACTCAATCTATCTCGTCCCGCCGAATGGCGCTAGCAATCTTAATTGCAACATCGGTGGGCTCCGTTGTAATATTTTGGTTGTTGCTTGATAGTTATTATCGACATGGAGCAGAATCGGGTTATTATGAAACTTGGGCCCTCGGTTTTGGACGAGGTGTCTATCGACAACTTGAAGGGTGGTTAACTTTTCCTCGGGACCCGGATCTAACCGGTGTTGGATTCATGGGCGTCGGTTTCCTCCTAACTGGTTTGATGATGGTAGTCCGGGCCAAGTTTCTCTGGTGGCCGTTACATCCGTTAGGCTACGCCATGGCCAATAGTTGGGGAATGGACAACTTGTGGTGTTGCTTATTAGTGGCCTGGTTTCTTAAAGCTATAGTACTCAAACACGGTGGATTACAATCTTACCGACGAGCG
>Ga0310345_10002565_pt1 | contig 18155 bp, 18 predicted proteins | sample HC15DNA20500_MG_FD_204667 | JGI IMG/M metagenome (GOLD analysis project Ga0310345, IMG submission 204667) | Marine microbial communities from station ALOHA, North Pacific Subtropical Gyre - HC15-DNA-20-500_MG | ecosystem: Environmental > Aquatic > Marine > Oceanic | place: Pacific Ocean: North...
AATCACCGGCGTAGGACGATTCAACGCCAACACCTCCTACCTCCGCGAGAACGCCTACCTGCGGGATGCGAGCGGCTGTCGATGGAGGCCCTGAGCGACGGCATCCGTGACTGTCGCCGTCACGTAGTCGGGCTCGAACAGGACCTGATGATAGTCGAAGCGCAAGACGGTGAAGCCGCGCAGGGCGAGTCGAGCATCAGCCCGAAGATCCCGGCGGCGATCGGATGCTTGGTGATGAGCGAACCCGTCGAGCTGAATGGCGAGGCGATCGCCGATCAGCCCGTCCAACGGGTGTCCGTCGACCCAGACCTGCTGCGCAACGGTTACGCCGATGCCGTGCATGAGATGGAGGAAGTGTGTTTCGATCCCCGAGTCGGACAGGAGCGATGCCACCTCCGCCAGCCGCCGCGCCCGCCCGCTCCCCCATTGGACGCGCTCCAGCACGTACCGGTCGGTGCGACCGCTGCGCAGCGCTGACTCCCACACGGCGGCCGCGTCAGCCAGCGGCACACAGCGAGCCACATGGAAGAGCACATTGACGAGCGGCTCGGCGGTCTGAGTCGGCGAGGTCGGCGCCGGCCCACCACCCCAGTGCAGCCGTACTCCGGGAGCACGGACCCGCGACGCCGTTGGCTCCACGGCTACGTGCACGTCGTCGTGGTGTGGGGTCCATAGTCCCAGCGCCGATGCTGCGCTCAGGCAGGTGAGTCGTCCGCCAGCCGTCGCCGCGGTTCGCCGCGCCGGATCGCAGCCAGGACCCACGAGCCAGCTGCGCCGCACGCGCTCGAGCACCCCGAGCGCGATAGCAGTACGCACCACGTGCATGGTGAAGCCAGCGGCGGCAATCGACCGTGAGTGCGCGGCGCCGCCGCATCCGTCGACCCATGCCACAAGCTCGTCCACGCTCCGCATCCGTCGACTCTTGCGTGCGCGACCCGACGCGAGCGTTCGGATACGCAGAGTGTGGATGCCGCAGGTCGTATGCCCCCCGGGGAGGAGCGACGCGCCCCTACCTGAGGTAGGAGAAATCCCCGGCGTAGGACGAATCGACGTCAACACGTCCTACGCTGCGAAGAAGTCCTACCCTCGTGCGCGAGCGGCAGCGTTCGGGCGGATGTCGCGGATCAGCCGAAGAGGGCGGCAGCTTCCTCGTAGCGGTAAAGCGGGACGGTGTTGAGCTCGCCGAGCGCCTCTTCGAACGAGACGCGGACGATGTCGGTTCCGCGCATTGCGACCATCTGGCCCCAGGCGCCGTCGACGAGCGCGTCAGCCGCGTGGAGTCCGAGGCGAGTTGCGAGGACGCGGTCGAACGCCGAGGGCGACCCGCCACGCTGGATGTGGCCGAGCACTGTCGCGCGCGTCTCGATCCCCGTGATCCGCTCGATCTCGGGAGCGATGAGCTCACCGATACCACCGAGGCGGGGGCGGTTGAACGCATCCAGTCCTTTGTGGCTGTGCGCCTCGTCCATTCCCGTGATCGTGAAGCCCTCCGAGACGACGACCAGAGGCGCACGTCCGCGATCATGGGCGCTCGTGACCTGCTGGCAGATCTCGTCGATCGACATCGGGACTTCGGGGATGCAGATGACATGCGCTCCCGCTGCGATGCCGGCGTGCAAGGCGATCCACCCGACGTGGCGACCCATGACCTCGGCGACCATGCACCGCTGGTGGGAGTCGCCGGTCGTGCGAAGGCGGTCCATCGCATCGGTGGCGATGTTCACGGCGGTGTCGAACCCGAACGAGTAGTCGGTGGCGCGCAGGTCGTTGTCGATCGTCTTGGGGACGCCGAGGACGTTGATACCGTCCTTCCAAAGGCGGTTGGCCGCGGCGAGCGTGCCTTCACCGCCGATGGCCAGGATGCCGTCGATGCCCGCATCCTCGAGCGTCCGAGCGATGTTCTCGGCTCCGCCGCGAGGTCCCTCATAGGGGTTGGTGCGGCTCGTGCCGAGGATCGTGCCGCCGACCTTCGACAGACCCTTCACGTCGTGGCGCGAGAGCGGGAAGAAGTCCCCGTCGACGACGCCACGCCATCCGTCACGGATGCCGACGAAGTCGAGTCCGTATGCCGTCGTGCCCTTGAGGACCACGCCGCGGATGACCGCGTTCAGACCGGGGCAATCGCCGCCGCTGGTGAGGATGCCGATTCTCATGTGCCGTCCCTGTTGGTGTTTCCGGATGCAAGGTGGCGACGTTGCCTCCACCGACACTAGCGTCCGCACCGCGCAGCATCCATCCCCGGGCCGCCGTGATTACTCGACGCACCCCCGGCTGCCGGCGCGCGGCGCTCAGTCGACCTCGCCCAGCGCCTGCCGGAGCAGGTGCATCAGCGCCGCAAGCTGCACGGAGTCGCTCGAGGCCGGGTCGACAGCTTCACCGTCGAGAGCACGCAGCGCGAGCCCCTGCTTGGTGTCGATCAACTCGGCGATCTTCGTGTCGATCGTGTGCGCGGCGATGATCCGCCACGCCGTGACCGGCTCGTCCTGTCCGATGCGATGCACGCGGTCGATCGCCTGCGTCTGCTCGGCAGCCGTCCAGCTGAGTTCTGCGAGAACCACGTTCGAGGCTGCCTGCAGGTTCAGGCCGACGCCGGCCGCCGTGAGCGAACACACCGCGATTGCGACACCGGCGTCCTCGTTGAACGCATCGATCGCCTGCTGGCGAGCTGCCGTGGTCTGCTCGCCACGGATCGAGACTGTCCGAAGGCCCGCCTGCGCGAAGTGGCGCTCGGCGGCGTCCATGACATCGATGTGCTTGGCGAAGAACACGACCTTGCCGACCGAGCGCTGCAACTGGGCCGCGTAGTCGGCGGCAACAGTGGCCTTGGCCTGGCCGATACGGCGAACCATCGTGAACACGTTCTCGCTGCCGGTACCGGCCGCCTTCGACTCTTCGAGTTCGCCCTCCGCGACGAGCCGGACGATGTCCCCGTCGATCTCGCCGGGCGCGAGCCCGCGATCGCCGCGCGCGTCGATGATGCGCCGGTACTTGGCCGCCAAACGCGCACCGAGCTCTTGCTCGGCTTGCCGGATCGACCGCCCGTATTCGTCGTCGAGTTCCACCGGCAGGTCGGCGATGAGCTTGTCGGGCAGGTCGGCGGCGACATCCTTCTTCTTGCGCCGCACGATGCCCATCGAGATCACGGCGGAGCGCGCTTCGGGATAGAACGCCTTGTCGGCCGGGGTGAGCCCCGTCTCGTCAAGCTTGGTCATCAGCTCTGCGCCGGGCTTGTCGCCCGTGGTCCAGCCGAGGAACCGCCAGATCGCGTCGAAGTCTTCGACGTCATTGATCAGCGGTGTACCGGTCAAGGCGAGCAGCAGCGGATTGTGGACCTGCTCCTTGATACGGCTGGCCAGCGCAAGAACGTTCTGCGAGCGCTGCGACGTGAGGTTCTTGATGAAGTGGGCTTCGTCAACGACCATGCCCTTCAGCCCGATCGAGCCGAGCCATGACAGGTGCCGGTCGAGAATCTCGTAGTTGACGATGAAGACGTCGGCGAAGGCATCCAGATCTTCACCGTCGCCCGAGATGACCGTGGCGCGCCGGTGCGGCGTCCACCGCTCAACCTCGCGAGCCCAGTTCATCTTGACGACATTGGGCACGACAGCAAGCAACGGGTAGGCGCCGGCGACGGATGCCGCGAGCACCGATTGCGCGGTCTTGCCCAGGCCCGGCTCATCGGCCAGCAGGAACGTGCGGTGCCCCTCGCGCACCGACTCCAGGAACCGTGACTGGTGAGGCATGATCTCGAGGCCGCGCGGTGAGAGCCGATCGAACTCGGGAACCGGCGGAAGCTCCATGGATGCCGCCGCGCCTCCGGCGCCGGTCTCGAACGCCTTGTAGAGGGGACCCATGAGTTCCCATCCGTCGAGGCGGCGACGGGGGGTGTCTCGCGGAGCGCGGGCGGTGAGATCCGGAGCGAGGAACGGGTTCGCCATCTGTCGCGCCTCGATCGAGGCAGGGACCACCTGACGCTCGGCGAGCGCTGCGGGCACCACCTGCTGCGCGGGAGCCGGCGTGTCGGTGATGATGAGTTCGTCCGGCGGGAGTTCGGCGCCTGATTCCAGCAGCCAGTCGCGGCGCATACGACGCGCCACGGGCGAGGTCGCCTGATCGACTTCGAGCAGCTGGATGAGGGACGTGTCCCGCGCAGCGGTCTTGGCGAGGATCGTCGCGACACCGTCGAGCCGCTTGAGCAATTCGACACGCGCGGCATCCGTGAGCGACGTATCGGCCTTGACCCTGGCGCGCTCCTCGCGCACGAGGAACGCAATGACCTGGAACTTCACGCGGTTGGTCGGCCCGAGCTTGCCGCGCTGGGCCTTCGCCTCGACCTCGCGCACCTTGCGCGCGAGGATCGGGATGATCGGGGCCTCGTCGTCGCGGCGTGCGGACGAGGATTTCTTGCGCCGCTGGGCGGCGGTTGCCGTAGCCGGCATGCTCCTCCTGAGCGTTGGTACATCTGTGACCGCCGCCATCGTGGCGTCGGATGAGCGTCTGCAAAGACGCGATCTCACTCGAACATCGACACCTGCGGCTCACGACAACACGGGCACTCGCTTCTGCGAACCGTGCAGTGTGACGCGGCGTCTCCCCTAGTCTAGCGCGAGTGGCCCGCGCGCCATCGCAGGACTCGTCAGGGCCACAGCGTGGCGACGATGTCCTCCGTGTAGCCGTCGGGCGAAAAGTCCACCCAGTGAGTTGCTACCCAGCCATCGCCCTGCAGGTAGTGCGTCTCACCGATCGTCACGATGTTGTCATTGCGATCGATGGTCTGCTGCTCGATGCGGCACACCGTGCCGGCGCCGAGTTCCTCACACGCCATGCCGGAGCCGGCGAAAGCATCCATGAGCGCCGTGGATTGGTCGGCTGAAACGACCGAGACGTTTGTTACGAGCCCCGGCGCCCCGGCGGCACCCCAGGAGCAACGCAACGTCGGGATCCCGGAGTTCAGGATCTCCAGGGCAGCAACGTTCTCCGTCGCGTAGATCGTGATGCCGGGGTCGTTCAGCGGCGGGTTGGTGCTGTTCAATTCCTGGAGCATTGTGGGCGAGTACAGCGCGTCGCACGCTCCCGGCAGCGTGAATCCCGCCTCCGCGGTCGGCGAGGGCGTGGCCGACGTTTCGCTCGGAGCGGGGGCAGCCGAGGACTCGGATGCCGTGGGCGCAGGAGTCTCGGAAGGCAGTGCGTCACAGCCAGCGAGCACGAGGGCGCCCGCGATCAGCACCACGGCGGCGAGGGATCTCGAACGCATCCTGTTCTCCTTGGGCTCGACAGCACGAGCGACGATACCTCGCGCTTGCCTGATCCGGTGTCCCCCGCGCCGACCGGTGCGTAGGCTGAAGGCATGAGCGAGACCACCGAACAGATCACCGAGGCGCAGCTGGCAGCCACGATCGACCACGCGATCCTCAAGCCGGAGTTCACCCGCGACGACGTCGACGAGCAGCTCACGATCGCCCGGGATTGGAAGGTCTTCAGCGTGTGCGTCCGCCCCTCCGACATCGCCCATGCTGTGCAGTTCCTCGAGGGGTCCGGCGTCGCTGTCGGCACCGTCATCGGCTTCCCGCACGGAACCACTTCGACAGCGGCGAAGGTGGCGGAGACCAGACAGGCCGCCGCGGACGGAGCTAGCGAGTTCGACATGGTGGTCAACATCGGCGCGCTGCGTTCGGGGTTCGATGATGTGGTCCGTGACGACATCCGCGCCGTCGTCGAGGCCGCGGGCGGTGCCGTCACCAAGGTCATCCTCGAGGTCTCCCTCCTCGACGATGAGCAGATCGAACGCGGCTCCCGGCTCGCCGAAGAAGCCGGGGCCGACTTCGTGAAGACCTCGACGGGCTTTGCCGGCGGGGGCGCGACGGTCGAAACTGTCAGCCTCATGCGGCGAACCGTCGGGCCGGACACGCAGGTGAAGGCGTCAGGTGGGGTACGCAGTCTCCAGGACGCAATCGCGATGCTTGACGCCGGCGCAACCCGACTGGGAACAAGCGGCAGCGCGACGATCCTCGGCGAGCTTCGAAGAATCGCTGCCGGCGGAACGGCCAGCGGCGCGGTGGACGAGTCCTCCTACTGAGCGGTAAGCGGCGGTGGTCAGTCCGTTGACTGATCACGCGCGAGAATCTCGCGGGTGCGCTCGACATCGTTCGCAATCTGGGCGACGAGGGCCTCGATGCCCTCGAATGCGCCCATGCCGCGAATGCGCTCGACGAACCGCAGCTCGATCTGACGGCCGTAAAGGTCAAGATCGGTCTCGTCGAGCACGTACGCCTCGACCTGCCGCGATGCGACGTCATCGAACGTCGGGTTCGTGCCGATGCTGATCGCCGCCGGGTATCGGATGCCGGGGCGCAGGCCACTGGCATCCGCTTGATCGATGAGCCAGCCGGCATACACACCGTCGGCCGGAACGAACCCTTCGAGGTCGTCGCTGAGGTTCGCGGTCGGGTACCCGATCTCTCTTCCACGCTTGAGTCCGTGAACGACCTCGCCGACGACCGAATGGTCGCGGCCGAGCAACTTGCGCGCGCCCACGACGTCCCCGGAGCTCAGGAGCTCCCGAATCCATGTCGACGAGACGCGCCTGCCTCGGTCGGCAGCTCGCACGTCATGGACGACGTCAACCTCGAAGCCGTGGCTGAGACCGAAAGCGGTGAGGGTTTGCGCAGTACCGACGCCACCCCGACCGAAGCGGAAGTCGGCGCCGACCAACACGGCCTCGGCGGCCAATGCGTCCACCAGAACGAGACTGGCGAACTCGTCAGCTGCCAGAGACGCGAGATCTTCGTCGAAGCGCAACACCAGCACGGCGTCCACGCCGGTATCGGCAAGCAGACGTACTTTCTGGTTCACCCCAATGAGGTTCTCGGGGCACTTGTCGGGGGCCAGCAGCGCTAGCGGATTGCGGTCGAAGGTGACGGCGACCACTGTCGCGCCGAGCGACACTGCCTTCACCCGCGCTCGGTCGATCACCGCGCGGTGGCCGGAGTGCACACCATCGAATTTACCGATGACCACAACGCTCGGACCGAAGCCCGGCGGCACCTCGGCGGGGTCCCGAAAAACGATCATGACACCGCGGCGACGTCGTCGAGAGAGGCGACGCGGGCAGGACGGTGCGACCACAGCCACCACAGCCCCAGGAACGGCAGGACGAGGGGGACGAAGAGGTATCCGATATAGCCGTCCGGTCCAAGACCACCGAAGTACGACCACACCGACGGATGCCCGAAGATATCGGGGACGAGGTAGCTGAGCGTCCCGACGATGAGGACGCCCGCCAGTTCGAAAGAGATGGCGATCCAGGCGACCATGTACCAGCCGCGGCGTCCTGCGAAGATCAGCGCGAGGGTAGCGAGGATATAGACGACCGCGGCGAGCGCGGACAGCGTGTATGCGACAGGTGCCTCATCGAATTCGCGCACAATCTGGACGAACGAGCGACCGGTGGCCGCGAGAGCCATGATCGCGTAGACGATCACGAGTACCCGTCCGATTCCGGTCATGCGGGGTCGGGAAGGCGTAGTCATAGCGGCATTCATCCTACGTCCCGCGCGGCCGGTCTCGGGGCGAGCCGCGACCTCGCGGACGTGCCTCATCCGATCTGGATCGTCCAGATGACCTGCATCCGCCACACCATCACCGCAACGGAAAGAGCCGCGATCCCCATGATGACGGTGCTCCACCTGCTGCGCTCCAGCAGGGCCCAGATCACCGCTGCTGGCGGAAGAAGCGCCGCCGAGACGAGGTAGACCCAGAACTCGAGGACGCTCCCGGTCGGAAGGTTACCGACGAAGGGAGCCACGATGGCGATGACGACCTGCGCCACCAGCAGAAGCTCCAACAGCGCGAGGGCCCCAACGGTGTAGTCACTCGGGCGACGCCCGGCAAGACCCAGGATGACGCACAGCAGACCTCCCAGGACTGCCACTCCCACCTGCACGTAGGTGAACCACAGGATCATGACCCCTCCGCCATATTCATCGCACTCTTCAGATCATTGCCGCGCCGTTCCAGGATGCCGACGAGCCGCCCGTCAGGGTCGATTGCCGCAGTTCCCGACGACAGCCGCTCCGCCGCCCCGAGGATCCGTTTGCCCTGACGGAGGTCGCGCGCCTCCTCCGCTGACACGGGGACCGCTCCGAGAACCGTCCCGGCGACCGCCGCCGGTGGGAGCAGTCGAACGGCTGAGATGTCGTCGATCCTCGTCCCATCGGCAACCAGGAACGGGCCGATGCGGGTGCGTCGCAGCGCGGTCAGGTGTCCCCCCACGCCCAGGGCAGCGCCGAGGTCTCGGGCGAGTGCGCGGATGTAGGTTCCGCTCGAGCAATCGACCGAGACATCGAGATCGATCACCGGCAGCGCGGCACCATCGGCATCCGTCGCAGCCCGGCGCGTGTGGCGAACCTCGAATCGCGACACCGTCACAGTGCGAGCCGCAAGCTCTACCTGCTCACCCGCTCGTACGCGGTCGTACGCGCGTCGCCCGTCGACCTTGATCGCGGAAACGGAACTGGGAATCTGGTCGATCGTCCCGGTGAGCGCGTCGATGCCGGTGCGGATGTCGGCGTCGGTCACCGCATCGGCCGCCACCGCCGCGATGACCTCGCCCTCCGCATCATCGGTGCCGGTCGAGACGCCGAGGCGGATCGTCGCCTCATAGGTCTTGTCAAGTCCCACCATGAAGGTCAACAGGCGTGTCGATGCCCCGACACCCAGCACGAGCAGTCCCGTGGCCATCGGATCGAGGGTTCCGGCATGGCCGATTTTTCGCGTGCCGAGCGCGCGCCGCGCGCGGGCAACCACGTCATGGCTGGTCATGCCACCCGGCTTGTCGACGAGCAGGATGCCGCTCGGATCGCTCATCTGATGACCTTCGGGTTCGTCGGATCGGAATTGTCGATGCGAACCGCGGCGAGAGCTGCGGGATCCACGCGTGCGATGTACATCTCCTGGCCCACGCGATAGCGCTCGTTCGACGCCGCATCCGGGTCGGGGTCGGTGCCGTCGCGCTCCGCCATGCGAGCGAAGCGCACGGTAGCCGGAGCATCAAGCCAAAACGACCAGTCCCAGACGTCGATGAGCTCGGGCCGGTGCAGAAAGATGCCGTCGACGACGAGCACGGCATCCTGCGGCGCCGTCGTCCACTCTGCTTCAACGGGGATGTCGCGCTCGAGATCGAACGCCGCCACCTGAAAGCCCGCGGTCGCTCCGGTCAGCCCGCCCTCGCGAAACGGGTCGATCAGAACGCGGCGGAACGTCGCGTCGTCGTAGGAGTCGAGGTAGAACCCCTCGGGCGAGCGCCTACCGCGCGCGTAGCGCTCTGCGCGAGGCCGGTGGAATCCGTCGATGGATGCGCGGATCGCCACCACGCCGAGGTCGTTCATGACAGCGGCCAGGGTGTCCGCGAACACGGTCTTCCCGGCCCCGTCAGCCCCGTCTACAGCGACGATCGAACGGCCCGCCAGCCGCCGCCGGGGCAGCGCACTGACAAGTTCACGCATCAGCGTCACTGTCGGTGTGGCGGGCAGACGCATGCCTCCAGCCTATTCGGCGAGGGCCGACTCCCCTGCGGCCCGCCCGAGCCACCGCAATCCGACCTCAGCGCGGGACGCATAGGCTGAGGGCCGTGCATCCGCTCGCTTCCGATCTCAATGAGTGGTTCCGGCACAACGCGAGAGACCTACCCTGGCGGGAACCGCGCACGGGTGCGTGGGCGATCCTGGTCAGCGAGTTCATGCTGCAGCAGACACCGGTCGCTCGTGTGATTCCGCACCTGGAAGCGTGGCTGCAGCGCTGGCCGACGCCCGCCGATCTCGCGGAGGCGTCTCCCGCCGAGGCCGTCACCCAGTGGGCCAATCTCGGATACCCCCGGCGCGCGCTGTGGTTGCACCGTGCAGCTGAAGAGATCACCACACGACACGGCGGTGTGGTTCCCCGCGACGTGGAAGCCCTCCTGGCACTGACCGGCATCGGCGACTACACGGCCCGTGCGGTGGCGGTCTTCGCCTACGGTGAGCGGCATCCGGTCGTCGATACGAACACGCGCCGAGTGCTCGCGCGCGTGATCGACGGACGATCTCAGCCCGGTCCTCCGTCCCGGCGTGACCTCGATGCCATGGCAGCCCTCCTCCCCCTCGAGCGGAAGGATGCCGCGCTCTTCAATGCCGCGACGATGGAGCTCGGCGCGACGATTTGCACGGCCCGAGCGCCGCGTTGCGATGCGTGCCCGGTCGCAGAGAGATGCGCGTGGCGAGCTGCCGGCTACCCCGACACCGGAGACCGACGCCCGCGACAGGCAGCGTATGAGGGAAGTGACCGCCAGGTTCGCGGCCTCGTACTGCGGGCTCTCCGCGAGGCCGCACCCTCCCCCGTCGCAGCCGAAACCCTCGCGCCGGATTGGCCGGATCGGACACAACGTGACCGCGCGATCGATTCACTCATCGCCGATGGCCTCATCGAGCTCGAAGACGACATTGCCTGCCTGCCGCGGGGGCGTAAGTCCCTAGGCGAGGCACGCGCGACACCCTAACCTCAACACTCGTGAAGACTCTCGTGATCTACGAGTCGATGTTCGGCAACACCCGAGACATCGCCCGAGCGACCGCCGAGGGGCTGGCTGAGTGGTCGGATGTGTCGATCACGGATGTCGACAGCGCGCTGCTGACCGTCCCGGCTGATGCCACTCTGGTCGTTGCCGGCGGCCCGACCCACGCGTTCTCGATGTCGCGCGAGACCACACGCCACGACGCCGTCGCACGGGGGGCCGTCAGAGGCAGTGCCAGAGGGCTCCGCGACTGGCTCGCGGCCGTCAGCCTCGCCGCGCCCGTTCCCCTGGCCACGTTCGACACCCACACCAAACAGCGGTGGGTGCCGGGATCGGCCAGTCGGGCTGCGGCAAAGGAAGGCCGAACGCGCGGCTTCATTCCCGTGGCATCACGCAGCTTCTATGTCACCGACGTCCAGGGCCCACTCGTAACCGGTGAACTCGAGCGCGCCCGCCACTGGGGACGTTCGCTGTACTCAGGTGTGTCCGGCTCCGTGCGGAGCAGAACGGTGCTCGACTGAGGGAACTCAGTCCTCGTCGTCGGCAAGGATGCGGGGCGCCACGTACGGGTCGGCATCGCCGGCATACGTCGCCGATGCTGCAAGACCGGCAACGGCATCGTCCCGTTCACGCGCCTCACGAAGCAGCTCCTCGATGTGCCCGGCGTCTTCGGCCAGTCCATCGTGGATGAATTCGAGAGTCGGGGTCAACCGCACGCCGAGCTTTCGCCCGACCTCGCTGCGGAGCATGCCGGTTGCCGCGCGCAGGGCATCAGCTGTCGATGCCCTCTCCTCGTCGCTTCCAAGAACCGTGTAGAACACTGACGCGTGCTGCAGGTCGCCCGTGACGCGAACATCAGTGATCGTCACGAACCCCATGCGAGGATCGCGCAGACCCTTCTCGAGACGCTCGGCAACGAGCACCTTGATCCGGTCGGCCATGCGTGCCTGACGTTCCCCAGTCATCTCATCTCTCCTTGCGCTTCCAACCGCCGAGACTCAGGATGTCCCGACCTCAATGGGCGGGACATCCCGAGTCACAGCGTGTCGTGGTCCTCAGCCGCGCGGCTTCTCCACGAGCTCCGTCGTCTCGATCTCGTCGCCGACCTGGATGTCGTTGAACTTGCCGAGCCCGATACCGCACTCGTAGTCGGTGCGAACCTCGGTGACGTCATCCTTGAACCGGCGGAGCGACTCGATAGCGAGGCCGTCGGCGATGACGACACCCTCGCGGATGACGCGCGCCTTGGCGTTGCGGGTGATCGTGCCGCTGCGGACGATACATCCGGCGATGTTGCCGAACTTCGAGGAGCGGAACACCTCGCGGATCTCGGCCACGCCCGACTGCACCTCTTCGAACTCCGGCTTGAGCAGACCCTTGAGGGACTGTTCGACGTCGTCGATCGCGTTGTAGATGACCGAGTAGAACCGGATGTCGACACCTTCGCGGGCAGCGCGCTCGCGAGCCTTCGAGTCCGGTCGCACGTTGAATCCGAGGATGATCGCGTTGTCGATCGTCGCCAGGTTCACGTCGGACTCGGTGATCGCACCGACACCGCGGTGGATGATGCGCAACTGCACCGAGTCGTCGACCTCGATCTTGAGCAGCGACTCCTCCAGCGCCTCGACGGCACCGGAGACGTCGCCCTTGATGATGAGGTTGAGCGATTCGACCTTGCCCTCCTCGAGGGCACGGGTGAAGTCCTCGAGCGAGATGCGCTTGCGCGCCTTGGCCAGCTGGGCGTTGCGCTCGGCGGCCTCACGCTTCTCGGCGATCTGGCGGGCCATACGGTCCTCGTCGGTCACGATGAACACGTCACCGGCGCGGGGCACGGAGTTCAGACCCTGCACCTGGACCGGACGCGAGGGAGCCGCCTCCTCGACCGGATCGCCGTTCTCGTCGACCATCGCGCGGACACGGCCGTACGCGGTACCCGCGACGATCGCGTCACCGACGCGCAGCGTTCCGGACTGGATGAGCACCGTCGCCACCGAACCACGGCCCTTGTCGAGCTTGGCTTCGATCGCCACACCGCGGGCGTCCTTGTTCGGGTTCGCACGCAGGTCCAGGCCGGCATCCGCGGTCAGCAGGACAGCGTCCAGCAGATCCTGGATGCCGGTTCCCTGGCGCGCTGACACGTCGACGAACATGACGTCGCCGCCATACTCTTCGGCCACCAGACCGTACTCGGTCAGCTGCTGGCGGACCTTCTGCGGGTTGGCGTCGGGCTTGTCGACCTTGTTGACCGCCACGACGATCGGCACGTTCGCCGCCTGCGCGTGGTTGAGCGCCTCCACCGTCTGCGGCATGATGCCGTCGTCGGCAGCGACCACGAGGATCGCAAGGTCGGTCACCTGCGCACCTCGGGCACGCATGGCCGTGAAGGCCTCGTGACCCGGGGTGTCGATGAAGGTGATGGCACGCTCGATGTCCTCGTGCTCGGTCCACACCTGGTACGCACCGATGTGCTGCGTGATGCCACCGGCTTCACCCGCCACGACGTTGGTCTGACGGATGGCGTCGAGCAGGCGGGTCTTACCGTGATCGACGTGACCCATCACGGTCACGACGGGAGGACGGATCTCGAGGTCTTCGTCGTCCTCCTCAGCGAGCTCCTGCTCGAGATTCAGACCGAAGCCTTCGAGCAGCTCCTTGTCCTCGTCCTCGGGCGAGACCATCTGGATCTTGTAGCCGAGCTCTTCACCGAGGACCTCGAAGGTCGCCTCATCCAGCGACTCGGTGGCAGTTGCCATCTCACCGAGGTTGAACAGGATCGTCACGAGGGTGCCGGGCTGCACCGTGTAGCCGCGGATCGCTTCGAGCTTGTCGGCGAAGTCCGAGATCGACGCGCCGCGGCGCAGGCGGATGATCTCGCCGTTGCCCTTCTGGACGTTGACGCCGCCGACCTGCGGGGCATCCCTCATCTCGAATTCTTGACGCTTCGCCCGACGCGACTTGCGCTGCTTGGACTTGCCACCGCCCTTACCGAAAGCACCGGCGGTGCCACCGCCAGGACCGCGGCCACGGCCGCCGCCACCGGGACGGGCGGGGAAACCGCCACCGCCGCCAGGCGCGCCGGGACGAGCGAACCCACCGCCGCCACCGGGACGACCGGCGCCGCCGGGACGCTGCTGGAACGGTGCACCGGGGCGACCGCCACCGCCGGGACGGCCTGCGCCGCCCGGCCGGCCGGGGCCACCGGGGCGTCCGGGCGAACCAGGACGCGGAGCCTGAGGCCGCGGGATGTTGGCAGGAGTCGGGCGCTGGCCCATACCCTGCTGCGACGCGAACGGGTTGTTGCCCGGACGCGGGCCGGCCGGGCGCTGGCCCATACCCTGCTGCGACGCGAACGGGTTGTTGCCCGGACGCGGTGCGCCACCGGGACGCGGAGCCTGCGGCGTCGGAGCAGCAGAGGATCCCGTGTCGGCGGAGTTGCCTTCGGACGCCGGCGCGCTGGACCCCGTAGGCGCAGCGGGTGCGGATGCCGCCGGGGCGGGAGCTTCCGCCTTCTCCGCCGGCTGCGGGCCGGGACGCGGTCCCGGGGTCGCAGCCCCGGGAGTTGCAGCCGGGCGCGATCCCGAGCGACCTGACGTCGCGCCGGGACGCGGGGCGGGGCGCGCGCCTGACGCGCTCGAGGGTGCGGTCGTGCCGCTGCCCTTGGCTGCGTCAGCGCCCTGTCCCTCGAACGCCGCGCGCAGCTTCCGCGCGACGGGAGGCTCGATCGTCGAAGAGGGGCTCTTGACGAATTCGCCGAGCTCCTTCAGCTTCGCGAGAGCCACTTTGCTGTCAATGCCGAGTTCGGATGCGATCTCGTGCACGCGTGGTTTTGCCACAGTTCTCCTGTCTGGGGTCCACCCAGACAGGGGCGGACCACTAGTTGCGGACGGGTCTCATTTCGAGCCGTTCACTTTGTGTCCATTGCCATTCAGCCGTTTCTCGTTCAGCCGTTTCGTGAGCGCTTGCGAATCCAGAGAACCTGGGGCGCGAAGCGCGCGTACGAAGGCCCGACGCTTCAGTGCCGCGTCGACGCACTCTCGCGTCGGATGAACCCACGCACCCCGCCCCGGCATCGAAGCCCGCTCGTCCCAGACGAGTGAGGATTCGATGGCCACGACGCGAAGAAGCGCCGATCGGGAAGAACGCGTGCGACATCCGACGCACGTTCGTACAGGTTCCATCCTACACCTGCCCTCCCGGGCCAGCCCACGCGAGGCTCGGCCGATCAGGACTCGTCGAGAATGCTGTCGGGCTGGATGTCGATCTTCGCGCCCGTGAGTTTTGCGGCAAGCCGCGCGTTCTGTCCCTCCTTGCCGATGGCAAGGGAGAGCTGGTAATCCGGCACGAGGGCCCGTACGGCCTTGGTCTTGGCATCCAACACGAAGCTGGAAGTCACCTTCGCCGGCGAGAGGGCATTGCCGACAAACGTCGCGAGGTCAGGGCTGTAGTCGACGATGTCGATCTTCTCGCCGCCAAGTTCCTCGGTGACCGCGCGCACACGCCGCCCCAGCTCCCCGATGCAGGCTCCCTTGGCGTTGATCGACGGATCGTTGGCCTTCACCGCGATCTTGCTGCGGTGCCCCGCCTCACGCGCGAGGGACACGATCTCCACGAGCCCCGCGGGAATCTCGGGAACTTCGAGAGCGAAGAGCTTGCGAACGAGGCCCGGGTGCGTCCGGGAAACGGTGATCGACGGACCCTTCGTTCCCTTCGAGACGGATGTCACATAAACCCGCAGCCGCGAACCGTGGGCGTAGTCCTCTCCGGGCACCTGCTCCTCGGGGGGCAGGATCGCCTCGACCGTGCCGAGGTCGACGTGCACCATGCGCGGGTTCGGTCCCTGCTGGACGACACCGGCGACGATGTCGCCCTCTTTGCCCCGGAACTCGCCGAGGACGGCGTCGTCGGCGATGTCTCGCAGGCGCTGGCTGATGACCTGCTTGGCGGCGAAGGCCGCGATGCGACCGAAGTTCTCGGGCGTGGTCTCCTCTTCGCCGATGACCACACCCTCGTCATCCAGCAGCGGCACAAAGATCGCGACGTGGCCCGTCTTACGGTCCAGCTGAGCGCGCGCGCCCTCGGGTGCCTCGCCGGTTGGCGAGGTGTGTTTTGCATAGGCGGTCAGAATCGCCTGCTCGATGATGCGAACGAGTTCGTCGAACGGAATGTCCTTCTCGCGCTCGACCGTTCTGAGCAGTGTCAGATCGATGTCCATCGTGACCTCCCTATTCAGCTCTACCCGTCGCGAATCACACGCCGCGCGGAATCATCCCACGTTACCCGATCGCTCCTTTACTCGTCCCGTGTTGGTCGCTCATTCCATCCCGGAACCGACATACTGATGCCGTGGATGACGTCAATTCCCTCATCGTCGAGTGGGGTGACCTGTTTTGGACCTGGGCGGTTCTTCCGATCGTCGTCGGACTGGGCCTGTATTTCACGGTGCGATCGGGCGTCGTGCAGATCCGGCTCTTCCCGGAGATGTTCCGCACCCTCACCGACAAGACGCCGCGAACAACCGACGGCGCACCGCAGTCCGTGTCGTCGTTCCAGGCTTTCACGATTTCGGCGGCCTCGAGAGTGGGCGTCGGCAACATCGCGGGGGTGGGAACCGCGATCGCGCTGGGCGGACCCGGAGCAGTGTTCTGGATGTGGCTCATGGCGCTGATCGGCGCGTCCTCGAGCTTCATCGAGTCCTCGCTCGCGCAGCTGTTCAAGGTGCGCGACGCCGAAGGCGGCTTCCGCGGCGGACCCGCCTATTACATGCAGCGAGGTTTGCGCGCGCGGTGGATGGGTGTGCTCTTTGCCGTCATCCTGCTGATCTGTTTCCCGTTCGCGTTCTCATCCCTGCAGGCCAACACGATCGCCGACACGGTCTCGTCGAGCTTCGGGACGGATGCCGGATGGGTCGGCCCGGTCACCGGGGTGATTGTGGCCCTATTGACGGCGCTCGTGGTCTTCGGCGGCATCCGTCGTATCGCGTCAGTCACCCAGACCCTGGTGCCACTCATGGCGCTCGCCTACCTGCTGCTCGGCCTTGCGGTGGTCGCCATCCACATCGATCAGCTCCCTGTCGTTTTCGGGGAGATCTTCACGCAGGCGTGGGGGTTCAACGAAGTCGTCGGCGCGACGTTCGGATACATCGTGCTGACGGGTGTACGACGCGGCATGTTCTCGAACGAGGCGGGCCTCGGTTCAGCTCCGAACGCGGGTGCCAGCGCCGCCGTCACGCACCCGGTCAAGCAGGGTCTGGTGCAGTCGCTGGGCGTCTACTTCGACACCTTCCTGGTCTGCTCGATCACCGCCTTCATCATCCTGGTGTCTGTCCCTGATCTGGCTGGCGCATCGCGAGGGATCGCCCTCACCCAGGGGGCACTTGTCTCCACGCTCGGAGAGTGGTCGAACATTGCGCTGAGCATCATCATCTTCCTGCTCGCGTTCTCGTCGATCCTCGGCAATTACTACTACGGCCAGTCCAACATCGAGTTCATCACCACCCGACGCGGCATCCTCCCGGCCTACCGTGTTGCCGTTGTTCTCGCCGTGCTCCTCGGCTCGCTCGCCTCTGCCGACCTGGTGTGGAGCTTCGCGGACGGCGTCATGGGGGTCATGGCACTGATCAACCTCATCGCCATCGCGCTGCTGTCGGGCATCGCCTTCCGCCTGCTGCGCGACTACACCCGCCAACGCCGGGAGGGCCGCGATCCCGTCTTCACCCGCGACCTGCTGCCCGGCGTCACGGGGATCGAGTGCTGGGAAGACGAACTCACCGTCACCGGTCCGCTGGATCTCATCACCAAAAAGCGGCAGTCCCAGAAGCACCGCGATCACCTCCACGGAGCACAGCAATGACCCGCAGGCGAACACTGCCCGCCGCCGCAACCGCCCTCGTCGCCCTTCTCCTGGCGCTCTCGGGTTGCTCGCTGACAGCATTCACCGACTTCGGCGTCGTCGACGAGAGCGGCTCCGGCCAGTACAGCGACGGCGAGGTCTACACCGAGGATGACGAGGATCTCGGCGTCGTCCAGGTCTACACCGTCGAGCCGGATGCTTCGCTGTCACCCACCGGCGACGAGACCACCGAGTCGGTCTGGGACATGTTTGTGAGGATCGCGACCCCCGAGGTGGCAGTCAGCGTCATCCGCGACTTCCGTGTCGGAGATTCAGACTCCAGCGACCTGGGGGCCTACGTACGCCAGACTGACGATCCCGCGCGGTGGACACTCGTGGTGAACCTCGCTGACGGGGCAGACCAAGATGTGCTGCTGCCCACGATGATCCACGAGTACGCGCACATTCTGAGCCTGTCTCCGGGCCAGACCGACCCCGCTGCGTGGAGCTGCGACACGCTGCAGCTGGACGAGGGGTGCGCAGAGCCGGATTCGGCGCTGTGGGGCTTCGACCAGGAGTTCTGGGCCCGGTACGGGTCGGATGCTCCGGATCCTGGTAATGCAGACGCCGACCTCGCCTACGAGTTCTATCTCGATCACGAAGAGGACTTCGTGAGCGACTACGCCGCCACCAATGTGGTCGAAGACTTCGCCGAGAGCTTCATGACGTTCGTGCTCGAGCCCGAACCCGACGACGACACAGTGATCGCGCAGAAGCTTCT